>Ga0222712_10000748_pt1 | contig 41350 bp, 34 predicted proteins | sample C33_657DmetaG_FD_165043 | JGI IMG/M metagenome (GOLD analysis project Ga0222712, IMG submission 165043) | Estuarine water microbial communities from San Francisco Bay, California, United States - C33_657D | ecosystem: Environmental > Aquatic > Marine > Unclassified | place: USA: California... | reverse complement strand
GGCGTCCTCGAGGGGCAGGTCGACGCCGAGCGCGGCGCAGTGGGCCCGGAAATCGGCGACGGTCTTGAGCGACGCGACGCGGGTGAGCTTGAAGGGGGTGGACATGGCGAGGTTCAGCGGGGGATGTCGAGGCGCTCCGAGATCCGGCGGGTGCGGACCATCGCCTCGGTCATGCGGGCGGCCTCCTCGGGACCACGGACATCGCGGCAGGCGGGGTGCGGTTCGGGCGAGGCGATGACGCCGAGTTGGTGGAGCAGGTGGGCGGTGCTATGCTTGTAGGCGGCGGCGCTGCCGTGGGCGTCGAGCCGGAAGACCTGGTCCTCGAGGGACTGGAAAGCCTCGAAGAGCTTGTAGACCCGCGTGTCGAAGCGGCCGGTGCCGGTCGGGAACTTCTTGCCGGGCGCGCCGTCCTCGAGCCACAGGTCCTTCGCCGCGCAGATCTGCGGGGCCGCGCTGCTGGCGGCGCCGATGAGCAAGGGTAAGCCCGTCTTGATCGCCGTGGCGATGCCGTAGTCGTCGCCGCTGTGCGGGGCGAAATCAAGGCGCAGGTCCTTGCACATCGCGGCCCAGTAGAGGAAGTGCGGTTCGTCGAGCGTGCTGACCTTGCCGCCGACGAACTTCGGGTGGATGGCCAGCTGGTGGAGGAGCCACGGCTCATAGGGCGTCGCCCAGGGGACGAAGGCGGGCTCGAGGGCGTGGACGATGCCCGGACGGACGAGCCATTCGGCGATCTGGTAATAGCCGTCGCGACGTCGCTCGGGGTCGAGGGTGTTCAGCCACTTCGACGTCATGATCATCACCTCGCAGTGGTCGTGGGCCTGGACGATGTCCAGCAGCCCGCGGTAGCGCTCGGCCTTGAAGGAGGTGTCCTCCTGCGCGCCCCGGGCGGTGATGCCGGCGATGAACTTCAGCGTCGGGAACGCCGCGCGGAACCGGCGGAGCACTTCGGCGTACATCCGGTCGTCGAGGTCGAAGATATAGCCGGTGTCGGCGTTGAGCACCGGCACCAGCTCGACGCCGTAATGCTCGGCGGCCGCGAGCTGCCAGCGGATCTCCGCGACGAAACTGGCCCAGTCCGGACGGCCGTCCCGGAAGGGGAGCAGGACCGCGGAGCAGAGCCGGGCCTTGGTCCGGTGGTCGACCAGCGCCTCCTCCGCCGTCCAGGCCCACTTCGTCGCGGACCACGGGGTGGTCGGGGTGAGGTCCTCCGGGCGGTCGATGAGCGGCTTCATGCGGGTCGGGCGGAAGTTAGAGCGAAACGGCCGCGAAAGAAAACCTTAGTTTGCCGACCCGGGGCGCGAATCGCCCCTTGAAGGCGTCGCCTGATATCCCCAGATATGAACGTACCCATGAGCGCCGACCCCCTCGCCGATGCCCGCGCGCAGGCCATCACCCGTGGCATGCGGATGACGCTCCTCGCGGGCTTCCTCGGCTGGATGATGGACGGCTACGAGCAGGCCTTGTTCCCGACCCTCGCCGGCCCCGCCCTGAAGAGCATGGTGCCGGCCGCGGTCGCGGGCGAGGGCGCCAAGGCCATCAACGCGTGGGTCGGCGGCTGGATGGGGGTCATCACCTGCGCGTTCCTCGTCGGCGCGGCGTTCGGCGGGGCGGCCTTCGGCTGGCTGGGCGATCGCCTCGGCCGCGTGAAGGCGATGTCGCTCAGCATCCTGTTCTACTCCGTCTTCAGCGGCGTGTGCTACTTCGCCACCGACCCGCTGCACCTGGCCGGCGCCCGTTTCCTGTCGGCGCTCGGCATGGGCGGCGAGTGGGCGCTGGGCGTGGCCCTCGTGATGGAGGCCTGGCCCGAACGTCATCGCTCGAAGATGGCCGCCGCCATCGGGATGGCCGCCAACCTCGGCATGGTGTTGGTCGGGTGCATGGCGATGGCCTACCCGGCCGACGCGTCTTCCTGGCGGACCCATTTCCTGATCGGCGCCTCGCCCGCCATCCTGACCTTGCTCATCCGGTTCTTCGTGCCCGAATCGGAGAAGTGGGAGCGCTCCGCGGCGCGGGAGGCGGGCGTGGAGCGTCCGGCCCGCTCCAAGGTCGGCGAGGTCTTCGGCCCCGAGCTGCGTCGCGGCACCCTTGTCGGCATCCTGATGGCGGCCGTCGTGTTCGTCGGCACCTGGGGCGCGGTGCAGTGGATCCCGCTGTGGGTCGCCGACCTCGCCGGGCCCGGCAACCCCCGCGCCAAGGCCTTCGCCATGGTGCTCGTCTCGCTGGGCGCCTGCGTGAGCACGGTGCTGGCGCCTTTGCTGCTGGCGCGTTTCCCGCGGCGCCGCGGTTACCAGCTCCTCTGCCTTTGCGCCGTCGCCGCCACGGCCTGGATCTACCGCACCCCCGCGGACTGGTCGGGTCCGACGCTGCTCGGCATCTTCCCCGTGTGGATGGCCGCCAAGGTCTTCACGCTGGGCCTGGCCGCCACCGCCTTCTTCGGTTTCTTCCCGCTCTACCTGCCCGAACTCTTCCCGACCCGGGTGCGCGCGACCGGGCAGGGCATCTGCTACAACACCGGCCGGCTGGTGGCCGTCCCCTTCGTGTTGCTCAGCGGCTGGTTGGTGGAGCGGCTGGGCGGCTACCAGCAGGCCGCGGCGGCCATCACCCTCGTCTATGTCGGCGGCCTCGTCGTCGCGCACTTCGCCCGCGAGACCTCCGGTCAAGCCCTGCCGGAGTGACATGGACAATCCCCACGACGTCCGGATCCGCGCGGTCAGCTGGCATGCCTTGCCGGTGCGCACCCGCGTGCCCCTCAAGTTCGGCCGCGACACGCTCACGGAGGTCGTCTGCGCCAGGGTCCGCCTGACGGTCTCCCGCGCCGATGGCCGGCGCGGGGAAGGGTGGGGCGAGACCCCGTTGAGCGTCCAGTGGGTCTGGCCTTCGACCTTGTCGTACGCCGTCCGGCTCCGGGCCCTCGAGGAGTTCTGCGACCTGTTGACCGAGGCCTACGCGCAATTCCCGGCCAGCGGTCATGCCATGGAGATCGGGCATGATTTCCTCGAGCGCGTCCTGCCGCGTCTGCTGGGTTCGTTCAACGACTCGCTGCCGGCGGGCGTGCGGATCCCGCAGCTCGCCGCCTTGGTGTGCGCCTCGGCCTTCGACCTCGCCTTGCACGACGCCTACGGCGTGGCCAACGAGGTGCCGACCTACCTGACGTACGAGCGTCCGTGGATGAACCACGACCTGGCGGCCTACCTGACGCCCGCCGCGGACGCCCCGGAGGTGTCCTTCGCCGGCAAGCACCCGGCGGATTTCTTCCGCCGCCCGGTGCCGGCCGACCTGCTCGCGTGGCACCTGGTCGGCGGACTCGACTTCCTCACGGTGGCGGAGGCGGGCCCTGCCCGTCTGGCCGACGGGCACCCGACCTCGTTGGACGAGTGGATCGAGCGCGACGGCCTCAAGGCGCTCAAGGTCAAGCTGCGGGGCGACGACGCGGCGTGGGATCTCGAGCGGTTGCGCGCCGTCGCGGCGATCGGCCTGCCGCGCGGCGTGGAGCTCTTCACGGCCGACTTCAACTGCACGGTGACCGATCCCGCCTACGTGACCGGCGTCCTTGACCGGGTGAAGGCCGAGCTGCCCGCGCTCTGGTCCCGGCTCAGCTACGTCGAGCAACCCTTCCCATACGAGCTCGCCGAGCACCCGCTCGATGTCCGCGCCGTCAGCGCCCGTTGTCCGTTGTTCCTCGACGAGAGCGCGCATGACTGGAGGGTCGTCCGCCTCGGCCGGAGCCTCGGCTGGAACGGCGTCGCCCTGAAGACCTGCAAGACGCAGACCGGCGCGCTGCTCAGCCTCTGCTGGGCGCAGGCGCACGGGATGCGGCTCATGGTGCAGGACCTGACGAATCCGATGCTCGCCCAGTTGACGCACCTGCTGCTCGCCGCGCACGCCCCCACCATCGCCGGCGTCGAGACGAACGGCATGCAGTTCTACCCGGCCGCCTCCGCGCCGGAGGCCGCCGTCCACCCCGAGGCCTACCGTCGGCGCGCCGGACGGGTGGGCTTCGCCACCTTGCGTGGTCCCGGGTTCGGTTACGCCGGGGCCGAGCTCGCCCGAGACCTGCCCCCGGCCCGGGCCTCCGCCCCGCGCTGACCCAATCGGCTTGCCCGTCCCCGTCTCCCGGGCCTATGCCTTGCCTCACCCCCATGATCCCCCGCCTGCTCCTCCTGGCCGCCCTGGCCGTCCCTGCTTTCGCCGCCGACGCCCCGGCGCGCAAGATCCTGTTCTTCACCAAGTCCTCCGGCTACGAGCACGAGGTGATCTCCTACAAGAAGGGGATGCCCAGCTTCGCCGAGAAGCAGCTGCTCGAGCTGGGCAAGGCGAACCACTGGACCTTCACCTTCTCCAAGGATGGCTCCAAGTTCTCGCCGGAGTACCTGGCGCAGTTCGACACCGTGATGTTCTACACGACGGGCGACCTCTGTGCCGAGGGCACCGACAAGAATCCGCCGATGAGCCTCGCCGGCAAGCAGGCGCTCTTCGATTTCGTCAAGGGTGGCAAGGGCTTCGTCGGCACGCATTCGGCCGCCGACACCTTCCACACGGACAACGAGTCCCAGAAGGGGCCCGAGCGCTTCAAGAACCATGGGGACAAGGCCGACCCCTACGTCTGCTTCCTCGGCGCCGAGTTCATCCGCCATGGCAAGCAGCAGGCCGGCGTGAACAAGGTGATCGACCCGACCTTCCCGGGCTTCGCGAAGGTCGGCGACGCCTTCTCCTTCGTCGAGGAGTGGTACACCTTGAAGGACTTCCGCCCGGAGATCCACGTGCTGACGACCTTCAACGAACCCGCGCTCGAGGGCGACGACTACAAGCGTCCCGCCTACCCGAACTGCTGGGCCAAGCCGGAAGGCAAGGGGCGCGTCTTCTACACCGCCATGGGGCACCGCGAGGATGTCTGGACCAACGAGACCTTCCGCCAGATCCTCGTCGGCGGCCTCAAGTGGGCCAACGGCGACGCGACGGCCCCCGACCTCTCCCCGAACCTCCTGAAGGTCGCCCCGGGCGCGATGACCAACCAGCCTTACACCCCCTCGGCTCCCGCCAAGGCCGCGCCGAAGAAGGCCGAGGCCAAGAAATGACCCTGAACCAGGCGGGCCCCGGGCCCGCCTGGTTCTTTGGCCGACCTGAAGCCGACCCATGAGCGACCCGCGCGCCGAAGCCCGGAACTGGGGCGAACTTTCGACCCAGCAGAAGAAGTCCGGCCTCGCCGCGTGGCTGGGCTGGTTCTTCGACGGGCTCGATCTCCATCTCTACACGCTGGTCGCCGCGGTCTTCGTCGCGGAGCTGCTCCGGACCGGCGAGGCCGACCCCGCGGTCGCCCGTTATGGTTCGATCATCCAGGCGGCCTTCCTGCTCGGCTGGGCTTTCGGCGGCGCCTTCTTCGGGTTGATCGGCGACCGCCTGGGGCGCAGCCGGACGTTGGTGCTGACGATCCTGACCTACGCGTTGTTCACCGGGCTGTCCTTCTTCGCGCAGAACTGGTGGCAGCTGATGATCTTCCGTTTCCTCGCCGCCCTCGGCATCGGCGGGGAATGGGCCGTCGGCGCGTCCTTGCTCGCGGAGACCTGGCCCCGGCGCTGGCGTCCGTGGATCGCCGCCGTCCTCCAGTGCGCGGTGAACTTCGGCATCCTCGCCGCCATCGCGGCGGTGACCTGGCTGCAGCTCTGGCCCGGCTATGAACCCCGATGGGTGTTCCTGATCGGGGTCCTCCCGGCGTTCGTGACCCTGTGGATCCGCAAGGAGGTCCCCGAGACCGCGGAGTGGCAGGCCGAGCAAGGCCGGCAGGCGACCCCGCCGCTGTCCGACCTCTTCGCGCCCGGTCTCCGCCGCACCACCGTCATCGCCTCGACGCTCTGCGCGATCGCCCTGACCGGGCATTGGTGCTTCATGTTCTGGCAGCAGGCCTTCATCCGCGCCCATCCCGACGTGGTGGCGGCGTCGGCCGCCGTGAAGGCCGCCGTCACGGCCAAGGCCCTGTTCTGCGTCATCGCGGCCTCGGTGGTCGGCAACTTCGCCTCGGGCTGGGCGGCGCAGCGGTTCGGCTACCGTCATGCGTTGGCGGCCTTCTTCGCGGCTTACTTCGTCCTGATGACCGTGACGTTCGCGTTCCCGTGGAGCCTGGGGCAGACCTACGGTCTCTACGCCGCGATCGGTTTCTGCCAAGGCGTCTTCGGGCTCTTCACGATGGCCCTGCCGCCGTTGTTCCCGACCTTGCAGCGCACGACGGGCGCGGGTTTCAGCTACAACATCGGGCGGGTCTTCGCCGCGGCCGGCACGGTCTTCTTCGGCATCTTCGCCAAACCGTCCGACTTCGGCGCCGTGCTCCTGGCGGCCGCCCTGCTCTTCGCCCCCGCCGCCGTCCTCGCGCTCCGTCTGCCCGTGGCGGAGGACGAGCCGACGCCGGGCTGATTAGTCGTTGTCTCCCGCGGGTTTTCCCTGATGATCGCGGGCGTGCTCCTGAAGAAACGGCTCGCCCTATTCCTGAAGATCCAGGCCGTGGCCTTCGTCATCGGGACCGGCTTCATCCTCCGCAACACCGCCAACCGCGTCATCGAGGAGCAGCAACGCGCCGTGAACCTCGGCATGGAGCCCCCGTTCGCCTCGACCCTCCAGGAAGCCCTCGGCCGCGTCGGCCAGATCTTCCTGACGGAAGGCTGGCTGATCCTGCTCCCCCTCTACGGCACCTGCCTCTTCTTTCTCCGCGTCGACCAGCGCATCAAGGGCCTGCGGCAGGCCTTCGTCAAATGGAGCGTGCTTTTCCTGGTGATGGAGTTCACCACCGAGTGGACGAAATACGGCTGGACCGAGGCGACCGCGGAGCTTCCGCTCATGCTGATCCGCTACCTCGCCGGCGGCGCCCTCGCCGCCGCCGTCTGGTGGCTGATCGAGCGTTCTCCCCGGGTGCACGAGACCCACGGGCGCGGCCACCACTGAGTCAGCGTTTCCCGCCGAGCGCCGCGATCGCCTTGAATTCGGCGGCGGTCACGGGCGTCACGGAGAGGCGGTTCCCGGGGCGCAGGATCAACAGGTCCTTCAGCGCGGCGCACCCGCGCAGGTCGGGCAGGCTCACGAGGCGCCGGAAAGATTGATGGAAGGAGACCTCGAGGCAGCTCCAGCGCGGAGCCTCCCGGGTCGACTTGGGGTCATGGTAGTCCGACTTCGGGTCGAACTGCGTCGGGTCATCGAAGGCCTCCCGCGTGACCTTGGCCACGCCCACGATGCCGGGGTCCGCGCAGTTGGAGTGGTAGAAGAGCACGAGATCGCCGAGCTTGGCCGCGCGCAGGAAATTACGCGCCTGGTAGTTGCGCACGCCCGTCCACGGCTCCTGGCCCTTGCGCTCGAGTTCCTGGAAGGAGAACTCGTCGGGTTCGGACTTCATCAGCCAGTGGTGCATGCGGTCAACGTGCAGGGCAGGGTGTTTTTTTCAAGGCCCGGCTGTGGTCTTGCCCTTTCATCCCCGGGGAGCCTAATGACCGCGTGCGCCTGCTGGACTCCCACTGTCACCCGGAATACGCCCTCAAGGCCGGCCGTCTCGCCGCCTGGGTGGCGGAATGCCGGGCCGCCGGCGTCGAAGGCGCCGTCGCCATCGGCACGGACCTCAAGGATTGGTCGGACTACCGCGAACTCGCCGCCCGCCAGCCGGACTTCTTCCGGCACACCGTCGGCCTCCATCCCTGCCATGTCGAGGAAGGCTGGGAAGAGACGGTCGCCGCGGTCGGTCCCTATTTCGCCGACGCCACGCCTCCGGCCGCCCTCGGGGAGATCGGCCTGGATTACTTCCGTCTGCCGGCCGACGCCGCCGAGGCGGCGCGGATCAAGGGTTGGCAGCAGGAGGCTTTTCGCCGCCAGCTGGCGTTGGCCTACCAGTTCGGCTGCCCCGTCGTCATCCACTCGCGACACGCCTTCGACGACTGCGTCCGGCTCATCGACGCCAGCGGCGTGGATTGGCGCAAGGTCGTCTTCCATTGCTTCGTCGAGGGGTCCGAGCAGGTGCGCCAGCTCAACCAACGCGGCGGTCGCGCCTCTTTCACGGGCATCATCACCTACGCGAAGTCCGAGGAGATTCGCCAGGCGCTCAAGGCGCAGGGCCTCGCGCGGTTGATGCTCGAGACGGACTCGCCGTACCTCGCCCCGCAGTCCGTCCGCGGCAAGGAGAACACCCCCGCCTACCTGCCCGAGGTCTGCGCCAAGGCGGCCGAGCTGCTCGGCCTGCCCGCCGACGAGGTGGCGGAGGTCGCGACCCGGAACGCCCGCGAGTTCTTCGGGTTCTGAGCCGGCAAGAAAAAGGGCGGACCCGCGCGGGCCCGCCCTCGTCGGTCGGTGCGCGGACGCTCAGGCCTTCGCCAGCGCCTGCTCGAGGTCCGCGAGGATATCCTCGATGTCCTCGATGCCCACGGAGAGGCGGACGTAGTCGTCGGTCACGCCGGCGCTGTCGCGTTCGGCGGCGGTGAGCTGCGAGTGCGTCGTGGAGGCCGGGTGGATCGCCAGCGAGCGGGCGTCGCCGATGTTGGCGACGTGGCTGTGGAGCTGGAGCCCGTCGATGAACTTGCGGCCGCCTTCCAGGCCCGACTTGAGGCCGAAGCCCACGAGGGCGCCGTAGCCGTTGGTCAGGTACTTCTTCGCGAGGTCATGGTACTTCGACGACTTGAGGCCCGGGTAGTTGGTCCACTTCACCTTCGGGTGCGCCTCCAGGAACTGGGCGACCTTCAGCGCGTTCGCGCAGTGGCGCTCCATGCGCAGGTGCAGGGTCTCGAGCCCTTGCAGGAGCAGGAAGGCGTTGAACGGCGAGAGGCAGCTGCCGACGTCGCGGAGGAACTGCAGGCGCATCTTCATGATGAAGGCGATGTTGGCGCCGCCGGCGGGCGGGAAGGCCTTGAACGCCTCCCAGTGCGGCAGGCCGTGGTAGGACAGGTCCGGTTCGGTGAAGCCGGGGAACTTCCCGTTGCCCCAGTCGAAGTTGCCGCCGTCGACCACGAGGCCGCCGATCGAGGTGCCATGGCCGCCGATGTGCTTGGTCGCCGAGTGGACGACGATGTTGGCGCCGTGCTCGAAGGGGCGGTTGAGGTAAGGGGAGAGGGCGGTATTGTCGATGATCAGCGGGACACCGGCTTCCTTGGCGATCTGGCCGACCTCGGCGAAGGGGAAGATGTTGAGGCGGGGATTGCCGAGGCCTTCGCCGTAGAAAGCCTTGGTGTTCTTCCGGACGGCCTTGCGGAAGTTCTCGGGATCGTCGCCGTCCACGAAGGAGACCTCGATGCCGAGCTTGGGCAGGGTGTAGTGGAAGAGGTTGTAGGTGCCGCCGTACAGCTGGGAGACCGAGACGATATGGTCGCCGGCGCCCGCCAGATTCAGGATGGCCGCGGTGATGGCCGCCTGGCCCGAGGCATGGGCGAGCGCGCCGGAACCGCCTTCGAGCGCCGCGACGCGCTGTTCGAGCACGTCGGTCGTCGGGTTCATGATGCGCGTGTAGATGTTGCCCAGTTCCTTCAGGCCGAAGAGGTTGGCGGCGTGCTCGGTGTCCCGGAACTGGTAGCTCGTGGTCTGGTAGATCGGGACGGCGCGGGAGCCGGTCGTCGGGTCGGGTTTCTGGCCGGCGTGCAGGGATTGCGTGCCGAGGCCGGGCTTCTTGGTTTCTTTCATGGGGGTGGGAGGGGAGTGCCTTTATCATCCGCCCGGGCGCGGCTCTCAAGCCGTTTTGGCGCTTATGACGCTTCCTTCTCGCCCTCCCGCGGGCTTCTTTCCTATCTAACCCTACCTTCATGCCCGTCTTCCTGCACGATACCATGAGCCGCGAGGTCCGTCCCTTGCTCCTCAAGCCCGGCCGCACCTCCTTCGGCATGTATTGCTGCGGCCCCACCGTCTACGGTCCGGCCCACATCGGCAATTTCCGCACTTTCCTCCTGCAGGACGTCCTGCGTCGCACGCTCGAGGTGGACGGGCTCAAGGTGAAGCATGTGCGCAACCTCACCGACGTCGACGACAAGACCATCCGCGGGGCGATGGCGGCTCGCATGACCTTGGCGGCTTTCACCAAGGGCTGGACCGACAAGTTCCATGCGGATTGCGCGGCCCTCGGGCTCCTCGTCCCGCAGGTCGAGCCCAGCGCGGTCGAGCATATCCCGCAACAGGTCGCCATGATCAAGGCGCTCGTCGACCGCGGCCATGCCTACGTGGCCAAGGACGGCTCCGTCTACTTCAAGGTCTGCTCCTGCGCCGACTACGGGAAACTCTCGCGCCTCGATCGCAGCCAGTCGCGCACCCAGGCCACCAACAGCGCCGGCGAGGCGAACGACGCGGACGAGTATGACCGCGAGTCCGCCGCGGACTTCGCCCTCTGGAAGGCGCATAAGCCGGAGGATGGCGACAATCATTGGCCCAGCCCTTGGGGCGCCGGCCGCCCCGGCTGGCACATCGAGTGCTCCGCGATGTCCCTGCAGCACCTCGGCGTGACCTTCGACCTCCATGGCGGCGGCGTCGACCTGTGCTTCCCGCACCACGAGAACGAGATCGCCCAGACCGAGTGCGCCACCGGCGTCAAGGGCTTCGCCGCCCATTGGTTCCACAGCGCCCACCTGCTCGTCGACGGCGACAAGATGTCCAAGAGCAAGGGCAACCTCTACACGCTGGATGACCTGGTCGCCAAGGGCTTCACGCCGATGGAGGTCCGCTACGCCCTCATCAGCGGCCATTACCGCACCTCCCTCAACTTCACCTTGCACGGCGTCGAGAACGCCCGCTCCGCCCTCGGCAAGCTGGAGCGCTGGACCGACCGTCTCCTCGAGGTCGCCGGCTTCAGCCGGGCGGAGTTCGCCGCCCCGGCCGTCCAGGAGACCCGGACCGCCTGGGGGCGCTTCGCCCCAGCCTGGGCCATCCTCCAGGAGGACCTGAACATCCCGGGCTGCCTTGGCCAGGTCTTCACCGTCGTCGGGGAGCAGGCCGAGGTCACCCCGGCGCAGGCCCGGCAGGATGTCGTCGGCCTTGCCAAGATCCTCCACGCCCTCGGGCTGACCCTTTTCGTGGCCAAGGCCGCCGTGGCGGTGCCGCCCGCCGTGGCCGACCTGGGCGCCCGCCGCTGGGCCGCCAAGCAGGCCAAGGACTTCGCGACGGCCGACCAGCTCCGGAAGGAACTGACGGCCCTCGGTTGGGCCATGCTCGACCGCAAGGACGGGTACGACCTCAAGCCGGTCTAGTCCCTTCTGGAATGTTCATAACTGCCCGTTGAAACCGCCCGGCCGCCGGGCAGCCTGGGTTGGTCATGTCCTCCGAGAAGCCCACCCGTCCGGTCAGCCCCACCTTCTTCCCTTCGCTCGCCTTCCTCCTCTTCGGCGTCGCGCTGGCCCTCGCCTTCGTCGTCGCGTCCGACAAGCTCGGCAAGTCGATCGGCCAGTTCCGCCAGAACCGGCCCGAGATCACCGTCAAAGGCGTCGCGACGCTCGACGTGCGTTCGGGACAGGGCAGTCTCGGCGGCTCGCTTTCCTGGCGCGGCGAGGATTTCGCCGCGGGTCGGGCCGCGCTCGCCGCGCAACGCGCGGTGCTGCAGGCCGCCTTGCGGAAGGCCGGCTTCACCGACAACGAGATCGTCTTCGCCGCGACCGAGAGCAACCGCTACGAACCCGCGGTGTTCGTGGAATACACGCCCCAGGGCGAGGGCGCCCGCGCCCCGATCCAGCGCGCGCCGGTCGACTTCAATCGCTTCGCCCGCGGCAAGGTCCCGGAGTTCGGCATCAGCCAGTCCTTCACCCTCGAGTCGACCAACGTCGACCGGATCCTGGCCTTCTCCCGCCAGGAGCTCTTCCTCGAGGACAAGGTCGAGCTGTCCCGCGGCACCCCCGTCTTCCGGCTGGTCAAGCTGAGCGAGGCCAAGAAGGAGCTCCTCGAAGCCGCGGCCCTCGACGCCCAGCGCCGGGCCGCGACCATGGTGAACGGTTCCGGCTCCAAGGTGGGTTCGCTGCTGGAGGCCGCCCAAGGGGTCATCCAGATCAGCGCCAAGGACCGCGTCGGCGAGTCCGACAGCAACAGCGTCGACCTGTACGCCATCGAGAAGACCATCCGCGTCGTGGTCACGATGCGCTTCGAGATCGTGAAGGAATAGCCGTCCGGAGGGGGTGGGCCGGGGGCTCGCCTCCGTCCTTGCCCTCCGCCCCGGGAGACCCTAGCGGTAAGGACGCTTTTCCGCCATGTCCTCCCGCCCGCAGATGACTCCCCTCGAGGAGCTCCGTCACTCCGCCGCCCACATGCTGGGCGCCGCGGTCCTCCGCCTCTTCCCGGAGGCCCAGCTGGACATCGGGCCGCCCACCGACCACGGCTTCTACTACGACTTCGACCTGCCGCATAACTTCACGGCCGACGACCTCGTCAAGATCGAGGAGGAGATGCGCCGGATCGCGAAGGAGAACCAGAAGTTCGAGCGCTTCGAGTGCACCCGCGAGGAGGCCGAGAAGCTGCTCCGCGAACGCGGCCAGGTGGCCTTCAAGCTCGGCCGCCTCGCCGACGTCCCGGAGGGCGAGACCATCTCCTTCTACAAGAACGGCGAGTTCGTCGACCTCTGCGCCGGCACCCACGTCCGCTACAGCTCGCAGGTCAAGGCGATCAAGCTCCTGAGCATCGCCGGCACCTACCACCGCGGCGACGAGAAGAACAAGCAGCTGCAGCGCATCTACGGCACCGCCTTCCCGACCAAGGACGAGCTGGAGCAGCACCTCCAGCGCCAGGAGGAGGCGAAGAAGCGCGACCACCGCAAGCTCGGCAAGGAGCTGAAGCTCTTCCACATCGACGAGAAGGTCGGCCAAGGCCTGATCCTCTGGACCCCGAACGGCGCCGTCGTCCGCCAGGAGCTCCAGAATTTCATCTCCGAGCAGCTGTTCCGCACCGGCTACAAGCAGGTGTTCACGCCGCACATCGGCAACCTCGACCTCTACCGCACCTCCGGCCACTTCCCCTACTACAAGGACGCCCAGTTCCCCCCGCTCGTCGAGCGCGAGGCGATGGAGCTCCTCGCCCAGGAAGGCTGCGGTTGCGGCGAGCTGACCAACCGGCTCGAGGACGGCACGGTCCAGGGCTTCCTGCTGAAGCCGATGAACTGCCCGCACCACATCCGCATCTTCGACTCCCAGCCGCATTCCTACCGCGACCTGCCGGTCCGGCTCGCCGAGTTCGGCACGGTCTACCGCTGGGAACAGTCCGGCGAGCTCAACGGCATGACCCGCGTCCGCGGTTTCACCCAGGACGACGGGCACCTCTTCTGCACCGAGGACCAGGTCGGCCAGGAGGTCCTCGGCTGTCTCGAGCTCGTCAAGGTGGTCCTGAAGACCCTCGGTCTGAACGATTACCGCGTGCGCGTCGGCCTCCGCAACCCCGACTCCAACAAGTACACCGGCGACGCCGCCAACTGGGACAAGGCCGAGGCCGCCTGCCGCGCCGCCGCCGCCACGCTCGGCGTGGCCTTCACCGAGGAGGCCGGCGAGGCCGCCTTCTACGGCCCCAAGATCGACTTCGTGGTCCGCGACGTGATCGGCCGCGAGTGGCAGCTCGGCACGGTCCAGGTCGACTTCAACCTCCCGATCCGTTTCGACCTCTCCTACACGGGCGCCGACAACAAGCCGCATCGCCCGGTGATGATCCACCGCGCGCCGTTCGGCTCGATGGAACGTTTCGTGGGCATCCTCATCGAGCACTTCGCAGGCGACTTCCCGACCTGGCTCTCGCCCGAGCAGGTCCGCCTGATCCCGTTGAACGACGACCTGAACGCCGATTGCGAGGCGATGGCCGAACTGCTCAAGGCGGCCAAGCTCCGCTGCACCGTCGACACCTCCGCCAACAAGCTCGGCGCCAAGATCCGCCTGGCGGAGATCTCCAAGGTGCCCCACATGCTCGTCGTGGGCGCCAAGGAGAAGGAAGCCGGCGTCGTCAACGTCCGCTCCCGCGCCGACAAGTCCTTCGAGGGTAATCGCACCTTGGCCGAGTTCATCGGACTGGTGACGGCCGAGGTCGCCGAGCGCCGGCTCAAGGCGCACGTCCCGACCGCGCCCGCCGCCCCCGCGGCCCCGTCGGCCTAGTCCGACTCGGGACGGTCGCCGAAGGTCCGGCTCCGGCCGGGCCTTTTTTCGGTCTTTCGGGCGGTTTGGCGGTCACGGGAGGGTTTCCCGTTGCCCCGCCGGCCCCCGGAGGGCTAAGCAGAGGCATGAGCCAGCTCCGCGAGACCTCCCGTCGCGATTTCCTGAGATTCGCCGGTCTTGGCGGCGTCGCCCTCGGCGCCGCCGCCGTCCCCGCGCTGGGCGAGGCCCCGCGCCAGGCCGCCGTCAACCTGCGCGCCGCCCAGGCGAAGAACGTCATCTTCATGGTCGCCGACGGCATGAACATCGCCGCGCTTTCCCTGGCGGACGCCTGGTCCCGCCAGACGCGCTCGGTCTCGTCCCGCTGGCTGCGGCTTTACCAGGAGCGTCCGATCGTGCGCTCCCTGTGCGAGACCCATTCGGCCACCGGTCTCGTCACGGATTCCGCCGCGGCCGCGTCCTGCTGGGGCATCGGCGAACGCATCGTCAACGGCGTGCTCAACATCACGCCGGATGGCCGCAAACCCGTCCCCCTCGCCCTGAAGATGAAAGCCGCCCGCAAGCGCGTCGGGCTGGTCACCACGGCCACCGCCACGCATGCGACCCCGGCCGGTTTCGCCGTCACGGTGGCCTCCCGCAAGAGCCAGGGGGAGGTCGCCGCCCAATACCTGGAGCGCGGCATCGACGTCATCCTCGGCGGAGGCGCGGATTATTTCAGCCCGAGCCTCGTGGAGGCCTACCGGAAAGTCGGCTTCAGCGTCGCGACGGACCGCGCGCAACTGCTCGCCCGGCCGGCGGGCGGTCCTTTGCTCGGGCTTTTCAGCCCGAAGTACATCCCGTACGAATTCGACCGTCTGCATGATCCGGTGCTGAAGGCCAAGGTGCCCAGCCTCGCCGAGATGACCCAGGTCGCCTTGAACAACCTCGCCCCCACGCCCGAAGGTTTCTTCCTGATGGTCGAAGGTGGCCGGGTCGACCATGCGGCCCATGGCAACGACGCGCTGGCGCTGATCCATGACCAGCTGGCTTTCGACGAGGCGATCGAGACGGTCCTCGCCTTCACCGACCGGCACCCCGACACCTTGGTCATCATCACCACCGACCACGGCACCGGCGGGATCCAGTTGAACGGGGTGGGGGACGAGGATTTCGAGGGCGCGCCGGCCTATGCCGGCACGAACGAGGCGTTCCGTCGCCTGGCGAAGTTCACCTCGACCCAGGAGGCCGTCGTCGCCCGCACGAAGGGGCAGCCGAAGTCGGCGCAGCTGGAGGCGCTGGTCGCGTCGACGGGGTTGGATTTCAAGCCGGCGGACCTCGCCAAGGTGACGGACCTGAAGACCTTCCAGGCGCTGTTGCCGAAGCAGACCGGCATCAACTGGACCAGCAACAACCACACCGCCGACCTGGTCGAGTTCTGCGCCTTCGGTCCCGGCTCCGGTTTGTTCACCCCGTTCCTGCGCAACGACGAGGTGCACGCGAAGCTGCTGCGCGCGACCGGCGTCGCGGGTTGAGGTCCGGGCAACAAAAAGGGCGTCCGGTCGGACGCCCTTGGCGGTGATGCCGGTCAGGCTTAGTACTTCACGCCGCAACCGTAGGGCTTGGTCGAGCTGACCTCGGGCGCCTTGCCGTCCTTCAGGGCCTTGACCGCGGCGGCGACGTAGTTCGTGGCCTTCTCGATGTCGGCGGACTTGGTGGAGGCGACGCTGTCGATCGCGCCCTTGTAGGCGAGGTTGCCCTTGGCATCGATCACGAAGCAGTGCGGCGTGGTCTTGGCCTCGTAGGCGCGGGCGATCTTGCTGCCTTCGTCGATGACGACGGTGGCCGGGTAGTAGCCGTTGGCCTCGTTGAGCTTGTGGCCGCCGGTGTTGATGACGAGCCAGACGACGCCCTGGCCGATGGCGTCCTTCTGGGCGTTCTGCATGGCGCCGACGTCGTAGAACTTCTTCACGTAGGGGCAGCCCGGGTTGTACCATTCGAGGACGACGGTCTTGCCCTTGAAGTCGGCGAGGGAGACGGTCTTGCCGTCCTTATCCTTCGCGGTGAAGTCGGGGGCGGGCTTGCCGATCTCAGGGGCGGCGTAGCTGGCGAGGGTGGCCAGGCAGGCGAGGAGGGTGGGGAGGATGCGCATGGTAGGGTTGGGTGGAGGTGGGTGATTTAGGGGGTTGCTTCAGAGCTTTCAACCCCGCCGAAGGGCAAAGATCGCCGGATAGCCTCAAAATCACGTCATTTTCACGCGAATTTGACTCATGGGTTGCCAAAATCCCCGTTTCGGGGGAAGGAGAAGACCTGCCTATGGCCGACGCCCGCTCCATCGCCTTGGTTTGCGCCAACGAGTCTTCCCTCTGGTCCGAACTCCGCGCGCGCGCGACCGCGGTCGGCCAGGTGGAGCCGACGCTGGCCGGCTTGCTCGACCGGCATGTCCTGTCGCGCGAGGGCTTCGCCGACGCCATCGTCCATCGTCTGGCGGAGCGCCTTTGCCCGACCGGGCAGGACCTGCCGCTCATCGCCCAGGCCCTCGCCGAGGCCGCGCGCCATGACCCCGAGGCGCTGGCCCAGATGCGCGGCGACATCCGCGCGATCCTCGAGCGCGATCCGGCCACGGAGCACGCCTTGGTGCCCTTCCTCTGGTACAAGGGCTTCCATGCGATCTCGGCGCACCGGCTCGCCCACACGCTCTGGAAGGTCGGTCGTCGCGACCTGGCCCTGTACCTCCAGTCGCTCGTCTCCGAGCATCTCGCGGTCGACATCCATCCCGCGGCGCGCTTCGGCATCGGCATCCTGCTCGACCACGCCACCGGCTTCGTGGCCGGCGAGACCAGCGTCGTCGGCGACAATGTCTCCTTCCTGCACGAGGTCACCCTCGGCGGCACCGGCAAGGCCCGCGGCGACCGTCATCCGAAGATCCGCTCCGGCGTGCTCGTCGGCGCGGGCGCGAAGATCCTCGGCAACATCACCATCGGCGAAGGCGCCAAGGTCGGCGCCGGTTCGGTCGTGCTGAAGGACGTCGCCCCGCATACCAGCGTGGCGGGGGTGCCCGCGGTGCTCGTCGGCCAGGCCTCGGTCGACGCCCCGGCGCTCGACATGGACCACTCGCTCTGACCATGCCCGGCACGCGCCCTCCGCAGGAACGACCGGGCGACGCCCGCGTCCTGGACTGCCTGTACCGGGTCGGCGCCTTCGTCAACGAGACCGAGGACCCCCGCGAGGCCCTCGATTTCATCCTGGCCGAGATCGTCCGCTCCCTCGGGGCCTCGTCGGCCTCGATCGCGCTCGTCGAGCCGACCACCGGTTCCCTGCGCATCGAGGTCTCCAACGGCCTCGACGAGGCCTCGGCGCAGCGCGTGATCAACCAGGGCCAGGGCATCACCGGCTGGGTGGCCCTCTACGCCAAGCCCTTGCGGATCCCGGATGTCGCCAAGGATCCGCGCTACGTCGAGATCCGCGGCGGGATCCGGTCCGAGCTCGCCGTGCCGATGGAGCTCATGGGCAACGTCATCGGCGTCGTCAATTGCGACTCCGACCGGCTCGACGCCTTCACCGAGCAGGACGTCGCGTTCCTCTCGCTGCTGACGAACGAGGCCTCCAAGGCCGTCGGCCGCATCTGGCTGCTCCGCCAGCTCCGCTCCAAGGCGGCCCAGCTCGAGGCGCTGGTCGGCGCCGCCCAGGGGCTCGCCCGGGAGCGCGACGAGCCCGGCATCGTGCTCGACCTGACCCGCGCGACGCGCGCCTTGCTCGGGGCCCGCGCCTGCGCCTTCTTCGGCCTCGCCGATCGTTCGCTCGAGCGGCGGCATGTGGACGGGGATCTCGCCGGCAGCGCCTTCGCCGCCCGGCTCTCGCTCGACGAGACCTCGCTCGGCACCGTCGCCACCCGGCGCAAGCCGCTGGTCGTGCCGTTGGCCGGCAAGACGGAGGAGCACCTGTTCGCCCGGCTGGTCGAGCCGGTCGCGAGCTCCTCGCTGCTGGCCGTCCCCGTGCGCTACGAGGACGAGACTTTCGGGGTCCTCGTCTGCGTGGCCATGGGCGCCTACCGCTTCTCCGACGACGACAAGCACCTGGTGACCGCCCTGTCGTCCTTCGGCGCCTCCTCGCTCCAGAACGCCCGGCTCTACGCCAAGGTCTTCACGGTCGAGGAGGGTCTCCGGCGCAGCGAGCGCCTCACGGCCCTCGGTCTCCTGTCGGCCGAGGTCGCCCATGAGATCCGCAACCCGCTCACGGTGATGAAGCTCCTGTCCGACACCCTGTCCCAGGGGCTGGACTCCGCCGACCCGCGGCTGGAGGACCTCGGCGTGATGCGCGAGAAGATCGCGCACATGGAAGGCGTGGTGTCGCGCGTGCTGGGCATGAGCAAGGCCCAGTCGGGCGCCTTCAAGACCATCGACCTGCGGCAGGCCACCGACAACGCCGTCCTGCTCCTGCGCCTCAAGCTCCAGCAGCTGGGCGTCAAGGTCGCCGTGCAGGCGCCGGCCGACCTGCCCTTGGTCGAGGGTAATCCTGGCCAGATCCAGCAGGTGTTCCTGAACCTCATGCTGAACGCCGTGCAGGCGATGCCCGGCGGCGGCAGCCTCTTCCTGGACGTCACGCTGGAGGACGGCGCGCAGTCGCCGGTCGTCGTGGTCCGCATCCGCGACACCGGCAACGGGATCCCCGCGGCCATCCTGCCGAAGATCTTCGACTCGTTCTTCACCAGCCGCGAGGACGGCACGGGCCTGGGGCTCGCCATCGTGAAGCGGATCCTGCGCGATCACCGCGGCGACATCGTGGTCGAGTCCACCGGCCCCGCCGGCACGACCTTCAAGTTCTGGTTCCCCGTCGGGCGTTGAGCCAGGCCTGGCCGGCCTTGAGCAGGACCGGCAGGAAGGAGAGGAAGATGACGCCGAGCGTGACCAGGCCGAGGTTCTTGGCCAGCGGCGTCCCGCCGATGAGGTGCCCGAGCAGCACGAGCGAGCCGATCCAGATGACCGCGCCGACGATGTTCCAGACGAGGAAGCGCCGCGGCGGCATCCGGCCCATGCCCGCGACGAACGGCACGAACGTCCGGATCACGGGGATGAAGCGGGCCAGCACCAGGGAACTGGCGCCTTTCTCGGCGTAATAGGCGCGGGCGGCGTCGAGGTAGCGGCGCTTGTAGAGCCAGCCATCCTCCCAGCGCTCGACCTGCTCGCCGAATTTCGCCCCGAGCCACCGGCCAAGTTCGTTGCCGACGATCCCGGCGGTCGTGAGCGCGAGGAAAAGGGTCCAGGGGTCGAGCAGGGCCGGCCGGTCGCCGTTGGCGATGGTGAGGATGCCGGCCACCACGATCATCGAGTCCCCCGGGAGGAAGAAGCCGAGGAGCAGCCCCGTCTCGGCGAAGACGATGAGCGTCATCACCGGCACGCCGCCGATCCTGATCATCGCCTCGACGTCGGACATCGAGCGCAGGGCGGCCTTGAGCGTTTCGAACCACGTTTCCATGCCGCGATTAAGGGCGCGGTCCGCGGCTTGGCAATCGCCCTTGAAGGCCGGGCGCTTTCCCGTCACGGTGACGCTCGCCGCATGTCCCCCGATTTCGCCGCCTCCGCCGTCCGCCTCCGTCGCGCCGCCCTGACCCATGGGCTCGCCGGCCAGGCCGCGCTGGCGGGCGAGGTCGTGCCGCGGGCCAAGCTCTTCCTGCAGGAGGCCCGGGAGATCCAACTGGCCGCCCATCGCGCCGGCGTGCCCGGCGGCGAGGTGGCCCAGCTCCGCTCGGACGCGGTCGACATCGTCATCGACGCCCTTTTCCTGCGCGCCGGTCCGGCCGCCGCCGAACTGGCCTTGGTCGCCACCGGCGGCTACGGCCGCGCCGAGCTCTGCCCGTTGAGCGACATCGACCTGCTCGTCCTCGTCCCGGCCCACTCGCCGGCCACGCAGGCCTTGGTCGAATCCATCCTGTATCCGCTCTGGGACAGCGGGCTCAAGGTCGGCCAATCCGTGCGGACCGTGCAGGAGTGCGCCGACTACGCCCGGGAGGATCTCCACCTGCGCGTCGCCTTGCTGGAGACCCGCCTCCTCTGCGGCGCCCGCCCCCTCTTCAACCAGATCGAGGCCAAGGTCTCCGAGATGCTCAGCGGGGAGTCCTGGCGGCCGCTCGCCCGCTCGATCGTGGAGTCCCAGCGGAAGCGTCGCGAGAAGGCGGGCGGCAGCGCCTACCTGCAGGAGCCCGACCTGAAGAACGGCGTCGGCGCGCTGCGCGACGTGCAAGGGTGCGTCTGGCTGGCGCGCATCGCCCGCGGGGTCGCCGGCCTGGGCGCGGCCGGCTTCCTTCCGACGGGCGACCTGCGGAAGTTCGAGCAGGCCAAGGCCACCTTGCTCCGCCTGCGTTGCGAGCTCCACTTCCAGGTCACGCGCCCGACCGAGCAGCTCTCGCTGGAGCGGCAGGACACGATGTCCGAGGCCCTCGGCTACCGCGGCTCCTTGACCGAACGCATCGGCGCGCTCATGCGGGAGTATTTCGACGCGGCCGACCATGTGCGACGCTGCGTCGAGATGGTCGAGGGCGCCGTCATGGGCGAGCCCGAGCCCGAAGGGTGGGGCGAGCCGCTCCTGCTCGACGGCCTGCGCATCGTGCGCGGCGGCACCGTCTCGGCCCAGCACCGCCTGGTCTTCGAGGAGGATCCCGGCCGGCTGGTCCGGCTTTTCCGGCATTGCCAGGCGCACGACGCCCGCCCCGAGCGCGCCCTCTCGCTGCTCGTGCGCGAGCGCGCCCACCTGCTCACCCCCGACGTCGCCCTTTCCGACGAGTCCGCCAGCGCCCTGCGCGCCATGCTCACCGAGGCGGGGCGCGTGCACGCCGCCATCGACGCCTTGCGCGAGCATGACTTGCTCTACCGGCTGGTGCCCGAGTTCGCGGGGCTGCACTGCCTGGTGCAGTTCGAGTTCTACCATCGCTGGACGGCCGACGTGCACACCCTCCGCTGCCTCTGGGAGCTCGACGCGATCTACGCGGCGGCGACCCCCGTGGACGAGCGCTACCGCGCCGTGGTGCTGGGCACGGAGGCGCCCTCGCTGCTGTATGCCATCCTCTTCCTCCATGACATCGCCAAGTCGGGCGGGATCGAAGGCCATGCGGAGCGCGGCGTCCCGATCGCCGACGCGATCCTGAAGCGCCTCGGTTTCGATCATCGCGAGCGCGGCATCGCGGCGGGCGTCATCCGCCACCACCTCGTGATGGGGCTTTACTGGCAGCGCCATGACGTCGACGACCCGGCCAACATCGAGCGCTTCGCCCGGCTGGTCGGCGACGACCAGGTCCTGAGCCATCTGCATGTGCACACGCGCTGCGACGCCCGCGCGACCTCGCCGGACCTCTGGACCGATTTCAAGGATGGCCAGCACTGGACGCTTTACCGCCGGACGCTGGCCAGGCTGGCGGGCGAGGCCGAGCGCGACGAGGGCGCGGCCAGCCAGGCCCTCCGCGCGGCGACGGATGCCCGGCTGGCGGGCGCGATCCCGGCCGACGAGGTGGAGGCGCATTTCACGCAGATGCCCGCGGGCTATTTCCGGCATGTCTCGTCCGAGGACGCGGCCACCCATATCCGGATGATCCATCAGCTGATCGCCTCCGTCACGGCGGCCGACGCCGAGTTGTCGCTCCGGCCGATCGTCGACTGGCATGACGAGGTCGGCTCGGGGCAGTCGGTCGTCACCGTGGCCACCTGGGACCGCGCGGGCCTCTTCAGCCGCATGGCGGGCGCCTTCGCCGTCGCGGGGATCAACATCCTCTCCTGCCGCGCTTTCTCGCGCGATGACGACGTGGCCCTCGACTTCTTCCGCGTCGCCTTGCCGATCGGCAAGGAGGCCGCGGCGAAGGCCCGTTTCACCGAGGCGCTCGCCCGGTCCCTCGTCGAAGGCTCCGACCTCCTGGCGGAGGTCGCGGCCGAGGAGGCCCGGGCGTTGCTCACCGCGCCCCGCCGGCGGGCGCACGTGCCGCTGGCCCCCCGGGCGGAGGTCTATCAGGAGGATGGCTTGGAGTGGGTCGTCGCCGAGCTCCAGTGCAACGACCGCATCGGCCTGCTGTTCCGCGTCGGCCGGGCGATCCGCGAGGCCGGCTACGCCATCACCTTCGCGAACGTCGCCACCGAGCAGGGGTTCGCGCTCGACACTTTCTACCTGGCCCCCGAGCGGGGTCTGACCGTCCCGCCGCGCCCGCCGGAGGAGCTGGCCGCCGCCCTGCGGGCCGTGGTGTCCTGAGCACGGTCCCCCTTGCCAGCGTCGGCCAAACCTCCACCATGGCCTCGACCCATGAAAGCCCACCTCGCCATCGCCTTCCTGCTGGCCTTCGTCGGCCTCACCGCCGCCGAAGTCCCCGTCACCAAGCCCGCCCCCGCCATGCCTACCACCCCTAAACTCGAGAAAGCCACCTTCGGAGCCGGATGCTTCTGGGGCGTCGAGTACCAGTACGCCAAGATCCCCGGCGTCGTCTCGGCCTTCTCCGGTTATGCCGGCGGCAAGGTCCTCAACCCCACCTACCGCCAGGTCTGCCAGGACGAGACCGGGCATGCCGAGGTCGTGCAGATCACGTTCGATCCCGCCAAGGTCAGCTACCGCCAGCTGGTCGAATATTTCTTCCGGATGCATAACCCGACGCAGGTGAACCGCCAGGGCCCCGACATCGGCGACCAGTACCGCTCCGTCATCTTCGCCCATTCCGCCGAGCAGCGGAAGGTCGCCGAGGAGGTCAAGGCCGCCCTGGACGCCGCGCGCAAGTATCCCGCGCCGATCGCGACGAAGATCGAGGGCGAGCAGACCTTCTGGAAGGCGGAGGAGTACCACCAGAAGTACTACGAGCGCAACGGCAAGAAGCCGTACTGCCACATCGTGCCCTACGCGGAGGAGAAGTGATCGTCCGTGGCTGAGCGGCGCAACGGGGCGGACGCACCGCTGCCGGGTTTCGGCCCGGCGGCCGAGCCCGCCTTGCCGCCCGCGCGCCGGCCGTTGGCCGCGCGGATGCGGCCGCGCGCCCTCGCCGAGGTCGTCGGTCACGCCGCGCTCCTCGGGCCCGACGCGCTCCTGCCCCGGCTGATCCGCGCGGACAATTTCGGCTCGTTGCTCTTCTACGGGCCGCCCGGCTGCGGCAAGACGACGCTCGCGGAGGTGATCGCCGCGGAGACCCGCGCCGAGGTGGTGCGCGTGAACGCGGTGCTCTCGGGCGCGGCGGAGCTGCGCGAGGTGCTCGCCGAGGCGCGTCGCCATCCCGCCCGCAAGACCGTCCTGGTGGTCGACGAGATCCACCGTTTCAACAAGTCGCAGCAGGACCTGCTGCTCCCCGACGTCGAGGCGGGCGTGGTGCGCCTCATCGGTTGCACGACGCATAACCCCGGCCTCTACGTCGTGCCGGCCCTGCTCAGCCGCAGTCATCTGTTCCGGCTCGACCCTTTGTCCGTCGACGAGGTCGCCGCTTTCCTCGCCCGCGCGCTCGCGGAGCCGGAGCGCGGTCTCGGCGCCCTCGGGATCAAGGCCGGTCCCGAGGTCCTCCGCCAGGTCGCCGAGCTGGCCGGGGGCGACCTCCGGCGCGCCCTCAATTGCCTGGAGACCTTGGTGCTGTCGGCTCCCGTGCTGGGCGCCGTCACCCCGGAGGCCGTGGCGACCTTCGCCCGGGAACGCCGGATCCGCTACGACGACGGCGGCGACGATCATTACGACACCGCCTCCGCCTTCATCAAGTCGGTGCGCGGGGGCGACCCCGACGCCGCGCTCTACTGGCTCTTCCTGATGCTGGAGGGCGGCGAGGAGCCGCGCTTCATCGCGCGCCGCCTGGTCATCTGCGCCTCCGAGGACATCGGCCTCGCCGATTCCCGCGCGCTGGGCGTCGCCACCGCCGCCTTCCAGGCCTGCGAACTGGTGGGGATGCCGGAGTGCGAGTACGCCCTCGCGCACGCGACGCTCTTCCTGGCGCTCTCCCCCAAGAGCAACAGCACCACCTTGGCGATCGCCGCGGCGAAGGAGGCGGTCCGCGGCCAGCCCCGGCAGGAGGTGCCCTTGCCGCTCAAGGACGCCCATAACGCGACCAACAAGCGCCTCGGGCAGGGCGGGGGGTATCGTTATAGCCATGATTATCCCGAGGGCATCAGCGGGCAGGATTACCTCAGCCGTCCGCTCAGCCTCTACCATCCCGGCGACGCCGGGGCGGAGGCGGCGCTCGCCGAGCGGCTGGCCCGGTGGCGCGCGCTCAAGGATGCGTTGAAGAAGAAGGATGGCCGGCCGTGAGCCGGTCCGCGCCGCGGCTGCCGTGGTTCGGCCCGGGACGTTTCCCGCTGTACCTCGCGCCGATGGCGCGGCGGACCGACATCGCCTTCCGGCAGCTCTGCAAGGAGCAGGGCGCCGACGTGATGGTGACGGAGTTCGTCCAGTCGGAGGCCTTGATCCGCGACAACGCCAAGGCCTGGGAGATGGTCGATTTCACCGCGACGCAACGCCCGATGGGCGTGCAGATCTTCGGGGCGACGCCCGCCTCGATGGCCCGCGCCGCCCGCGAGGTCTGCGACCGGGTCCGGCCCGATTTCCTCGACCTGAACTTCGGTTGCCCCGCCCACAAGGTCATCGAGCAGAACGCCGGCTCGGGCCTCCTGCGCTGTCCGCCGTTGCTCTACGACCTCGTCAAGGCGGTGAAGGACGCGATCCCCGACGTGCCGTTGACCGCCAAGATGCGGCTGGGCTGGGACCAGGATTCGATCGTGGCGGTCGAGGTCGCGGGGCGCCTCGAGCAGCTGGGCGTCGAGGCGCTCGCCGTCCACGGCCGGACCAAGGAGCAAGGTTACGCCGGCGCCGCCGATTGGGGCTGGATCGCCCGCGTGGCGGCCGCGGTGAGCATCCCGGTGATCGGCAACGGCGACGTGAAGGATGGCGTCGGCGCCCTCCGCCGGCGCGACGAGTCCGGCGTCTCCGGGCTGATGATCGGCCGGGCCGCGCTCGGGAATCCGTGGATCTTCGCCGAGGTCAAGGCCGCCCTGGAGGGCCGGGCGCCCGCGGTCCGCGAGATCGGGCCGCGGCAACGTTGGGAGGCCATGTTACGGCTGGCGGAACTCACCTTGGAAGTGCACGCCAGCCGGCTCGGCTCCCGCGACGTCCGGTGGATGCTCGATCGGCTGCTTCCTTTGACCCAAGGCCTGCCCGGGTCCCGTCGGATCCGCGACCGCCTTCGTTATTGTCTCACGTTGGCGGACCTGCGACGGCTCGGTGACGAACACTTGACAGAGCTGGCCGGCGGCTCCTGACCCCTTTGTCTATTGGCGTTCCGTCGCGGGTGACGGACGTGCAACCGTTTAGTTCGGATTCTTATCAACCCCCGGATGTGAATATCCTGTGCAGGGCTTCCGCTTGTGCCGCCTGTCGGGGGTCGCATCAAAGCGCCTGTTCGCCCCGTCCGCGATCGCCGCCGACCCCCGCTGCGCTCGCCCGCGGTTTCCTGAGCCGGAATCCGCCACCCAAACAACCTCCTGACAACGACTTACGACCTCCTTTCGAGCCTCCCTCCGCCCCCTCGGGCCGGTCGCTCTTCCCTCACCCGGCCCCGCGCCCCTTCCTTTTACAAAATATTTCCAACTTTCGGGCTTCCAAAGAGCCTGTGAACAACCTTCCTCAACCCTCCACCCCTTTCCATGGCCAGCCCTGACCGACACCTTTCCTTGTGGGAGACCGCCAAAAGCGAACTTCGTAACACCTTTTCCCGTTCCGATTTCGAAACCTGGATCTCCACCCTCCAAGCCGTCGGGATCGTCGACGGCAACATCCTGGTCCTCGAGGCGCCGACCGTCCTGACGGAAGCCTGGGTCAACAGCAACTACGGCGAGGTCCTCCGCCGCCAGCTCACCTTGGTGGCCGGCAGCAACATGGACTACCGGCTCAGCGCGGCCACGAGCGCGCCGCGCGACGCCCAGCCGGCCGCGCCGGCCCCGCGGTCCGCGGTCCGCGCGCCCGCCTCCTCGCCGGCGCCGGCGATCAAGGCCACGAACACGTTCGAGAACTTCATCGTCGGTCCGGAGAACGAGATGGCGCATGGCGCCGCGCTCGCCGTGGCGAAGGAGCCCGGCCATTACTACAATCCGCTCTTCATCCATGGCCCGACCGGCCTGGGCAAGACGCACCTGATGCACGCGATCGCCCATTCCGTCTACGCGGCGAACCCCGCGGCCCGCATCGCCTACATCTCCTCGGAGACCTTCACCAACGACTTCATCTCCGCCCTGCAGTCCGGCAGCGTCGCCCCGTTCCGTCGTCGCTACCGCGAGCTGGACCTCCTGCTGATCGACGACATCCACTTCCTCGCGGGCAAGGAGTCCACGCAGGACGAGTTCTTCCACACCTTCAACGAGCTGCACAACAACCACAAGCAGGTGGTGCTGACCAGCGACCGGCCGGCCTCCGAGATCGCCAAGCTCCAGGAACGCCTCGTCTCCCGCTTCCAGTGGGGCATGGTGGCCTCCATCCAGGCCCCCGGCCTCGAGACCCGCATCGCCATCCTGCGCAAGAAGGCCGCGGCCCGCGGCCTCGACCTGCCCCCGGAGATCGCCGAGTTCATCGCCTCCCGCATCGCCCGCAACGTCCGCAACCTCGAGGGCGCCGTCACCCGCATCGTCGGCCTCACCGGCATGACCCGCAAGCCGCTCGAGCTCGCCCAGGTGGAGAAGCTCCTGCACGACATCCTCGTCGAGGAGGCCAGCCACACCCTCACCGCCGAGGTCATCCAGCGGAAGGTCGCCGAGCACTACCGGATCCAGATGTCCGACATGACCTCCAAGCGCCGGATGCAGAACATCGCCTTCCCGCGCCAGGTCGCCATGTACCTCGCCACGCAGCTCACCGGCATGTCGCTCGTCTCGATCGGCCAGGCCTTCGGCGGCCGCGACCACGGCACCGTCATCCATGCCCGCAAGACCGTGACGAACCAGATGGAGGTCGACACCAACGTCCGGCGCACCGTCGAGTACCTGCGCGCGCAGCTCTCGACGAACCGCTGATCGGTCCGGCATCCGCGGACGAGGCGACCGCTCGGTCGCCTTTTTCGCGTCTAGCCCCCGGCAGGCAGGCCGCGCAACAAGGCGGCGACGGCCGCCACCTTGGCCTCGTCGGCCACCGGGATGCCGTCCGCCGGCCAATCCGGAGCCGCGCCCAGGGCCACGGAAGGCGGGCGGATGCGCATCGCGGTCGGTTGGACGCCGCGAAGCGAAGCATGGACCTCCTGCACGCCGCTGAGCCGGATGATCTCGGCGACGTTGCCCGGGTTGACGCCGCCGCCGGCGAGGATGGCGCAGCGTCGACCGGCCTGCCGCACCAGTTTGGCGAGCAGCGGCGCGCCGGTCAGGGCGTCGGGCGCCTGGCCGGACGTCAGCACGCGGTGGCAACCGGCCGCGATGACCGCCTCGAGCGCCGCTTCCGGCTGGGCCGCCCAATCGAACGCCCGATGAAAGGTGACCGCCAGGCCCTTGGCGGCCGCGACGAGGCGCCGGGTCCGCTCCAGGTCCACGGTGGCGTCCGGTCGCAGCAGGCCGAAGACCACCCCGTCGACCCCGGCCTCCCGGGCCACGGCGATGTCGCGGAGCATGATCTTGAACTCGGCGTCCGTGTAAAGGAAGTCGCCCCCGCGCGGGCGGATCATGACGTGCAGCTTGACGCCCGGAAGCTCCCGGACCGCCTCGATGGTGCCAAGGCCGGGGGTGGTCCCGCCTTCGGCGGTGTTCTCGCAAAGCTCGATGCGGTCGGCGCCCCCTTTTTGGGCGGCCAAAGCCGAGGCGTACGAATAGGCGACGATCTCGAGGAGGGGCATGGGCGGATGCATTGAGCGCAAGGCGGGCGCGGACGCAACCGTCGGGTGGGGCAGGGTATTCTGTTTGCCACTCCCCGGTCCGGTGTCTTGATAGCGCGGTTCCTTCAGATTCTTCCCAGGGGAGTCCGGTGCCGGACTGAGATGAGGCCAGGCCTCGAACCCTCGTACCTGATGCGCCTCGGCGCCGTAGGAAGCGGATTTTGCAGCCCAGCCCCATCCCCGTTTCCGCGTCCCTCCCAGGCCCGCGCGCACTGCGTTTGCTTCCGGTCCTCCGGCTCTCTTTCCCTCATATCCTCCTTTCCTCCATGGTCTCCGACAACAAGCCCACCCAATTCCCGAACTCGACCCGCATCTACGTGCCGGGCTCCCGTCCGGACGTCCTCGTGCCGATGCGCGAGGTCAAGCTGGCCGACACCCACCGCCCCGACGGGACGACGTCGCCCAACGCCTCCATCCGGATCTATGACACGTCCGGCCCGTGGGGCGACCCCGCCTTCCATGGCGACGTCGAGAAGGGGCTGCCGGCGATCCGCGCGGGTTGGATCCGCGAGCGGGGCGACGTCGAGGCGGTCGCGGGTCGCGAGCTCAAGCCGGAGGACGACGGCTACCTTTCCTGGAAGCATGCCGAGACCGCCCAGCGCGCGACCTCCCGCAATCGCCTCGTCCAGTTCGACCGCGCCGGTCGCCAGGTCTTCAAGGGCAAGCCCGGCCAGCGCCCGACCCAGCTCGCCTACGCCAAGCAGGGCATCATCACGCCCGAGATGGAGTATATCGCGATCCGCGAGAATCTCCGCCTGCAGGCCGCGGCCGAGGAATCCCCCCGCCGGCATGACCTCGGCTTCCAGCACCGGGGCGAGTCCTTCGGGGCCGCCATCCCCAAGGTCATCACCCCGGAGTTCGTCCGTTCCGAGGTGGCCCGCGGTCGCGCCATCATCCCCGCCAACATCAACCACCCCGAGCTCGAGCCGATGATCATCGGCCGCAACTTCCTGGTGAAGATCAACACCAACATCGGCAACTCCGCGGTCGCCTCCTCGATCGAGGAGGAGGTCGAGAAGATGCGTTGGTCGATCAAATGGGGCGGGGACACGCTGATGGATCTCTCCACCGGCAAGAACATCCACCAGACCCGCGAGTGGATCCTGCGCAACTGCCCGGTCCCCGTGGGCACGGTCCCGATCTACCAGGCACTGGAGAAGGTCAACGGCCGCGCCGAGGACCTGACCTGGGAGATCTTCCGCGACACGTTGATCGAGCAGGCCGAGCAAGGCGTCGACTACTTCACCATCCACGCCGGCGTCCGCCTGTCCTACATCCCGCTGACCGCCCGGCGCGTGACCGGCATCGTCTCCCGCGGCGGTTCGATCATGGCGAAGTGGTGCCTGTCGCATCACAAGGAGAACTTCCTCTACACCCACTGGGACGACATCTGCGACATCATGGCCGCCTATGACGTCAGCTTCTCGATCGGCGACGGTCTCCGCCCCGGCTCGATCGCCGACGCCAACGACGAGGCCCAGTTCGCCGAGCTGAAGACGCAGGGTGAGCTCACCACCCGCGCCTGGGAGCGTGGGGTGCAGGTCATGAACGAAGGCCCCGGCCACGTGCCGATGCACATGATCAAGGAGAACATGGACAAGCAGCTGGAGTGGTGCCACGAGGCGCCTTTCTACACCCTCGGGCCGCTCACCACCGACATCGCCCCGGGTTACGACCACATCACGTCGGCCATCGGCGCCGCCATGATCGGCTGGTACGGCACCGCGATGCTCTGCTACGTCACCCCCAAGGAACACCTCGGCCTGCCCAACAAGGACGACGTGCGCGAAGGGGTCATCGCCTACAAGATCGCCGCCCATGCGGCCGACCTCGCCAAGGGCCACCCCGCCGCCCAGATCCGCGACAACGCCCTGTCGAAGGCCCGGTTCGAGTTCCGCTGGCCGGACCAGTTCGCCCTGGCCCTCGATCCCGAGCGCGCCCAATCCTACCACGACGAGACCTTGCCGCAGGAATCCGCCAAGACCGCCCACTTCTGCTCCATGTGCGGGCCCAATTTCTGCTCGATGCGCATCTCCGATGACATCCGCAAGTTCGCCGACGCCCAAGGCGTCTCCGAGACCGAGGCGCTCGCGAAGGGCATGGAAGAGAAGTCCAAGGAATTCCGCGAAAAGGGCGGCGAGATCTATCAGTAGGAGGTGTTGGGGGTTGGGGGTTAGCGGTTGGGAGATAATCCTGCCCCATCCTTTGCCGCGGACCCCCTTGTAGCCCGCTTTTTTATCTTCTCTAACCGCCAACCCCTAACCGCTAATCTCCCTGTCCTCTTCCAAACAATCCGCCACCGCCTGGTACGACTCCCCGTTGTACTACGACATGGTGTACGCGGATTACACGAAGAAGGAGACGCGCTTCATCGAGGGGATCATGAAGAAGCATGGACCGAAGCCGGACGGGCCGATGCGCGTGCTCGAGCCCGCCTGCGGCTCAGGTCGTCTGCTGGAGTCCTTGGCCGCCCGCGGGCACGTCGTCCACGGGTTCGACCTCAACAGGCACCAGATCGCCTTCGCCAGGAACCGGCTCAAGGCGAAGGGGTTGAAGGGGCGGGTGTGGCGCGATCGCCTGCAGGATTTCACGGTGCCGAAAGGCGCCCGCTACGACGTGGCCCATTGCTTCGTCAGCACCTTCAAGTACGTCGACACCGAGGCGGGCGCCGTGCGCTCGTTGCGACGCATGGCCGCGGCCCTGCGCCCGGGCGGACTCCTGCTCCTCGGCCTGCATCTGACGGACTATCGGCACAGCCCGCCCGACCATGAACGCTGGATCGGCCGGAAGCCGGGCATCCGCGTCGTGAGCGACACCTGGTCGGCCCCGGCCGACCGCAAGACCCGCACCGAGGCCATGCGGACCCGGATGCGCATCACCGAAGGCGGCCAGACCCGGGTCGAGGAGACCCATTGGGACTTCCGGACCTATTCCCCGACGGAGCTGCGGGCCTTGCTCCGGAAGGCGCCGGCCTTGCGCCTGGTCGCCTGCCATGACTTCCATTACGACCTCGGCTCGACGCGGCGGCTCGACCTGGCGTATTCCGACGTCCTGTTGGTCCTGCGTCGGGCATAGCCGATTTATCGGCACTTGTCGGCCCGCCGTATTCCGGATTTAGTTCCCACATGAACTTCGCGTCGCCGCCCCTGTTCCTGGCTGTTGTTTCCGGGTTGTTCACTCCGCTCCTTGCCGTCGACATCGACGTCAACGCCACGACCCACGTGGTCACCTTGTTCAAGAATCAAGGCGAGCCCCTCCTGCGTTACACCCTGGACGGCCGCGATCCTGATTTCTCCGCCGGCGTCTACCTCGCCCCGATCGAGCTCCCCCAGGGCGGCACCGTCAAGGTCGCCGCGTTCGACGGGCCGAAGCGGCTCGGCGCCGTGGTCACGAAGGTCGTCCCGAATCCGTCCTCCGATCTCTTCAACGGCGCGGAGACGCCGGTGACCCAGAACCGCGACCACCGCACCTATGACTGGGTCGAGCGCCATAACGCCATCCTGGAACTGAACAAGACCGGCGCGAGCGGCGCCCAGGTCGTGCTGATCGGCGACTCCATCACGCATTTCTGGGGCGGCGAGCCCAAGTCGACGCGCGTCGCGGGCGCCGCCTCCTGGGAGAAGTTCATCGCCCCGCACAAGCCCATCAACCTCGGTTTTGGTTGGGACCGGACCGAGAACGTGCTTTGGCGTCTGCGGCATGGCGAGGTCGCCGGGCTCAAGCCGAAGGCCTACGTCGTCCTGATCGGCACGAACAACTTCCAGGTCAACTCCGTGGCCGAGACCGTGGATGGCATCGAGGAGGTCTGCCTCGAGATCCGTCGCCGCTCGCCCGGCGCCAAGCTCCTGTTGCTGGGCATCCTGCCGCGCGGCGAGGCCCCGAACGACCTGCGCTCGAAAGCCACCGACGCCAACGCCTTGCTCAAGACCCGCGTGGCCAAGCTGGCCGACAAGTACCTGGACCTCTCGGACCGCTATGTCGCCCCCGGCGGGCGTATCTCCAAGGCGATCATGTCCGATTTCCTGCACCCGACCGACAAGGGCTATGAGGTCATGGGGCAGGCGATCGACGAGACCCTGAAGTCCTGGGGCCTCTGAGGCGGTCATTTCGACTTGGTTTTCTTCTTCTTGCCGGCGCCTTCGGGTTGCCGGCTGCAGCTCAGGTCGTTCTCGATCTCGAACCGCCCGCTGGCGCGCCAGGCGTTGACCCACGCCGGGCCGACCTCGGCGCGGGTCAATGGGCGGAAGTCGGCCATCTCCTTCGCTTCGTTCCATCCCGTGGGGAGCGGCAGGGACTTGCAACCTAGGTCGGCGGGCGCCGGGGCGGGCTTGCCGCCCAGCAGCAGGTTGCCGCGGTAACGATGGGGCACCAGCCGGGCGAAGGCGGACGGGAGCTGCGGGTCGGGTGTCGCGATCTCGATCGAGTTGCCGCCGTCGGGCCGGATGAAGCGGTTCCCGGTGAACTCGCAATCGGAAGGCAGCAACACCATCTGCTCCTCGGGCCAGTGCTTCTTGTAGTCGGACCCGATCTCGAGGTCAGGTCCCTTGCAGCCGATGATGACGTTGCCGGCGATCGTGACTTTGCGGGCGGGCGGGTAGGCGCTCACGATGCCTGTCGCGTTGCGGGCTGATTCGGCGTTGGCTTTCTCCTTGGGAACGTAGGCCGGGGTCAAGGCCGAGGCCACGTGCTCGCCCGTCGAGACGCGGATGCCGTAGTCGCACCGGTCGACGAGGTTGCCTTGCACGCTGTGATTCGCGCCGGACAGGCGCAGGCCGTGCGCGCCCGGGATGTCCTCGCCGAGGACGATGTTCCCCTTGACGGTGTTGTTGGCCCCTCGGCGGATGTTGATGCCTCCGCGGGTGGCCCGGACCGTGTTGCCTGCCACCAGGTTGAAGTTGGACTTCAGCGAGATGGTCTCGGTGCCTTCGCCGTCGGCATGCTCGAACAGGTTGCCTTGGATCGTGAAGAAGGCGCCGTCCTTGGTCTTCTCGTCGAACTTGCCGGAGCCCCAGACCCGGATGATCTCGCGTCCATTGCCTTCGTCGTAGGGGATGTTGACGAAGGCGCAGCCCTGCACGGTGTTGTGCCGGCTGTTCTCGAGGGCGTTGCCGACCAGGGGGTCGAGGTGGTTCTTTCCCTTGAAATAGCAGCGGTCGAGCAGGTTATGGTCGCCCGCGAAGAAGACCCAGTAGTAACCCGTCTTGAAAGCGGCCGGGTTGTAGTCGACGACGGCGGTCTGCCGGATGATCCCGTGATGCGACCGGAAGGAGAGCACGGCGCCATCCGGCTTCTCCCCGCTCAGCGAGCCGCCGAGGAAATACAGGCCCTCCAAGGTGAGGTACGGCGCGGCCAGCTCGATTTCCGACGCGCCGGTGAAGATGACCTCTCCGGGCTCCGCCGCGCTGAGGGTGACCGGGCGGGATTCGGTGCCGCCCCGCGTGAGTCGCAGGTTGACGTCGGCATAGCGTCCTTTGGCCAGTTTGATGGTATCGCCCGGGGAGGCCGCGGCCGCGGCGGCGCGGAGTTCGGAGACGTCATGCACGAGCACTTCCCGGGCAGCCAACGGGAGCGTGAGCAGGAAGCCGAACAAGCAGGGGCGGAGCATCGGGGCGAAGGCGGTAGGGGCCTGCTTCCGAACTTAGGACCCGCGGCGTGGGTGGCAAGTCGGGCGGACCGACAAGAAGAAGACCCCGGTCGCCCGGGGTCTTGTCGTCGGCCGGTCGTGGGTCGGCTTAGATCTGCTTCACCACCTGTTTCGCGATGCCTTGGATCACCAGTTCGCTGGTCGGCTCGAGGTTCGGGTAGTTCTTGTTCTCGGCCTTCAGGTAGACCTTGCCGCCTTGCTTGATGAGACGCTTGAGGGTGGTCTGTTGGTCGATGAGCGCCGCCACGATGTCGCCGTGCTTGGGGATGCCGGGCTCGATGATGACCATGTCGCCATCATGGATGTCCGCATCGATCATGGAGTCGCCGCGGACGCGCAGGGCGAAGGACTCGGGCGCCCGGCGTCGAGCGCCCTGGGGCAGGGGGGCCTGCATGCTGGCGACCACGCCGGAGGACTCGGTGTAATCCGGGAAGCCGGCGGCGATCGCCCCTTGAATCTTCACCTCATGGAGGCCAAGCGCCTCGTCGTCGGGTCCTTCGTAACGAATGACCGTCTCGGAAAGGTCGGGCACGACTTCCGGGGCGATCTTGTAGGCACGGGCGGCACCCGGGATGCGTTGCAGCACGCCTTTACGTTCCAAGGCCTGCAGATGGCCGAAGACCGCGTTCGTGCTCGCGAACCGGAACTTGGCTTGGATGTCGCGGATGCTCGGCCAGTAGGAATGCTGGACGACATGGCCTTTCATGTAATCCAGGATGGCCTGTTGCTTCTTGGTGAGTGCTTCCATGGTGAACGGATGTTCTATGAATGTTTGTTCACTGTCAAGGACACTCCTGATGCCGAGGTTTAAGGCCTTTAAACGTCGAATTTCGACCTTTAACCGGGCTAACTAACCCCTGGCGTCCCTTGGGCTCGGATTTGGGCTTAGCCGGCCAGGAGGGTAGCCAGGTCCGACGGCCGCTCCAGATGGACGGCATGCCCGACCCCCTCGACCACGCTGATACGGGCCCGGGGTATTTGCTCCCCCATCCGCCGGGCCAGTTCGGTGAACTTGGGGTCGAACTCACCCGTCACCAGGTCGACCGTGCCGCGTAATTCTCCCAGCCGCGACCAAAGCGACGGCAACGAGCCGGTGCCGACCCCCGCCAGGCTCAAGGCCAAGGCTTCCGGGTCGTTCTGGGCACGCCTTTCGAGCAGCTCCTGTCGCCCCGGCGCGTCTTCCCGGAAAAGCGCGCGCAGCATCGGCTGATGATGCCAGTACTTGGAGAATGCGGCGAGGCCCTGGGTCCGCAGGAAGGTCGCGAGGGCGGCGTCAGCCAAAAGGCGCTCCTCCCGTTCCTCCGCGCTGGCCAGCCCGGGGCTGGCGCCGATCAGGATGAGCCGACGCCAACGGCCGGGGTGGGCCAGGGCCCAATGCAGCGCGAGGCGTCCACCCATCGAGTAGCCAAGCAAGGTCAACGCGTCTCCCTCGCCCGCCGCGGCATCGATGATCGCGAGGTGGGCGGGGAGGGCATAGTCCTCGGCTTGGCGGAGGTCGCGCCGTCGACCATGCCCGGGCAAGTCGGGTGCCACGAGCTCGTGGCGCGACGGGAGGAGGCCGCGCAGGGCGTCGAAATCGGCGCCTTCGCCCGTGAAGCCGTGCAGGGCGATGGTCCTCATCGGGCGAGACGGGGCTCGGTCCCGGGGGCGGCTCTCTCCGGCATGGTCGGCATCCGGCCCATTCAAGGGCCGCGGCCCCCCGTTGGACAGTCCAAAGGCGAAAGGCGGGAACCGTTTGCGGAAATGCGGGTTATACTACAATCTACCCCGTATGCCCGGCATCCGCGTCAAACCCTGGAACCGCGTCGACGGGCCCATCTACAGCCTGGCGACCACCGCCGGCGGCAAGGGCAACTTCAACATCTGCAGCTACGTCACGCCCATCGCGATGAAGCCCAAGCGCTTCATCATCGGCGTCTACAAGGACACCAAGACCCTCGCGAACCTCGAGGCCAACCCGATCGGCCTGCTCAACTACCTCGCCGTCGACCAGGCCCAGCACGTGAAACTGCTCGGGAAGAAATCCGGGCACAACGTCGACAAGGTCGCCCAGCTCGGCTCCCAGATCGAGCACGTCGGCGACGGGCTCTACAAGCTCAAGGGGGCGATCGCGACCCTCCGCCTGAAGTTCCTCGAGCGGCTCGACTGCGGCGACCATTGGGCGTGGCTCGCGCACGTGGAGTCCTACGAGAACCTGCGGGAGGCCCCGGTCCTCACCCTCGAGGAGCTGAAGCGCCAGAAGCTGATCCTGGTCTGACCCGGGCTCAGCGCCGGTCCGCCTTGCCGCCGACCTTGCGCAGGCTGGCCTTCTCCTCGCGATGGGGGATCAGGTAGGTGCGGCCGCGGATCAGGCGCTCGTAGAGGTCGACCATCGCCACGCCTTCGCGGGGGCGCACGGAGTCGGCCTTGGTCGCCTTGTCGACCTGGCGCTTGAGCATGCGGCAGAGGTCCTCGGAATTGTACTGGATCATGCCGAGGATGCGCTCCACGGAATAGCCCGGGATGCTCTCCTCGATGTAGAAGCCGTCCTCCTCGTCGTCCTCCAGGAAGACGTGGGCCTCGTTGACGCGGCCGAAGAGGTTGTGGAGGTCGCCCATGATGTCCTGGTAGGCGCCGACCATGAACGCGCCGATGTAGTAGGGCTGGCCCTCCTTGAGCGGGTGCACGGCGAGCGTGCGGCGGACGTCCTCGAGGTCGATGAACTCGTCGACCTTGCCATCGGAGTCGCAGGTGATGTCGACGAGCGTCGCCTGGACCGACGGGCGCTCGTTGAGGCGGTGGATCGGCGCGATCGGGAAGAGCTGGTCGAGCGCCCAGTGGTCGAGCAACGACTGGAAGACCGAGAAGTTGCAGACGTACTGCTCGGCCAGCATCGCGTCCAGGCGGGCGAGGTCGTCCGGGATGTCGGAGGTGTGCGCGAGGTCCAGGCGGATCTGGCGGCAGATCTCCCAGAAGAGACGGTCGGCGTGGGCGCGCTCCTGCAGGCGCAGCTTGCCGAGGCTGAAAAGGGCGTGGGCGTCCTCGCGCTTCTGCTTGGCGTCGTGGTAGCGCTCGAGGGGGTCGAACTTGCGCTTGTTCTTCCGGATGTCCTCGAGCGAGCGGATGATCGCGTGGGAGCGGCCCTTCGGCGGCGTCTCGCCGTGGGCGTCGCGCGTGATGCGGTCCACCGCCTCGAAGATCAGGATGGAGTGGGGCGCGACCAGCGCGCGACCCGACTCGGAGACGATGTCGGGGGTGGCGATGCCGCTCTCCTCGCAGACCTGCTTGATGTTGGCGACGACGTCGCGGGCGTACACCTCCATGCTGTAGTTCATGGAGGACTCGAACGCGGACCGGCTGCCGTCGTAGTCGATGCCCAGGCCGCCGCCGACGTCGAGCAGGCCCATGGGGAAGCCCATGCGCTTGAGCTCGCAGTAGAAGCGGGTGGCCTCGACCACGGCCTTCTTGATGGTCCCGATGTTCGGGACCTGGGAGCCGATGTGGAAGTGGACCAGGCGCAGGGCGTCCTTCATCTTCGCCTTGGTCAGCTTGTCCGCGGCGGCGACGATCTCGGAGGCGGTCAGGCCGAACTTGGCGTTCTCGCCGGTGCTGTCGGCCCACTTGCCCTCGCCGGCCGTGGTCAGCTTGACGCGGATGCCGATGTGGGGCTGGACGCCCATGCGGCGCGCGATGCGGATGATGGCGTCGATCTCGGAGAGCTGCTCGACGACGATGATGGTCTGCTTGCCGAGGCGGCGGCCCATGAGCGCGAGCTCGATGTACTCCTCGTCCTTGTAGCCGTTGCAGATGAGGAGGGCCTTGCGGTTCTCGAGCAAGGCGAGGGCGATGATGAGCTCGGGCTTGGAGCCGGCCTCCAGGCCGAAGTCGTACTCCTCGCCGGCGTCGAGGATCTCCTCGACGACCTCGCGCAGCTGGTTGACCTTGATCGGGAAGACGCCGCGGTAGCGGGCGTCGTAGCCCTCCTCGTGGATCGCCTTGCGGAACGCCTCGTTGATCTGGGTGACGCGGTGGCGCAGCAGGTCCTGCACGCGGATCGTGAGCGGCGGCTTCAGGCCGGACGCCTCGACCTCCTTGACGATGTCCGTGATGCGGATCTTGCGGTGGTCGCCCTTGGGGTGGACGCACAGGTGGCCCTGCGGGTCGACCGAGAAGTTGTTACCTCCCCAGCGTTTGAAGCCGTAGTACTCTTCGGCGTCTTTGGTAGTCCAAGGCTGCGGTTTGCTCACGTGAGTAGGAGGGGACTTTTTACCCCCCTGCCGGAAGCGCAAGGGGAAATCGCGCCCGCCGGCGCGCCTTCCGGCTCGACCCGCGCCCCCTCCGGCGGTTGGCTGTCGGCATGTCCGCCGAATCCGTCATCCAGGCGACGCTCGCGTTACGGAAGACCTTGGCGGGCCTGACGTTCCCCGCGCCGGCCGATTTCGTCTACCGGCCGCTGGACTACGCCTGGGCGCCCCACGAGGCCTACCTGCGCCGGCATGCCGCCGCCGGCCCGCGCAAGGTGCTTTTCCTCGGCATGAATCCCGGCCCGTTCGGCATGGCCCAGACCGGGGTGCCGTTCGGCGAGGTCGCGGCGGTCCGCGACTGGCTCGGCATCGAGCTGCCGGTCGGTCGGCCCGAGCGGGAACATCCCGGCAAGCCGGTCACCGGTTTCGCCTGTCATCGTTCGGAGGTCAGCGGTCGCCGTCTCTGGGGGCTCTTCCGGGAGCGGTTCGGCTCCGCCGACCGTTTCTTCGCCGAGCACCTCGTCCACAACTATTGCCCCTTGCTCTTCCTCGAGAACACGAAGCTCGGGCGGAACGCCGTCCCGGAGGAATTGCCGGCGGACGCGATGGCGCCGGTCAACGTCGCCTGCGATCGCCTGCTCCGTCGGCTGGTCGAGTCGCTCGGCGTCACCACCGTCGTCGGCGTGGGCGGCTACGCCGAGGAGCGCGCCCGCGCGGCCTTGGACGGGCTGCTGGTCAACTACGCCAAGGTCCCGCACCCGAGCCCCGCGAACCCGGTCGCCAACCGCGGCTGGTCCGCCGCCGCGACCAAGGCCTTGGTCGATCAGGGAGTCTGGTCCTGATGGGGCTGATCGAGGAAATCCTGGTCCGCCCGAAGTTGCGCCAGAAACTTTGGGCGTGGTGGTATCCCTTCTTCACGCGTCGCGTCCGGGCGCAGGGCGTCGATTTCCTCAATTATGCGTTCGAGGACGCCGCCGCCCCGCGCCTGACGCTCGACGCGGCGGATGAGCCGAACCGTCCGAACATCCAACTCTATGAACACGTCCGGGGCACGGTCGGACTGCGGGGTCTCCGCGTGCTCGAGGTCAGCTGCGGCCATGGCGGCGGTGCCTCGTATTTCACCCGGACTTATCAGCCCGCCGAGTATGTGGGTCTCGATCTGAATCCCGAGGCCATCAGCCATTGCCAGGCGCGTCATCGCTCGCCTGGTCTGCGATTCGAGGTCGGCGATGCGCAGAAGCTGCCGTTCGCGGATGCCTCCTTCGATGTGGTCATCAATGTCGAGGCCTCGCACTGCTACCCGGATTTCCCGGGCTTCGTCGATGAGGTCGTCCGGGTGCTCAGGCCCGGCGGCCGGTTCTGTCATGCCGATTTGCGCTATCGTAGCGGCGTCGAGGAGTGGGTGGTGGCCTTGGCCATGCATCCGCGTCTGCGCCTCGACGAGATGCGGCTGATCAATCCGGAGGTCATCCGCGGCATGGAACTGAACACGCCGCGTTATGAAACGATGGTCAGGCAGGCTCTGCCGCGTCCCCTGCATCGGTTGGCTTTGGACTTCGCCGGCGTGAAAGGCTCGCGACTGCATCGCGATGCCATCAGCGGGGAGATGAGCTACCGCTCGTTCAAGCTGACGAAGAGGGCCTGACTTACTTCGGTTCCAGGATGATGAGGCGGCCGGGCGTACTCGTGCCCGCGGCGAGGGAATTGCCCCGGCAATACTCCGCGATGAGCACCCGATGGCCGGGTAACGCGACCATCGAGATCGGGCGGGCGAGCGGCGTCGCGACCGTCGTCACGACGGCTTCCTTCTTGGCGAAGTCGAGACGAGCCTGGACAAGGTCGAAACCGCTCTGGTCCTTGAGGTAGTTGCCGAAGCGGGAGATCAGGAAGGAACCTCCCAGCGGCGCCGGCCAATCGGGACCTAGCTCGAGGATCGTCGACGGCGACGAATGCGGGGTGAAGGTGGCGCTCCCGCCGCGGTCGGCGGCATCCGGTCCGACGTTCTTGAACGGTCGGGTGAAACCCAGGCCCCGCGGCGCGTCGGGGGTGTGGGGGTAGGGCTTGTTGGTCCAGTCGCCGAACTCGTAGGGAAAGCCGTAATGCTTGCCCGGCTCGATCCAGTTCAATTCCTCGGGAGTGTCCGCGTCCGTCCCGTTCTCGACGCCGAGGAGGCGGCCTTGGCGATCCCAGGTGAAGTGGTAGGTGTTGCGCAAGCCATGCGCGAAGACCTCGATGCGCGGGGTTTCGCTGCGCGGGTCGAGCCGCCAGAGCTTGGCGGTGAGAGGATTCTCCCCGGTCTTGTCGTAGTTCGGCGAATTACCCTCCTCGCCGCCGTCGGTGCGCGAGCCGCTGCTCACATAGAGGAGCCCATCGGGACCTTGCGCGATATGGTTCACGCCATGGTTGTAGGGGCCGACGCCGAAGTTGTAGCCGGTGCGGAGCCACGGGCGGGGCAGGGTCCACCCTTGTTCCCACGGCGGGGTCCGCCAGATCGTCACCTCGTTGAAGACCGGCTGCTTGGTCTTGTTACCCTGGTTGCTCACCACGTAGAGACGCCCTTGGTCGTCCGTGCCCATCCCGAGGCAGCTTGCATCCCCGAGGTTCGGATCGAGGTAATCCTTGCCCGCGAAAAGCAACGTCACCGCGTCCGTTGTTTTCCGCCAGGTCCAGACATCGCCGTTGGCCGCGAGGATCAGGACCTGCTGGCCATCGGGGTGCAGGGTCAGTCGGGTCGGTTGGAAGTCGAGCCGGGCGGCGACGATGAATCGCCAGCCGGCGGGTGCGGCCGGGAGCACGTCCGGGGACATCGCGGCCAGCAGTTTCGCGTGAGTCGGGTATTTGGTGCGGGTCCGGTGCGCGGCGATCTCCGCCGCGGTGACGGTCGGCAAGGAGTTGCCGAAGGACGTGAACACGTGGTTGAACACCGCGGCCAGCTGGGCGTCGTCCAGCGTCACCGGCGGCATCCAGCCGGTGAACGTGGCGCCGTTGACGACGATCTTCTCCTTGAGGCCTTCGAGGGGGGCGCGGAGGGCCTTCTCCCGTTGCTGGGCGAGGAAGTCCGACCGGGCCAGGGGCGGGAAGGCGTTGGGGATGCCGAGCCCTTCCTGCCCGTGGCAGGCGGCGCAATACTGACGGTATAACTGGGCGCCGTCAGGGTGCCCTTGGCCGAGCAGCAGGCCCGGCAGGAGGCAGAGAATCGCGCGCAAGCGGGGCATGACGGGGGGGGCGGGGGATATAAGGTGAGCCCATCCTCCGTGTCGAGTCCCGCGGTTTCGCTTTGGCAAGGGGGCGGGCCATGGGTAGGGTGGGCTTACCCCGATGCGCCCCCTTGTCTGCCTATTGCTCGCCTTTCTTGGTCTCCCCGCGGCCGAGCGCAGGCCGAACATCCTCTTCATCCTGACCGATGACCAAGGCTATGGCGACGTCGGCGCGCACGGGAACCCGATCCTCAAGACTCCCAATCTCGATAAGCTCCGGGCGGAAAGCGTCCGTTTCACCGACTTCCAGGTTTCCCCGACCTGCGCCCCGACGCGCAGCGCCTTGCTCACCGGTCGCCACGAATTCAAGAACGGCGTCACGCACACCATCCTCGAACGTGAGCGCATGGCCCTCGGCGCCG
>Ga0222712_10000747_pt1 | contig 41368 bp, 32 predicted proteins | sample C33_657DmetaG_FD_165043 | JGI IMG/M metagenome (GOLD analysis project Ga0222712, IMG submission 165043) | Estuarine water microbial communities from San Francisco Bay, California, United States - C33_657D | ecosystem: Environmental > Aquatic > Marine > Unclassified | place: USA: California... | reverse complement strand
AAACGATTGATGTTGACAGCGTGACTGCATCACCTTATACAAAACGCATAAACCACGAAGATGAACACGATTAAAAAATATTTGGGCCTTGTTTGGATTGCACTGGCCGTCTATTCCTACAGCATTTTGTTAAAAACGGCCATTGAACGGATGAAACTGTTGCCAACAACCGATACCATCATCCAATGGAGTATATTTGCCATCATCTTTTTGCCCATTGCGATTGGATTCGTGATGTTTGGTTGGATGGCATTCAAAGGGGCTTACGACCACCTGCCAGTTGCCAGCGATCAGGTGGAAGACTAAGCAAAACCCATGTCCATCAAAGTTGACCATATCTTCAAGCAATACGGCATTCAGAAAGCGGTAGACCATGTCAGTTTTGAAGTGGGCGCCGGAGAGATTGTTGGATTTTTAGGTCCCAATGGGGCTGGAAAATCCACCACCATGAAAATGATCACTGGATTTCTCCAACCTGATGAGGGGAAAATTACCGTTTGTGGCATACCGGTTGAAGGCGAAGCCATCGCCACCAAAAAAAAGATTGGGTACCTGCCAGAATTGAATCCCCTATACCATGAAATGTATATGCGGGAATACCTGGGCATGATGGCGGGCCTGCACCATGTTCCTTCTCCAAAAGATAGAATTGAAGCGGTAATTGACATGACTGGGCTGTCGGTGGAAGCCAACAAGGAAATTGGGCAGCTTTCCAAGGGTTATAAACAAAGGGTTGGATTGGCAGCTGCGCTGTTGCACGATCCTGAAGTATTGATCCTGGATGAGCCCACAACAGGTCTGGATCCCAACCAGATTGTGGAAATCAGGGAAGTGATCAGGGGCCTTGGAAAAAACAAAACCATTCTTTTTTCAACCCATATTTTGCAGGAAGTGGAAGCCCTTTGTGACAGGGTCATCGTCATCAACAAAGGAAAAATTGTGGCGGATGACCGCCTTGAAAACCTGAAAAAGCAGCAACAATCCTCAAGGATCAGCGTTGGGTTCCGGGAACCGGTTGCGCAAAATGCCCTTGCTGCCATAGCCGGGGTGAAAGGCGTTGTTCATGTCGGCAGCAACGATTGGGAACTTGAAACCTCCGACCCAGATGCGCTGGGCAAAGAACTTATGGCTTTCGCTTTGCAACATAATGTGAATATCGTTTCTTTGCACACGCAAACCCGGCGCCTGGAGGATATTTTCAGGAACCTAACCGGGGTGGCCAATTGATTTTTATCCTATTCAAACAGAACAACCCTTAAAATAAACCATCATGAGTTTAATTACCAGCATTCACGCAAGACAAATCCTTGACAGCCGCGGTAACCCCACAGTAGAAGTTGATGTCATCACAGAAAGCGGTTTCATTGGCCGAGCAGCTGTTCCATCTGGTGCTTCCACCGGCAAACACGAAGCCGTTGAGCTCCGTGATGGCGACAAGGCGGTTTATGTAGGGAAAGGCGTGTTGAAGGCCGTCGAAAACGTGAACAACATCATTGCTCCCAAACTCCTCGGTGTTCCGGTTACCGATCAGGCCCTGGTAGACAGGATGCTGATTGAACTGGATGGCACCAGCAACAAGGCCAAATTGGGCGCCAATGCTACCCTGGCAGTGTCTATGGCGGTTGCCAAGGCAGGTGCGCAAGCCAGCAACCTCAACCTTTACAGGTACCTTGGTGGTGTTAATGCCATCACCCTTCCTGTTCCGTTGATGAACATCCTCAATGGCGGTGCACATGCCGACAACAAAATTGATTTCCAGGAATTCATGATCGTTCCAACAGGTGCGGCAACATTCAGCGAAGGACTTCGCTGGGGTGTTGAAGTGTTTCACCAGTTGAAAACAGTATTGAAGAAAAAAGGATACAGCACCAACGTTGGTGACGAAGGTGGATTTGCACCAGACATCCAGAGCAACGAAGAGGCGATTGAAACCGTACTGCAGGCCATCGAGGCAGCAGGCTACAAGCCAGGTGAGCAGATCTTCATTGCCATGGACGCGGCTACCAGCGAAATGTACAACGAAGCCGACAATACCTACAAATTTTACAAGAGCTCAGGAAAGGTCATCAGCAGTGATGAAATGGTTGCTTATTGGACAGCCTGGGTGGATAAATATCCCATCATCTCGATCGAAGATGGCATGGCCGAAGACGATTGGAATGGCTGGAAGAAACTAACTGAAGCAGTGGGCGACAGGTGCCAGTTGGTAGGAGATGACCTTTTCGTAACCAATGTTGTTCGCTTGCAAGAGGGAATCGACAGGGGTATTGCCAACAGCATCCTTGTAAAGGTAAACCAGATTGGAACTGTTACAGAAACCATCAATGCTGTGAGATTGGCACAAACCAACGGCTATACTTCCATCATGAGCCATCGTTCGGGTGAAACCGAAGATACCACGATTGCGGACCTTGCCGTAGCACTGAATTGCGGGCAGATCAAAACCGGTTCTGCATCGCGCACAGACCGCATGGCCAAATACAATCAGCTGCTCCGCATTGAAGAGGAATTGGGTGTGAACGCGGTTTATCCCAAAATGTAATGATTGACTGTTAAATACTTGAGGGTTTAGGGTTTGTTTACATCCCTAAACCCTTTTTTTAATGATTTTTCGGTTGATTGGATTCGGACGAATTGAATACAGCTTTACTTCAACTCCCTCATCCCTCATCCCTCACCCCTCCATCTTTGCCAAATGAAAATCCTCATCGCGCCAGACAAATTCAAAGGCAGCATTGACTCCATCACACTGTGCAAGCTGATACAGCAAGAGATTGCGACTTTATATCCTGATGCTGAGGTGGAATCCTATCCCATGGCTGACGGCGGTGATGGATATTCCTCCATCATCAAACATTATTTTGGCACCAAAGATGCGCAGGCATTGACGGTTGATCCATTGATGCGACAGATCAAAGCCAGTTACCAGATTTCAGCGGATGGATCTGCTGCGTATATTGAAATGGCAGCTGCAAGTGGGCTGGCCTTGCTTGCTGACCATGAGCGCAATCCCATGAAGACATCCAGTTATGGCACTGGATTGCTTATCCTGGATGCCATCAATAGGGGAGCCAAGGAAATTTATTTGGGCATAGGCGGAAGTGCCACCAATGATGGCGGCATCGGTATGGCAGATGCATTGGGTTACATGTTTCTGGACAAGAACGGGGATCCCCTGGAACCCTGTGGAGAAAGCCTTTCTTCCATTACTGAAATCGTGATGCCGGAAACGGATCTCCTGGAAGACATTCATTTCACGGTGTCATATGATGTCAACAATCCCTTTTTTGGGCTTGATGGCGCAGCACATGTTTACGCACCCCAAAAAGGGGCAAATGCTGCACAGGTGGATGAATTGGATGAAGGGTTGAAAAATCTTGATGCTGTTTTCATGAAATATTTTGGAAGATCCATTGAAGTGGCTCCTGGTGCCGGGGCTGCTGGCGGAATGGGTGGCGGTTGCGATGTACTGCTTGGTGCAAGGTTGATACCGGGGATTGATCATCTGATGGAGTCTGTCTCCCTCGATGATAAAATAGCTGCAGCAGATATCATCATCACCGGTGAAGGAAGACTGGACGAGCAGTCTTTTCAGGGCAAGGTAATCGGCAAACTGGTTGATCATGCGAGGACGCATGGTACCAAGGTCTATGCCATCTGCGGTGAAACCACGATGAACATCAAGGACCTCAATGCAATGGGTGTGGATAGGGTTGTGACACTGAAGGAGTTTGCAGGCTCTTCGGCTGAATCAATGGCGAATCCTGACAAATTTCTGTGCCTTGCAGTTAAAAAAATACTTTAGATTTAAGGCATGATGCGAATGCCTGTTTTTTTTCTATGCGCTTTATTGGGTTTTCAGGTTGCGAAAGCACAAATATTGAAATGGGACAAACAGTTTGATCAGGTTGTTCCTGAAGATTGGTTGGTAAAACCTCCAGCCGCCAAGGCCAATGTGTACAGCGCTGAAAAAGAAGGCAACATCATCCTTTACAATGGATTGGTCCGCAGGAGTTTTGCCAAATCTCCCAACTTTGCTTGTTTTGATTTTCAGAACATGGCTACCGGGCAACAATTGCTGCGTGCCATCAGGCCGGAGGCCAGGCTTACCATTGATGGAAAGGAATACAATGTTGGAGGATTGGTTGGTCAACAAGAAAAGGCATACTTGCAGCAGGAATGGATGAAAGGATTCAAGGCGGGAACAGCAGATTTTATGTATGCAAGCCATCTGGTCCGCGACATCAAGCCCTTCATCAATTGGAAAAGAAAAACCTGGGCATCGGTACAAACACAGGCTACAGGAAAAGAACTGTTGATCAGTTTCACCGCTGCACAGCCATCGTTGAAAGACATCACTGTGGTTGTTCACTATGAGCTTTATGATGGTTTGCCATTGATTGTGAAATGGATTGAAGTGAAAAACAATTCCTCGAAAAACATTGTCATCAATCGAATGGTCAATGAATCGCTTGGTCTTGTGGAGGAAGAAAGTGCAGTGGTGGGAAGCCCCGAGCAAATGAAAAAGCAGCATGGCATTTATGTGGAGACCAACTATGCGTTCAACAATGCCATGCGCTATGACATCAGCGACCAGACCACCCATTGGGTGACCGATTCGTCCTATACTTCCCAGGTCAATTACAATTACCAGACACCCTGTGTGCTGGAAGTTTATCCTGAAAAAGTAACTGCCGTTGCCCTTGCCCCCGGTGAAACCATCAAATCCCCCAGAACGCATGAGTTGTTGATGGACAGCTACGACCGTGAGCGTAGGGGAATGATGATACAGCGCATGTATGCCACTGTTGCGCCATGGACAACACAGAACCCCATTTTCATGCACCTCGTCAGCCGGAATGATGAACAGGTCATTGCAGCGGTGGGCCAGTGTGCCGCAACCGGATATGAGGCCCTGATCCTCAGCTTTGGAAGCCATTGCAACATGGAGGATACCAGTGCTGCAAACGTTGCCCGCTGGAAGAAGCTGACGGATTATGCCCACAGCAAAGGCATACTTGTAGGAAGTTATTCCTTGTTCAGCAGCCGCAGGATCAATGACGAAACGGACGTGATTGATCCCAAGACTGGCAAGCCCGGTGGCGCATTTTTTGGAAACGCCCCATGCATGGGAAGCCAGTGGGGTTTAACCTATATCAGCAAGTTGAAATATTTCATGACACAAACGGGCTTTGATTTGTTTGAAAATGATGGCCCATACCCTGGCGATGTTTGTGCTTCAACAGTACATCCAGGCCACAAAGGATTGGATGATTCGCAGTGGAGGCAAATGGAATTGCAAAAGGGATTGTACCGCTGGTGCAATGAACAGGGCATCTATGTGAATGCACCCGATTGGTATTTTCTGGATGGCACACACAAGATTGGCATCGGTTACAGGGAAGTCAATTTCTCCCTATCACGCGATCAGCAAAAGATCCTGAACAGACAGAACATCCACGATGGTACGTTTGAAAAACTGCCTTCGATGAGCTGGGGATTTGTTCCGCTGACCAGGTACCAGGGTGGTGGGCCCGAGGCTGTTTTGGAGCCATTGAAGGATCACCTGAAAGACTATGAAATGCTGATGGTGCAATATTATGGTGCAGGGGTTCAAGCCTGTTACAGGGGCCCAAGGCTTTACGATACCACAACAACCAAGGCGCTTGTTTCCAACACGGTTTCCTGGTACAAAAAGTACCGCGATATCCTGAATGCACCCATCGTGCATTTGAGAAGGGCAGACGGTCGGGATTGGGATGGATTTATGCATGTGAGTCCGACCCTGAAGGACAGGGCTTTTGTGCTGTTGTTCAACCCCACAACTGAAACCATCCATCGTCAGGTTTCCATTCCGCTCTATTATACCGGCCTCAAATCAAGGGCATTTGTTTTTGAAAAAGACAAGACACATCGTCAAATGTTGGTGGATGATAAAGACAACTTGAAATTGGATGCAAGCATACCCGCGGGTGGCTATACCTGGTATGTGATCAGGGGGGTGAACTGATTTTATTTACCAGTATTTCCAGCGTTAAAAAAATAAAAGGGCAAATGTTTTGTGTATTCAATAAAAGTCTATAAATTTGGTGGACTAAAAACAATGTCACGTGGCCGAGGGGTTAGGCAGAGGTCCACAAAACCTTCGATGGCGGTTCGACTCCGTCCGTGGCGTCAAAGATGAGCTTGCATTCTGTGGGGTGCTGAAAGGGTTGCTGACAAGTTCAAGTAACCCTTTCTCTTTTTTTCCTCCATCTTCTCGATGGCATATCGCAGCATGGTCCTGGGCATGCGTGTGGCAAATTCATCCAAGAATTCCTCAATGGCCAGTGGATCTTTTTTCCATCCTTCCCGCAACATCCATCCTGTGGCCTTGTGCATCAGGTCGTGTTTGTGGGAAAGCATGATTTCACTGAGTTTCAGGATATCATTGAGGTCTTTGTTTTTCCTGATGAAATGCCAAGTGGCCACAACGGCAATGCGGTTTTTCCACAACAGGGGATCAACAGCGAGTGTATATAAAATTTTCCGGTCTTTGTTTTCAAGCCATTGACCCAGGATGATGTGGGCGCTGGCATCAACCAAATCCCAATTGTTCACACGGTCTGCTTTTGACAAATAAAGATCTACCCATTCTTTTTCCTTGCCGGTTTTTTTGGACTCAAGGAATTTTGCACACATGATGAGAATGCCAGTCAGCCGTTCTTCGTGGTAAGGCGAATCAAGCAATGCAATGATGGTCTCTTTGTTGGTGGTTGATTGGTGTTTTTTAACTACACTACGTTGGTCGGGAACGGTAATCCCATGAAACTTATCTCCTTCTCCGTATTGTCCTTTTCCAGTCTTGAAGAACCTTGGAAGAAATGCAGCTTTTTCTCTAGAAGACAATGCTTTAAGGTCCCGTATGATTTCTTTCAGCACTCCCATATCAGGCTGCCAGCTTTTTCAGCGCAGCAACAAAGACATCAAGTTCCTCCAATGTTGTATATACATTTGGTGTGATGCGGCAACCATGCACATTGGCAGTATCAATCGCAACGGTAAAAATTTTGTGCTCGTCCATCAGTCGTTTTGCAAGATCTGCTGGTGTTATCCCTTTAATGCCCACGTTGGCGATACCACAAGAACGCTTGTCGTCTGTTGGTGTATTGATGATGATTTTTGGAACATTTTTTACCCTGCTGGTCCAGTATTGTTGCAGGTAGCGCATTCTTTGTTCTTTTTTATCTGCACCAATCATGTTGTAAAAATCGATGGCATCTTCGATGGTGAGGTCTGTAGCAGAAGGATGTGTTCCAACATGATTCAAGCGGCGAATATCATCAAGGTCTTTGTTGCCATCGCCTATCAATGGCCATACCTTTGCTATTTTTTCTTTTTTTACATACAGAAATCCAGCACCCAATGGTACACTCAACCATTTATGGAGGGATGTTCCGTAGTAATCACACCCAAGATCGCTGATTTTGTATTGAATATGGGCAAAGGCGTGTGCACCATCCACCATGACTTCAACTCCTTTGTTGTGTGCCATGTCGCAGATTTTTCTGACCGGCAGTATTTGTCCGGTAATATTGACCATATGTGGAATCATCAGGAGCTTGGTTTTGGGGGTAATCGCTTTCTCATAAAGCGAAACAATCTCCTCGTCTGAAGCAGGAAGATTGGGGATAGAAACCTTGTTCAATACTACACCATATCTTTTCGACACCTGTTCAAACATGTCAAGCATTGCGCCATAATCTTGAATCGCCATCAAGGCTTCATCTCCGGCCTTCCAGTCCTGTCCTGAGATGATCAAATCCAATGATTCAGTGGTGTTTCTTGTAATGATCAGCTCATCCGGGCTGCAGCCTGCAACTTCAGCCAGCTTTGCAGCCATTCTTTTTTTATTGTCCCGCTGTACTGTCCGCATATAATATGAGCCATGGAAATTGATATGGCGGATGTGCTCGATGTATTTTTCTAAGGTGGGTTGTGGGATGAAGTTGTAGAAACCATTTTCCAGGTTGATATAATCCGGTTTGAGGATGTATTGGTTTCTGATATTTTTCCAAAATGCATCATCAGCAGCAAGTGCTGTTGCCGATACATTTTTTTTGGCGTCAAACAGGGAGGCCAAAGCGTCCATACCCATGGCGGAACCAATACCTGACAGTGCAGCAGATTTGATGAATGATCTCTTGTTCATGAGATCAATTTAATAAAAAAACGCAAATCAATAAAAAACCTCGAATTTGATTTTTACTTCGTTATCAACTTCCTTGAGCATGAAGCTGGGTCGGGTAACCTTGAAGTCTTCCAGCAGGAAGATGAAACCTCCAGTAACCTGCGTTGAACCGTTCACATTTTTAGCAGTAGCCTTGAAGCTGGTTTCCTTGCTCACGCCATGAAACTGCAGGGTGCCTTTGACATCCAGCTCACCGTTTTTGGATTCGGTGATTGAGGTGCTCACGAAACTGATGTTGGGAAATTTTAAGGCTTCTGTCACCTCCAGGGTATGGGCATCCCGGTTGGAACTTTTTGAATCAAATGAGCTGATCTTGGCTACAACTGCCACTTTTTCAATGTTTCCATCTCCCTTCAACTGAACAACGCCATTCACATCCGAGGAAACGGCATCCCAGGCATGCAGCATGTGGTTCATTGAGTAGGTAATCGTGGATTTTTTCTTGTCTACCGGCTTTTTGGTTTGACCAAACAGCAGGGTGGGGGCAACCAACAACAGGATCAGGGTACGCATGTCTTAAAATTTAATGGCGATGACGGCAGCAGCATAACTTGCAAAAGCGGTATAGGCTGCAGCACGGTGAAGTTTTTTATTGCCTGATTCTGCCAACAGGTTGGTGGCAATCATGCTGGACATGTGCACGACGGAGAGCCATTTGTGGATGCGGATGGCAGATATTTTCTTGTCTCTGTTGATCAATGGTGGTGGCGCAAACAAAGACATGACCGCTGTAGTGGAATAGGTGATGTTTACAAAGGCACCCAATCCTTCATGCACATCCTTTAGGTTGCGGTAGTTGCTACCGGTTGCATTGTAAAGCCTGCTTCCCACAATTCCCTGACCAATCATTCCTCCGAGGGTAGCGAAGCCGAGCACCTGGTGGGTGACCAGCATTCCCCTCCTGAGTTTGAGTTCCTTTTCGCGGTTTACTGCAGTCAAAGGTGAAATAGGCCGGAACAATCCGTTGTTTCCCCAAAAAATTCGCTGCGTCAGCAACATTTTTTTCGGCAGCAATTCAGTGGTACTGTCTTGGGTCTTCATCAGGTCCTTCAACAGGTCATCCTGGCTGAAACTGTTGGACGCAATAAGGGCGAAAAGGAGAACAAAAAAATATTTCATTGTACACGCATTCAGTAGTGTTGGCAAAGATACCAAGAGATCATGAGTAAACCCTTAATGTATTTCCAGTGAGGGATGTATTGTACTGTGTAAGACCCCTTGGCGTTGGTCCTGATATTTTTGCACCTGTTGAAGAAAAATAGGATCCATGCGCCGTGCAAACGAATTGGTTTGTTCCTGATGAGTACTGCACTTGAACTCCTTCATGCGGGCAGGCGGAAGAGACAGCAAGGTATGTATTGCTGGTGGTGCGGGCAATGATGATACCCTGTGTCACCACATATCCTCCGGCATTTTTCAAAGCGCTATAGGTATTGCTGGTAAGGTCGATTGAAAGGTCGACATTGCTTGGCGCACTTGACTTGGAGCAGGCACCAAGGCAAGTGGCTGCAAAAAAAGCAGTTCCGCCGAGCCCCAACTGTTGCAAGAATTCTTTTCTGTCCATGGGATTTATTTTGTGTTTAGACCAGGCCTGAAAATAAACGTTTATTAATGAAATGTTAATGAAAAACCCACTAATTACTAAAAAGTATTCAACAAAATTCTTGTTAGCATTTTAAGACAATGCTTATTGTAACAGGGTTACTTTTGCAATACAACAGCATTAATATTCACCCAACACATAAATCATGTTACAAAAAACATACTACAAGACCAAGGACTATTGCAAGGTGAAGTTCAGCTTCAAGCCTGAATTGGCTGAGACGGTTGAAATCCTAGGATTGAACAGCGACTGGCAAAATGCCATCATCATGCATAAAAAGAAGGATGGTAGTTTTAATGCTGAAGTCAATCTTCCCAAGGATTCCACCCATGAGTTCAAGTATCTTGTTGATCATGCAATGTGGTTGAACGATCCTGAGGCCGACAAACAGGTTTCCAATGCATTTGGAACCAGCAACAGCGTCGTCAGTCTCTGATGCTCCTCAATAATTAAGAAGTCCTGGCTTGGGTGTTCAACTGTCCTTGTTTCCTGTTTGTATGGCTGTCTTCGGAAGAATATTTGCATGAAAGGGGCATTCCTTTGCCCCAATCATTCCCCTGAACGGAAATTAACAAGCCCAAACGAAGGATGTTAGCCATTTTTTCCGGAAATTTGCGTTCCCGATTGAATTTATTCAACCCTTATTCAACAATCTTGAAAAATGAGCAGTAAACCTTCAACCCTGTTTGACAAAGTATGGGATGCGCATGTGGTAAGAGATATCCAGGATGGTCCTGATGTTTTTCTCATTGACCGCCATTTCATCCATGAAGTTACCAGCCCTGTTGCTTTCCTTGGCCTCAAAAACAGAAATGTCGGTGTGATGTTTCCTGAAAGGACATTTGCAACCGCTGACCACAATACTCCTACCATCAACCAGCACCTTCCTGTGGCGGATCCGCTTTCTGCCAACCAGTTGAAAGCTTTAGAAGAGAATACACAAAAACATGGCATTTCCCATTGGGGACTGGGCAATCCCAAAAACGGGATTGTTCATGTGGTGGGACCGGAGAATGGCATCACCCTTCCGGGGATGACCATTGTTTGCGGTGATTCACATACCTCTACCCATGGTGCATTTGGGTGTATTGCTTTTGGCATCGGTACTTCAGAAGTGGAGATGGTGCTGGCTTCGCAGTGCATCATGCAGCCCAAGCCCAAGAAAATGCGCATCAATGTCAATGGGGAAATGCACAAGGGTGTTACTGCCAAGGACGTTGTGCTCTTTATCATTTCAAAATTGACTGCAGCAGGAGCTACGGGCTATTTTGTGGAATATGCTGGTTCAGTATTTGAAAGCATGAGCATGGAAGGCCGCATGACGGTCTGTAACATGAGCATTGAAATGGGTGCGCGTGGAGGAATGATTGCTCCTGATGAAACCACATTCAATTATATCAAGGGCCGCGAGAAAGCGCCAACCGGTCAGGCCTGGGATGATGCCTTGGCTTATTGGAAGACATTGAAAACAGATGAAGGTGCAACCTTCGATATTGAATACAATTTTGATGGCGCTGAGATCGAGCCGATGATCACTTATGGAACCAATCCCGGCATGGGCATGGGCATCACAGAATTGATCCCTTCTGCTGAAGACATCGATGCAGGAAAGGCAAGCTTTGCCAAATCCCTTCAGTACATGGGATTCCATGAAAAGGAGCCGATGCTTGGCAAGCAGATCGACTATGTTTTCATCGGAAGCTGTACCAATGGTCGCATTGAAGATTTCAGGGCATTTGCATCCATTGTCAAGGGCAGGAAAAAGGCTGAAAATGTGACGGCCTGGGTTGTTCCAGGTTCACATGTTGTGGAAGCGCAAATCAGGGAAGAGGGCATTTATGATATTCTGATTGAGGCAGGATTTGAACTGCGTCAGCCAGGGTGTTCAGCCTGTCTTGCGATGAACGATGACAAGATTCCCGCAGGAAAGTATGCTGTCAGCACCAGCAACAGGAATTTTGAGGGCCGTCAGGGGCCTGGTGCGAGAACCTTGCTTGCGAGCCCACTTGTTGCGGCGGCAGCAGCGGTTACAGGAAAAGTTACAGATCCAAGAACATTGATCGCTTAAATTCATACCATGGCGTACGATAAATTCACAGTATTGACCAGCAGCGCAGTTCCGTTGCCCATTGAAAACGTAGATACAGACCAGATCATCCCTGCCCGCTTTTTGAAAGCGACAACAAGAGAGGGTTTCGGAGACAACCTCTTCCGTGACTGGAGATACAATGGTGATGATTCACCCAAGGCGGATTTTGTATTGAACAATCCCATTTACAGCGGTAAAATTCTTGTTGGTGGAAAAAACTTCGGAAGCGGGAGCAGCCGTGAACATGCAGCATGGGCCATTTATGATTATGGATTCCGTTGTGTGGTTTCCAGCTTTTTTGCGGACATCTTCAAGAACAATTCAATGAACATTGGTATTCTGCCTGTGCAGGTTTCCGATGCTTTTCTTCACAAGGTTTTTTCTGCCATAGAAGCAGACCCCAACGCCGCATTGGAGGTCAACCTGCCTGAACAAACCATTACCATCCTGGCAACTGGAGAAAGCGAGTCATTCGACATCAACGGTTATAAAAAGCACAACCTGGTGAACGGGTTTGATGATATTGATTATTTGCAGGCGATGAAAGAAGAAATCGTGGCCTTTGCACAAAAAAGCAGATACTAGGTATTGCCTGGTGGAAAAAATCATGCCCAAAACAATCAGGTATATCGAGATCATGGACACCACCCTCAGGGATGGTGAACAGACCAGTGGCGTTTCATTTTCAGCAGCTGAAAAACTCACCATTGCACAAATCCTGTTGACAGAAGTGAAAGTGGACAGGATAGAGATCGCTTCTGCAAGGGTCTCTGACGGAGAGTTTGATGCAGTGAAAAAAATCACCCGCTGGGCAAAGTCCAAGGGCATGCTTGGAAAGGTGGAAGTGTTGACATTCGTGGACGGAACGGTTTCCATCGATTGGATGATCAAGGCAGGTGCCAAAGTGCAGAACCTCCTGACCAAGGGATCCCTCAATCACCTCACCCATCAATTGAAAAAAACGCCGGCACAACATTTTGCTGAAATCGCAAAGGTGATCGCCCTTGCAAAGAAAAAAGGCATTGAAACCAATGTATACCTGGAAGACTGGAGCAATGGAATGCGCAATTCTCCTGATTATGTGTTTCAATACCTGGATTTTCTGTCTACACAACCTGTCAAAAGAATCATGCTGCCAGATACACTGGGGGTGCTGACACCAGATGAAGTCACTGAATTCATTTCCCAAACCATACCCCGCTATCCGGCCATTCACTTTGATTTTCATGGTCACAATGACTATGATCTGGGAACGGCGAATGTACTTGAAGCGGTCAAATCAGGTGCGCATGGAATTCACCTTACGGTCAATGGAATGGGAGAAAGGGCAGGGAATGCCCCGCTGGCAAGTGCTGTAGCGGTATTGCATGATTTCCTGCCCAAGGTACGCACGGGTGTTGTTGAAAAATCATTGTACCAGGTGAGCCGTTTGGTAGAAACCTTTTCAGGATTCCGCATTCCTGACAACAAGCCCATTGTTGGAGAAAATGTCTTTACCCAAACTGCAGGCATCCATGCTGATGGCGACAAGAAAAACAACCTCTACCACAACGACCTCATGCCGGAGCGTTTTGCGCGCCAGCGAAAATACGCACTCGGTAAAACCAGTGGAAAATCCAACATTGAAAACAACCTCGCACAGCTTGGCATTGAGCTTTCTGATGCAGACCTGAAAAAGGTAACACAGCGCATCATTGAATTGGGGGACAAGAAAGAAGTGGTCACCCAGTCCGACTTGCCATACATCCTTTCAGACGTATTGGACAACAGTGTTACCGAAGAGAAAGTGCAGGTAGACAATTATGTATTGACCCATTCCAAAAACCTGAAACCTTCTGTAACCCTGCAACTCAACATCAATGGTCTGGTTTTTGAAGAGCATGCCCAGGGTGATGGACAGTACGATGCGTTCATGAATGCCCTCAGGAGCATTTACAAAAAGAAAAAAATGGAGCTGGCGGTGTTGACCGATTATGCAGTGCGTATACCGCCCGGTGGCAAGAGCGACGCCTTGTGTGAAACCATCATCACCTGGGAGTACAAGGGCCGTGAATTCAAAACACGCGGATTGGACAGCGACCAAACGGTTGCAGCCATCAAGGCAACACAAAAAATGTTAAACCTGTTGTGAGTTCATGGCATGCATGTTGATGCCCAACACCCACACGACAAACCATATACATGAAAAAAAATATACTCATCGTTCCAGGTGACGGAATTGGACAGGAAGTTACAGCGGCAGGAAAAAAAATATTGGACAGGATCGCTGAGAAATTCGGACATGAATTCAACTATGATGAGGCGCTGATCGGACATGTTGCCATTGAGGCAACAGGTTCACCATTGCCCGATGAGACATTGGCCAAGATGAAAGCATCCGATGCGGTGCTTTTTGGTGCAGTGGGTCATCCAAAATACGACAACGATCCTACTGCGAAAGTAAGGCCAGAGCAAGGTTTGTTGAAAATGCGCAAGGAGCTTGGCCTCTATGCAAATCTTCGCCCCATCAAATTGTTTGACGAGTTGTTGGACGCTTCCAGCATCAAACCTGAAATCCTCAGGGGTGCAGACATCTTGTTTTTCCGAGAGTTGACCGGTGATATTTATTTTGGGGAGAAGGGAAGAAAGAATGATGGTGATACCGCGTATGATGTAGCAGAATACAGCAGGTTTGAAGTAGAGCGTATCACAAGAAAGGCATTTGATGCTGCAAGGACCCGCAGAAAAAAAGTATGTTCTGTAGACAAGGCCAACGTTTTAGAGACCAGCAGGCTTTGGAGAGAAGTGGTTCAAAAAATTGCCCTTGAATATCCTGATGTGGAGGTTGAGCACCAGTTTGTGGACGCTACTGCCATGTTGTTGATCAAGGATCCAACCAGGTTTGATGTGGTGGTTACTGCCAATCTTTTTGGTGATATCCTTACCGATGAAGCATCACAGATTGCAGGCTCCATGGGCATGCTGGCTTCAGCATCCATTGGTGATGGAACGGGTGTATACGAGCCCATCCATGGTTCAGCCCACGACATCACTGGAAAAGGTGTTGCCAATCCGCTGGCATCGATCCTCTCTGCTGCATTGTTGCTGGACATTTCATTTGGCTTGAAGGCTGAATCCGAAGCCATCATCAATGCTGTGGATGCAGTATTGAAAGCGGGCTACAGGACGAGGGATATCGCTGATGCATCTACCGATCCAGCAATGGTCCTGGGCACTGATGCGATGGGCGAACAGGTGTTGGCGCGTTTGTAACCAAAATCAACATATCCAAGGCCCATGATGTGATCATGGGCTTTTTTATTTCTATCTGCCCCATGCATTCCATTCAATTAGGCTGTATTTTTATAGGGTAAACCATTCCAATGAATAAAAATATGTTCAGCGTTGTTGCCATGCTGTTGGCGGCAACAATATCGCTCAGTGCACAAGAAAACAAGGTCAAGTTGGTGAAAGATAAAACCAACCCTTCAGTGCATGTTACCATCAATGGCAAACATTTTACTGACTTCTTTTTTCCGGATACCATTGCCAAGCCGGTATTGTATCCCATCAAGGCACCCAACGGAACTGTTATCACCAGGGGGTTTCCAATGAACCCCATCGCAGGTGAACCCACAGATCATCCGCACCATCTTGGTCTCTGGTTCAATTACGGCGATGTCAACGGACTGGATTTCTGGAACAATTCTTATGATATTCCGGCAGATAAAAAACATTTGTACGGCACTGTAAAATTTGGCAAGATCACGGGCATGCAAAGTGGCGCGAGCGGGAAACTGTCCTACGATGCAGCATGGCATGATCAATCAGGTAAAACACATTTGACCGAGCAAACAGGATTTGAATTCAGTGAGATCAATGGGGTTTGGGTGATCGACAGGACCACCACCCTGACAGCTGCCATTCCGGTGGTCTTCAAGGACAACAAGGAAGGTGTGTTGGGATTGCGCATGGCGCATGAACTGCAGATCCCAACCAAGACCACCAAGAAATTTGTGGATGCGAATGGCATTGAAACCACCATCAAAGCGGTTACAGATACCATTGCCAATGGAAACTATATCAACAGCAATGGTGTGCAGGGTGAAGATGTTTGGAGCAGGAAGGCCAGTTGGTGCATGATGTATGCCAAGATGAAATCAGATTCTGTAAGCGTACTGATCATTGACCATCCCAAAAACATTGGCTATCCTACCCATTGGCATGCCAGGGGATACGGCTTGTTTGCTGCAAATCCTTTGGGAGACAAGGTGTTCACGAACGGAAAGACAGAGCGCAACCTGTCGCTGAAGGCGGGTGAGTCTGTCACTTTTCGCTATCGTGTAGCATTCTCCTCAGGAAAAACCATATTGAACCCGTCTGCCATTTCCGCCTTGCAAAATGATTTTGCATCAAAACCTGTGAAGCTCATGTATGTAGGCTCTTACACAGGCAAGGGCAATCCTGGCATACAGGTTTATGCCTTTGACCAGGCAACCGGCAGATCTTCCCTGGTCAGAGAGCACCGCAACCCCAGCGCAGGTTATTTTGCCATCACACCGGATAAAAAATACATCTATTCCCTGGGTGAGGAGGGAAACAGAAAAGGTTCGGTATGGGCTTATTCCATCGATCAAAAAACCGGTGAGCTCATCAAGTTGAACAGCCAGCCTACTGTTGGTGATGGGCCATGTTATATTTCATTCGAGCCCAAGACAAAAACCATTTACTGTGCCAATTATTCGGGAGGCAGCCTAACGGTTTTCAAGACAGCAGAAAATGGAAGCCTTTTGCCAGCGATACAACACATCACGTACAGCGGATCAAGTGTGAACAAGAGCCGCCAGGACAAGGCCCATGCCCATTGTGCAGTGATTGCGCCGGGTGGTAAATTCCTCTATGTGAACGACCTGGGCACAGACAGGATCTATCGACATGCCATCAAGTCGGATGGCAGCATCGAGGAAGCGCCCTTGGTTTATTCCACTGAACCTGGCAATGGACCCAGGCATATCGTGTTCAACACCGCTGGAAGCCGCGCCTATTCGATCAATGAGATGAAGGGTACCGTTGATGCATTTGTTGTTGAAGATGCAGGCCTGAAAAAAATACAGACCATTGTTGCCGATACGGTTCAAACCAAGAACGACCATGGAAGTGGTGCCATCCATCTTTCACCGGATGGTAAATGGTTGATTGCCTCCAACAGGATCACCAGCAACCAGGTGGTGGTGTACAAGGTGTTGGCGGATGGAAAACTGGAGAAAAAAAGCCATACCGAAGTGGTCAAGAAACCAAGGTTTTTCAGGTTTGATGAAACTGGAAAGTTTGTGCTTGTTGCAGGGCAGGATGGAGACAGGGTACAGGTTTTCGCCTTTGACGGGAAGACGGGTGCGCTGAAAAATACGGGCAACGATCTCGAGATCATGACACCGGTTGCCATTGAGTTTTATTGATCGCAAAAGCTCATGAACGCATGAGAAACCATGGTATAAAAAAACAATACATCTTGCGCAGAAAAAATATGTTACACTGCATTCAAAAAACAACCATGGGGTTGCCATTGGTCATTGCCTTTATGCTCTTTTCCTTCCGGGGATTTTGTCAGGACAATGTTGACCCTGAGCAACGCCTGAAGGAATTGAACATCCAGCTCGGCGCAATGAAACAACCCATTGCAAATTATGTGAAGGCTGTTCAGACCGGCAATCTTTTGTTTTTGTCGGGTCATATTCCGGATGAAGTGGTGGGCAAAAAAACACGTGGAAAGGTCGGGTCTCAGCTGAGCATGGAGGAGGGGAAAGAAGCAGCAAGATTGACAGCGATATCATTGTTGGCCACCATCAAAGCCTATGTGGGAGACCTCAACAAAGTAAAAAAGATTGTCAAGGTTTTTGGCATGGTGAATGCTGATCCTGCTTTCACACAGCATCCCATGGTGATCAATGGATGTTCTGATTTGATGGTAGCGGTATTTGGTGAAAAAGGAAAGCATGCAAGGTCCGCCGTCGGAATGGGTTCACTCCCTTTGGATGCCGCAGTTGAAATTGAAATGATTGTTGAAATTAAAAATCCATGATGCAGTTCCTGAAAAGATATGGCTTCACGCTTTCCATTGTCCTTGCTGTAATCATCGCCATGATTTGGCCACAGTACTTCAGGTCGGTGGGGGATTACAAATTGTCCAACCTGATCATACCCCTGTTGCAGTTGATCATGTTCGGCATGGGAACAGAGATGAGCCTTAATGATTTTGCAGGTGTCATCAAAACGCCAAAGTCAGTATTGATAGGTGTTTCATCGCAATTCATCATCATGCCCCTGGTAGGATATGCCATTGCCACCGGCTTGGGATTTGAACCGGAAGTGGCTGCAGGAATTGTACTGGTAGGCAGTGTGCCTTGTGGTGTTGCCTCGAATGTGATTTCCTATTTGGCAAAGGCCAACGTTGCCTTGTCTGTAACACTTACCGCTGTGGGCACCTTGCTCGCACCCATCATCACGCCACTTTGGATGAAGGTATTGGCGGGTCAATTCATTGAGGTGGATGTGATGGCCATGGTGATTGACATCATCAAAATTGTTATCGTTCCGATTGCTGCAGGGTTGGTTTTCAATGCCCTGCTCAAAGGCAAACTGAGCTGGCTTGACAGGGCCATGCCCATTGTTTCCATGGTTGGAATTGCACTGATCATTGTGGTGATTACTGCAGCAGGAAGGGATAATCTGATGAAGATTGGTCTGTTGCTGATTCTAGCGGCTTTTCTGCACAATACAGCCGGTTACTTCTTGGGATACTGGTCCGGAAAACTCCTGGGTTTGAAGGAAAGAGACTGCAGAACCATCGCCATTGAAGTGGGATTGCAAAATGCAGGGCTTGCATCAGGCCTTTCCAATGCCATGGGAAAGGCATCCACCATCGGACTTGCCTCTGCAGTATTCGGCCCGGTCATGAACACAACAGGTTCTATCCTTGCATCTTACTGGCACAGGAAACCGCTTGAAGAAAAGCAATGATTTTTCTGAAACCATTTTGAAGCTCAGTCACTAAATATTGTATCGTTCAGTTGTTTGAAGGCTTCCATTGCACCCATGTATTCACAGGTTCTGGCACCCGCCTTATTGGCATTTGAAAAAAGGGCTGTCCATTCTTTTGCGCCCATCGAGCGGATTTCATTTTTTGAAAATTTACTCAACTGAAAAAGTAGGGCACCCACAAACGCATCGCCGGCACCCGTGGTATCTACCTGTTTTATGGCAATGCTTGGAACAAGAAAAGTGCTTCCCTCCAGTCCCAGCAAGGTGCCTTCTTTTCCCAGGGTGATGGCGAATACCGCTTTGGTCCGTGCCATCAATGCGGATGCCGCTTCATCAATGGATGATTTTCCTGTCAGCAGAAAAGCCTCTTCATCGCTTACTTTGAAAAAATCGGCTTTTCCCATGAACTCCCATGATCGAAGAATGAATTCTTCCTTGTTGTTGCCAAACAGCAATTCCCTGTAATTGGGGTCGAAGCTGACAAAAAGATTTTCATCCAATGCCTTGTAGAACATCTTGCTGTAGGCATCCTGCAGCGGGCCAGGGAGGAAGCCGGTTGCAGAGCCGAAATGGGCAATGCCAAAAGATTGCACAAGAATTGAATCAGTTTCCTCAGCACTGAGCTGGCCATCTGCTCCACGGTTGAAATAAAAATCCCTTTCCCCATTTCTCATCAGAGATACAAAAGCAAATGTGGTGAAATGTCGAGGGTCTTTTACAACATGACTTGTGTCAACATTGAATCCATCCAAGACTTCAATCAGGTGTTTGCCAAAAGGATCCTCGCCCACTTTTGCTGCAACAGCCACATGACCGCCCAATGCGCCAATGGCTGCCGCAACATTCATCGGCGCACCCCCTGCTTTCTTGATGAAATGTTCTCCATCCGAGAGGGACAACCCCTTGTCGGTGCAAATCATGTCAATCAGGGCTTCACCGATGCAAAGGATTTTGTTCATCAGTGTTATTGGTAAAGCTGATTGAAAATGAATTTAAAACTGCCATGTGTCTGTGCACGGAAACTGATTTCCGGACCAAACGCAAACAAGGTTCCTTTTCCAACGGTTGCAGCAAAAGCAGCAATGCCATCCTTGAGGTATGCCTGCCCCCAGGCCCATCCGCTTCTTAGTGTTTTCTCAGAAGCAAACCAGGCAAGCGGTTTTATGCTGCCAGCTGTTTGTGCATCAGGAGCAATATGGAAAACAGGGCTATCGTCAAAGTAAACATCAGCTGTTTTCTTCATGCCCCATGTTGCCCTGGCATTGTTGTCGATGGTGATCTGCATCAAACTGCCGGGGATATAGAATTTCTCGTTGGGCAGCTCACGCTCTTTTCCATTGTGCATCTCAACCAATGCATTGCTGACAGGCAGTTTCAGGTGATAAGCCAATGATGTGCTGCTGCCGATGGTCAGGATGCGACCACCCGCTTCCATGAATTTTTTCAGCTCCGGAATGGACTTGTCAACCGCAATGTTGCCGATGGTTTTTTTGAATTCTTCCGGTGTATCCTCAGGCTTTGGTCCAAAACCTCCTCTACCGCTTCCTTGCAGGGAAGGCATGGCGCCTCCTACAAATAGAATGACATCGTATTTTTCATTGAGGTTGCCCTTGTCAATCTCTTGGGCATAAAGCAGGTCAACATTGAAATGGTATTGCTCCATGATCCAACGCATCCAACCAGAGGCCATGGATCCGCCATAGGTATCCCAAAGGGCGATGCGGGAAGGCTTCACCCTGATCATGTTTTCAGTTGTTTTCATGTCGGTCGCCAACAGGTCTGCACCCAGCGAAGACGCATTTTTCAGCAGCCATTCTCCTGATTTGCCCTTGTTGGGAACAAAGAAAGAACCCTCAGGTGCATCTGCCCTGGATCCATTGATCCGATATACTTCGGCTCCGGCCTTGAGCAATTCATTCACTGCAATAAAGGAGTGGTTGTTGGCGGCACTCAGGATGAATCCACCTTTTCCCATCTTTTCAGGTGTTTTTCCTTTCAGTGGTTGTACTTCTCCATCAGCAATTCTTGCAAATGGCCCTTCCAGCTTTTCCATCACCCTGTCAAATTCAATGCCCATCTGATAGGCCAGGGTCCATCCTGCTGCGTCATATGGGGCGATGGGTGGGCCACCTGGATATTGAAAATCGTTGGGATGGTCTTGCGGCTCAAACATGTCAATGATGTGTGGACGAAATGCCTGGTCGCATTGTACGATGAGTGAGCCTGCGGGATAGTTTTTGCCATTGGAGCTGAAATCCGCCGTGGCCCTGTGCACTACAATGCCGGTGCGGATCAGTGCGTTCACAAACCTTGTGGCGGTAGCGAAATCTGCCTGGTTGTACGGGATGATATAGGCCCTGGCATCACGCAGTGCAGGGTTTTTGAACACACTGTCATAGAGTTTCATGGGGATGGTGCCGCCATTTCTGCCCATGCCTTCTGATGCTGCAACACCAGCGCCGGGTGCCTGCTCTTTTTTGAATCGCTCTGTGATTTCATCGCTTCTTTTGGGGTACTTTGTCCAGGTATCTTTACTGCCCTTTTCGATGGAGTTCTTGCCCATCCTGTAGATGTTGTATAGCAACTCATCCCGGTGACGGGTGGCGTACATGAGCACTGCGTAGTTCATGGAAACGGAGTAGTCGATGGAGTTCCTGAAGAACCAGGGACGTGGTGTAATCGGATTGGGGTTTGCACTGCTGGGGATCAGACGGGCAGGTACCAATGGAATGCTGGAAGGAGTTGGGCTCCCAATGATTTCCGTGAGCAGGCCAATCATGTTATGGAAATAGGTGGTGGTGCGAAGTCCGCCATTGTACCAGGTTGAATAAGGCGATCCTGCCCTTTGGGTGAACCCTGGCTTGTCTTCTGCATTGAGTCTGTTGATCATGGCGGCCCCAACAGCATCCAGGCTGGTCATCACCAAAGGATCGAAAACATAGTTGAATGGATCCCGGAAAGGAGGGCCTGCAACCACCGCGCCAGCCGGGCCAGTTTGGTGATGGTTGTACATGATCTGCGGCAACCATTCGATGAAGAGCTGGCGGCCCATGTTTTGGGTTTCTTTCAGGTTGAGCATGTAGAAATCCCTGTTGTTGTCGTGCCCGGCATATTTTTCATAGAGCCTTGGGAGGAATGAGGTTGTCCGCTTCAAGGAATCTGCATTCCGCATGTACCAATTGGAGACAAGTTCCTGACCATCGGGGTTGGCATGCACCATTAGGATGATGACATTGTCGAGGATCGCTTTTGTTTCTGCATCATTTCTGCTGTTGAGCTGGTAGGCCAGTTCAATCAACTGGTGAGCACCCACCACTTCTGTGGCATGAAGCCCGCCATCAATCCACACAATGGCCTTTCCCTGGGCAGCCAGTGCTTTTGCCTCAGTCTCGGAAAGGTTCTCTGCCCGGGCCATGCGTTGGGCAATAGACTTGTATTTCTCAATGTTTTGATGGTTTTCTGGTGAGGTGATGATCATCATGAACTGGTCCCGGCCTTCCTCGGTTTTTCCAATGCTCAGAAGCTTAGCCCTTTCAGATGCCTTGTCCAGTTTCTTGAAGTATGCCTCTGTTGCTGAATAATTGGCGAGCTGGTAATTGTCGCCAATGGAAAAACCAAAATGTTCTTTTGGGGTTGGAATCGGCTGGGCAACTGTTACAGAACGGATGACCAATAGCGCGAAGAACAGGGATGTTTTGATCAGTGACATGGCTTTGTTAGTGCTTTTTGAGAAGATGCGATGAACCTTGATGGAGTCGACCTAAAGATAGTTCATGGGTTGTATTTCCATGAAAATTCAATGGCCATAACTTTTCTTCGGTGCCATTTTGATAAAAAACATTTGTATGTTTTTGCAAAAAATGAAAACGTTTTCGGAAAATCCCCGTTGAGTTTCAGTTTTTTCGCAATAAAATGCTGTAAATTCAGTTTGCCATTCTTTAAATCACCCAAAACGATGCTTACATCATGAGAAAAAACAGCACGTGCAGGATCCTGTGCTTGTCTGCCTTCAGTTTGCTGACACTGATGACAGTCCAGGTTCAAGCGAAAACAATTTCACTTTCTGACATTGGTTTGCCAGAAAAGTACAGCAAGCCTCCGGTTGATGTTTCCGGCACAGTTACAGATGCAAGAAACAATGCGCTGGCCGGCGCAACCGTTACGGTAAAAGGGTCTAAAAAATCTACGGTTACAGACCAGAACGGCAAATTCATTCTAAAGGACGTTGCAGACAACGCTGTCTTGCAAATCAGCTTCAGTGGTTATATCACAGAAGAGGTTGCCGCAAAGAATGCAAATAACGTGAGCATGCGTGAGCAAATCAACCAATTGACTGATGTCGTTGTGGTTGGTTATGGTACGGCCAAGAAAAAAGACCTTACTGGTGCGGTAGTACAGGTTAAGGCTGCGCAGTTGGAAAACGAAAACGCCAGGTCGGTGCAAGACATGCTTCGTGGCAACGCGCCAGGTTTGGATGTTGGATTCAGTGCCAGCGCCAAAGGCGGTGGTTCTCTCCAAGTGCGTGGAAGGGCATCGTTGACAGCCTCTACATCCCCATTGATTGTGGTGGATGGGGTTATCTATCCAGGTGATCTTTCTGACATCAACCCCAATGATATTGCAACAATGGACATCCTCAAGGATGCGAGCTCTGCTGCAGTTTTTGGAGCAAGGTCTGCAAACGGCGTTATCCTGATCTCTACAAAGAGGGGCAAGTCCGGCAAACCTGTCATCACTGTCAATTCCAACTATACCATGAACAGGATTGCCAGTTGGCCTGGATTGCTTACTCCTGATGAGTTCCTCGCCTGGAGACAGGATGTGCGCTATAGCATGAGGGGCTATGACTCTACTTCCAAACCCGGCATGAAATATTTTGAGTGGGACCCACGCAAGCTCCCGTCAGGATTCACTGTAGACCAGTGGCTCGGGCTTTCGGGCCAGGTTGGCGCAGATCCAGTAACCATCTGGTTGCAGCGTTTGGGCGGGGGTACCGGCATGCAGCCTGTCTCCATCCAAAGTTATAAGGATGGCAAGCCCATCGATTGGGAATCACTGATGCTGAACAAGAATGGACACCAGAATGACCATACGGTAAGCGTTTCAGGCAGATCAAATGCCACTACTTATTATTCCTCTTTTGGTTATTTTGAAAACCAGGGAATGGCTGTTGGAGAGCAATTCAAGACACTGCGTTCAAGGTTAAACCTTGAATCTGAAATCGCCAAGTTCCTGACCTTTGGTGTCAACATGCAGTTTGCCAGCAGGGATGAGGGTCAAACACCAGTAAGTTTGGGAGACATGTTGGGAACGATACCATTTGGCGACCTGTATCAGGCCGACGGAAGGTTACGCGCCAGTACCAACGATGACGTAGGAAACAATACCAACCCCTTGATGACGCCTTATTATGTGAAAAGGCTGATCAAGTTCAATAATCTTTTTGGTTCGGTATTTGCCAAGGGCAAGTTGCCTTATGGATTCTCTTACCAGGTAAACTTTACCCCGAGGTTTGAGTGGTACCAGAACTATGAGCACACCTCCGCAAAGCGACCATTGCTCGAAAGCAGGGGTGGTATCACCAGAAGGCAGGATGACCGTACCTTCCAATGGCAGATCGATAACCTCCTGATGTGGAACAAGAAGTTCGGAAAGCATTCCATTGATGCAACCGGTCTTTTCAATGCGGAAAAGTTCCAGTTTTTCTCCAGTGTGATGAATGCTGAACAATACTCGCCCAACGACAACCTCGGTTGGAACGGAGTTCAGGCAGCCAACATCAAAAACATCACCTCTAATGACCAATACCAGACTGGCGATGCCATCATGGGCCGTGTCAACTATTCATACGATGAAAAGTACATGTTCACCTTTACCGGCCGCCGTGATGGTTATTCTGCTTTCGGACAGGGGAACCCGCGTGCGTTTTTCCCTTCAGCAGCCTTGGCATGGTCCATCTCTGATGAGAAATTCATGCAAAAAGCCCAGGACTTCCTGGAGTACCTGAAGCTCCGCGTCTCATATGGTGAGAACGGTAACCGAGAGGTGGGTCGATATGCCGCACTGGCACAACTTGCCGCAAGTACCTATTTGTATACTTCACCAGGTGGTATCAGCATTCCTGTTGGGGCGGTGCAAACCTCCAACATGGCCAACGCCAACCTTAAATGGGAGAGACAGGCATCTGTGAACTTTGGTGCCGACTTCAGCCTCAAGGGTGGGAAGATTTCGGGTGCCATTGATTATTATATCAGGAAGACCAACGATCTTCTTGTGAACAGGGCCCTTCCAAATGTCACTGGTTTTGGTAGTGTGATCACCAACCTTGGAAAGGTTGATAATTCTGGGTTTGAGATCAGCCTGAACACAGAGAACATGAAGACCAACAACTTCACTTGGAGAACAAGTGTGGCGGCGTGGAGCAACAAGAACAAGATCATCAGCCTCTATGGTAAGGTTCCAGTAACGGATGCCAGCGGCAATGTTACCAACGTTGAACAGGACGATAGGGCGAACGGCTGGTTCATTGGCAAGAACATCAATACCGTTTGGGATTTCAATGTATTGGGGGTATGGCGTGTTGATGAAGCCACCACTGCAAGGTCTTTTGGTTTTTCTCCTGGAGATTTCAAGCTTGAGGACGTGAACAAGGATGGCAAGTTGACAATAGACGACAAGGTTTTTATAGGCCAAACCACTCCGAAGCTTTCCTTCAACATGAGGAATGAGTTTACCCTTTACAAGAATTGGGATTTGTCTTTCCAATTGTATGGACGGGTTGGACAATTGTCGCAGTTCAATGAGGCGGCCAATACGGATCGATTCTATGACCGTTCCCAGTTTTACAAAAGACCTTATTGGACTCCGGAAAATCAAATCAATGACTATGGCAGGATGATGTCTTCAATAGGATCAGGCATTGGTTTCAATATTTGGAGAAAATCATCCTTCATCAGGTTGAACAACGTCAGTGTTGCTTACACGATGTCAAAGAAATACATTGAAAGCCTAAAATTCCAGTCCCTGAAGTTTTATTTCAACATCCAAAATGCGTTGGTGGTCAGCCCATGGGAATACTTTGATCCTGAGAACAAGGGCTTCACGCCTTCTTATGGAACATTTGGCATCAACCTCACACTTTAATTGAAGAACTGAAACCAACAAATCTTTGTATATGCAATACGTAAATAACAAAATCATGAAATACCTCACTGTATTGGTGTTGGTATTGATGGTCAGCCAGTCTTGCCAAAAGGATTGGTTGAAACCCAAGCCACTTTCATTTTTCTCACCTGAAAACACGCTGATTGATGAACCGGGCTTCAATGCGGCACTGGCAGCCATTGCCAAGAATGTTCGCCAGGAATGGTATGAAGATGGTGCGCCCATCATCACTGAAAATATTTTTTCAGAGATGTGTGTTGAGGGAACTACAGATAAGTTTGGACCTGCTGTAAACATGGACATCCTGATTACACCCGATGCAAACCTGAACAGCAATGACTTTAACCGAATCGGTTATTATTGGGAAAGGAATTACCTGATCATCCGTTTGGCCAATACCATCACTTCAAGGATTAATGCTGTAAAAACCATCCCTGAAGCCACTAAGAACGTTATCCTCGGTCGTGCCTATTTCTTTAGGGCGTACGCGTATTACAGGCTTGTGCACCAGTTTGGAGATGTGCCGACAACGTTCAAGGAATTGACTTCAGCCAAACTGGATTTCAATTCTGTCAAACGTGAAGTCATCCTTCAAAGGCTAAAGACTGAACTCGATTTTGCCATGGCAAATGTTCCTTGGGTGGCCAACAAGGGTGAAGTGAACAAGGGTGCAGTCGGGCACTTGTTGACAAAGGTGAATCTTGCATTGGGATTGTTTGACGACGCCATTGCCTCATCGAGTACTGTCATCAACAATGGAACATTCAAGTTGATGACCAATCGTTTTGGCGTCGATGCAGGAATTGCCAGCAAGAATGTGATTTGGGACCTCCACAGGCGGAACAACAAATTCATTTCTGCCAATACTGAAGTGCTTTTCTCAGTTATTGATCGCTATGGTGATCCTTCTGCGACTGCGGGTGGTGTCAATACCATGCGCCAGGCATTGCCATTTTCTTCGGCTGGTACCATTCTTACTCCTGATAATTTGGTGGGAATGACAAACGCACAGGTTGAAATTGACCACATGAAAGACTATGGCCGTGGAATTGGTCGTTGCAGGGCCACGCCATATGCAACAGTGTATATCTGGGATGATCCAAAGGATTTAAGGCACGATACCGTTTCCAGGAACTGGATGGAAATGAACATGCTGACTTACAACAACTCAGCAACCCTTAAGGGTAAATCTTCTTATTATGGTGCAAGGCTGCAATTGAGAAAAGCAGATGGATCATTGCTCGTAAGTGGCGGTGACACCATCCGCACCTGGTTTGCATGGCCACACTACAAGTTGTATGTCGAAGATGAAATCCGATACCCGTTTCAGGGTGGAAACTCTGACTGGTATGCTTTCCGTTTGGCAGAGACCTATTTGCTGAGGGCTGAAGCCTATTGGTGGAAGGGTGATGCAGCTTCTGCTGCCGCTGATGTAAATGCTGTAAGAACCAGGGCAAAATGTTCTCCTTACACAGCAGCGAGGGTTGATATCGGAACCATTTTGGACGAGCGCGGAAGGGAGTTGTACTATGAGGAACCAAGGAAAACTGAGTTGACCAGGGTTTCTTACATCTTTGCCAAGACAGGAAAATCTTTCAATGGGAAGACATACAGTGCAAACAATTTTTCTACTTCCAATTTCTTCTATGATAGGATCATGGCGAAGAATGACTTTTATGGAAAGGGCATAAAGAATGTACGTGGCGACCAATATAAAATGAGTCCCTACCACGTGCTGTGGCCCATTCCACGTCCGGCAATTCTCGCCAACAGCCTTGGACAGATCAACCAAAACCTGGGGTATTCTGGTTCTGAAAAGAACAAGCCTGCCTTGGATAAAATTGAAGAATAAGTTTCGTTTTTTCTCATAAGCAACCCGCCCTGCTCTTTTTAGAGCGGGGCCTTTTTTTAGGACACTTGCTTGACTCCGCCACTGCAATCTTCAGCATGATTTCATGTTGCAATCACTTTAACACGGGAAAAATGGTTAAATTGCTTGCTATATATCTCAACACATGAACAGACTAAAAAAATTATCCGTCATGCTGATTGCCCTGGTTTTATCAGCGGCATTCCTGCAATTCAAGAAAATCGAAAAGTCGCCAGTTGCATTGGCAGATCCTGAAAAAATCTATACCGAAAAATGCGCCTCCTGTCATGGTGAAAAAGTGGAAGCCTTTGTTGACAGAAAATGGAAGCATGGCAACAAGAAAGAGGAATTGATCAAGAGCATCACCAATGGTTATCCCGATTTTGGTATGCCCACCTGGAATGAAGTGATTCCTGCAAAGGATATTGAGGCGCTGGCTGATCTTATCGTGGAAAGCCTGAAAACAGTTGAACAATACAGCTTCACCAAGGACAAAAAGAAAGTGGAGGGTCCTGCCATATTCAAGTCAAATGGAATGACTGTACTATTGGATACTGTTGTATCTGGTCTTAACAGTGCATGGGGGCTCGCACAATTGCCAGACCTGAATTTCCTTGTCACAGACCGCAGCGGAACCCTGTATCATGTTGACAACAAGAAGAACAAGACCGCCATCACTGGCACACCAGAAGTTTTGGCCGAAGGTCAGGGAGGCATGCTTGATGTAGCGATTCACCCAAAGTATTCAGAGAATGGATGGGTATACATTTCTTATTCAAAGCCTAAAATGGTTGATGGCAAGAAACTGGGCACCACAGCAGTGGTCAGGGGAAAAATAAAAGACGGAGCGTTTGTTGATCAACAGGAAGTATTTGAAGGATACCCCTATACCACCACCAGGCAACACTATGGATCAAGGTTGGTGTTTGACAAGAAGGGCTTCCTGTTCATTTCAATGGGTGAGCGTGGCCAGGAAAAAATATTCCCTCAGGACATCACCACTGCACCTGGAAAGATCCACAGGATCAAGGATGATGGTTCTATCCCTGCTGACAACCCTTTTGTTGGTAAAGACAAGGCAATTGCTTCCATCTATACCTATGGCAACAGAAATCCTCAAGGAATGGCCATGGATCCTGTCACTGGCCTGATCTGGGAAAATGAGCACGGACCTCGTGGTGGCGATGAGCTGAACATCATCAAGGCTGGAACAAACTATGGCTGGCCCGTCATTTCTTATGGCATCAACTATGATGGCAAGCCCATCACACCCATCAGCAAAAAAGAAGGTATGGCACAGCCTGTAACCTATTGGATACCTTCCATTGCTCCCAGTGGACTGGCCTTTGTTACTGGGGATAAATACCCTGCGTGGAAAGGAAGCCTGATGGTGGGTTCTTTGCGTTTCGGATACCTGAACCGTTGCATCATGAAAGACAACAAGGTAGTCGGAGAAGAAAAACTGTTGCTGAACATCGGTCGTTTACGCAACATTGAAATGGGTCGTGACGGATATCTTTATGTGAGCGTAGAAGGTCCGGGAAATGTATTCCGCCTGATGCCGGTGAAGTAAATGAATTGATGATTTTTGATGGAATAAAAGGGGGTTCTCAGCTGAGAATCCCCTTTGCATATGCAACACATTTGGCAACTTCTTTTACTGCATCAGATCCTGCAGGAATATTGTATTCAACTTCAATGGATGCTGGAAACTTGTACTGTTTGTTTTTCATCAACAAGAGCACGTCTTTGATGGGGGTATCGCCTTGTCCCCAGGGCATGTTCGCTGCTCCATTGTCCTTGCTGGCCCTGTCTTTCATGTGCATGCTGGTGATCCTGTCGTGCTTTGCTTCAATGAAGGCCAGCAATGATTCCTTCGTATTCTTTCCGCCTGCGGCGATATAATGTCCGAAATCAAGGTTGATGGAATTGTAGGGAGACTGTGCCAGTGCTTCATCCCAGGCTGCATCATGTCCTTGCGTATGGTTGTGGTATCCAATATAGACTTTGTGTTTTGAGGCCAAATCGCCAAGTCTTTTTGAATGTTCAGGCTTGGTAAGTTCCAGGGTCACCGAACTGGCACCCAGAGCCTTGGCTGCTTTCAATGCGTACTCAATTTCTCCATCTGAATTGTTGATGCCCAATGCATCGGGTTTGAAAGCATAGATGCTGACTCCGGCTTTTTTATACATTTTTCTCAGCTCAATGAATTTATCCATCGAAACGGATTCACGCCATTCCCTCATTTTTTCACTGCGCAATTTTTTGTCACTGATGTTGGTGGGGCATCCGGCAAATGCTTCAGCTGCATCACCCATCAACTCAATGGCACTGACCCCGCTCTGTATGCAATATTGCAGGATTTGTTCAGCACTGCTCGGCATGCTTCTGAAGGAATAGGTGATTACACCCACTTGAACGCCACCAAATTTTGAGTTGGGGTTTGTGGCAAATGCAAGAAGATCATTTGAAAAGAATGCGCCTGCACTGAAGATGGCGGAATTTTGGAGGAAAGAGCGACGGTTCATGTGGTTGAGTTTGCCTGCCGGTGGCAGAGGGTTGAAAAGTCCTTTGAAATACAATTTAGGGATTTTTGGGAAGCTATATTTAAATTTGACACAACTTACATCAACCCCATGGACATTTCCTGGCTCTCCCGAACTGAACTCCTGATTGGCGAAGAAAAACTCAGACACCTGACGAGGCAGCACGTGATGGTGGTAGGGCTTGGAGGAGTGGGGTCCTTTGCTGCAGAATTCATTGCAAGGAGTGGCATTGGCAAGATGACCATCATTGATGGGGATGTGGTGGATCCAACCAACAGGAACAGGCAGTTGCCTGCTTTGTCCACCAACCATGGGATATCCAAGGCTTTGATCATGGAAGAAAGGCTGAGGGCCATCAATCCGGAAATTGAGCTGAATGTGGTGAAGTCATTTGTCAACCCGGAGATGGTGGAAGAGCAATTGTCTCTTCAACCAGATTATGTAATTGATGCGATTGACAGCATCACCCCCAAGATCACTTTTTTGAAACTTGCCTTTGAGAAAAAAGTACATGTGGTCAGCAGCATGGGCGCAGGGGCAAAGCTAGACCCGACAAGGCTGCAGGTGGTGGACATTTCAAAAACATACAACTGTCCGTTTGCACAACAGATCAGGAAGAACCTCAAAAACCATGGCATAAAAAAGGGCATCAAGGTGGTCTTCTCGCCCGAGGATCCCATTAAGGAAAGCCTTATGCTGACCGATGGCAAAAACTTCAAGAAGTCCGCCTATGGCACGATTTCTTATTTGCCTGCCGTATTCGGTGCAACTGCGGCCTCGGTGGTGATCAGGGATTTGATTGGGGATTAAACCAGGGCGAATTAGATCTACCCCGCTTTCAACTATTTTCCAAACAATGCATCTTCCACTTCCTTGGCGGCAAACATCCTTGCTGCATCATGGTCGATTCCTGGTGTTTCCACTTTTCTCCAGTTGAACTTCCACCCGTTCTTTTTTGCCAGTGCCTTTGCAAAAGCATAGCAATTTCTTCCCCTTTCCAGACGGCTCTTTCCCTGAACCATGCCTTCCGCACTTTCATCAAAACTGTGTTCAGGGCGGATATCATCGGTTCCCAGATACAAAGTGAGTGGAGCAGCGAGGTAAGATTTGAGTACATCATTGTTGCTCAAAGCTTCTGGTAGCCCACCGAATCCGTATCCGAAATTTTGGGCCTTGGTTGGAAATAGATCGGAGCCTGGATTGGCCGCTACAATTCTTTTGGCTTCACCGGAAAGAAAGGCTGCCATCCGCACTAAAAACTGACCTCCTGCCGAATGGCCAATCAGGTAATAGGGAATGGACTTGTTGTTTTCAAGTTTCCGCACATGGTCTACAACACCTGGAATCATGGAGTAGGTCCATTTTTCCTGGGGTTGAACTTTATCACCTTTCATGATTCCTCCCCTTTGGTAGCGGGATGATGAAAATCGGGCTGTATCAAACATTGGGGTAACAATGATTGCCTTGAAGCGTTCCCCCATGGTGATGGCAAAATTCCTGTAGTCTTCAGCATTCCGCTTGACACCATGAAAGACTACAAGCATGGGTCCGTCCTTGTAGGTGGCTGGCTTGTAAGTGAATATGGTCAAGGGCTCACCATTGTTTTCATAGACAATGCTGGAGGACCCTATCGGAAGTTGTTGGGCCGCCAGGTTGTTCAGTAAAAATACCAGAAGGAAAAGAAAGAATGACTTTTTCATCTTGGGCTTGTTTAGCAAAATGATAATATTGGAGCATGAAAATATACTTTTAATGAACAATCCGTTAAAAAAAGGGTATTAATAGTTAGTTTCACAAATGGTCCGTTTACCAAAATCATAAAGGTTCCGGGCTTTTTGAATGATAAAAAGTATACAACCAAAAGCAAACAGACAATGAGAAAAAACTTCAAGTGCAAGTCCATGCTGGTGCTGGTCCTGGTGCTGACTGTTCAGTCAATGTGGACCCGTATTTCAGCAGAAACCATGACCATTGCCCCTTTCCAGGAAAAAGCGGAAGTCGTCAAGATTTCTGGTAAAGTGTTCAATGCCAAGGACAATTCTCCTTTGGAAAATGTTACTGTCAAGGTCGTGGGAACAAAAAAAGGAACCACAACCAAAAATGACGGAAGCTTCAGCATCAGCATTGAAAAGGGCCAATCCCTTGAATTCTCCAGTGTGAGCATGCTTTCCAAAACAGTCGCCAAGCCGGATGGTCGTGGAGACCTTGTTGTTGTTTTACAAGAAGCGGAGAACAACCTTTCTGAGGTACTGGTTGTGGCCTACAGCAGCCAAAAAAGGAGCTCTTTCACCGGGGCTTTATCTACTGTAAAAAATGCAGCCATCGAAAGTGCGCCCAATGCTTCGGTCCAGGAAAGTTTACAAGGAAATGTTTCCGGCGTCCAGTCTACCAACGGTTCTGGCCAGCCCGGCAGTGTCCCCAACATCAGGATCCGTGGTATCGGATCCATCAATGCTTCAGCAACACCCTTATATGTGATAGATGGAATTCCGGTGGTCAGCGGAGACATTTCAGGATTGAACAGCAATACAATAGCAGGTTTGAATGCCAACGATATCCAAAGCCTGACCATCCTGAAAGATGCATCTGCCACTTCATTGTATGGTTCAAGGGCGGCAAACGGGGTTGTGCTCATCACCACAAAAAATGGTAAACCCGGTAAGGCAAAAGTAAACCTTACTTATCAGCAGGGTTTCAACGACTACAACATCAGAAATGATCAAAAAACCCTCAATACTGCTGAATACCTTCAATATTACAAGGAAGGATGGGTAAACTCAGGAAAGTCAGCCTCCTCTTTTGATTCATTGCTGACCGCCAACTCCATCAACAAAACCATCGATACCGATTGGTTCAAAGAAGTATTGCGTCAGGGAAAGTATTCACAATACAACATGAACGTAAGCGGTGGCAACGACAAGTCTACCTATTTCATCTCAGGAAGCTACTACAAGTCTGAGGCGCCCCAAAAAGCAGTTGACTACGACAAAGCCACCTACAGAATGAACCTTACAACTGAAATCACCAAGCGATGGTCTGTGAAAGGGGGATTCAGCGGCAATTTTCAGCGCTCCAGCAATTTCCTGGGGGGTAGTTTTTTCGGAAATCCCATCAGGGCCATGTACCGATTGGCGCCATGGTTGCCGGTGTACAAGAGCGATGGACAAACATATGACTTGAGTTACAACAGTGGGTACAACCCTGTGGCGGTGCAGGAAACAACCCAGCGCAATGCCAAAACCTACAACATCAATGCAAATGCTTCGACCACTTATAAAATCCTCGATGGCCTCACCTATGAGGGCAGCTTTGCGCTGGACTTCAACCATGCCTTCAGGAAAATTTATTATGATCCAAGGGTAGGAAACGCGAATGTTGCAGTTGGCGGTGTAATCGAAAACTTTACCCAGGACATCACCAACTGGATCGCTACCAATATCCTCCGGTACAAAAAAGAATTCAAGGGTGAACATACACTTGAAGCATTTGCAGGGTATGAGGCACAGCGCAGGGATGATGTGGATCTGACCTTGAGGGTGAATGGCATTGCCCCTGGTACTTCAACCGCAGCAGGAGGCTCATCTCCTGATTTGACAACAGGTACCGGAACAGGAAACCGTTTGTTGAGTAAATTCCTGAACACCAATTATTCATTCAAGGACAGGTATTTCTTTTCAGCATCTGTACGTGAAGATGCCTCCTCAAGATTTGCCAAAAACTTTCAGTCCGCGGTTTTCTGGTCTCTTGGTGCAGGGTGGAACATCTCCAATGAAAGCTTCTTCAACATCGACTGGATCAATGAACTTAAACTCCGCGGAAGCTATGGCTATACAGGCAACCAGGGCATTGATAATTTTGAGTCGCAGGGATTGTACAGTGCAGGGTCTGACTATAATTTCTCTTCCGGACTGAGCATCTCACAGTTGGCCAACGATAACCTGACCTGGGAAAAGAACATTCCACTGGACCTCGGACTTGATTTTTCGCTTGTGAAGGGAAGACTGTCCGGCTCATTGGATTGGTATACCAGAACAACCAGCGACTTGTTGGTAAGCCAATCCATCCCCAGTGTGAATGGTGTTACCAGCATCACCGTCAACAATGGCGCGATGAAAAACTCAGGTGTTGAGATTTCATTGTCGTCGGTCAACATTGCCCCCTCCAATCCAAAAGGATTCAAATGGGTAACCGATTTCAACTTTACCAAAAATAAAAATGTCATCACAAAAATCGACTCTTTGTTCTCCAACAACGGTGCTTATTTCAGAAGAGTAGGACGTGATTACTATACCCATTACCAACGGGGATATGCTGGTGTCAACCCTGCAAATGGTGAAGCACTATGGTATACCAGCGGAGCAAAAGACTCTACGACCAACGTCTTTACTACAGCCTTGCCAAGGCTAGCCTATGGCAGTGCATTGCCCAAGTTTTATGGAGGCATGACCAATACCCTTTCTTACAACAATTTCAAGCTGAGTTTCCAGGTGTATGTATTCTGGGGAAATACCATGTACGATGAATTTGGGTACCTTCAGAAGTCAGATGCCAACCTTGGTTTTTCTGATCAAAGCAATGGCCTGAGCAAATATGAATTTGGAAGAAGATGGACACAACCAGGGCAGGTCACAGATGTTCCCAAACCGGTTTTCCTTGGAACCCAGTCTTCTGCCGGAAGCTATGAAAGCAGCAGGTTTCTTTATGATGGTAGTTATATCAGGTTGCGTGATGTCTCATTGTCTTACAACCTGCCAAAGTCGAGTTTGGCCAAAGCAAAAATCAATTCAGCAAGGTTGTATGTACGGGGGCAGAACCTGTTTACATACGTTAAAGACAAGCGTTACAATACAGATCCTGAAGTGGGGATAGACGGGGTAATGTCCCAAAGACCTCCTGTCTTCAGGACCATTCTTTTTGGCGTAGACATAACACTTTAATCAACCACCAGAAAAATTCCAAAAGACATTATCATGAAAAATATATCATCAATAGCCCTCATCGGAATCCTCCTCCTTGCCGCTTGCCAGAAGGATTTTCTCGAGATCAAGCCACAGCAAAGTGTATTCACCGAGGACGTATTTTCAAGTCTTCCTACCGCCAGGGCTGCAGTAAACGGGTTGTATTCCCTGATGCAGTCTTACAGCTATTATGGTCGTGATGCCATGGTCATACCTGAGGTGATCTCAGACAACATGACAAGGAGTGTAAAAACCGGCAACAGGTACACTGGTATGAATACCATGACACATACCGCAACGGATGCAAATGTGAGTCGCATGTGGAACCAAATGTACCAGGTGGTCACCAATGCCAACGCCATCATTGCCAATGAGGAAAAACTCAAAGCGATCATCACACCCCTTCAACAAGAGGAGTTCGGACAATTGATTGGGGAGGCTTATGCAGTGAGGGCCCTTGCCTATTTTGATCTTGCCAAGTTTTTTTCCAGGCCACTCAACCATACGGCAGATGGATCTCACCTCTGTGTGCCGCTTGTATTGAAACCCATCACCAAAGTGGAAGAGGTTGTTTATCCTGCCAGGAATACAGCAGCAGAAGTTTATGCACAAATTGACAAGGACCTGACTGAAGCCTTGAAACGGCTCCCCGCAACGGGAAATGTCTATAACAATGGCGCCATCAACAGTTCATTTTTCAAGATCAGGTTGAACCGTTGGGGTGCATTGGCCTTGAAAACCAGGATTGCAATTTTCAAAGAGGATTGGGCAACAGCTGTTGCTGCCTCTACCGAAGTAATTGCATCCGGGAAGTACAGTCTTTTTACGTATGGCTCCATGGTACAGGATTTCAGGACACCCAACAACAACGAATCCATTTTCGAAGTGTCCAACAATTCCAATGATAACCCGGGTACAGACTCATATGCATACCTGTCTAGTCAGGCAGGCTATGGTGAATTGCTTGGCACAAATGCAGCAATGAACAGCAAAAGCACAGGAACAACATTGACGACTTTCAGGGGGCTTTATGACAGCTATGCTCCAACCGATGTAAGAAGGCAGTTTGTGGCATTGGGCGATCGCAATTCCTTGGGTGGTGAAAAAAATGTACCGCTCTGTTTGAAGTATACCAATATTGTCACCTACCTGGAAAACATCAAGGTGATGAGGATTGCAGAAATGTACCTGTCTCGTGGTGAGGCCTTGGCCCGCCTGGCAGTGATCAACAACAATGCAGCTTCACTCACATCCTCATTGGCGGACATCAACCTGATCCGCAAATCAAGGGACACAGCCTCATCGACAAAACCCTTCACCGCTTCATTGCTGGCAACGCCACCAACGGGAACACTTCGTGCTGCTGCTTTCCTGGACAGCATCATTGTTGAGCGTAGAAAAGAGTTTGCATTGGAAGGCCAGAGGATATTTGACCTCAACAGGACAAAGACCAATTATGTGAAAATCAATTCTGCTGGGAATGGCGCTTCAAGGTTGATCCAATACACTGCAACAACCAGCAGTTACTATTACAGAACCATCCTGCCAATACCTGTAACGCAGGTACAGAACAATCCGAAGATGGTCCAGAACGAAGGGTTCTAAAAAATAAACAGCGTATGGATATGGTCTAGATCTCGTTTTTCAGATCGTATTCATACGCTTCTTTTGAAAAGGCAGCATCCATCATTGTTCTGTTAAAAGCCTTTTCCTGATTGGAAAGAAATACGGTGGCCACACCGTTTCCAATGAAGTTGGTGATGGCCCTGGCTTCAGACATGAAGCGGTCAACACCCAACAGCAATGCCAACCCTTCCACAGGTATCACATTGACAGCGGCAAGCGTTGAAGCCAATACAATTAAGCCACTCCCGGTTACGCCGGCAGCACCTTTTGATGTTACCATTAAAATTCCAATGATGGTCAGCACCTGCTCCAAGCTCAGGTCTATGTTGAATACCTGTGCAAGAAAGATCACCGCCATTGAGAGATAGATGGTTGTTCCGTCCAGGTTAAACGAATATCCTGCAGGCACAACCAATCCCACAACAGGTTTTGCGCATCCCATCTTTTCCAGCTTTTCCATGAGGGAAGGCAATGCTGCTTCAGAAGAAGAAGTTCCCAGTACGATCAACAACTCTTCTTTGATGTAATTGAGGAACTTGAGGATGCTGATTTTGTAGTAACTGAGTATGCTGCCCAATACGACAAAGATGAACAATGCCATGGTGATATATACGGTAAGCATCAATTTCCCCAGTGGCATCAGTGTAGCGATTCCATATTTACCGATGGTAAAAGCCATTCCTCCGAATGCCCCGATGGGCGCGAAAAGCATGACAATGTGCAACCCCTTGAAAATGTATTTTGAGGCGAATTTCATGGGTTCAATGATCCTGGCTTTTCCCTTGAATTTGCTGAGGAATATACCAAAGAGGATGGAAAAAATAAGCACCTGGATGGTGAGGTTGTCTTTAAGGAACTTCAGCCAGGAAAAAGTTTCGGCACTTTTTGTGAATTTGCTGATGTCTCCACCTTCAATGGAATTGGTGTTGACCCCAGCTCCGGGCTGGATAAAATAGGCCACCACAATGCCTATCAGCAATGCAATTGTGGTCACAACCTCAAAATATAAAATGGCCTTTCCGCCAACCCTTCCCACTTTCTTCAGGTCATTCATTCCGCTGATGCCAAGGGATATGGTCAGGAAAATGATGGGGTTGATGAAGACCTTGACCACTTCAATGAAGTATTTTCCCAAAGGCTGCATGGCAACTCCTTTGCTGGGGAAGAAATGGCCGAGCAATGCACCTGAGGCAATGGCGAGCAGCACCCAGAAGGTAAGGTTTGTCAAAAGCTTTTTCACTTTTCTGTTTTTGGTGACTGAATAAAGATAAGGCATGCCACGCAGGTTTTTACGACCATCTTATTATACTTTTGGGGAATGAAGATCTCAGGGTTCACCATCATCCGCAATGCCATCATCAACGACTATCCTGCAGTGGAGGCGATCTGTTCAATTCTGCCTGTGGTGGATGAAATGGTGGTTGCGGTTGGGAAAAGCGATGATGATACCGAAGGGCTTATCAGAGGAATTGGTTCTGACAAGATCAGGATCGTGCACAGTGAATGGGACCTCTCGAAACTTCCCGGTGGTCATGTGATGGCCATTGAGACCAACAAGGCTTTTCAACATGTTTCGGCAGATGCGGATTGGGCATTTTATATCCAATGCGATGAGGTGGTGCATGAAAAATTCCATGCCAACATCAAGACTGCATGCGAACAAAACCTGAACAATCCCGCAGTGTTTGGACTGGTTTTTGGCTATGTTCATTTTTATGGAACCTATGATTATTATGGCGACAGCAGGAGGTGGTACAACAAGGAAATCAGGATCATCAGGAACAACAAGAACATCTATTCTTTCAAGGATGCACAAGGTTTCAGGATGGAAGGAAAGCGTTTGCCTTGCAAATTGATTGATGCTGAGGTGTACCATTATGGCTGGGTGAAAAGTCCCGAACTGATGGACAGGAAGCTTCGCCAGCTCAGCACCAACTGGATGGGCAAGGCCATGAAAGAACGACTCGAAAAAACTGAAGGCATCTTCAATTATGATGAGTTTGACTCTTTGGAAAGATTCCAGGGAACCCATCCGGTTGTCATGCAACAGCGCATAGGTGAAAAGAATTGGGAGATTCAGGTTGATGTTACCCGAAAAAGATTCACCCTCAAAAAATGGCTATTGTACCAGTTGGAAAAACGTACCGGCATCAGGCCTTTCACTTTTCGCAATTACAAGCTGATCTGATTCATTCCATTCATCAATTTATGATGGCCGTATGCATCATTTTGATGAAATTTGCTGTCAAGTTTTAAAACAAGAAAGATGAAGCGTATTGTATCGATGGTTGCCTTTTCCATGCTGGTTCTTTTGCAGGGCTGCGTCAAGGACCAGGTCATGACCAGGACCACCATGTACCGCCCGGTATATAAAACCAAGGATGAGGTCAGGGCAAACATCAAAAGCAGCAATCCCATTGAACTCACAGCTCCTGGAAAACTTTTTTACAAGGATGGCTATGTATTTCTGAATGAGTTGAACAAGGGTGTGCACATCATCGATGTGAGAAATCCCGCTGCTCCCGCCAACATTGCATTTGTGCACGTTCCCGGTGCTGTTGATCTTGCTGTAAGAGGCAACATCCTCTATGCAGACATGTATACCGACCTGGTGGCAATTGACATCAGCAATCCAAAGGCGGTACAACTTAAAACAGTTGTTCCTGGTGTGTTTCCCGAGCGGTATTATGCCTCTTTTATTCCCGAAAAGGACATGGTGATAACGGAATGGATTGCAGTTGATACCATCTTGAAACACAATGAAGCCATCAACTGGGGAGTGATGAAATCCGATGTTGTGATGACGATGTCTGCATCAGCATCTTCGTCGGCCCCAGGGGTTTCAAACGGAATGGGTGGGAGCATGGCAAGGTTTGCACTGAGTGATGACAGGATGTATACCGTTGACAACGCCAAGCTCAAAGTATTCAATACTGCCATCCCGGAAAAGCCTGTCTTTATCAAAGAATTGAGTGCAGGCGGATGGGACATTGAAACAATTTTCCCTTTCGGTAAAAATCTGTTCTTAGGATCCATGACAGGCATGCACATTTTTGACATTACTGCAAAAGACAATCCGTTCAGAACAGGTTCTTTTACGCATGCTCGTGTATGTGACCCGGTGATCAGTGATGGCAAGAATGCCTTTGTAACCTTGAGGAATGGAACCAAATGTGCAGGATTTATCAACCAGTTGGATGTGGTTGATATCTCAGATCTTTCCAAGCCCAAGCTCCTGAAATCTTATCCCTTGACAAATCCGCATGGTCTCTCAAAAGAAGGCGATGTACTGATCATCTGTGACGGAGCAGATGGTGTTAAGTTCTTTAACGCTGCGGATGTAAACAATATTAAACAGCTGGCCCAGGTAAAAGGAATGAAGTCATTTGATGTCATTGCATTGGGCATGGTTGCCATGGTTTCTGCGGAAGATGCACTGTATCTTATTGACTTTTCTGTGCCCTCGAATCCGGTTGTAAAAGGAAGCATCAGCATTAAAAATTGATCATGGTTAAAAAGATGATTCGATTTTCCTTTTGCCTGATCATGATGGGGCCTTGCCTTGTGCACGCGCAGCAAAAGAAATGGAAACCTTGGATATTGCCAGAGGCGGGAAAGTTGATTGCATCTTCTGCCTTTTCAACCGATTATCGCCTCAATGCTGGTCTTGAAAAAAATGGACTCATGTTCGGGCTGGGAGGAGCAGTTGACCAGTACAGGTTTCAATCCTATCCGGTATATCTTCAGGGGCGAAAGGAATTTGAGTTCAGAAAAGTGAATGGCTTTGTCTTTTCAAGCATGGGATACAATGTAAAATCCGGGAATGTAACCATGAACAATTGGAATGGTTGGTGGTTTCCTTCAACAACGGTTGTCACTTATCGTGGCGGTGCTTATGCCGAACTGGGACTGGGCCATCTGGTAAAAATCCGCAAAAAGCAAAGGCTTCAACTTTCCGTTTCATGGGTGATGAAAGCGGTCCAGGAGTCTTATCCGTCAAGCATTTGGAATCCTGCAGATCAAATTTCACAACAGATTACCAATCAGGTGAGGTACACCATGCACAGAACAGCACTGAGGTTGGGATGGAAGTTTTAGAAAATAAAAAAGGGGTTGAACATTCAACCCCTTTTTTATCTGTTGCAAACTGCTTATTTCTTGTTGAACCTGTATCGGAGCAACAACTCATGTCCGTTGGCACCCCCGTCGAAGGTGCTGATAGGATTGATATAACTGTCATACCCATAGCCCAAGGAGAAACTCTT
>Ga0222712_10000746_pt1 | contig 41380 bp, 30 predicted proteins | sample C33_657DmetaG_FD_165043 | JGI IMG/M metagenome (GOLD analysis project Ga0222712, IMG submission 165043) | Estuarine water microbial communities from San Francisco Bay, California, United States - C33_657D | ecosystem: Environmental > Aquatic > Marine > Unclassified | place: USA: California... | reverse complement strand
CAGAGCGTTGGTTAGGTGGTATGTTAACCAATTTCAATACAGTTCGTAAGAGTGTAAAGAAAATGCAAAGCATTGAAAAAATGTTAGCAGATGGTAGCGCAGAAAGCTTAACTAAAAAAGAGCGTTTAACTTTAGGTCGTGATAAAGATAAAATGGAAAAAGTATTAGGTGGTATTGCTCAATTGGGCCGTTTACCAGCTGCTTTATTCTTAGTCGATATCGGACATGAGCATATTGCACTTGCAGAAGCAAAGCGTTTAGGTATTCAAACATTTGGTATGGTAGATACTAACTGTGATCCTAACAAAGTAGATTTTTCTATTCCTGCAAATGATGATGCAACAAAATCTATTGCTATTATTACAAACTATATTACTGCTGCTATCGCTGAAGGTTTAGCAGAGCGTCAAGCTTCTAAAGATGACGACAGCGAATCTGAAGAAGGCAACAATGAAAACGAAGCAAAAGCAAAACGTATGGAAGCCGAAGCAAACGCTGAAGGTGGAAGAGGTAAGCGTGGTGCGGGTGCAGCTCCAACTGCTCCAGGTGCGCCAAAGCGTCGTATTCAAAGTACACGTCGCCCAGCAGGTAAATAAATATTATCCAATTGGGTTATTGGTGTCCTTGGGATACTAATGACCCAATTGTTTTTATTCGATACAAAGCCGTATCCATTTTTTTAACAATCTTATTTTAAAATATATTTTATGAGTACAATTACAGCTGCTGACATTAATAAATTACGTCAAGCAACAGGTGCTGGTATGATGGATTGCAGAAAAGCATTAACTGAAACCAATAACGATTTTGAAGCAGCTATTGATTGGTTGCGTAAGCAAGGTCAAAAAGTAGCGGCTAAGCGTAGCGACCGTGAAGCAAAAGAAGGTGTAATTATTGCACAAACTTCTGCCGATCATAAAACTGGTTTTGTTGTTTGTATTTCTTGTGAAACAGATTTCGTTTCTAAGAATGCTGAATTCGTAGCCTTTGCACAAGTGATTGCAGATGCTGCAGTAGCGAACAATGTAAAATCTGCTGCTGAATTAAATGAAGTAAGCGTGAACGGCACTAAAGTGTCTGACATGATCAATGATAAATTAGCTTCTATTGGAGAAAAAATTGGAGTGGCTAAATTCGAAAGAGTTGATGCTGCTTATGTTTCTTCTTATATACATGGTTCTTACAGAATGGGTGTATTAGTAGGATTAAGTTCAGAAGCTGCTGAAGTAGGTAAAGACTTAGCTATGCAAATTGCTGCGATGAACCCAGTAGCTGTAGATCCTGAATCAGTTCCTGCTGAAACAGTTGCTCGTGAGCGTGCTATCATTATTGATACTATGAAAGAAGATCCTAAAATGGCTGGCAAACCAGAAGAAATGATTGCTAAGATTGCAGAAGGTAAAATCAATGCATTCTTTAAAGAGCAAACATTGTTAGCACAAGCCTTTGTAAAAGATGGCGGTAAAACAGTGGGTGAGTATGTAAAGTCGGTTGACGGTGCATTGAAAGTGACTGAATTCAAGCGTGTTGCTTTGGGTTAAGAATAAAAAATTCTAAAGAATTTAATTTTTTATTCTTTCCCACTCTTATGATTTTTTCAAAGCACCCCATAAACGGGCGCTTTGAGGAACAAATACCTTAAGATCTAATGAAATATACAGGGTCCCAAGCAATTGGGACCCTTTTTTGTTGCCCCAAAATTCTTATCTTGCAAGTACAAAATATGTAGAACTATGTTGCCAAAATACAAGCGTGTATTATTGAAATTATCAGGAGAGGCATTATTAGGAAATCAAAAAACCGGAGATCCCTTTGATCCTAAAATTATTGAACAATATGCCAATGAAATTAAGCAAGTAGTAGAGCTAGGTGTACAAGTAGCCATCGTTATTGGTGGAGGTAATATATATAGAGGCATGAATGAAGCCGATAGTGGAATTGAGCGTGCGCATGGAGATTATATGGGAATGCTTGCCACTGTTATTAATGCAATGGCCATTCAAGCTATGTTAGAAAAAATTGGTGTGTATACACGTTTGCAATCGGCCATCGTAATGGAGCAAGTGGCGGAACCTTATATTCGTCGTAAAGCACTTCGTCATTTAGAGAAAGGGCGTGTAGTTATTTTTGGAGCAGGTACAGGTAATCCTTATTTCACTACCGATACCGCAGGTTCACTGCGTGCGATTGAAATGAAGGCAGATGTAATTTTAAAAGGAACCCGCGTGGATGGTGTCTATGATAGTGATCCAGAAAAGAATCCAGCGGCTGTTAAATTTGAAAAGATTAGCTTCCAAGAATGTATATCAAAGAACTTAAAAGTAATGGATACGACTGCATTCACTTTATGCATGGAAAACAAATTACCTATTATTGTTTTTGACATGAACCAACCTGGAAATTTATTAAAAGTAGTGCAAGGAGCAGCGATAGGTACACTAGTGGGCTAGTAAGGGTATAAAAATGTTATGATTCAACCACTGATGTAATTTTTACCGGGTTTCTACTGCGCTATCTTAATTTTAAAGTATGCAAAAATTAACTTCTTTATTTCTTGTCGCATCTTGGTTGCTTTTATCAAGTAATCAGCTTGCTGCACAGAAGACATTATCCTTAACAGAGGCTATTAAAACAGCGCTTCAAAATAGTTACGATATACAACTCGTCGAGAACAATCTAACTATTGCAAAAAACAATAACGACTATGGCGTGGCAGGTGCGCTACCTACACTTTCAGCTACTGCCAATAATAATAAAACATTAGCTACTATTGAGCAAAAATTTGCCGACCCTGCGCGTAATACTACTAAAACGGGTGTAGACGGGAATACCTTGTCAGCGGGCCTTACAGCCTCTGTGATTATTTTTAATGGATATAGAATTATGGCTTTTAAGGATCGTTTAGCCATGATTGAAAAACAAAATGGTTTTTTATTGCAATTACAAATGCAGAACACCACCGCACAAGTGATGCAACAATATTATAATGTAGTGCGTCAACAAGCTTTTTTGAAAACCATTGAAAAGTCGATTGAAGCGAGTCAACAAAGATTAGACATAGTAAAAACAAGACAACAAATAGGCGTTGCCAATCAAACCGATATTTTACAATCTAATATTGACTTAAACGCTTTATTACAAGCCAAGCAAAATCAATTATTAATTATTGCACAAGCCAAAACAGATTTAGCTAGAACTATTAATAATAATGAAGACATTTCTTCATCTATTATTATTAACGATTCTATTTCAATTGACAATCAATTAAGTTTTGATAAAGGTGCTAATAGTATTACAATAGGTATCAACAACAATCCTCAATTAGCTGCCTTGAATACACAAGTAAAAATAAACCAACAGTTAGAAAAAGAAACTAGGGCTTTAATGTATCCTACACTAAGAGCCAGCACTGGTTATAATATTAGTAGTAGTAGCTCTGCTGCGGGTTTTAGTTTATTGAATGAAACCAAGGGTCCATTTTTAGGCGTGAATTTAGCTATTCCTTTATATGGTGGTGGTGCCGCTAAAAGAACAGTAAGCAATGCAAGAATTACTGCAAAGAATGCTGAATTACAAGCGCAAAGCTTAAGCAAGGATATTTATACGAATGCTTATAAAACATTTGATGCGTATAAAAATAGTATTGAACAATTACCTATTGAAACCGATAATTATAGCATGTCTCAATCTTTACTCAACTTAGTCATGCAAAAATATCAATTAGGTCAGGCTACGATGGTAGATGTAAAACAAGCCCAACAAAGTTTTGAAAACGCAGGCTTCAGATTAGTAAGTTTAAAGTACACCGCAAAAGTGGCAGAGATAGAATTAAAGCGTATCTCTAATCAATTGAAATTTTAACGAATAGATGCAGTCAAAGCTTCCCCATATTGGCACTAGTATTTTTACAGTGATGAGCCAATTGGCAGTGAAGCATAATGCTATTAATTTAGGCCAGGGCTTTCCCGATTTTCCTATGAGTGAAGCCCTTATTGATTGTGTCACTGAGGCCATGAAGGCCGGTGGGAATCAATATGCACATACCAATGGGGTACCTTTATTAAGAGAAAGGCTAGCGGAGAAAATTAATTCATTGTACGGAACTACTATTCATGCTGAAACGGAAATTACAGTTACACCAGGTGGTACCTATGCCATCTTTTCTGCTTTTTCTACCATTATTCAACCTGGCGATGAAGTCATTATTTTTGAACCTGCTTACGATAGTTATATACCTAATATTACATTTAACGGAGGGGTAGTCGTACCCATTGCTTTAAGCTATCCTAATTATAGTATTCCATGGGATACTTTAAAGGCTGCCATTACCAAAAAGACAAAGGCTATTTTAATGAATACGCCACATAATCCAACTGGCATGGTAATGACGAAAGAAGATATTCTTCAATTACAAGAAATAGTGGTTTCAAATAATTTGTACTTAATAAGCGATGAAGTATACGAGCATTTAATTTATGATGATAAAAAACATGAGTCGGTTATTAAGTATCCCGAATTATTTGCACGTAGTTTTGTTTGTTTTTCTTTTGGTAAAACCTATCACTGCACAGGCTGGAAGCTAGGCTACTGCGTAGCTCCAGAAAATTTAATGAAAGAATATAGAAAAGTACATCAGTTCAATGCCTTTAGTTGCGATACCCCTAAGCAATTGGGTATTGCAAAACATATGGAAGATAAAGAAGCGTATTTAAGTTTAGGCAATTTCTATCAAGCCAAAAGAGACTACCTAAGAAAATTATTAGCAAGCACTCCTTTGAAATATATTCCATCTTCAGGTTCTTATTTCGAGTCTTATAGTTATGCTGCTATATCGAATGAGTCCGATAAAGTGTTTGCTGAAAAATTAGTGAAGGATTATGGTGTAGCGGTGATACCTATGTCTGCTTTTTATCATGATGCCACGGATAACAAAGTCATAAGATTATGCTTTGCTAAAAAAGAAGCTACACTAGAAGCGGCTGCTGCTTGTCTACAAAAATTATAAATTAACATAAAACCTTTTTTATTTTATGTTATCAATTCGCAGTCAATTTTCAAATCATTTTAATCATAACCCTGCCTTAGTAGTAAAATCTCCTGGTAGAATAAATTTAATAGGAGAACATACCGATTATAACCATGGCTTTGTACTACCTGCAGCCATTGATAAATACATTGAAGTAGCTATAGGGAAAAGAACCGATGGCGCTATACATATGGTAGCCCTAGACTTAGGAGAAACCATTATACTACCCATTCATAATTTAACACCTCACCCTACACAATGGGTAAATTATATTATTGGGGTAGTGGATCAGGTATTCAATAAGAGTCAGTCTGCTAATAATAATTTTATTGGTACTCAAAATACATTAACTAACACTGAAATTACGACAGCTCTTAATGAAACAAAGCTAGCCGCTGGTTTTAATATTTGCATACAAGGCAATATTCCACTAGGTGCTGGCCTTTCAAGCTCTGCTGCTGTAGAGTGTGCTGTATTGTTTGCAATTAATGAATTGTATGGCTTATCGTTTAGCAGAATGCAAATGGCATTAATGGCACAAGCTGCAGAACATAAATTTGCAGGGGTAAAATGTGGCATAATGGATATGTTTGCAAGTTTGCATGGACAAAAAAACAAAGCCATTTTACTTGATTGCGATAGTTTAGCCTTTACTTATTACCCCATTGAATTAAAAGACTACTCTATTGTTTTATTCGATACACAAATTAAACATGCACTTGCATCCTCTGAATATAATACCCGCAGGTTAGAATGCGAGCAGGGCTTAAAAATAATTCAAGAAAAATATCCTACCGTAAAAACTTTCAGAGACAGTAGCTTGGAACAAGTAGAGGAATGTTTAGCCTCTAGAATCAAGGTATATCAAAGATGTAAATATGTGGTGGAAGAAATTACTCGCGTTCAATTAGCTGTGCAGGATTTAGCTAAGGGCGATATGCAGGCCTTTGGTAAAAAAATGTTCGAGACCCATGAAGGATTATCTAAATTATATGAAGTGAGTTGCCCTGAATTAGATTTTTTAGTGGAAGCTGTAGCTAATAATGAAAATGTATTAGGTGCTAGAATGATGGGAGGGGGCTTTGGAGGCTGTACTATTAATATTATTAAAAAAACAGCGGTGGAAGAAATAACAAAAGCATTAAGTGCTAAGTATAATCAAGCAATGCTTAAAGAATTAAGCTATTATATTACAAGTATTGAAGACGGTACACATATAGTTCCATAAAAACTTTACTAATAATTTGTTAACCATAAAAAAACCAGCTCTTTTAGTAAGCTGGTTTTTATGTATCTAAAACTTTTTCTATTTATTATTTCGTTGAAAAACTATACACCGTTGTTTGGTGATAGGTTTCACCTGGTTTAAGTATAGTGCTTGGAAAGCCTGGCTGGTTAGGGCTATCAGGGAAGTGTTGCGTTTCTAAAGTAAGTGCATAATGCTTATTATATACAATTCCTTTTTTAGTACCTGTTAAAGTTCCATCTAAAAAATTACCTGAATAAAATTGAAGCCCTGGTTCAGTAGTAGCTACTGTTAAATATCTTCCACTATTAGGTTCGTATACATTCGCAATTTCTTCTAAACCTGCTGCTTTATTTAAAACCCAGTTATGGTCATAGCCTCCTACAACTTTATCTATATCTAGTCCTATTTTTTTAGGGCTGGTAAAATCCATGGGTGTTCCTTTTACTTCTACTAATGCTCCTGTTGGAATTAACAAACTATCTACAGGTGTATACTTATCTGCTTTAATTTGTAGAACATGATCATATATAGTGGACGACTTGCCTGCGCTTAAATTAAAATAGGCATGGTTGGTTAAATTAATTACTGTGGTTTTATCAGTGCTTGCAGTATATTCTATTTTAATTGCATTTTTAGCAGTTAATGTATACACTACTTCTACTTTTAAATTTCCTGGATAACCCTCTTCTCCATCCTTACTTATATATATTAATTGAATACTGCTATCACCAGCTAAGGGCTTCGCATCCCATAAAACTTTATCAAAACCTTTTAAACCACCATGTAGTGATTGACCATTGTTATTCAAAGCAGCCTTGTACTCTAGGCCCTCAATAGTATAACTTCCTTTAGCTAATCTATTGGCATATCTACCTACTAATGCACCGAAATAAGGATTACCTTTTTGTAAATAACCATCGAATTTTTCATAACCTGTAAGTACATCGCCATAGCTACCATCCTTGGCTTGAGTAATTATTTTAGTAAGTATACCGCCGTAATTAATAATGCCTACCTGCATACCAGCGGCGTTGGTTAAAGTATATTCAGTAACCGTTTTTCCTTCGTAGGTTCCTACATTTTGCTGAGCTATAGAAATAGCTTGCTTACTAGGGCCAAAAGAACAAGCAAAATGAAAAACCGATAAGAAGACAACCATGATTAAGTTAGCTACTATATTTTTTTTCATTTTGCTTGTTTTATTTTTTATTTGATATCAAGATAATTTCTATCAAAATATTTAATACCAAGAACCATTTATAGTTTCATCACCATTCGCATTATTATTCGCCATTCTTCTTTTTTGATTCTTTCTATGTATAAATGTAGTAATAAACATTAAAGGAATAAAAATAAAGGTTAATGGAGGAATACCTAATATGCTTATCCATTTACCACCAAAATGACGGCGCATAGGGCGGCGTAAACGCTCTGCAATAATATACATAGCAGGTACAATGAATAAGGTCATGAAAAAGGCAAAGGCCAATCCATAAATAATGGTCCAACTTAATGGCTTCCAGAAAGCAACGTTATCACCCCCAAAGAAAATATGTGGATTTAACTCGCTAAATAAAGTCACGAAGTTGATGTTGAATCCAATAGCAATTGGTAAGAAGCCTAGAATAGCTGCAAGTGCTGTTAATAGTACAGGTATAATTCTTGTCTTTCCTGCTTGAATAACGGCCTCTTTTGTTTTATAGCCTCTTGATCTTAACTCATCGGCAAATTCAATCACTAGTATTCCATTTTTCACCACAATACCTGCAAGCCCTACAATACCTAATCCTGTCATTACCCCTGAAACTTTCATTCCAAATATAGAGAAGCCTAAAAGCACACCTATAATACTAAATAAAATTTCCGTTAAGATAATCACCGATTTAGATATAGAGTTGAACTGTAATACGAGAGTAAACAAGATTAACATTAAAGCAATCACCAAGGCCTTTCCTAAAAACGCAACGGTTTCTAATTGTTGTTCGTTCTCTCCTGTTTGTTTAACAGTCACTCCTTCAGAAATACCTTTAAAGTTGCCAATGTATTGAGCAATCACCGCATTCACAGCGGTAGGGTTATAACCTTGATCTAATTTAACATTCGATCTTAATTGAATTAATCTTTTTTGATTCTTTCTATTAATGCTACCAAAGGTGTTAGTTGGTTCTACTTTTACCAGTGAGCTAATCGGAATATTTTTTACCATACCTCCTGCTGCCATATCTCTAAAAGATAAACGCATGTTCAATAGATCTACTAAATTATTTCTTTGTAACTCTTCGTTTCTTAATTGAATTTTATATTCATCCTTACCATCTTTAATTTTAGAAACTTCTTTACCAAATAAGGCAGTACGAATTTGCATGCCTACTTGTGCACTACTTACCCCTTCAATTAAAGCACGGTCTCTATCAATGGTTAAAGTTAATTCTGGGTTCACTAAATCTACATCCATCTTCAATCCATCAATACCTGGAATTTGTGCAGCGTCTAAATAATTTTTTAAACCTACTGCTGTTTTAACTAATTTGTCAAAATCCTCTCCTTGAACTTCAATATTCACTGGAGGGTCGGTAGGAGGTCCGCTTGATTCTTGTGTTACTGTAAACTCAGCACCAGGAATGCCTTTCATCTCTGCACGAATGGCATCTATATAAGGCTCCGTTGATTTACCATGACGTTTTTCATACTCTACAAAGTTCACTTGTACACGCCCTAATTCAGATCTTGTACTTCTATCCCCACGCATAGGATCACCTGCACCTACTGCCACATTGGTAATAATACTTTCCACTAGAGGATTCTTTTTATTATTGTCCATTTCTAAAGCCTTGGCTACTTTATGTTCTACAACTTTAGTAATAGAATCGGTATAGTTTACCTTACTACCTACAGGTAATTTTAAATATACATATACTTGATTAGGATCTCCTTTAGGGAAAAATTCAATACCTACTCTGCCTGTACTAATATTAATACCAAAAAATATAAAAGAGAATATTAATAAAACAAAAGTGCCTATTAATAATTTAACAGGTCTCCAGCCATTTAAGGCACGACGTAAAATACGCTCATAGGTCTCCATTAATTTTGGTAGGGTGCGTGTTTGAAATTTTTCAATTAAATCGGTTATAAAATATTTATTAGCTACTACCAATAGCATAAAGAATATTAATAAGTTACCTAAGAAGGTAAAGCCCATTAGGTCTAATAAGACTCCTATTCCAATAGGAATCCAGAAACCTTTTTTCTTAAACATGGCCGATTTAGGCTCCTCTGATTTTACTTCTTCATGGTTCATGAAATCTACTGCAAATACAGGGTTCATGATAAAGGCCACTACTAAGGAAGCTGCTAAAGTGAATATTAACATAGCAGGCAGGTAAATCATAAACTTACCAATAATACCAGGCCAGAATAGTAAAGGAAAGAAAGGCGCTAAAGTGGTTATGGTACCTGCAAGTACTGGTACAAATACTTCACCTGCCGCCATTTTAGCGGAAGTCGTTGCGGTTAATTTTCCTTTGCCATGCACAAAAATTCGGTGTGTGTTTTCAATAACTACAATGGCATCATCTACTATAATACCTAGTCCAAATAAGAGGGCAAATAAAACCATGAAGTTTAAAGTAATATGTGAGCCTACTAATACATCACCTGCTGGTAATAATACAAAGGCCACAAACATACTCAAGGGAACTGATAAGGCTACAAAGAAGGCATTGGTCACACCCATAAAGAACATCAATACTACTAATACTAAAATAAAACCAATGACAATGGAATTCACTAAGTCTGTAAAAGAACTTTTTGTTCTAATACTTGTGTCTCCAGAAATAACTAAATTGACATCTTTGGGTATATCATTGGCAATAGCATCTGCTACAATTTTCTTTACCGCATCGGTAGTAGCAATTAAGTTTTCACCATTACGCTTAACAATATTTAAGGTAAGTACATTCTTTCCATTTAAACGTGCATAGCTTTCATTGTTCTTCACTGTATCTTTAATAGAAGCGACATCTCTTAAATAAATAGGTGCGCCGCTTGTATTGCGCACAATAATATTAGCAATATCATTTGCATTTTTTAATTGACCTTTTAATTGTAGGTTACGGTTCATGGTACCTACTTCTAATAAACCACCCGACAGGTCAAGGTTCTCTCTTTGAATAGCAGCGCTGATATCATCAAAAGTGATACCCGAGCTTTGCATTCTATAATTATCTACATTAATTTGAAATTCTCTTTCAGGAGCACCTACTAAATCAATTCTATTTACTTGTGAAATACTTTCCAATTTATCTTTTAAATCGTCTGCATATTTCTTTAATTGAACCGGACTATAGTTACCACTAATGTTCACATACATAATAGGCATGTCACTGATATTTAATTCAATGACCCTAGGCTGTTGTGTTAAATCTGTTGGTAGCTCGGACTTAGCTTTATCTACTGCATCCTTTACTTTTTGTAAAGCAATTTCTGGCTTTACATCTGTACTAAACTCCACGGTAATTGCTGAAAAATCTTGTTGAGAGGTAGAAGTGAATTTGCTAATTTTTACACCACTAATACTCTTAATTTGTTTTTCAATAGGACGCGTTACTAAGTTTTCTATATCCTTAGGGGAATTACCTACATATACGGTTTGCACGAATATATTTGGGATAACCACTTCAGGGAAATTTTCTTTAGGAAGTGTAAGGAATTGATATATACCGCCAAGACTTAGAAATAACATCACTAAATAAATAGTGGTCTTATTGGTAATAGCCCAAGAGGTAGGTTTAAATTCTTTGAACTTTTCTTTTATATTTTTTATTGTCGACATAAGAATCTATTAAGCTTTATTTTTTTAATTATTTATCTGAGGTCGTAATGTTTTGGCCATCAAATAAAGTCTGATACCCTTCTGTGATTACATTGTCACCTGCTATTAAGCCCCCTAAAATTTCAATGTTATTACCATAGTATTGTCCTACGGTTACTGCTTTTTTACGTGCCACTAATTTTCCCTTCTCCATCACTGCTACATAAATGAACTTACCCTTCTCATCGTTTTGTAATAAATTAATAGGAGCGCTAATCGCATTCTTTTTTTCGTAGTCTTTAATTTTTACTTGTACCAATTGGTTAGGGCGGAAGTTTTTATCAATAGGTAATTTAGCTTCTACATAAAAACTTCTACTAAGGGGATCTATCACATTGCCTACTACAGATAATTTTACATCAATCAGTTTTTGAATATCTGGAAAGTTTAAACTTGTTTCAGTTCCTACTTTTACTTTACCTGCATAATTTTCAGGTATCATAGTGGTTAACTTTAAACGAGATGTGTTTACAATTTTAATTTGACCAGGGCCCATAAAAAGATCACCCACTTTCACATTCACTTCCTCTGCCACACCGTCCACATCGCTACGCACGCTAGTATAAGCCAATTGATCACGCACCATACCTAATTGCTCCGTAGCTGCTTTTAACTGACTTGCCAAGGCTTCTGCATTGGTTTTAGCCGTTAATAATTGTATCTCACTACCAATATTTTGATCCCATAAATTCTTTTGTTTCTCATACACGGCCTTAGCTAATGCTGCTTGAGATTTTACTGTTTCAATATTTTGACTTGCTGCAGCTGCACTTTGTTTAATTAAGCTATTGTCCAATTGTAAAATTAATTGACCTTTTGTAACCATATCTCCTCTTTTTACAAATAAGGCTTTTACTTGACCGCCACCTGCACGAGGAGTTACAAAAGAAACGCTTTCAGATTCTACTTTTCCTTGTAGTTCAATATAATGGGTGAAATCTTGCGTGGCAAGAGGTGTTACTGCTACAAGTATTGATTTTGCTGTTTCTGCACCACCTGCTTTTTCAATTTCTTTTTCAAGCGAAGCAATTTTTGCATTCAAACTAAGGCTTTCTTTTTTCAAGGAAGCTAAACTTGCTTTTTGCTTTTCTAAGCTAGTTCCACCACCGCAGGCAATGGCGAATAAAATTAAAGTACTTGTTAAGACTGTAGATATATTTTTCATTATTGTTATTTTAATATTTTTATTGGTTGTTTATTTTTATAATTTTCCTGTGGCTTTTAATAAGTCTACTTTTGAAATTAAAGCGGTGTATAGTGCATTCATGTAATTATTCTGTGCACTAACTAAATCGGCTTGTGCTGCGGAAATTTCTGTATTTGAACCCGTGCCTGCTTCAAATTTCTTTTTAGTTTGTTGGTATACATTTTCAGCTAATTGCATATTCTTTTTTTGGAATTGCACCGTAGCTACCGATGACATATAATTTAATTTCGCCTGTGTGATTTCGTTGTCTATATTATTTTTTAAAGCAATTATTTGATTTTCTATTTGCTTTAATTCAATCTTCGTTCTTTTCACTCTTGCCTCTCTAGCAAAGCCATTGAATAAGGGAAGGTTCACATTTAAACTAATTAATGAAGTTTTGAACCAGTTGCCACCTTCAAAAAAATCAAATGTAGAACGTTGCGCATTTTTAGAATAAGCCCCAGACATACTTACTGTAGGTAAATAGCTTAATTGATAACGCTTCACATTATAATCCGTTAATTTTTTTACAGAACTTATATATTGAAAATCTTTTCTAAGACCATACTGAAAATCGTTTTCTACTAATACATCGTTACTTAAACTTTGCTCATTAATAACTTCAGTCAATTCAAGGCTGTCTTTCACCGGCATACCCATTAACATCTTTAATCCCATATAGCCAATGGCTACAGCATTATTCGCTTTAATTTTTTCAGTTTGTAAATTGTTTAATTGAACACTTACTTTATCTACATCTAATTTCTCTGCAAAACCATTTTTATACATGATTTGCGCATCTTTAGCTAGTTTGTTTAAACGCTCAATATTGGCATCTAAAATGTTTAACTGTGTTTTACTTGCCGATAACTGGTAGTATATTTTATATATATTCGTTTTTATGGCTTCTTCCGTCACTGCTGCATTTTTTCTTTGCATGTCTAAAGAAGTAGCTCTTGCTTGTAAGGCTACAAAAACTTGACCATCAAAAAGTAATTGTTGAAAATTAGCACCATAGTTCGCATTAAACTTTGTACCAAACTGAACAGGAATAAAGGTTCCTGCTGGGCCACCAAATATTTGAGCCGGTAGTAATGAGGTAGGTATTTGTAAATAATCGGTACCACTCACGCTCGTTCCAATGGTAGGATAAGCAGTAGCTGCAATTTCTCTATTGGTTTGCACTTGTACATCTATGGCTAATAAAGAATTTTTTACTTGTACATTATTTTTTTGCGCATAAGCCACACAATCATTTAATGAAAAAGAATGTAAGGGTTTAATTTCTGTTTGCGCATTAAGTTGTTGGCTTTGAACAAGAACAACAAGTAGAAGGAATAGATATTTCATTTTATATATAATTTTTGCTTTTGTATTTTATTTTGAATTAGTTAGTTTATACGCGTCCATTAATTTATGACCTTCTAAAGTGGCTACACCATAAACAAAGTGTTCAATAATTTGCAAATTCACTTTTAGCATATCAAATTTGGCAGGATGAAAAACATGTATATTAAAAGGAATCAAACTTGTTTCTAATCTGTATTTAGAAAGAATGGTTACATCCACATCTTTTCTATACAAACCTTCTGCAATGCCTTTTTCTAAATTTTTGCTAATCATAGAAAAAATAAAATCGTCTTTATGGTTTTTAATTTTCTCAAAGGCCATAGGATAATATTTTTCAATTTCAAATAAGGCAAGGGGATTCATTCTATTAAACATTTCCTGAATCACAGTCATTAACAAGAATATTTCATGCACGGCATTATCTGCAGCTTGCATACTTTGATTACATATTAAGGCGTGGTTGGCTAGTTCATTTTCCACTACGGAACTCACCAAGGCGTCTTTGTCCTTATAATACTGGTAAATGGTCTTTTTGCTTATGCCCAATTGAGTAGCCAAGTCATCCATGGTGACATGTTTGACCCCAGTTTGGAACATCAATTCTCGGGCTTTATTAAGTATTCTTTCTTGCATGGCTTGTTTTAGAGGCGCAAAACTACGGAAACTTATCTCGTTTTCAAAGTTTCCAGGCTTATTTTTTTAATATTTATGCTGAATGGCAAAATTGTTTGAAATTTGGGCCTTAATACTAGTCCAAATGCCCAATATCAGGGGTCAAATATTCAAACAGAAAATACTAACGGCTCTAGCACAGCGTTTTTTTCAAGGGGTCATTGTACTGGCACCCATTGGGGTCACCATTTGGGTAGTCGTAAGTTTATTTAATTGGGTCGATAATTTTTTACCTAACCTGCTCAATTTTATATTTCCGCAACAATTCGCAGAAGTCAATGGACAAATACCTAAGGTAACTGGTCTTGGTTTTTTGGTAGCCATCGTACTTGTATTAGTAGTAGGTTGGTTGTCTTCTTTATTTTTTGTAGAAAGACTCATGTCCATCTTCGATAAAATTTTAGAAAGAACACCGGGCATAAAAATTATTTATTCTTCGGTGAAAGATTTTTTAGAAGCTTTCGCAGGTAATAAGAAAAAATTTGATGAACCCGTTTTAGTGAATGTCGATTCAACAGATGTATGGCGAATAGGTTTTATTACACAAAAAAATACTTCTCATTTTGGAATGGATCAATTTGTCACTGTATACGTTCCACATTCTTATGCTATTTCTGGTATAACTTATATTGTACCTACTAGCAGAATAAAAAAATTCCCTAAAGGTGTGAGCGCCGCAGAAGCAATGAAGTACGTAGTTTCAGGAGGTGTTACTACTGTTGACGAAGAAGAAGAAGACGCTAAGGCGTCTTCTGATGCAGGAGTAAAACTTTCTTCTGATGCAGGAGTAAAACTTTCTTCTGATGCAGGAGTAAAACTGTCTTCTGATACGAACAATACTAATATTTAATATATAACTCTATAATGCAATTGCACAATTTTAATTCAGGTCCATCTATATTACCTCAAGAAGTTTTAGAAAAAGCTGCTGCAGCTATTCATAATTTTAATAATACGGGTTTATCTATTTTAGAAATAGGACATCGAACTTCTCATTTTGTAGAAGTAGTTACTGAAGCACAAACTATTGTGAAAAGATTAATGGGTTTAGACGACGCCTATGAAGTTTTATTTTTACAAGGAGGCGCCACAATGCAGTTCATGCAAGTGCCCATGAATTTATTAGATGAAAATGGACTTGCAGCTATTTGTGATAATGGTGTATGGGGCAATAAAGCAGTGAAAGAAGCTAGTTTATTTGGACCCGTGAAAGTAGTATCAAATACGGCCGATAAAAAACATACTTATATTAATAAGGCTTTAGATATACCCTCTAACGCTACATATTTACATATTACCACTAACAATACAGTGGAGGGAACCCAATGGCATAGCTATCCTCAGACTTCTGCCTTATTAGTGGGAGATATGAGCTCAGATATATTTTGCAGGCCCACCAATTTTAAAGCTTTCGATTTAATTTATGCAGGGGCTCAAAAAAATATGGGTGCTGCAGGGGTTACGATGGTGGTGGTAAAAAAAGAAATTTTAGGAAAAATTAATAGAAAAATTCCTGCCATCTTAGATTACCGAAAACATATTGAAGCGGGTTCTTTGTTAAATACACCACCAGTTTTTCCTGTATATGTAAGTTTATTAACCCTGCATTGGATAGAAGCGCAAGGTGGTTTAGTAGCTATGGAAAAATTAAACTTAGCAAAATCGAATTTATTATACAATACCATTGATAGCCTTCCGGCTTTTCATTGTCCTATTGCTAAAGAAGACAGAAGCATTATGAATGCCGTTTTCTTTTTAACAGACGCTTCCAAAGAAGAAGCATTTTTAGCTTTATGCAAAACCGAAGGAATGATTGGTGTGAAAGGTTATAGAACAGTGGGTGGCATTAGAGTGAGTATGTACAATGCCCTACCTTATTCAAGTGTAGAAGCTTTCTGCAATTTGATGAAATCATTCGCTGAAAAAATTTAATTCTCAACAAAAAGAACGAACTTCGCGCCCATGGCAAAAATAAGTCCCTTTGAAGCTTTACGTCCTCAGCCTCAATTAGCAAAACAAGTTGCTAGCAAACCTTACGATGTATTAAATAGTGCAGAAGCAAAAATAGAAGCAGTAGGTAATGCCTATTCTTTTTTACATATTACTAAAAGTGAAATTGGCTTAGCAGAAAACATTGATGTACATAGTCAAGAAGTGTATCAATTAGCTTTAGAAAATTTAAATGCATTTATACAAAGAGATGTTTTATTTAAAGAGTCTAAGCCTTGTTATTATATCTATCAATTAATTATGGACGGTCGTGCACAAACTGGATTGGTTTGCGCAAGTAGTATTGATGACTATAATAATGATATTATTAAAAAGCATGAATTCACGCGTCCTGAAAAAGAACTAGATAGAATCAATCATATCAAGACTACTGGCGCACAAACAGGCAATGTATTTTTAGCCTATAGAAACCAAGCAAGCATTGATACCATTATATATAAATTGAAAACCACTAAGAACCCCGTCTACGATTTTACAGCTGAAGACGGTATTCAACATACAGTTTGGGCTATAAGTGATGAAACTATTATTGATCAAATCACAAACTTGTTTGCAACAGAAGTGCCATGCACTTATATAGCAGATGGTCATCATAGAGCAGCTTCTGCAGCTAAAGTAAAATTAGCTATTAGTGAAGAAGCGGTGAAGCCGGGCGATGATGCTAAAAAAGTATCTGATTATTTTTTAACCACTTTATTCCCCTCTAATCAATTAGCCATCATGGATTACAACCGTGTGGTAAAAGATTTAAATGGATTATCTGCTGCTAATTTTATAGCAGCACTTGAACAAGATTTTACGATTCAAAAAGAAGAGTCGGCCTTCAAACCTACAGCCCTGCATAGTTTTGGAATGTATCTAGAAAACAATTGGTATCAATTAACAGCGAAACCAGGTATTTACTCAACAGACCCTATTGGTGTATTAGACGTAACTATTTTATCTAATTCTATATTAGCAAAACTTTTAGGCATACATGATCAAAGAACTGATAAAAGAATTGATTTTGTGGGAGGCATTAGAGGATTAGCAGAACTAGAAAAAAGAGTGAATAGTGGTGAGATGGCTGTGGCTTTCAGTTTATATCCAGTAACCATCGATCAATTATTTAATATAGCCGACGCCGGCGAAGTCATGCCTCCAAAAAGCACTTGGTTTGAGCCTAAATTAAGAGATGGCTTACTTACTCATTTGATTTACTAGTAGTTATTTAATAAGTAGCGGGTAGTTTAATAATATAGTTAGGTTTACAATTAAATCTAATCAGGTTTTACTATGCTTATCTTAGTATTTCATAGGCTATTTTCTTTTTTTTCTGACTCTATTTCAGTATTTTGTTACACAATATTGCTTGCCTTATGGAATCTAAAAGACTCTTCGATTGCATCGAACATCAATTACAACATTTTCCTCAAGAGGATATGTTGGCAGCCAAAGAAAATGGCCAGTGGCGTAAATATTCCACAAAGGAAGTAGCGCAAATTACCAATGAACTTAGTGCCGGCTTATTAAGCCTTGGATTATCTGCCCATAATTTTTCTCCAGAAGGCAGCGATAAAATTGCAGTTATAAGCACTAACCGTCCTGAATGGATATTTGCCGATTTAGCCGCCCAACAATTAGGTATTATTTGGGTACCTGTTTATCCTACTACGAATCCCTTAGAATTAACTTTTATATTGAATGATGCTTCTGTAAAATATATGTTTGCGAGTAATCAAGAACTATATGATAAGGTTATGTCTATTAAAGACAAAGTAGATTGTTTAAAAGAGGTGTACACATTTGATCGCATTAAAGGCGCTAAGCACTGGTCTGAATTAAGAAATAATGACGCTGCATTATTAGCCCAAGTAGATCAAATTAAAAAAACCATACCTGTTGAACAAGTAGCTACTTTTATTTACACTTCAGGCACCACGGGTACACCGAAGGGAGTTATGTTAACGCATAAAAGTATTTACTTTAACTTATCTATGGGAAAAAAATCTTTTCCCTTCAATGATGCACCCGACCAAAAAGTATTAAGCTTTTTACCATTGAATCATATTTTTGAAAAGCTCGCTTCTTATATTTATTTATATAGTGGCATGAGTATTTATTATGCAGAAAGCTTAGAAACCATTGGCGATAATTTAAAAGAAATATCTCCTGACGGATTTTCTACCGTGCCTAGACTTTTAGAAAAAATGTTTGAAAAAATTATGATGAAGGGAGAAGAGTTAACCGGTGTAAAAAGAAAATTATTTTTCTGGGCAGTGGCTTTGGCTGAAAAATATGATAATTTAATTCCAGGTTCTTGGTGGTACCGCACGCAGTTAAAACTAGCTAATAAATTAATTTTTGTAAAATGGCGTGAAGCAGTGGGTGGCAATGTAAAATTTATTGTTACAGGTGGTGCAGCTTGTCAAGTGAAACTACTTCGCATTTTTAATGCAGCGCAAATACCTATCTATGAAGGCTATGGTCCTACAGAGAATAGTCCAATTATTAGTGTGAATCAACGTAACCCAGGCGGCTCTAAATATGGTACAGTAGGCCCAGTAATAGAAGGGGTGCAGTATAAATTAGAAGCAGATGGAGAAATATGTGTGGCGGGTCCGAGTGTTATGCTTGGGTATTATAAGCGTCCCGATTTAACGGCTGAAACAATCATTGATGGCTGGTTACATACTGGAGATATTGGCGTCTTGGAAGATGGTAAATATTTAAAAATTACCGATCGTAAAAAAGAATTATTTAAAACCAGTGGGGGTAAATATGTGGCCCCTCAGCCTATTGAAAACAAAATGAAGGAGAGTCCTTTTGTAGAACAAATTATGCTCGTAGGTGATAATAGAAGATTTGTAAGTGCTTTAATAGTGCCTTCTTTTGCTAAATTAAAAGAGTGGTCTAAACAACATGGTATTGAATATGTAAGCAATGCAGAAATTATAAAAAATACAATGGTGCTTACCATGTTACAAGATACCATTGATGAGTATAATAAATTATTCAATCAGGTAGAGCAGGTTAAAAAGTTTGCTTTAATACCAAGAGAGTGGAATATAGATAACGGTGAAATGACGCCAAAATTAAGTCTAAGAAGAAAAGTAGTACTAGGCAATTTTGAAAAAGAGATAGAAGCAATGTATGTGTAATGAATAGGCTTAGAAACTATTTATAAATAATTTAATATTAAACTATGTTTAAAAAAATTAGCGCTCTTAAAAAACATAGTCTTCTTTTTTGCTTGCTTTTTGTCTTTACTATAAGCAGCACTGCAGTTTTTGCACAAACGAATAAAGAAAATCTTAGCAATCCATTTTATAATTATAAAGGCAAACTTATTATAATAGGAGGGGGTTCCATACCCGATTCTTTATTTAGTTTTTTTGGAAACTATATTGGTGGCAAGGATCAACCCGTGGTCTATATTCCCACAGCCACCACCGATGAAGAGTATATTCAAAAAGGGGAACACCTTATTAAATTCACTTCTCAAGGCTATACTAATTTAAGCACCATACATAACCGCAATAAAAAAGAGGCGGACAATCCAAAAAATATTGAACTGCTTCGTAATGCTAAGGGATTGTATTTTGGAGGAGGAGACCAGCAATTAATTGCTGATGCCTATGCAGGTACTAAACTCTATGATGAATTTATTGCTTTATTAAATAGAGGAGGTGTAATCATGGGAACCTCAGCAGGAGCCACAATCATGGGCTCTTTAATGATTGGAGGGGATGCCAGAGATGATATAAGTAAAAACTACAATTTTAACCCTGCCTTTTCTTTTATGACCAATACGGCACTTGATCAACATGTATTAGTGCGCAATCGACAATTCGATTTAATTTCTGTTATTGAAAATTACCCTGGTACTTTAGGTATTGGAATGGACGAATCAACGGCCATTATAGTAGAAGCCGGACAATTTAAAGTTTGGGGTAAGTCTTATGCAATGTTATATGATCCCATGGACTGGGCTGAACAAAAAAAGAAATGGGGTAAAGTTTTAAAACCCTTTAAGATGATGGCCTCAGGTAGCCGTTTTAACTTAGTGACAAGAGAGATCATAAAATAGTAGTGCAGTTATCAAAGCCTCCTTAAATTTTTTATTAAACCTTTGATGCTAAAAACTTTTCTTCAATTATAGCTTGTACTTGTTTGCCTTGAATTTTACTTTCTAGCCAAGAAATAATGTCTAAGTACATAAAGGCCCTGCTTTCTAATTTATTGGTTGTAAGGGGTTTTAGGGTTTCTAATAAAACAGCAAATGACTTTTTAATAGCCGCCTTACTATTCAATAAACTATTTTCTTCTCCGCCACTTTGAATAGACTTTCTTAGGAAATTAAATAATACTTCTTCTACGGTACTTAAGTTTTTCATTTTATACATAAATCGGTACACCGACTTCGATAAATAATTCACCACTTCTGTATTACCCATTTCATAGTGTGCAATTAAATGCAGCAAACGCGCATAACATTGTAAGTCGTCTCTTAAATTTAATTTCCAATGAATAATTCTATTTAAGTAATCAATGGCTTTGGCAGGCTTGCCCGCACCAAAATACAAACAGGCAATTTTATAGTAAAACACCAGCACACGATGGCTATCTAGGTATAGTTCAATTTCCTTCAACTTCGCTTCCATGGCGGGTATCATGGCCAGCCCCTCACTAAAACTACCCTCTAAAAAATGCTTATTAATCTTAGCAATATATAGGTATATAAAGCTTTGAATTAAATTATTTTTATTGTTCAGTACAATGGGTGTATTGCTATAATTTTCTAAAATAGTAATGGTTTCATTTAACTTATCAAAACTTCTTAAATCAAAATGAGAAGTAATTAAATTATGTAGCCCCTTAATATATTGTGCCGTTTCAATATGCTTCATATTCTCGTTCGCATCAAATAGGTCTACCCATTTTTGAGCATACCTGTAATGCATTAGAAAATCCTGTGTAATAAAACCATACCAGCAATAACATTGGTAGCGGTACATCTTTTCATAAAACCCTTCTGATGATTTTACTTTCTCCATTATCGGGTCCTGCATTAAACTGTCTAATGCTTGCCTGTCCTCATCATTACGCGCATGACCATGTTGAATATACCAACTATATAATTGTAAAGAAAGGTTGGAAATTTTTGCAATATCATCTAAGCGAATATTGACTTCATCAATTTCTTCACTTAATTGTTTTGCGCGGTCTTGCATGCTTCTTGTAATATGCAAGGACTCAATTTTCTTTTCTAAAAATAAAACCTGCAACAAATAAGTAACCTGATTATTTTGCTTGGTTAAAGATTTTATTTTTTCAAGCACGCGTAAGCTTTGAATGTATAAACCTTTATTGTATAAAATTTTAGCGTGGTCTAATTGCTCGTGAATTTGTAAATCTATGTTTTCATTTTGCTTCACTACTCTTAAGCTAGATAAAATTTGATCGTATAAATGGGCCTTTAAATTAGAGAGTTGTTGTTTTGAAATAGACTCGTTTTTGCGTAGCAGTTCCTCCTCATCGTATACCTTCATTTTATCCAAGGCATCAAAAAGCTGAATAGTCTTTAAATCGGCAGAGGCTGAATTGCGCTTCACATACAATTTGAAATTGCGCTTTTCGGCCCTTTCCAAGGATTTAACCAGAATAAATATTGCCTCCGTACTTAGGTTGGGCATCGTAGCTAATTTTAGTTCAAGTTATTGAATATCAATCATTTAATCAAATTTTGACCCCATTACACATTGTAAATTAACCATAATTATGATGTGAATTACTTGTGAATAGTCGGTAAATTTGAACAATATACGGGCCAAAAGCCCGTTTTCTATCTGTAAAATGTTCATAATCAATAAGATGCTTGAGATTGAAGCCCTCAAAATTCATTCAAAAAGGCATTGGCTTAATAACTAAATAAACGAATTAACGATGAGTCAAAAAGTGTTCATATTTGATACCACACTAAGAGACGGCGAGCAGGTTCCAGGCTGTAAATTAAACACCCAAGAGAAATTGGCTTTAGCGGTAAGATTAGAAGAATTAGGTGTAGATATTTTAGAAGCAGGTTTCCCTGTTTCTAGCCCAGGCGATTTTGAATCGGTCAATCAAATTGCAAAGACTTTAAAAAATACAGTGGTTTGCGGATTATCGCGTGCAGTACAAAACGATATTGAAGTAGCCGCAGCTGCTTTAAAACCTGCCAAGCGTTTTAGAATTCATACAGGTATTGGTACATCTGATTTACATATCAAATATAAATTCAACGCAACACGTGAAGAAATTATTGAACGTGCAGTGAGTGCTGTTAAATTAGCGCGCAACTTTACAGACGATGTTGAATTTTATGCAGAAGATGCAGGCCGTACTGAAAATGAATATTTAGCAAGAGTGATAGAAGCCGTGGTGAAAGCAGGTGCTACTACTTTAAACATTCCCGATACAACAGGTTATTGTTTGCCTTATCAATACCAAGCTAAAATGGAATACTTGGTAAACAATGTTAAAAATATTGATAAAGCAATTTTGTCTTGTCATTGTCATAACGATTTAGGATTGGCCACCGCCAATTCAGTAGCCGGTGTAATGGGTGGTGCAAGACAAATTGAGTGTACCATTAATGGATTAGGTGAGCGTGCAGGTAATACAGCACTTGAAGAAGTAGTGATGGTTTTAAATCAACACAAGGACTTAGGTTATTATACCAATATTAATACAAGACTTCTAAACCCTATCAGCCATGAGGTTGCAGAGATTATGCGTATGGGCGTGCAACCCAATAAAGCTATTGTGGGTGGCAATGCATTTTCACATTCATCAGGTATACATCAAGATGGATTTTTGAAAGAAGCACAAACTTATGAAATCATCGATCCAGAATTAGTAGGTGCAGAAGCCAGTAAAATTGTTTTAACTGCAAGAAGTGGACGTAGTGCATTAGCGCATCGTTTACAAAAACTAGGTTATCAGTATACAAGAAATGATATTGATATTTTATATCCAACTTTTTTACAATTAGCAGATAAAAAGAAAGAAGTTACACACGATGATTTAGTAGAAATAGCTACTTCGTATTCGAAATAAAAGAAAGAATAAAAGAAAGAATTAATCAATTTAATTAAGAAAGACTAAACGAAAGAAACTATAGAAATGGGAAAAACAATATTTGATAAAATTTGGGACAAGCATGTTGTCAAAATTATTGAAGGGGGCCCTTCGGTATTGTATATTGATAAGCATTTAATACATGAGGTCACCAGCCCGCAAGCCTTTAGTGGAATAGAAAAAAGAGGCGCTCCATTATTTAGACCCAATCAAATTGTAGCCACTGCGGATCACAATGTGCCTACTATGAATCAGCACTTACCAATTGCCGATCAATTATCAAAATTTCAAGTAGATACTTTAATAGAGAACTGTAAAAAACATGGCGTTGAATTATACGGACTTGGCCATCCTAACCAAGGTATTGTGCATGTGATTGGCCCCGAGTTAGGAATTACACAACCAGGCATGACCATTGTATGTGGCGATAGTCATACCTCTACCCATGGTGCATTTGGCTCTATTGCATTTGGTATTGGTACTAGTGAAGTGGAAATGGTTTTTGCTGCACAATGTGTAATGCAAACTAAGCCTAAGGTAATGCGCATTAATATTGAAGGCAGTTTACAAAATGGAGTTGTATCAAAAGATATTATTTTATACATCATTGCAAAAATATCTGCAAGTGGTGCCACAGGATACTTTGTTGAATACGCAGGTTCTGCTATTCGTGCATTAAGCATGGAAGCAAGAATGACTATTTGTAATATGAGTATTGAAATGGGCGCACGCGGTGGCATTATTGCACCCGATGAAACAACTTATGCGTATATGAAGGGAAGGCCTTTTGCTCCGCAGGGGGAGAATTGGAATAAGAAATTAACGCAGTGGAAAGAACTTTATTCCGATGTCGATGCAAAATTTGAACTTGAAATAAATATTAATGCAGCGGATATTGACCCTATGATTACTTATGGAACCAATCCGGGTATGGGCTTATCTGTAACAGGAAAAGTACCTAGAATGGATAGCATTAGCGATTCTACAGAAAAACAAAACTTTGAAAAAGCATTAGCCTATATGGGTTTAGAAGCGGGACAAAGTTTATTAGGTATGCCTGTGCAATATGTATTTATTGGATCATGTACGAATTCACGCATTGAAGATTTTAGATTGGTTGCAAGTATAATCAAAGGCAAACAAAAAAATGCTTCCGTGAAAACTTTAATTGTACCAGGTTCACAAGAAGTGGCTAAACAAATTAAAGCAGAAGGTTTAGATAAAATATTTACAGCAGCGGGTATTGAAATAAGACAGGCAGGATGTAGTGCTTGTTTAGGAATGAATGAAGATAAGATACCAGCAGGTGAATATTGTATAAGTACGAGTAATAGAAATTTTGAAGGTCGTCAGGGTGCTGGGGCTAGAACTTTATTAGCAAGCCCACTAACAGCAGCAGCGGCACTTTTAACAGGAAAGATTACTGACATTAGAACTATGTTAAATTAATAGCCATGCAATCATTACAAAAAATAACTAGCAGATTTATTCCACTACGTATTGAAAACGTAGACACAGATCAAATCATACCTGCGCGTTTTTTGAAAGCGACTACGAAGGAAGGCTTTGGTAAAAATTTGTTTCGTGATTGGAGATATGAAAACGATGATGAGTCTAAACCAAAACCCGATTTTGTTTTAAATCAAAAACAATTTAGTGGTGAGATATTAGTAGCTGCTAAAAATTTTGGATGTGGATCTTCGCGCGAACACGCTGCATGGTCTATTCAAGACTATGGGTTTAAAGTAGTGGTGTCCAGCTTTTTCGCAGACATCTTTAAAAACAATGCTTTAAATAATGGGGTCTTGCCTGTAACTGTTTCAGATGCTTTTTTACAAGCCATCTTTGCGCAGTCAGCAGAATCTACATTAACCATTGATTTAGAAAAGCAAACCATTACCATTGATACAACAGGGGCTTCTGAAAGTTTTGAAATTAATGCTTATAAGAAAACTTGCATGTTAAATGGCTACGACGATATTGATTATTTATTAAGCATGAAAGAAGAGATAGAAAAGTTTGAATTAAACCATAACAAGTAATAGAAGAAAAATAATAGTAGATAAATAGTAAGAGATAAATCTTTATCAATATGAAAAAGAAAATAGCAGTCATCCTAGGAGATGGCATTGGTCCAGAAGTAACAGAGCAGTCTATTAAGGTATTAAATATTATTGCTAAACAATTCAAGCATGAGTTTAGTTATGAGCATGCTTTAATGGGTGCTATTGCCATTGATAAAACTGGAAATCCCTTACCAGATGAAACTATTAAAATTTGTTTAGCTAGCGATGCTATTTTATTTGGAGCCATTGGCGATCCTAAATATGATAACGACCCAACTGCTAAAGTGCGTCCTGAACAAGGTTTATTAAAACTTAGAAAAGAATTACAATTATTTGCCAATATTCGTCCGGTTAAAACTTATGAGACCTTACAACATCTAACCCCTTTAAAACCAAGGATACTTGAAAATGTAGACTTCATTATTTTTAGAGAATTAACTAGTGGTATTTATTTTGGTGATAAAACTTTAAGTGCCGATGGTACAGTGGCCACCGATAACTGTTCGTATTCAGTAGCAGAAATTGAACGCATAGCGCATTTAGCTTTTCAATATGCACAAAAAAGAAAAAAGAAATTAACCTTGGTAGACAAAGCCAATGTTTTAGAAACTTCAAGACTATGGCGTAAAGTAGTACAAAAAATTGCGGGTGAATATAAAGATGTTACAGTTGATTATTTATTTGTAGACAATGCGGCTATGCAAATTATTTTAAATCCAGCTCAGTTCGATGTGGTTTTAACAGAGAATTTATTTGGAGATATTATTAGTGATGAAGCATCTGTATTAGCAGGTTCTTTAGGCATGTTACCCTCAGCATCGGTAGGAAATACTGTGGCATTGTTTGAACCCATTCATGGTTCTTATCCGCAAGCTAAAGGGAAAGATATTGCAAATCCAATGGGATCTATTTTATCTGCAGCCATGTTACTCGATCATGTAGGCATGCAAAAAGAAGCCAGCATTGTAAGAGCCGCTGTGGACTGGTGTTTGAGCAATAAGTTTGTTTCAAAAGATATTGACGCCTTAAATAGCTATAGTACTTCAGCAATTGGCGATTTAATATGTGAGTATATAGAAAAACAAGTAACGGGTGAAGGGCATGTGCATCATGAAAGATTACATAAATCCACCATCATCTAACAAACATTCGTCTTAAGGTTAGACGATAAAAGGGGCGTAATTTTACAAATGGTTTTTTAAAGAAAAAATATGGAACTAAATAAATATTCTAAAACAATCACACTCGATCCAACGCAACCAGCGGCGCAAGCTATGTTTTATGGTATTGGATTAACGGATGCCGATTTACAAAAAGCGCAGGTGGGCGTGGTAAGTATGGGCTATGATGGCAATACATGTAATATGCATTTAAATGCACTGGCTGATGATATTAAAAAAAGTATTTGGGAGAATGATTTAGTGGGACTTACTTTTCATACCATTGGTGTAAGTGATGGCATGAGTAATGGTACACCTGGTATGCGTTATTCATTAGTAAGTAGAGATGTGATTGCAGATAGTATTGAAACAGTTTGTGGTGCACAATATTATGACGCCCTAATTGCAGTACCTGGTTGTGATAAAAATATGCCAGGTTCTTTAATTGCGATGGGAAGATTAAACCGTCCTTCTATTATGATCTATGGTGGAACCATTGCACCGGGTCATTATAAAGGACAAGATTTAAATATTGTATCTGCCTTTGAAGCACTTGGACAAAAAATGGCAGGAGAATTAACTGAAGCCGATTTCAAAGGTATTATACAACATGCATGTCCGGGTGCTGGTGCTTGTGGTGGAATGTATACAGCTAACACAATGGCATCGGCTATTGAAGCATTGGGTATGAGTTTACCTTATTCATCTTCTAATCCAGCACTGAGTGAAGAGAAACAACAAGAATGTAAGGATGCAGGCAAGGCCATTCGTTTATTATTAGAGCGCGATATAAAACCTCGTGATATTATGACACGCAAAGCATTTGAAAATGCAGTAGCAGTGATTATGGTATTAGGCGGAAGTACTAATGCAGTACTACATATGATAGCCATGGCGAAAAGTGTGGGCGTATCTTTTACCCAAGACGATTTTCAAGCCATTAGCGATAAAATTCCAGTACTTGCCGATTTTAAACCATCGGGAAAATATTTAATGCAAGATTTACATCAGTATGGTGGCGTGCCTGCTGTGATGAAATATATGTTAGCACAGGGTTGGATACATGGTGACTGTTTAACAGTGACTGGAAAAACCATGGCAGAAAATTTAGCAGCTGCACCCGATTTAGATTTTAAGAAGCAAGATATTATTCATCCAAAAGAAAGTCCAATTAAAGCAACCGGACATTTACAAATATTGTATGGCAATTTAGCAACGGGTGGAAGTGTTGCAAAAATTTCTGGAAAAGAAGGAGATGTATTTGAAGGACCAGCGCGTGTATTTGATGGAGAACAATCTTTGATAGAAGGTATCAATTCAGGAAAAATAAAAAAGGGTGATGTTGTCGTTATAAAAAATGTAGGACCTGTAGGAGCCCCTGGTATGCCTGAAATGTTAAAACCCACTTCCGCCATTATTGGCGCGGGTTTAGGTAAGTCGGTAGCACTTATTACCGACGGACGTTTTAGTGGAGGTACGCATGGTTTTGTAGTAGGACATATTACGCCCGAATCTTATAAAGGAGGACTGATTGGACTAGTAGAAGACAATGATATGATTGAATTAAATGTACCTAATCGTAAAATGACATTGAAAGTAGATGAAGCCACTATTGCCAAAAGAAGAGCTGCCTATGTGCAACCTGCTTTAAAAGCAAGCAATGGTGTTTTATGGAAATATGCACAATTAGTAAAAGACGCAAGTGAAGGTTGTGTGACCGATCAGTTATAAATAAAAGACTATGGCAACGAAAAAATTAACAGGAGCGCAGGCAGTTTTAGAAGCTTGTATTGCAGAGGGAGCCGAAACAATATTTGGTTATCCAGGTGGTGCTATTATGCCTATCTATGATGCACTCTATGATTACAACGATAAACTAAAACATATTTTAGTAAGACATGAACAAGGTGGAATACATGCTGGGCAAGGCTATGCGCGTACCTCAGGGAAAGCAGGTGTGGTATTTGCTACTAGCGGACCAGGTGCAACTAACTTAGTGACAGGTTTAGCCGACGCCATGATTGATAGCACGCCACTTGTTTGTATCACAGGACAAGTGTTTGCACATTTATTAGGAACCGACGCATTTCAAGAGACAGATATTATTAATATTACTATGCCGGTTACTAAATGGAACTATCAAGTGACCGATGCTACAGAAATTCCGGGCATATTAGCCAAGGCATTTTATTTAGCAAGAAGCGGTAGGCCAGGTCCAGTACTTATAGATATTACGAAGAATGCACAAATACAATCTTTCGATTATGAAGGCTATACGCCATGTAATCATATAAGAAGTTATAGACCAAAGCCAGTTATTCGTAAAAACTTTATTGACGAAGCAGTGGCCTTAATTAATAATGCTAAAAAACCTTTAGTCATTTTTGGACAAGGGGTTATTTTAGGTAAGGCAGAAAAAGAATTTAAAAAGTTTATAGAAAAGTCGGGTATGCCAGCAGCCTGGACTATCTTGGGTTTGAGCGCACTTCCTACCGATCATCCACAGAATGTGGGCATGTTAGGTATGCATGGAAATTATGGCCCGAATGTATTAACCAATGAATGTGATGTACTCATTGCAGTAGGTATGCGATTCGATGACCGTGTTACAGGAAGATTAGATAAATACGCAAAGCAAGCCAAAGTTATTCATTTAGATATTGACCCATCTGAGATAGATAAAAATGTAAAAGCCCATGTAGGTGTATGGGGCGATTGTAAAGAAACTTTGCCTTTACTTACTTTAGGTATTCAAGAAAAAGATAGATCAGAATGGTTAAAAGTTTTTGCAGAGTATACGCAAAAAGAATATGATCAATGTATCAAAGAGGAAATTTATCCTAGCACTGAAGAAATGACTATGGGTGAAGTGATACGCATCGTCAATGAAACCACTAAAGGAAATGCAGTGGTGGTAACGGATGTAGGTCAACATCAAATGGTGGCTTGCAGATACGCTAAGTTTAATGAAACAAGATCGAATGTAACATCGGGAGGATTAGGTACCATGGGATTTGCTTTACCTGCAGCTATTGGTGCAAAGTTTGGTGCACTTGATAGAACAGTCATTGCAGTGATTGGAGATGGTGGTGTACAAATGACCATTCAAGAACTAGGAACTATAATGCAAACAGGGGTAGATGTTAAAATAATGATTTTAAACAATGAGTTCCTAGGCATGGTGCGTCAGTGGCAACAACTATTTAATGACAAGCGTTATTCTTTTGTAGATATACAAAGCCCAGACTTTGTAATGGTAGCCAAGGCTTATGGTATTGAGGGCGCGAAAGTAGCGCAGCGCAAGGATTTACAAACAGCCATTGAAACCATGCTTGCACATAAGGGCTCTTATTTGTTAGAAGTGATGGTGGGCAAAGAAAACAATGTATTTCCTATGGTACCACAGGGTTGTAGCGTGAGTGAAATAAGACTGAAGTAGAATATTTTAAAAGTAAAGTTGAAAATATAGAATTGATAAATTAAAGATCTCATAATATGGAAACAAATACTGAAAAACAAGAGTACACAATAACTGTGTATACCGAAAACCAAGTAGGGCTCTTGAATCGTATTGCCATTATTTTTTCTAGAAGAAAAATTAATGTGGAAAGTTTAAATACATCTCCCTCTGAAATTGCGGGCATACACCGTTTTACCATTGTTGTAATGGAGTCTCGTGATGTGGTGATGAAAATTGTAAGACAAATTGAAAAGCAAGTAGAAGTATTAAAAGCTTATTTCAATACCAACGATGAAATTGTTTGGCAGGAGTTAGCCTTATATAAAGTATTGTCAGAAGAAATTACAGAGAAAGTAAAAGTAGAAAGATTATTAAGAGAATACGGAGCACGCGCCGTAGCTATTAGAAAAGACTTTATTGTTTTTGAAACAACAGGACATAGAGAAGAGACCAATAAATTAATGAAAGCCCTGGAACCCTTTGGCCTAGTGGAATTCGTGCGTAGCGCAAGAGTGGCTATTATAAAGGAAAGTAGCGGTTTTCATGAAAAGCTAAAAGACTTTGAAAAAAAGCAACCTAGTGAAGATGTAATAGAAAATGAATACTTAGGAAAAAGAGAAGCAGTATTTACCATGTAAAACTTTAAATCAAAATAAAGAACATTAAAAAGTATATCAATTCAAACTAAACAACGTCAAAACGAAAACAAGTAAAATATATTCAAAACATAAATTAATTAAACAAAAAATCTAAACAATTATTAAAATGGCAAAGTTAAATTTCGGAGGTACAGAAGAAAATGTTGTAACGCGTGAAGAATTCCCATTAGCAAAAGCACAAGAGGTTTTAAAAAATGAAACCATCGCGGTTATTGGTTATGGCGTGCAAGGTCCAGGTCAAGCATTAAACCAAAAAGAAAATGGGGTTAATGTAATTATAGGACAAAGAAAAAATTCAAAAAGTTGGGATAAAGCAATTGCTGATGGTTTTGTACCAGGCACAAGCTTATTTGAAATAGAAGAAGCCTTAGAAAAAGGAACTATTATTTGTTATTTATTAAGTGATGCTGCGCAAATAGCGATGTGGCCAACCGTTAAAAAACATTTAACACCAGGCAAGGCCTTGTATTTCTCGCATGGCTTTGGAATTACTTTCAACGAGCAAACAGGTATTGTACCTCCAGCCGATGTAGATGTTTTCTTAGTAGCGCCTAAAGGTTCTGGAACTTCTTTAAGAAGAATGTTCTTACAAGGACGTGGCTTAAACAGTAGTTATGCAATCTTCCAAGACGCTACCGGAAAGGCTTGGGACAGAGTCATTGCCTTAGGTATTGCCATTGGATCTGGCTATTTATTCGAGACCAACTTTAAAAAAGAGGTTTATTCAGATTTAACTGGGGAGAGAGGTACATTAATGGGCGCAATTCAAGGTATATTTGCAGCCCAATATGAAGTATTGCGTAAAAACGGACATAGCCCATCTGAGTCATTCAATGAAACAGTGGAAGAATTAACACAATCATTAATGCCACTTGTTGCAGAAAACGGAATGGATTGGATGTATGCAAACTGTTCAACCACTGCACAAAGAGGTGCTTTGGATTGGTGGAAAAAATTCCGTGATGCCACTATGCCAGTTTTTACAGACTTATATAATAGTGTTGCAACAGGAAAAGAATCGGCTCGTTCTATTGACTTAAATAGTAAGGCAGATTACCGTGAGAAATTAGAAGTAGAATTAGCTGAATTACACAATAGTGAAATGTGGCAAGCAGGGAGAACTGTAAGAAGCTTAAGACCAGAGAATCAACCAGGTAAATAATTCGGAAGAATTATTTAGTATAGGATAAAATTGAAAAGTGATAAAGTATGAGTGAAGCAAAGAAAATAAATAGACCTACACTTAATATCGAGGCTGCAGTCAAAAGATTGAAGTCGGTGGTAACACATACCCCGCTTCAGTTCAATGCAAATTTGTCTCGTAAGTATGAGTGCAATGTTTATTTTAAAAGAGAAGACTTACAAATTGTGCGTTCTTATAAATTAAGAGGCGCTTATAATATGATGAGTCAACTCTCTAAAGACATGCTAGCAAAGGGTGTTGTCTGTGCGAGTGCTGGTAATCATGCACAAGGCTTTGCTTATAGTTGTAAAAAACTAGGAGTGAAGGGTGTTGTATTTATGCCTATTCCATCACCACAACAAAAAGTAAATCAAACAAAAATGTTTGGTGAAGATTTTGTAGAAGTGATTTTAGTAGGCGATACATTTGACGATACAGCAGTGGCCGCTAAAGCTTATACTTTAGAACATGGAATGACATTCATTCCTCCTTTTGATCATGTTTCTATTATTGAAGGGCAGGCTACGGTGGGTGTAGAAATTTTAGAGGATATTAAAACCTTCACCAAGGATCCTATCGATTATTTATTTGTACCCGTGGGTGGCGGCGGATTAAGCGCCGGCGTGGGCACTTATTTTAAAGAGCAGTCGCCTAATACTAAAATAATTGGATTAGAACCAGAAGGTGCACCTAGTATGTTTTGGGCATTAAAATCGGGAGAGCCTGTTGAATTAGAAAATATAGACAAGTTTGTAGATGGCGCTTCTGTAAAAAGAGTGGGCGATGTCACTTTTTCTTTTTGTAAAGATGCTTTAGACGATATGCATTTAGTGCCAGAGGGAAAAATTTGTACTACTATTTTACAAATGTATAATGAAGAAGCCATTGTGGTAGAACCTGCAGGAGCCATGTCGGTAGCGGCTTTGGACCATTACGCGGATCAAATCAAAGGCAAGACCATTGTATGTATTGTAAGTGGAGGTAATAATGATATTGCACGCATGCAAGAAATTAAAGAACGCTCTTTAACCTTTGAAGGATTAAAGCATTATTTTTTAATTCGCTTTGCACAAAGACCAGGTTCATTGAAAGAGTTTGTCAATAAAGTACTAGGGCCTTATGATGATATCACTAGGTTTGAATACATACAAAAACACAATAAGGAAGCGGGTCCTGCACTGGTGGGATTAGAATTAAGAACCAAGGCCGATCATACATCTTTAATTGAGAATATGAAGAAGTATCATATTAATTATGATGAAATAAATAAAGACGATAATATTTACGGCTATTTAATTTAGAAAAATAAAAAGGGTTATGCAGGTTTTAAAGTTTGGAGGAAGTTCGGTAGGAAGTGCAGAGGCAATCAATCAAATGGTGGCTATTGTTAGCGCGCGCATACAAAAAGAGAAAACTATTGTAGTAGTTTCTGCTATGAGTGGTGTGACGGATCAATTAATTATGTTAGCGCAAACAGCAGCACAAGGTAATGAGGCGTATAAAACCATTATTCAAAATATTGAACAAAAGCATTTAGATACTGTACGTGCTTTACTTCCTATACAACAACAAAGTGGCACTTTAAGTTTGGTGAAGCAACTCATCAATGAATTAGAAACGAATTGTGAAGGTTTATTTATGCTGAAAGAATTATCTATGCGCATGCAGGATAAAATTATTAGCTATGGAGAACTTTTATCAAGTAAAATAATTTCTGCCAGTTTTGAGTCGAAGGGAATTAAACAACAGTGGATTGATTCTAGAGATTTAATCAAAACCAATTCTAATTATTTTAATGCAGTGGTGGACAAGCCTCTAACCTATAGTACTATTGCAAAATATTTAGCAGCTAAAGAAAATAATTTCGATTTATATATAGCAGCAGGCTTTGTGGCCTCAGACACAGAAGGTAATACCACCACGCTTGGTAGAGGTGGTTCCGATTATACAGGGGCTATTTATGCAGCAGCTACAGAAGCAACTGCACTTGAAATATGGACAGATGTAAGCGGCATGATGACGGCCGATCCGCGTATGGTTCAAAACGCCAAAGAGATTCCAGAAATTTCTTATCAAGAAGCTATGGAGTTATCTCATTTTGGTGCGAAAGTTATTTATCCTCCTACTATTCAACCGGTGATGCATAAAAATATACCCGTATGGATAAAAAATACTTTCGATCCTAACCATGCAGGTACAATTATCAAAAATGAATCGCCTGCCGATAAAAGTTTTATCAGAGGTATCTCCAGTATAAAAGATATTTGTTTATTAAGCTTGGAAGGAAGTGGTATGGTGGGTATTCCAGGTTTTTCAAAACGCTTATTCGACGCACTTGCTAAAAAGCAAATCAATATTATATTAATTACACAAAGTTCTTCTGAGCATTCTATTTGTGTGGGGGTGAATATGCAAGACGCGCATATAGCTAAGATAGCCGTAGACACTGAGTTTGAACAAGAAATAAATACACATAAGGTAGAGCCTTTAATTATAGAAAAAGACGTTTCTATTTTAGCCCTAGTGGGTGAGCAAATGAAAAGCCATCCTGGTGTAAGTGGAAAAATGTTTGGTGTACTGGGTAGAAATGGTATTAATGTAAGAGCCATTGCACAAGGTTCTTCTGAGAAAAATATTTCAGCAGTAATTGCTACTGGAGATGTACGTAAGGCTATTAACGTACTGCATGAAGAATTTTTTGAAACCTCTTATAAGCAGGTAAACGTTTATGTAGCAGGTGCAGGCAATGTAGGAGGTAAATTAATAGAGCAAATTAAAAAGCAGGTACCTTATTTACAAGCAACACTGCGTTTACAAATAAATATTGTGGGTATTGCGAATAGTAAGAAGCAATTAATTAATGCAGAAGGCATTGATTTAAACAATTGGCGCGAGCAATTAGCAGCAGCGCCTGCAGGAGATATTACTAACTATGTAAACACTATACTTGAAAATAATTTACGCAATAGTGTATTTGTTGATGTAACAGCGCATCAAAGCGTATCCGATCTGTATATGCAATTATTAGGCAAGGCGGTATCGGTGGTGGCTTGTAATAAAATTGCTTGCTCTTCCCCTTATGAGCATTATGCGAAGTTAAAATCACTTGCTAGAGAATTCAATGCTGCTTTCTTATTTGAAACCAATGTGGGAGCGAGTTTGCCCATTATTGGAACCTTAAACGATTTAATAAGAAGTGGAGACAATATCAATAGAATTGAAGCAGTTTTATCGGGTACTTTAAACTATGTATTTAATAATTACGATGGTACAGTGCCTTTTTCAAAAGTAGTTCGACAAGCACAGGCAGAAGGTTATACCGAACCCGATCCAAGATTAGATTTAGGTGGCACCGATGTTATGCGTAAAATAATGATACTAGCTAGAGAAGCAGGTCATAAAATAGAGATGACCGATATTGCCAATGAAAGTTTTTTACCTGCTAGTTGTTTCAATGGTTCTGTAGAAGATTTTTATGCAGAGATGGAAAAACAAGAAGCCCATTTCAAAAAATTATATGATGCGGCTGCTGCTAAAAATTGCAAATTAAAATTCGTAGCAAGTTTTAATATTTCGGATGATGGAAAAGGAACCGCCAAAGTAGGCCTACAACATATTGAACCAAGTTCAGACTTTTATCATTTATATGGTAAGGATAATTTAGTCTTATTTTATTCTACGCGTTATCCAGAACTTCCATTAGTGGTGAAGGGAGCTGGTGCAGGCGCCGATGTAACAGCGTCGGGTGTATTTGCCGATATCATAAGAGCTGCAAGAGTTTAAAAAATTATATATACTAAAAGGTACTATAATTTAAAATAGGTAATTAAAGATGTTATTTTTTTATTAAAGTACTTTTATATAAAATAGATATACAAGATGTTTTCTGAAAATCAATGGATAAAAATAAAAGCCCCCGCCACTGTAGCAAATATGGTTTGCGGTTTTGATATTTTGGGCTTTGCTGTGAATAGTCCATATGATGAAATGGAAATGAGATGGACGAGTCGCGCTGAAAACGAAGCCAGTATTACCATAATTAATATTGACAATTATAATTTACCTACCGACCCAGAAAAAAATGTGGCAGGTGCGGCCTTGCTAGCTTTTTTAGAAGAGTATGAAGAAAAGCAAAATAACAGTAGTGCCCCTAAAATAAAATTCGAAGTAAAAATTAATAAGCTTATCAAACCCGGTAGTGGTGTGGGTTCTAGCGCTGCTAGTTCTGCGGGTGCTGTGGTAGGGGCTAATTATTTAGTAGGTAATATTTTCTCTAAAGACGATTTAGTGCGTTTTGCCATGAATGGTGAAAAACTAGCATCGGGTGTAAAGCATGCCGATAATATTGCGCCTTGTATTTTTGGAGGAGTTACCTTGGTGAGATCTATTTTTCCTTTAGAAATTATTGCACTGCCTTCTCCCACTTTGCATGTAACTATTGTGCATCCACAAATTGAAGTAAGAACTTCGGATGCAAGAAGTATATTAAGACAACAAGTACTTTTAAAAGACGCTATTAAACAATGGGGTAATATCGCAGGACTAGTTGCAGGTTTAATGAAATCCGATTATGATTTAATTGGCAGGTCTTTAGAAGATGTTATCATAGAGCCCGTGCGTTCTATATTAATACCTGGTTTCGATGCTTTAAAATTGGCTTGTAAACAAGCAGGTGCTTTAGGGGGTGGTATTTCAGGTTCTGGTCCATCTATATTTATGCTAAGTAAAACTAAAGAAATAGCCATAGCGGTTGAAAAAGAAATGAAGCAATTATATGATGGCATTGGACTTCCGCATCATACTTATGTAACTAGTATTAACCAAACAGGTGTTGAGATAACAGCTTAGTTTGAAAAGATAAAATTTCATATGCATTATTATAGTTTAGGAAAAAATTCCCCGAATGTAGATTTTAGAACGGCTGCCATTACAGGGCAGGCGCCTGATAAGGGTTTGTACTTTCCTAGCACTATACCTAAATTTACTCTAGCACAAATTGAAAGGTTTAAAACATTAGATAAAGCCAGTCTAGCATTTGAGGTTATGAAACCCTATGTGGGCGGTACTATTGACGATGCATCCTTAAAAGAAATTTGTGCCCAGACCATTAATTTCAATTTCCCTTTAGTACCTATTACAGAAAATATTTTATCACTTGAATTATTTCATGGCCCTACTTTAGCTTTTAAAGATGTAGGAGCAAGATTTATGTCTAGGTGTTTGGGTTATTTTTCAAAAGAGAAAAAATCGAATGATATAAATTCTAATCTAACGAAATCTACAGAAGATAATACTACAACGAAGCCTACTACCGTATTAGTGGCTACTAGTGGAGATACAGGCGGCGCAGTAGCCAATGGGTTTTTAGGCGTAGAAGGAGTGAATGTAATTATATTATACCCTAAGGGCAAAGTAAGTCCTATACAAGAATTACAATTAACTACTTGCGGACAAAATATAACCGCATTAGAAGTAGAAGGAAGTTTTGACGATTGCCAATCCATAGTGAAGGAAGCCTTTATGGATTTTGAATTGAATGAACAATATAATTTAACCTCGGCTAATTCAATAAATGTAGCCCGTTGGTTACCACAACAATTATATTATTTCTTTGCATGGCAACAATGGGTTGCTAAATACCAAGACGCGCAAGGGAATTACCCCCCTATGAATATTGTAGTGCCTAGTGGCAACTTTGGTAATATTTGCGCAGGCATGATGGCTAAGGCAAGTGGTTTACCCTTGGGACATTTTATTGCAGCATGTAATGCCAATGATGTAGTGACAAGATATTTAGCTACTGAAAAATATGAAATACATAAAGCTATAGCTACCGTTTCAAATGCAATGGATGTAGGTAACCCAAGTAATTTTGTACGCATACTTGAAATACTTGAAAATAATTACCCGGCCTTAACAAAGGCTTTATCTAGTTATAGTATTGATGATACTACCACCAAGGCCACTATTGCTAGAGTATATAAAACCAATAACTATACCTTAGACCCCCATGGGGCAGTAGCCTTTGCTGCAGCTGAAATTTACTTAGCCAATTTAGAAAAAGCAAATACAAGTTCAAATGCGCAATACAACACTAATAGTTATAGCGCTATAATTTTAGAAACCGCGCACCCAGTAAAGTTTCCAGAAGTAGTGGAAGAAGCCATTGGACAAACCATTGCCATACCCGATTCGGTTAAATTTTTATTAGACAAGAAAAAGGTATCTACTGCTTTAGCTGCGAATTATGCAGCCTTTAAAAATTGGATGATCAATTTTAAATAAGTTCATACTTTTTCTTCTTTCCTCATACATTTAAATAGTATATTTATTCTTCAAAATGGTAAATATGAAAAGAATACTATTCTTAGCGGCAATCTTATTTAATGGCCTACTATTCAATGGCATGTTTAGTGAAAGTTTAATGGCTCAAAAACCGGCGATGAATTCTTTTATACCCGATAGACAAGCCACTTATTGCAATCCTATTAATTTAGATTACGGTTATTGCCCTATTCCCAATTTTGTACAAAACGGAAAACACCGTGCAACAGCGGATCCTATTGTTGCTGTTTATGATAATAAATATTTTTTATTCAGTACCAATCAATGGGGTTATTGGTGGAGTAACGATATGAAAGATTGGAAATTTATTTCAAGAAAATTTTTAAGACCTTGGAACGATGTGTATGATGAATTATGTGCACCTGCAAGTTTAGTGCTAGGCGATAGTTTATTAGTGATAGGCTCTACTTATACAAAACAATTTTCATTATGGTATAGCACCAACCCTACTAAGGACGACTGGCATGTTGCTGTAGATAGTTTTCAAGTAGGTGCCTGGGATCCAGGATTATTTAAAGACGATGACAACCGTTTATATATTTACCATGGCTCAAGTAATTTTTATCCAATCTATGGGCAAGAATTAGACCGTAAAACTTTTGCGCCTATTGGAGAAAGACAATCGCTCATACATTTAGTAGATAGCATACATGGTTGGGAGCGTTTTGGTGAACATCAGGACAACACTTTTTTAAAACCCTTTATGGAAGGGGCTTGGATGAATAAGCAAAATGGTAAATATTATTTACAGTATGGCGCGCCAGGTACTGAATTTAGTGGTTATGGCGATGGCGTGTATGTGAGCGATAAACCACTGGGGCCCTTTGTGTATCAAAAGCATAATCCTTTTTCTTATAAGCCGGGTGGCTTTGCAAGAGGAGCAGGACATGGTGCCACTTATCAAGATGTATATAAACAGTGGTGGCATATTTCAACCATTGCCATTGGAGTAAAAAATAATTTTGAAAGACGCAATGGTATTTGGCCCGCACAAATAGATGCTGATGGTATATTATATAGTAATACTTCTTACGGTGATTATCCGCATTATATTCCCAATGCAGGAGCGAACCACGATGTATCACAGTTTACAGGATGGATGTTGCTAAACTATAATAAGCCCGTTCAAGTATCTTCTACTTTAAGTGCATTTACTGCGAACAATGCAGTAGATGAAAATTTAAAAACTTATTGGTCGGCTACTACGGGTAATACAGGCGAATGGATACAAACCGATTTAGGCACTAAAAATAATATTGAAGCCATACAAATTAATTATGCCGATGAAGGAGTAGAGTTAATGGGCAAGTCATTAACTACTTATCATCAGTATCAAATTTTTGCATCGGATGATGCCAAGACTTGGAAATTAATTATTGATAAATCTAAAAATAAAACCGATGTACCGCATGATTATGTAGTACTTCCCAAAACTATTCAAGCGCGTTATATTAAAATGGTAAATATCCATATGCCAACGGGCAAGTTTGCTATTAGCGGGCTTCGTGTATTTGGAAAAGGTACTGGGGTTGACCCAGGCTCGGTACAAAATTTTGTAGCACTAAGAGGCGATAGCGAAAGAAGAAATGCCTGGTTAAAATGGGCTGTAAACCCTAATGCCACTGGGTATCATATCTATTTTGGGAACGATCCTAATAAATTATACAATAGTGTAATGGTCTATGGTGTGAGTGAATACTATTGCACGGCTTTGGAAAAAAATGATACTTATTATTTTCAAATAGAAGCCTTTAACGAAAATGGAATTGGGACAAGGTCACCGGTAATGAAAGCAGATTAATTTTAATATTTTAGTCCTGATAAAAATTAATGAATAATATAAAAAAAGCCCTTCGATATATCGAGGGGCTTTTTTTATTGTAATCTTATAAGAAATAATTATTTCTTAATCACTAATTTATCGGTAGCTCTTCTTACTTTTTTAGCGCTTACTAAATAATCGTTAGCAGCATCACGGAAACCTAAGGTTAAAGCTACAGTGCTATGTAAGCCCATTGCTTTTAATCCTAATATTTCATCTACTGCATCTGGAGCAAAACCTTCCATAGGCGTAGCATCTACTTCTTCAGCAGCAGCAGCCACTAAACCAAAACCTAAAGCAATATAAGCTTGCTTATCAGCCCATACTCTTGCTTGTTCAGGCGTTAAATTTTTTAATGAACCATTAATGTAACCAGAAAAATCTTTTAAAGTATCTACTGCTACACCTCTTTGGTCTGCAATATCTTGCATGTATTCAGCAACTTCTTTTTCTGAAATGGTATTCCAGGCAGCAAAAACTATTACAGCAGAACCATCTACTACTTGTGATTGATTGTAAAATGCGGGTTGTAATTTTTTTCTTGTCTCTTCATCTTCCACTACAATAATAGAATAAGGCGTTAAACCAAAAGCACTAGGTGCTAAGCGCGTTGCTTCAATAATAGTTTCTAATTTTTCAGCAGGAATTTTAGTTCCGTTCATTTTCTTAACAGCATAGCGCCATTGTAATGCATCTAATAATTTCATAGTATTTGTATATTTCGTTGTTTAAACATCAAAATTAGGTATTTATTGCCTAATTTCAAATTAATTCTTTGTGAATCAATCTATTATATAAACAACAATTCTGCTAAAAGGTTCAAAATCATTGGGTTAATACATATAAAAATTGCAAATTACATATAAATTAAGCCTGTAAACTATGAAGCTCAATCCAATCTTTATGAAAAATTACTATCAGCAATATCTCGTAATTCTATTATGTAGTTTTTCATTAGCTGCGCATGCGCAAGAAAATACAAAATCAAACGCCCCTAATTTAATTATTATTACCACCGATGGTTTTAGATGGCAGGAGGTTTTTAATGGAATGGATTTTGATATTGCGAATCAATCAAAATTTAATCATGGAGATAGTGCATATCTCTATAAAAAATATGGAGCCAATACCATTAGTGAAAGACAAAAATTATTGATGCCTTTTTTTTGGAATACAATAAGTAGCCAAGGACAATTGTTTGGAAATAGAAATAAAGAA
>Ga0222712_10000745_pt1 | contig 41385 bp, 78 predicted proteins | sample C33_657DmetaG_FD_165043 | JGI IMG/M metagenome (GOLD analysis project Ga0222712, IMG submission 165043) | Estuarine water microbial communities from San Francisco Bay, California, United States - C33_657D | ecosystem: Environmental > Aquatic > Marine > Unclassified | place: USA: California... | reverse complement strand
GATTGCCTGGACCACTCATCCCAGTGATCGAGCAGCGATTCATCTAATGAATGAAGCGACTGACCGACCGTGATCCAGATGTCGTAATCATCCGTTGCCTCTGGAGGCATACCCCACATTGCTTCCAATGCCAGTTGCATATCCCGTTCAAGGGAAATTTCAGCGTGAATGGCAAATGAAGGTCCAATGATGCGAGTGGTTTCTTTTGCCGGAACGCCTTGCTTGACATTCTTTTGGACAATGGCGTTCAAAAGCCAGTCCGGAAATTCAGGCAACCGATCAATCCACTCAAAGCCCTGGTCGGCAGCAGTGAAATAACCTTCCGTCTCTGGGTGCAACCCCATTAACACACCCTGGTGCCGTTTCCAGAGAATCTCTAGCTTTTCTTTCTCCCCTTCAGCGTGCCAGGTGTACTTGTTACGTACGAAATGCTTGTGCGAATCCCTGGAAAGTCGGTAAAGTTTCCGTTCACGACCGGGTTTACCGCTCAGAATGGTGAGGGTATCGGGCAGTGCCTTCTTAAAAGGAAGTTCTGCGATGGATTCGATGAGGTCGTAGACGGTTTGACCGTCGACATCAACCCAGACCAGGCCATAGGGATGGTTGTAGACCGGACCACCAAGAAGTCCTACCGCTTTACAGCGGCCGGATAAGATCTCCTCTTCTATTTCCGTTGGGCTAAACGGTTTGTTTTGCCAACCCGCAACATAAGGATCCTTGTTGGGACCTAGTGGAGTGAGAGGCCAATCAATAGGGATATGATCAAGCTTGATTTCGCCGGGCTTGAGGGAACGCTGGTTGATATTGGTCATGCCTGGCTCATCGGACGAACTTCTACTTTAAAGTTTTTATTCGCAAAACTTGCCTCCTTCAGCAGTAAAAACGCGTGAAGATGCATGGGAGTGGGTAGATAAAAACAATCCCCATCCATCGCATTCATCATGCGACTCATGAGACTATTCATCCACTCACCCATGAAAACTTGAATTTCCACGGGAGGGCTTGATCTGATGTTTTCTTATCCTACGGCGACCAATCCAAAGGATCCATTACGAGTTTCTAAAACTTAGCGAGTCTTACTAGACTCATCCAATGGTTCTTTTGCTTCAAATTGTTTCATTAGCCTTTGATACACCAGTAGAGCATCCTCTTTTGTTACCACAGCTGTTTGGCAGGCCACATCCCAGGCATGTCGTTTCCGATTCTCCAGCTTGTTCATTTTTATACCAAGGTGCTGTTAACTGCATTGCTCCACCCAGTTTTTGCGATTCACCTGTTTGGAGCACTGGATCAACTGGATACTCCCTGTAGATTGGCTTGTTTTGTTTTTCAAGTTTAATCTCAGCTTGTATACGATTTTCCAATTCGATCATATCAAGCCTTGCCTTGAGCTTGGCTTCAAACCAAATACGTTTCCACCATTGAATCAAAGCATCAATGATGTCATTAAATAAAAGTTTGAACATGGTATTACTTCGATATAATTAGTTTATAGGTTTTAAAACTATGCGAGATACACGTACCGGCGCTGCACGTAAGCAAACCCCTAAGGGTGTGGCAGTTGATCGAGCTGGAAAAAAAGGAATGCCCGCTCCGCAGCCACGCAAGCAAAGTGCTTCTGCCCCCAAACCTGCACCCAAGGGAACACCTATTGCCCCCCGTGGCACGAGCACAAAAACACCTAGCACCGCTTCAGCCAAAGATGCAGCTCGCACCAAAATGGAGCAGGCGCGTGCAGCAAAAGAGGCAAAAGTAAAAGCAGAAGCTAAGCGTCCAGCTCCTCGTGGAAGCGCACCTGAGCGTGCAGCTGCTGCAGCAAAAGATGTACGTGGTCGCATGTCTGGCAAGCCAGCGCCTCGGGCTCCACGTTGATCATCGCCAGTTAATTTAGATCAGGTCGGGATCGTACATGTTGCAGTTCTCGACCTGCGCATAGTATTCTGCAACAATTTTGCACCAGTCTTCTCTTAGTGAATCAAGAAATCGCCTGGAGATCTTAAAGACTTGAGTGCGGACAGGCGTTGACACCAAGATGGCAGCTTGTTGGACCCTCATTCCAAGGGTCTGTTCAATTGCAATGTCGTAAGCAGCGAGTTGCTTGCACGTCTTTTTAAATTTCATGTGACCACCTAAGAGATCACGCCATTCCGGCGAACCTTTCTCTAGGTCTTTAGGCCACTGGCGACTATAAGGTTTGACACTGGTCTTCAAATCAGCCAGCGTTAGCTTGTTATTGGCAACAGCAATAATGTCAGGAGCACCAGCCCAAGCACGGCCTTCGTCATCACAACCCCAGACGCGAGCAACATCGTCAGCGCCGATAGTAAAATTAAATTTATCCAGAACCGGGGATTCGGCCCAAAGGACTTCTTGGAACTGATCCAGAATTCCTGGCATACCAGCCCAAAAGTCCGCATACTCGTCTTTGATTTCCGGATTTTTATTCCCTTTGAGGTACTGCTCCATACCATAGTGAATGGCAGTGCCCCGCTCGGCTGCTTGTTCTTTGACACCTGGATTATTCTTCGACCACATTTCGAGCTTCCGTTTGTTTGCTTCGGAAGCTGTCTCGCTAATGATAGTAGTTACGGACGGCGCAGGTCCAGTGGGTAACGGAGTTGTATAGTGACGTTTTCCGTTAAGCGTAATTCTGGCTGCGGTCCTATTAAGGTCCCGCATTTTTTCTGGTTGCTTATCCTTGGCGTCTATCCAAGGATCACTTGTATTTAGTTTAGCAACCATTAACAGGTTTTGTATATTGCTTATAATGTAGCAGATATAAAACTAAGAATGGAAGAGTTTAAGTTCATTATCCTGACAATCTTGTTCGCTATGCTGAGCGCAGCATTAATCCAGCTTGCACCCCATTGGATCCACTAACAAAAATCTGGCTTTCCATCCAGGGTTGGTGGTCATGCCTTGAAGTCCTGGCGCAAATTTTATGGACCTGTTTTAAGCTGAACTGGGATTTGATCTTGGTATGGTGTGCAACATTAGCCGTTTTTATTACTGTGATCCTTCGATTGACGTAAAGACGTTCATCCAACTAGAAGAACGCAGCCGTAACGGCGTTGCATACGACGACATCGAAACAGCAGAAGCTGATGCATTTGAGGCAAAGCTCCTGGAAGAGCAGGAGCCTTACCTACGTATTGACCTTTAGACAGTTGCCAGATCGTACGTGATCATTTCCTTGACCATATCCTCGAAAGCAATCTTGGGCTCCCACCCCAGCTGCCAATAAGCCTTGGTGCAATCCCCAAGGAGAGTATCGACTTCAGCTGGACGATAAAACTCTGGGTTAATACTGATCACAGTTTTATCAAGCGTCTTGCTGAATCCGATTTCATTCACGCCTTCACCTCGCCATTCCAGGTTCAGGTTGAGATAGTTTGCAGCAATCTCACAGAATTCACGCACGCTGTGCTGCTTGCCCGTTGCGATCACAAAATCTTTAGGCAGATCTTGCTGCAGGATCAAACGCATTGCCTCGACATAGTCCTTGGCATGGCCCCAATCCCGCTTGGCCTCCAGGTTACCCAGCTCAAGAACAGGGATCTTGCCACGCATGATACCCACCAAACCCTTGGTGATCTTCTTGGTCACGAAGTTGTCACCACGGATAGGGCTCTCATGGTTAAAGAGGATCCCGTTGGCGGCAAATAAGTCGTAGCTCTCGCGGTAATTAACGGTCAGCCAGTAGCCAAAAAGCTTGGCAACGCCGTACGGACTCCTGGGATAGAAGCCAGTTTGTTCATTTTGAGGAAACGTCTGGACCTTACCAAACATTTCAGAGGTCGATGCCTGGTAAAACTTTGGAGGATCAACAGGAGTCCGGCATGCCTCCAGGACATTCATGACACCAATTGCATTTGCCGCTGCAGTGCTGACAGGAGACTTGAAGCTGACACCAACATGGCTTTGGGCGGCGAGATTATAGACCTCATCAGGAGCAAAGTCCTGCACAACCCTGGTCAACGAGGGTGCATCGGTTAAATCTGAGTACTCAACAACGACACTCTTAGGAATTTCACCACCAAAAACCCATTTAAGTTTTTCGAGATGATTGGGTTGGGTATGGTTTCGGACGACGCCACAGACTTTGTATCCGTTATCTACCAGATTACGTGCCAAATAGGAACCATCTTGGCCAGTGATTCCAGTGATTAGTGCGCGTTTCATTTGCAATATCTGCGTGGTTAAAGTATAACCATTAAAAACGCATTGAGTCATGTCGCATACGACGGTGTTTGATTGGCCCCTTCAGAAGAACACCATTGGGTGGCAAGAACGCCTGGCGCTAACAAAATTTGTTTTAACTGCAGATCGTTTCACCAACGGCCCAGAGTGCCGTCAATTTGAAGACGAATGGAGTGAATGGCAGGGTGCACCATATTCCCTTTATGTTGCCAATGGTTCTGTAGCAAACTTCCTACTGCTTGATGCAGTACATGAGTACTATTTTCCTCAGCAAGAACAGCTGACCATCTTTGCACCAGCCATCAACTGGGCTACCAACATCTCAACGTTCTGCCAGCAGCACCACAAGGTCTATTTTTACGACATTGATTACGAGACCTACAGCCCAACCCGTGAATCCGCCAAGCAACTAGCCGATAAAGGCATAAAGCCTGATGTCGTCTACTTGACGCATGTCCTTGGTATCTCCAATGACATGGGACGAATCAAAGAACTGTGGCCCGATGCCATTGTTGTTGAGGACTGTTGCGAATCTCATGGCGCACGTGACGCCAAAACTGATGTAAAGGTCGGCAATACAGGCGTCGGCTCGACCTTCTCCTTCTACTTTGGTCACCACATGACCACCATTGAAGGTGGCATGATTTGCGTCAAGAACGAAGCACTTTACAACCTGTTACGTGCCAAGCGTTCTCATGGTCTGTCCCGTGAGATGCTGCCGTCCTATCGGAATGACCTTCAAGAGCGTTACCCCGACGTAGATCCAACCTTCTTGTTTCCAACCAAGGGTTACAACTTCCGCAACGTAGAAACCGGTGCTGTCCTGGGGCGCGTCCAACTAAAGAAATTGGATCAATGGAATGCCCAACGCAGCATGAACTATTGGACATTCCGAGAGGAAATGATTCACCGTCCTTGGTTTGATACCTTGCCGGACGTGGTTGGAAACAGTGCCATGACACTTCCTTTCCACTGCAAAGATCCTGATGATGCCAAAGAAATCAAAAAGTTTTTGCAGTTGATCGGGATTGAGACTCGTCCATTTTTGGTTGGCAACCTTCTCCGTCAACCCTTCATGGAAGACTACGTGTCTGTAATTGATTTGCCCAATAGCGAACGCATGCACACCCATTCGTTCTACATTGGCAACAATCACTTCATTAAAGAAGCAGACATCAAGACCCTTTCAAAGTTGATGGACAAATGCGGGTACTGATTTGCAGCATTATTCGGAACAGGGAGCCTTTCCTGTTTGGATGGAAGGATCAAATCTTTTGTCTCAAGGATGAAAATCCTGACATCACTTTTGATCTTTCCGTATTTGAAAACGACTCAACCGATGGCACTGTTGAGTACCTCAAAAAGGCTGAGCCAGAATTCAAAGAAGAACTAAACAATGTATGGATCGAATGCCTGCAAAAGGGCTGGCCATATTTTGGTTCGATTCGTGCCGAGAAACGTGTTGAGTATTTAGCAAAAGCACGTAATGAATGCCTGGAAAAAGCTGATCAAGAAGTCGGCCTTCAGCACTACGACAAGATTATTTTCATTGAGCCAGACATTGATTACAACCCAGAACAAATTAGTCGGTTGCTTCAAGTCGATGACGATATCGCATCGCCTTACAGCGTCCACCCGATGTATGTCCAAAGTCACCGCTGGATCTATGACAGTTGGGCAACCCGTTTAGAACCAGAGGATGACATCTTCAAAGGTCCACGTATCTTTGACATGCCTGATCGCCTGAGCGTGGCAGCCACGTTCAATTGTTTCTGTGTCTACAAAGCCAAACCCTTTGCAGAAGGCGCACGATTCTCTGGTATCAACCCATTGACCGATACGTGGGACTGCGATACGTCCAACATCTGTTATGAATTTGCCAACCGTGGTTACGGACGGATTGGGCTTTACAATATTCTTCTAACCCACTTAGGAAACTAAGGCAAACCGTACCGTCTATTCAAGTTCTCCGTATTTGTACACCATGGAAAAAATGCCAGAATACATCCAAGCGATACAAGAGGGTCAAACCCTGGTCGCAAACCACAACAAACTTTTGGAAAGTTTATTGTTATCGAGGCAGGCTAATGACAACAACCTTTATACTGACGAAACAACCAACGGAATCGCAGATGGCTCTTTCGACGCAGGTGAAGGATTCAGTGGCTCAAGCAACGGCACACCTGCGTGATGCGCTTGCGTTTGCTGCACGATCCGAACATCCAGTCACCATCAGTTCGTTGTCTGATCTCTTGATTCGCTGTGAATCACTAGAGCAAATGGATGAGATTATGCAGAAGTTTGGTTCGTCTTCTAACAGATCAGGTAATTTACCTTCTTAAGAGTGGACAAGAATGAACGCTATCGCGTAACAAAGGAAGATATCCTTCTTAAATATTTTGCTCAGCTGGAGCGCTTACTACCTGAACCTCCAGCTAATTGGGCTGCAAATGCTAAACCATGTAAGTGGGCTAAAATATTAGAAGAACGTAAAGATAATCTTAATGGCACAAGATGATAGCAAGTACACAAAACCTGAGTTACGCGAAAGGATTAAAGATCGCATCATGGCAGGTGATCGTGGCGCTCGAAAAGGTCAATGGAGTGCTAGGAAAAGCCAACTGCTTGCGCAAGAGTATGAAAAGGCTGGTGGTGGATACAAGGGTGGCAAGGGTGAAAAGCAAAAGTCTTTAGAGAAGTGGGGCCGCGAATCTTGGATGACCAAAGATGAGTATGAAAAGCGGAGTAAAGCTAAAGCTGCCGCCAAGAAATATAAGGAAAGCAAGTGATGGACAAAGCAATTCAAAAGGGATACACCAAACGCTACTTACCGGAGTCTGCCTGGGCCTCATTGTCCAAAGAGGAACGCGAGAAGACAGACCAAAAGAAACGCACCGCTAGCCGCGAAGGAAAACAGTTTGTTCCAAACACCAGGAAAGCAAAATTAGCTGGACGGGCTGCACGTCGTTATCGCGACAGTAAATCGTGATATCCTGACAGCGGAGCAATACCGCTCTAAGGGTAATAGTCGAAACCCTTTCCACGTTACGAAACGTGGTGCTTAGCAAAGCGGGAAGGAAGTATGACCCCGGTTTAGTACACCGGGGTTTTTTGTGTATAATTATTGAGTTCCCCCTCTCTTTTCGATGGGGCAGCTGGGGTGACTCGTTAGGCAAATAGCCTAGAAGGAGAGCCGAGATAGAGGTCAGGTCCCTGTTGCGTTCAACGCAACGCATCACACCTGATCCATCTATTTAAGGGTACGACTTAATTTTTTACATTTCAATTCTTGTTTAAATGAAACCACGCATTTATGTCTACAAGGTTTCTTTTGAAGAGATACCACATTGGTACTGGGGTGTACATAAAGAAAAAACATACGGAGAATTTTATTTAGGTTCTCCAAAAACACATAAATGGATGTGGGATTTCTATACTCCAACCATTGAGATTGTAGAATATTTTCCGCACAGCGAAGAAGGCTGGAAAAAAGCACAAGAGATAGAAAATAGATGCATCAAGCCAGATTTAAATAATTTTTTATGTTTAAACGAACACTGCGGATCTGTTACGTCTTTAAGAGTTTGTCAAGAAGCAGGTAAAGCTGGAGGTACAAAAGGAGGACAAACTACATTTGTTTTAAAAAAAGGAATACATGGAAGATCTTTAGAACAGATGCAAGCGGATGGAAGGAATGCAGCCAATTGTTTACATCTTAAAAAAGATAAAGACGGCAAAAGCGTTCATGGGTTAAAGGCAGCAGAACGTTTACAGTCAAGCATGAGTGTAAAAGAAAAAACAAAAAGAAGCAGAAAAGCTGCTAGTACAACTAATAAACAAATATGGCAATCTACTATTGATGGTTTCAAGGGAAGAGCTTGTAGCGTAGCTTTGCATAACAAAGCAAATGGCTGGGATCCTGCAGCAAGAGTTAAAATAAGTTAAAGTTAAAGCAAGGGTACCACGAGGAAAGTGCGTATTAAACGAAGGATCCCCTAAGCCGCATCGTAGATTATCGTCGGCGGATATCCTCGCCCTATTCCGGGATGTAGTAGAAAAGTATCACGCTGCTTTTGGGAAGCAGAGGAGAAGGGGCGGTACCTTCCATCCCGATATCAACAATTTCAATAAATACCTTATATTAATTAAACGAATAAAAGTCATGCATGCCCTGGAGTCAATCCAAGGAACGTATCAATAAGAATCGAAAGAAGCTGTTGGAGTACAAGCAGACTTTGCAATGCAAGAAGTGTGGACTGGACGACCATCGAGTCTTAGAGTTTCACCACGTAGGGGATAAGGATAACAATATCTCCAGCATGGTGAATCATGGCTACGCTTGGAGCAGAGTAGAAGAAGAGATTAGTAAATGCATACCGCTATGCTGCAACTGCCACAGGCTTGAGCATTGGGTTAGTTAGTTAGTTCAGACCTCTTGCTTTTGTGGCACGCGCATAATCTTCTTTAATTTTTTGAAGGCGTGGAAGCAAGAGACTGTTTGGATTCTCTCTTAATTCTTGTCGATAATCCAAATCAGATTCAATGGCAAGTTGTTGAAGCCGAAGGTTTGGCACCTCTTCAAAAACAGCGGGAGGTTTAGGAAGTGCTTCTTGAATTTGGTTTTGAATTGTTTGGCCAACGCCTATGGCTGCTTTACCAATAGGTGGTATTACCAGATCATTAACACCTTCTTTAAAGGATTCAACGCCTCGTTGATAAAGCAAATCAGGATACAAGAATCCTTGCTTGGCGTTACCGCCCATATGAGTTTGCGACTCACCAAGCATTTTCCCTGTTACATCTGACGCAAAACGTTCTGCATAATCTTCTTCTTTTGCATCAGACAGTGCAGTTGCAAGACCACCAGCTATGCGAAAAGGCGCAACTGTTTGAGCAAAAGGAGATAGTTCTCCACCAGTTAAACCTTTGACTACAGCAGCTGGGACATCCATTGCTTGCCCTAAAATGCCTTCAAAGATAGGACGAGAACCAGCTCTACGACTTTTATCTAAATGTCCAGCTTCATGCGCAAGTGTTGAGAGAGTATTCAGATTGCCAGGTAAATAAATTTGGTTTTTAAGTGGGTTGGCATGAGCTGCCCCAAGATAACCAAGTCGCTCCCCCAAAATTGCAACTGGATTGGTTTCATTTACATTTCCTGTAATGTTTGCTGAGATGCCTAATTGCCTAAGCATATCAATAGCCTGCGGCGTTGCTTGTCCTCTAGCATCAAGTGCAGGTGAGAGAAAATTTGCCCCAGCTATGCGGGTGTAAGGCTTTGGCGAAGACAGTAATTGACTATGTGGTTCGGTTAAAGCACGTTGAAGTTTAGCTGTCACAGGGGAAGCAGTACCACCCCCTGGCAACCAACCACCCAACTGCTTATCCGCTTGGCGATAACCAGACGTTACTTGGTTAAGAAACTTCTGAAATAAATCCATTTTCTTCTTGACTATGCGTTTATTTTAAGCTATGTTTTTCGTAGTTTAATTTTCGTAATGCAAGAAAAAGTTTGTAGTCTTTGCAAGTTATCAAAACCCCTTGACTCTTTTTATAAAGAGTCTCGCGTTAAAGATGGAAGAGCTCGACGCTGCAAAGAATGCCACGGAAAAGTAACAGAAAAATACAGAAAGAAGAACCCAGAACTTTATAGAAAAGCGAGCTTAAAACACTGGAATAAATTAGACGACAAAAAGAAACACTCTAACTGGTTAAAAAGATATGGCTTAAACAGTGAAAGTTACATAAAAATGTTTGAACAACAATTTGGATGTTGCAAGATATGTAAGAAAGAATGCTCCTCTGGTATGAATTTATCCGTTGACCATTGTCATAAAACAGGAAAAATAAGAGGGCTGCTTTGCAAAAAATGCAACTCAGCCCTTGGTATGTTTGAAGATAATATTCAATATTTTGAAGAAGCTATTATTTATCTTAAGAGTTCCTAAGTGTGGCCTTTATCATCCAAGCGGCTTTAAATGCTTGACCGCAAAGATCGGCCATGTAATTTTGAATATCAATAGCCCTGATTTTTGCTGCTAAACTTTCTAATTTTTTAGTCTTCATTCCTAGTTCTTCTAGGTTTTTATAATACACAGTTAACATGTCTGTGTTTTTATAGCTAGTGCAATGTTGAATTCCAGGGCTGGCATCACCTAAGCCGACGCTGCACATAGGCATTAGGTAGTCCATTGATCTGATAAACTCTGCAAGAGTATCAAACTGTGCTAGATGAGCCTCGTATTGACCTTTAAGGAATTCGTGGAGACCCAAGAAATTAGAGCCTTCAATATTCAGGTGAATGAGATGGGATTGTGTCTCAAGTTCCTTGAGGTAGGAACAGAGGGAAATGCACTGCTGGATGAAGGACCCGACATCACCATCCTTTGATTTACCAGGTGCTTTGGGCTTGGGTTGCGCCTGGGGCACCACTCCAATATTGGGTGATTCCACCCCCATCTGGGGTGACTGCTGCACTTGAGGACCAGGAGTATACATTTTTAACTAATAATTATTGTCCAGTGTAACCAGGAACGCCTACTTGAGTGCCAGCTTTATAGCCACCGTAAGGAGTAGTGCGCCGCGTGGAAGGATCATACGTAGCGCGTCCACGGAACCTTTGATACCACGGAGAAGAGGCAGCTTCACTACCCATATTCTTCATGGCAGCAACAAGACTTTCACCTGCGGTTTGCATGCTACCAGAGGGAGGTGTTCCAGATTCAGCGGCACCGCTAGCCACTTGATACATGCCTTGCAAACGACGCTCTTCTCCCTTAAGACGTTTATAGAGATTACGTTGTGCAGTTCCCTTTTCACCTTTACCACCACCCAGACGATCTAGCATTGCTTTTTTACGAGCAATACTTTGCGCTTGCCTGGACAGTGTTTCTTGTCCTTCCAGGACTCCACGACCTGCTAAGTAAGGAGTAAAGGTTGCTTCACGCACTGCAGCTAAACCTTGGCGAGCAGCTTCCTCTTCCTCTGGAGATGCAAAACCAGTCGCTTTTTGTTGACGGAACAGATCTTCTGCCTGGCCGTAAGCCTGCTTGTAGTCTTCGTAGTTTTTAGCACGAGCAGTGCTATAGGTATCGGATGCTGCACGTCGACGCAGGAAAGAATCACGAGCTGTTTCCCCTTCTCGCCGTGTATATAAATCAGTGGCTTCTGCAATCAGTTCGTCAGGTGTTTTAAAACCACCATAACGCTGCAGAGCAGAGCCAAAGTCACCGGCCACAGTGCCTGTAGATGCTTGACCAAAGAACTGACCGTAAGGGTTTTTGGTTGGATCAGCTAGATATCGCTCTAAAAATTGTTGCGACAGCGACTTGGTTTCTGCAGTAGGGGTAACAGCCACAATCTTTACTTAACTGTTGACGTATAAATAAATTCTACAGCTATGTAGCTTACTTTATTACCTTGTTACTTCCTCCCAATTAATTGCAGCAACAATGTCAGCCCCTGCTGTATCTGTGTTGACAATCAGCGTTAGTTCATCAAAAGAAGACGTAAAGGTATTGCGCTCTAGTTGATATTTCAATAGGTTATCTTTGGTTAATGTAATGGGAGTAGAACCTTGGTTGGAACCGATTGCATATCCTTCTGCCAAAATAAGCGTTGCTCCAGCAGTAAAACTTGTTCCGCTTAAGTTGTATTCAACAGCAGACGCCGTACCAGCACTGGTCCATGTACCACCAGACGTTGTTCCTGCTGCCGCCAATTTCCAGTTGTAGTTTGCGTTATTAGTTGTACCAAGCAAAGCAATGCCCGCCAAAACAACAACAGCATCAGCCCTGGTGGACTTAAGACGAATGGATGCGACAGGATAGTTTGTACCTGTTGCCGTCAGATCGTATTTAGCTGTGACTGTATGACCAGCTGTGCCGCCTTCCCCACGCAGCTCGTAGCCACCTTCCGAAATAACGGTATTACAAATTTGTTTAGCCGTGGAACTACTGCTGGTCGTAGCAAGGTTTTCAATCTCTTGCCGCAAAGGAAGGATTGCAGTTGTCATGTAGGAAGTAGCGTTAACATTATCGTTGTGGAAAATATGAGCAATTTCTAAATTGCCATCCACAACAAAACCAGTACGTACATCGCCAACACCAAGCCATTCAATATCAGACCAAAAGATATTTGCTTTAGAAACATCAAGCGTTCGTTGTGTTACACCACTTCCATCAAAGGTGTCATAGTTCCAATTGGCTTGAGCAACACGGGTTTCATTAACAGAACCACTGACATAACTACGTGTGACCAAATAGTTTGTGCCACCACTTTGCTCAAAGAAGATTCCATTCTGTGTTCCAAATAAACCAACACGCTGACGCAAGTTTGCCTGGCCAGACGCCATGACAAAAGAACACATGGACAACAAAGACTTCCCTGGTTGATAAGGAAATACTCGTTTGGTTTCTCGGTAAATATAGTCACCGGAACGTGTAGTTACATTTAAATTGACAGCGCTTTCATTTACCTGGTAAGCAGTTGTACCGCTGACACCAGTAGCGGTATTCCATTTATTATTTTCTTGATAACGATGTTGGCTATCAAAGATTGTGAATGGTTGCGAAATACGAGACCGTCCAAATGCATCACCAGCTGTTGTACCTGGCTGCACATAAACAACACCACCACTAACAGTTGTTACTTCAAGAGGACGACCACTGCAGGTTTGAACTTTATGTACGTGATATAAGTTTGTATCTGTAGGGTCGCGATATACAGGCATTGTTTTATATCTGTTTATGCCTTATTCTAATCCTGTTAAAATAAACAAAAGCAAAGAACGCAACGTGGCTTACCTCCAAAAGAATTTGTATGTATTCACCAGCGGCTTGACAGCCACTGGCGAGGGGCCAGCATATGCAATTGATCAACCAAACCGTCATGCACCAAAGAACATTGGTATGTATGTAACGGTTGCCAGCATCAACACAAACGTTGTTGTGCGCCTTGATGGTTCGATTGATGGTACAAACTATGCTCCGCTGATCACTGGTCAAACCATCACTGGTAATGGCACACAATATTATGGGCTTGCCAATACTCCAGTAAAGTACGTCAAGCCCATTTTTGTATCTGAGAGTGGTGGTACCGCAGCTGTTGTTAGCTTTGGTATTGCAGCAAATTAATCTTCGTTGCTTACATTTTGCAGCAGTTTAATTAGTACTTTGTTTTCATTTGCGTTTTTTTGATAGAACTGCCAGTTGTCATAGACAACTTCCAGGAGGATTTCATAGAACTCATCCCCAGACAGGACGTTACTGTCAACAAATTCACTGACAGTATCAGCCAGGTATTCCCGCAGGCGCTCTTTAGCTTTGCTTTTTGATTCTGAAAAGATATCCGAGACCTTGGTTCCAACACTAAAGAGTACGTCGGCTTCTGTCTTGAAGTTCTTTTTGATGTAATCAGACATCTGCTCGGAAGATTCCCGAGCAGTCTTTGCTGATTGAGGTAAAGGCATCTTGGTTTTATTAGGAAATTCTTTAAAAGCTTCCTTGTAAGCCTGATCAAGATTGCTGGTGATGCTGTCCAAAGTAAGTGGCAAGATCAGTAACAGCTTGATGATAGCCCTCTAGCCAACCTTCTGACTTTGGATATTTACATTTCGGATCATTTTGTTGTGTTACATAGAAGATGTAATTGATGTCCAGTTGCCTTAGCGCAGCAGTAGCAGAGCGATCATCCATAAAAAAAGAGGATGTTTCTATGTTGAAACACCCTCCCATTCTAAGTTGTAGTTTTGGTTACGTTATTGAGAAACCATAACTTCTTGGCCTTCAAACTTGCCAGCCTCTAGATCTGCAACAAATTGCAAACGACGGAAGTACTCATCTCGGCAGTAGGGGCCAGCTTCTGTTACGCAGAAGTCTTGCCAAAGCCCAGTGTACAAACCGTTGGTACGACCAGAGCACCGATACATGTGCTCCATGAAGTCAGCCTTCTTCTGCTCCGCTGGCGCACTCCAGTTCTGGAGCTGCTCCTTCAGCCAAGGAGTATCAAAGGCACCAGTCGTATTCAGTTTCTTGATAAGGTCTTCAGTCATTGAAGTTGATTGCTGTTACAGAAGTATAGACACCTTTGACGCTTGGAGCGGTTTCAAAAAGAAGGTTATCAAGTTCTTCTTGAAGAGCCTCAGCAATTTCATCGGCAGTCTTCCCGCCAAAGGAATTGTATTCAACGTCAAGATCGACCGCAAATGATACGGTTAACGTTGGTACAGCAACCTTTTCCATTGATAGAAATAAAGACTTAGTTACTGTAGCAGTAATTTAATTTGTAGTAGTGAAGGTGACTACTGGGCTTCAAGGCAGAACAGTTTGCGGATACGCGCCGCCTCTTGTTCGTAGACCTCCATGCCCTCAAGCTGGTCGATTCCAGCAAGATCGCACATCTTTGCTAAATCCCACCGAAGATTGTCGTCAAAGAGACGTTCATAGAGAAACTCTCTGATCTCAGTTTTATGTTTGTGCTTCATTAGTGGGAATGACTACTGGGCTTCAAGCTCGGTGGCGATTTCAAGGAGTTGTCCTCGATACTTAACGTGGGCACCCAAGAATCCCTGCGCGTACTCGTCATAATCTGCGCAAGGCGGCGGAATTGAAGAGATCACCTCGTCCACAGCAGCTCGCAGGGCGGCGGCAAGAGCCTCCCGTTGGTGATGAGGCTCAGGTCGTGCCTCGCTGCAAAAAGCATCAAATACTTTTTGAGCCACTGGTGATAGGTCAGTCATCTAGCTGCTCCAGTGCGCGGCGGATGTTTGCTGCATTGAACCCCATGCCATGATTGGCGAGATCAGCAATCAAGATTTCAAGGTCTTCCAACGCCTGCTCCTTCAAGCTCGGCGGCTTGGGGCGGCGGGCGGCGCGGAGTTCGGCAGCACGGTATTCGGGAGTTGCAAACCACCGGCTGATGTACTCACAGCACGCTTCCAGCTCTTGCTCAGCGCCCCAGCGGGCGGCTTGGGTGGCAATGTACCGCTGATCTGCCATTGGCGTGTTGGCAGCTTCTTCGTTCCACTTGCGTATCAACTCAGGCGGCGGGGTGATTGGGTGTTCTTGAGTCATTGTTGAACCTCGTAGTGGAAGCGACTACTCTTGGGGCTCACGTTTTTCAGCGCGTCCCTTTTCATACGCCCATTGGGCAATCTCCCAATAGGTAGCACAATGACCTTTTGTTTTCAGCATTTCATCCCACTGATCTGCCAATGCAAATGGGATCTCAAGTGAATCAGCCATAGAAGTGAAAGGAGTTACTGTCCAAGTAAACGCTCAAGGGAGTGAGCCTGATGTTCTTGGTAATAACCAAGACGTTGCTGAATCAAATTATAGTAGTTGATTGCCGCATCGACCATTTCTTCTGCGTCCATAGATGCCGCAAGGTTTTCATTGGCAAGCATGGCTGCCGTCAAGATGACAACACCATGCTCAATCTTGGAACCAATGGTTGCAGAAAGAGGAGTCCCTTCGCTGGTGAATCCAGCAATCATTTTGTTGAGAACCGAATCTCCACCCATGGGACTCCTTACGTGTTTACCTATTGTATTCGACTTTATTTATCACCCCGTGCGGTGACATACCAGTAAGCATGACGTGCATTCTGGTGGAAACGTTTGCCAGATAGCAGCTTGAGTTTCCGCTCTTCCAGGTCATCAAGCTTGGCTTCTTGATAAGAAGGGATGTCACGCCCTTCGTCACAGAGCATACTGATCTCAATGTCGATCATGTCGATCTGCATCTGGAAGTCATCCACCGATTGTTGGTGGCAGCACATCATAATGTGTGCGTCTTCCAGGTCAGTCGGCGGAGTCAGGTTCCGGTAGAAACTCTCCGTGATATTCGGGTGCTTGTGCTTCCATCCGCTTGGAAGAGAAGAGACGGTTCTTTCGGATTGAGTATTGTTGTTCAACTTTGATTCCTTGGGGGAGGTGTTCACCGTTTTGGTAAGCGTCACGGATGGCATCGAGGTTTGGGAGAGTTTCGAGTTTGGTTTTAGGTTCGGTTCGTTCTGAGAGAACGTCTCCTGACATTGAACGTACCACGATTGTTTTGGTTGTGGTGACTTCTTGTTGGATACAGTATTTGGCTCTTTCGTCAGTGTGCCAAAACTCCGGATCCGATGTGATCTCGACCGTAAGTTCTTTCTTCTTAGAGAGGACGAACTCATAGTTTTTGCCTTGTATCCGATTTGAATCCAGCGGCAATGCCCGCCGCAACCAGCTTACTAAATTCTTCAGCTGGTTCAGTTGAGACTCGTGATGGCGCTTGGCTTGTGCGACAAGATCCCCTTCTTTCTTGATGCGCTCTAGGGCATCCTCATGAGAAGCCATGGCGTAATAGATGCGGTCAACCTTCTCAGACCTGAGGCTGGCGCAAGACTCCAGCTCAGCTTTTGCCAGTTCCTGGGACTCAGGAGTAAGGAGAGGAAGAGAGCGTTCCAGGGCACCATAGTGCTCGTACAGCTTGATGACACTTAGATCTTCAAGTTTAGTTTGAGTGATCTGGGACATGATCAGATGGTGTTGAATTGAGCTTGGATTTTGTTAATCATGTAGGTCAGCAGCATGCCTGCCGCTGCCCATAAAAAGTCTTTCAACACCGGAAGTACGGTGGCACACAAGGATTCAAACATGATGAACTGAGTTGAAGTGGTTGGTCAGTTTTACGTCATGACCAGGACGCTACCCACCTACGGGCGTAGTCAGTCTACCGGAGCGTCGAAGCTATCGACAATCCCATTGAGACCAGCACTAGTAACAGTTACAAGATTGGCAATGTAATCGGTTAGTGCATCTATTTTTGCATTGACCGATTGAATTTCTGCCATCAGTTCTTCCCTGGTAGGAGTAATACCAAAAATTTCAACCGTCGATTCTTTCAAGGCTTCAGGGTTATTAGTACGCTGGTAGCGACGGCAATCATCATTGGTAGTGTACACTGCCTCTTGGTACAGATCCAAGATTGTTTTGAAGTCTGCATTCCCAACACCTTCTGCAGTCATGATGTTGCAGGTGTCAAGGTATAGCTTGGCAGAAACACGAATATTTTTCTGAAAGAATTCAGAGTATTCGTCAAAGGTTAAACCGTAAGTGTCAATCGACATGAGAATCAAAAGCTTCGGTGTCAGTGTAAGCGGCACAAGCGTTCCGCAATCCAGTCATAATTAAATCTTCTTGACCCTCTGGACCTAGTTCTGTCCAATAAGCAAGATCAGGATCGTTTTCATCCCACTCGATGTGGATGGTCATGGTGCCATCCGGTTCATCAATGCACTCAAGCTTGAGCTTTTCGATCCAGTTCAGATTTGACATGGCCGATAAGAACGTTGATTGCGTAGTCTTCGTGATGCATCTTAAGGTCAGCAGCTAACTTAACTAGCTCCCAATGTATGTCATCAGGGATTTCAATGTCATAGCGTTTGTCACCTGGGATTGTGTCGTTGCGTGGTTTCATGGCAAGTTGACGTGCGTATTCAAGGATGTCGTCAGTCATCAAGCTGCTCCAGTGCACGGCGGATGGTGCCAGCGGCGTGACTGCCAATGTCACCACTTTTCCGAGTGATCTCGAGCATCTCCAGCGCCTGCTCTTTCAAGCTCGGCGGTTTAGGGCGGCGACGGGTACGGAGAATTTCACCGTAGTATCCGCTCGGGTTGTGATTATTCAACACTTCACAGCAAGCCTCCAGCTCCTGGTCTGCGCCCCATTGGGCGGCGTGACGAGCCAAGTCGTACCTAGTGGCATGCTCTTGAATCCACTGCTCAACCAGCTCCGGTGATAAAGTGATGGGGTGTTGTTGTGTCATTTCTTGATAGCAGCTTTGAGTTGTGGAAGTGATGTACCAGGAAATGGAGTGTAGCCAGCCTCCATCATATTGAAGAAAAGATCCCAGGCATCATGCTGAGTAAAGATCTCCTTGGGTTTGTAGGTACGCCAATGACTCAGCGGTGCTTGCGCCCCTGACTTGGTATGCAATAAGACAAAGCGTCCGTCACTGATGTGATCAGAGGGAGGTGCATACCACCAGGCAACACACTTATCAGGTGTGCCACTGGGGCTGGCATTACGAACTTCTGTGCGCTTGCACAGTAGCTCACGATATTTATTGAACCAAGTTAGGTGGATGCACCACGGCTTAAAGCCTTGGATTTCGCTTTGGAAAGTAGCAAGGTTACTGAGCTGACGTTGAAAGGACCCACACGAGCATGTAGGTTCGCCAAAGATCGGCTTTTGTTCGGCACCATCATCCAACTCGCCGTCCATATCAAGCGGCCGATCCGCAAGCCGCATTCCGTCCGGCGCAACCAGATGGCCCAAGTCCGTCTGGTCAGACTGAAGAAGTGTGGTGACTTTGCTGGGGTCTGATACATGGATAAACTTGTCTGCCCAGTGGGCTTGAAGTTTTGCATTAGAGCTTAGGTGTCCGAGCGCGTGGTTGTAGTTCCATCCCTTAAACAGTATGTAAGCATTGTGATGCCATACACTAGGGCCACGATAGTTAGGGCCAAGATACGAAAAGAAATCTTTTAAACGATTAGTGTAATGCTGGAAAGCTTTCTTGATTAACTCCCGGTTGTAAGCCTGCTCGCTACCATCAGTACGCACCACAATGCAATCGTCGCCTCGCAAATAAATGCCAGCGATTGAGGTGTCATCAAAGTCTTGGAACGCACGGCGGATGTTCGTGCGCGTGTAGATCGACGCTTGCGCCGCGTTGAGTTCAGTCTGTAGTTGCGTGGACATTGGGTTGAGTTGGATTGAGTGGAAAGGAAGTCAGACGTGCCAGAAAGCGTCGTCTTCCTTCGATTGTTCCTGGAGCATACCATGAGCTTTAGCGTGACGGTAAGCAGCCTTGCCCATCCGATAGGTGCCGTAAAGAACAGCAGCCCAGCAGACGGGGTTGCCAATAATAGCAGCAATGGATCCAGTAATCAATGCAGTGGCGCCTGCTGTTTTGATAGCAGACTTTTCTTCAGGTTTCATTGTGTGATTGTTAATACAAACGGAAGGTTTCAATCGGTTTTAAATGGGTGTGTAGAATTAACGTAACAATTTAATACACAATGGACGAAATTAAATACGTACCTTTAACTAAATTCCAAATTGAACCAACGCTTGATGATAAGTTTTGGCTGGAGAAAGTCAAGCGTTCAATTCAAGATTGTGATTCGGTAAGTACGTTGAAAGAAATGGCGACCTTGCTTGCGCAGATCGCCACTAATCGTCAAGGTGTTATTCGTGGGTTAGTTCAAGACATGTTCATCTTCAACAATGTTGCAGTTGAACCGGAGGGCTTGGCTAACCCAGAAGTCAAGCCTTAATCAAAGGCTGGAATCTTCACCCGTCATGGGATCACGAGCAGGCAGTGCCTTCACTTCTGCATCGCTTAGTGCGCGAGAAGCAGGAAGGATTTCAACACCAGCTTTGATTCCATAGGCACCACCCAGTTTTTCAGCATCTTGCTTGGCATGCTGATTGATGTAATCGTTGAACATCTCCTGGTACTTCCAAGTTGATTCACGATCTTCATCAGGGATGGACATACGGCTGAGCGATTCAACCGCTGCATCCTGGGTGCTGTAGTCCGGGATATCGAACGATTCGATAGCACAGATCTCAACGTTGTTTGCACCACGCATGTCGTTGACAAGGATGGGGCAGAACACCGTGGTGGCATAGAACTTCTCGTTGAAGCTCAGGGGCACTTCGGAATCCAGTGCTTTGGACAGGCACTTGGACATCTCCTTCTCATACATCTTGATCTTCTCAGATGCATCAGTGCCGTTCAGACCTTTCAGCGTGAGGACCATGGGGATGCCATGGGCACGCTTGTTGTCTTCGGTCAGGATGTAGATGAGGTACTTGGTACGTACGCTGTACTTACGCTTGTACATCTCACCTTTGCTGTTAGCAAGATCGGATGCAATCTTGTCAGCTTCCCAGAGTTCTTTGACTTCGGGATCATCAAAGGTGCCAACCACTTGGCGCATCCCGGTGGTTTCTTCAACCATCAGGGGAGAGCGCAGCAGAACTTGAACGCGAGGCTCAGTGAAGTTCAGCCCTTCCTCGACGGAAGTATTAGGCGCCATGCCAAAGGTTTGCTTGTAATCCCAGATGACAGAGCCCTTGGCAAAATCCGATTCAGTGGCTGTCCACTTGCAGTTGTCAAGGTCAGATTTACGAACAAACCAACCGCGAGTTTTTGATTTGTTAAGGGGTTGAATTGTGACAAGGTTCTGGTACCCAGAAACAAATTCTTTGGACTGGAACATCCGGAAGGAGTCAAGTCCGCGTGTTGCAAGTGCAGTGGTTTTCTTGGTGGTCATGGAAGAGGTCATTGTTAGTTCGTAGTCAAGAGTGGACAGTTTAACGTCGTGTCCAGGACGTGCCATCAGCTTAGATTATTTTGTGCAAAAGCGAGTCAGGGACTGGGTTTTCTTTACATTCAAAGTACTCTTCAGCCACCTGGGCCATGGCACCATAGATGTTGTCATCGTGATGCCCACAACCCCTGATAAATTCCAACATTTTACGCACTAATTCGTCCGTAAAAACTGCAGTAAATGTCACAGTAACAGTTGAGTCTCCATCAAGTTGTTGCAAAATAAAAGTATTTTCTGGATACTTTTTTCCAATTTGTGTTTCAATAAAACACTCAATATCTTGGTTTTGATTAGTCATCAGAAAGGTGCCTCTTCCAAGTCAGGGGCATTGCCGTAGTGGCCGGGCAGGTCTGGGAGACCACCACCGGATGCGACGTTCCATGGGTCTTGGTTGTCTTCAGCAGTCCGGCCACCCCAAAGTGGTGCCACCTTTTCAGAACTGGCAACCACAGTCTGAGGCTTGATGGTTTGTGATGCTGTATTACCTGATGCTTTAGGTGCAAGGGTCATGGATACCAGCTGGATCTTAGTGGCGTAACGCCGCTGGTTACTTTCTTTATCTTGCCAAGCATCAGTCACCAACCTGCCGTTGATCGTCAGGCCAGTTCCTTTGCGTGTGAAGTCAACTAACAGCTGAGCATTATTCAGCTTGTCGTTGTGTGAATTGATGGCATAGAAGTTAAATAGATCAGCTTGATTGCGACCTGTATTCACAGACAAAGTCTGATTACAGATCATCAAACCTTCTGCTGTTGTCTTGAAGGCACGTGCATCATCTTGCTGGATGTCTTTAACACAACGTCCACTAAGGATGATTGTATTAAGGATGGGGAATGATTCTGTAACAGGAGCAATCACACCACCATGCAACGAATAAGTGCGTGACTCCAGATCAAAGCGCAGCTTGGCACCATGGATATAGATCAGTGCACCTTTAGGAATACGTGCAAAACGCTCAGAGTTTTTACCGTAAACGTTGAGTTCGATTGGAGTTGCAGCCTTGTTACCTACAGGAGGCAACAGTACATTGCAACGCATTGCAGTTGATGTGGCCGAGGTATAAACCTCGCGTGGTTCTTCAGTGGTTTGAGCGCAAACAAAAGCTTGGTTCATGATGTTCCAAAGGGTTGTGTGAGAGGCAGTTTAACGTCTTACCTCCAGGACGAGCAATCAACTTTATGTTTTACATCTATCGGGTTACCTTCTCGATCCCAGCATTCACAACAATCAGGACACTGATAATGATGACAGCGGTCAGTGCCGAGATACTCCACAGCAAATACACGGCTAAAGAATTTCGAATCGGGTGAATAATAACCCTTATCAATTGACTCTTGTGGAATAGGAGACAAGACCCAGTTGCTATTACAGCTGGGACAGTTCTCTAACTTGGTGATGTCCATCTTAGTGCGTGTCTGCCCACGAGGATCCTACCCGAGAGTCGCCTTCTATAAGACAACGGAACCCAAAGAATTCCTGAGCTTGTGGGAAGGCAAGCATGGCTTGTTCACGGATAGCTTCTGTGTACTGAGGCTTGCATGCAATCTGTACTTCATCATGGATCATAAGGAGCTGTTGCCAGTCCACGTCATAGACAAGACCAAGGTTTTGTGTAATGTTGTTTTGAATGTTGATAACAACTTGTTTCATTAGGATTGCACCAGCTGATTGCAACAACACATTCAATCCTTTGAATGCAGAACGGCAATACAACTGACGACGATCCAAACCAATTAGGTATCCACGTAAACCAATTGTCTTATCTATCTCCAGCTTCAATGCTTTCAATGCTGGTACACCACGCATAAAGCCATCAATGGCATTACGACCAAGCATGCGTAGTTCATCTTCATCTTTAAGGTTAGGATCAATGATTGAACCAGCCTTAACAGATCCACATCCATAGAGCATTCCGTAGAGCAAACGCTTGCTGATGTCCCTGGTCTCTACACCAAATTGTTTTTGGTTGTAGGAATGGATATCAATTGATTCATCAGTTACCAGCTTTGCATACTGACCATCATCCCAGAGGGCAAGGTATCCAGCAAGGCAACGTAACTCAAGTGCTTTAGCGTCAATACCAATGAGATCCCACCCGTCAGGAGGAGTGAACAAACTTCTGCACTCCTTTCCATAGGGTGAGTAAGACGCTGGGACCTGACCCATATTTGGGTTGCGGTGTGAACAGCGCCCAGTAATGCAACCGTTAGTAGTAACGTCGCCGTGGATACGACCAGTGTCATTGTTGTACAGCTTGATCCAAGCATTGTTGCCACCAGCAATTTGACCAAGACGTTTCTTGACCAACATATATTCTGCCAATGGTTTAGCTTCTGCATACGGAAGCTTTTCTAATACATCATCATCAACAACTGGATTTCCTTTTTCAGTAAGTTTCTCTGGTTTCCATCCGTACTTACTGCCAAGTCGCTGAGCAATCTGGTCACGAGATCCTGGATTGAATTCTTCATAGCTGACTTTGGTGAAAGGTTGTCCTTTGACATAGCCGCGTTTAGCGTTATTAACCTTTGGTACGAATACTTGTTCGTGCTTAATCGGTGGAAAGATTTCCTTTAGGTGTGCCTCAAGTTCTGTTTCCTTTGCTCGGAGTGCATCCACCAGATCAAGAGCAGCATCCAAATCGAAAGGAACACCTGATCTAATTTGTCTGTTAATCGCCAGAGCAAAGTCGTGTTCAAGAAGTAACGCAGGTTGTGGATAGTTTTGTGTGGCGATGAGTTGCCAGAGTTTCGTGGTGACCACAACGTCTTGGACGCAGTAGTCCAACATCTCTTGAGAATATTCGGAGAAGTCTTTGAAGTCGATCTTATGATCGGCCAAGCGCCATCCCCAGGCCTTAAGCGATGCGGTACCCCGTAGGTTCTTTGGAACCTCCGGATATTGTTCTGTGTCGAGTTCATAGAGTACTTCCTTTGGCCAGATCAAACGGGTACAGAGAAGTGTGTCAATGATGCGTGCTTTGAGTTGTACATCAGGGAACAATTTGTTTAAGACGGGGATGTCATAAAAACAAATGTTGTGGCCAATAAGAACATCAGCACGACTGAGATGCTCAAGAGCAGAGTCGATGCTGCCAGGATCAAAAGACAAAGTGGTCCCACTGTTGATGTCATAGAGGACAATGCAGTGGACCTTGCTGACTTTGTCGTAGAGTCCGTCTGTCTCGCAGTCAAAGACGTAACAAATCTCATTTTCGGAACTGGGCTTCAGTGCGAACTTCGAGTTGTTCACCGGCAAGGTCTTTGTCATTTTTATTAATCCAAGACAAAATCTGTTGAGCACCAGCCCGATAAGGATGGGAATAGATTTTGTTCAGTGCTACTTCTGAATCTAAGGCAATCAATTGGAAACTGTTTGATGCACGACAGGCAGTGATAGCAAAAGGCCGCCCGTCTTTCCAGGTGGCAATAACGTAGGACATGGTGAATGAAAGACCGGACAGATACTATCCGATCTTTCAATAAACGCAAGACACTTCAGGTTGTCTTCTGGTTTGATTTGCTGTAACCAACAAATCCACCTTCCTTCTTACGTTGAGACAGCGCTTGGCTTGCTTCAGTGCCAGCCCTCTGGGACCCATGAACGAGTAATGCGAAAGGCTTGTCGCCTAAGCAATGGCTGTCGTCATGGTCAATCTCAAGGCCAAGCTCTTCGGCTTGTTCTTCGGTGTAGACAACGTGAGCAACCCTGGTATAGACATCGGAATACTTATCGAGCAAGTAATCGAGTGTGCCACCGTGGGATGCAGTGAGATAGAAGTTGGATGGAATTATTTCACGCAAGTTGTACCACATACCAAGGGACTTGGTGTAGGCATAGAACTTTTGTTCAGGTCTGCCTTGTGCAACCATCATCCAAGCCTTCATGTAGTTCTCAGTCCAGAAGTCACCTGACTCATGGATACGAACCAGATTCTTTGGCGGATGCATGAGGAGTGATAGGTCAATCAGATCACGCAGCAGCATGGCCTGATTCCCGTTCATATGAATGGTTTCACGTAGAAGATCCCAGTTATGCCAGCGTGCTTCACGAACGTTGGGCCTGACTTCTGACATTGCAGCAAAGCAACGGAAGTCACGTTCTGCTGTCACACCTGTGTACTGAGGCAGATCAGTGATGGCACCAGTGGTGCGATCAGCAAAGGTCTTGCAGACACCAGCGTGTGGACAGGAGTAACCAGCTGGCAGGCTAAAGATCAAACGATTACGTAGCTTGCCGTTACCTGTAGAAAACTTGAGGAGTTTCATGGTTGAGTTGAGTTAAGTAATAAGTTTTACTTATGGATGAGTTTTAACGTGCATCCCAGGCACGGCGCAATGCTATTGCATCACACAAGTTTTTGCAACTACCTAAATAAATATTTTTACTTTTTTTACAGCCGTATACTTTATACCTATTTCTTTCCGAATACCAATAAATACCTGTAGGTAAATTTGTGTCTTGTCTTTTATAACCGCCATGATTTAATTTATTTTTTGCACGACATACAAGACGTAAATTACAAAAACGATTATCTGTTTTATTTCTATTAATGTGATCTATATCAAGATCTTTTGGATCGTCGCCCGTCATTATTTTCCAAATAATGCGATGAACTTTATATTGTTTCCCTTTAATACCTACGCGCAAATAACCGGCGCTTGTTAAAGAACCAACTGGAGAACCAGGTTGATTGCCTCCGATGTTTGTACGTCTTAAAAGGATTCCAGTTTCAGGATCATAATCAAATAAAGATTTTAATTCTTTTTGATCAGGAAGAATCAATTGTGTTTTTGTCATTTAAAACTTCCCAGGTCCATAATGGTGTGGGGCGTAGAAGAGCAGCGTCAGCCCCGAGGGAATCAGAGTTTCTGCTGCTTCCTCTGGTTGGTAACTGAATGACCTTGCGGGTTGATCACCGTGAGGTCACACCCTCTTGCAGATATGTTACAGGATGAACGACATCATATACATCAATCGTCATATACTTTCCGTATCAATAGATACAAAGCATATGACTTTAACGTATCGCGGTTGCAAGTACAACCAAGAGGACCAAGCCCAGAAAGACAAGGCATGGTGGAACTTAGCCCACCGTCCATGGCTGTGCTTGAAATACCGTAACCACTGTTACTTTCCTTTTGTTACCGGAGGTCAAATCAAATGAACAAAGCACTGATCGTTTACCTGGTAGACAAACGAAAGAAGCTGGCACGCAAGGATGTTGAGTCTAAGCATGCCACTACTGAATTAAAAAAACAAAGCGCCGCGACCTTCTGATCGCCACTTGTCTAGCTCATCAATCTTCTGTGAAGACTGCTTCTCCGATGACGGGGAATTCTTCACAGAAGATTCTTTTGATTGCTTCTGCAATTTGTCTGTGTTCAAATTGGGTTCCTGAGTCATATTCTGAATAATTAAATGACACTGAGAAATAAACTGTTCAATTGTCAATGTGTGTTTCATATAGTTGCATATGCTACAACATGAAACACAATTAAATTTTGTATAACCAATTTCTGAATCTTTGCGATCTATTCCATGATGAGGAAATGGTATGCCCGTTCGCTTTGCTTGTTTGGTTGTAGGCATGATAGGCATAGACCCACAATAAAAACACGATTGTTCTATTAAAAATAAATGCTCTTCTTTTGTAAGATCAAAAAATAAACATCTTTGTTTAGCGCTTGATTTTGTAGTACAAAATAATAAATTATGATAAGACTCTTTTGTCTTTTGTTTTTTACCTTTAATGCGTGCAACTTCTTTAGTAAGACAGCCGCAGCTTTTGCTTGTTTCTCTATGCAAATAATCACCTCTTACGATGCGTTCAGTGCCACAATCACACCTACATAAAAAACTACGGACAGGTCTGCCTTTGCCATTCCCATGTTTAGTGCCGTATCGTTTTATTACAGGTGTTGCATCAATAACAATCCAACGATTAAAGCGTTGATAAAGCTTTACTTCTATTGTTTTCATCCCCAAATAGCCTCTCCAATAATCGGAAACTCTTTACAAAAAATCTTTTTGATAGATAGAGCAATCTCACGATGCTCTAATTGAGTTCCATTTGATTCACGCAGTTGGAGGTAGTGGATCCATGAACGCAGTGTGCCATTCATGAAGAGTCTTGTCTGTGTCGAAAGTGGCAGAATGGAGCGAGCACATTCTTTTGCTACGCCATTGCTGACCATCTCACGGTAAAGATGTTCAGAGTTCTCATACAGTTCGCTGATGCGTCTGTAGTAACCAGCGATTTCTTCAGCAGACAGATCATCGATACTGTTCTGTCTGTTCTTGTGATCTTGCCTACGCAGGTGTGGAATTACTGCGGAGCCAAGCTCATTTGTATCTGCATAGCGCTGGCTAAATTCCTGGAATGAGAATGAACGATGACGAAGAATTTGTGGTGAGATTGCACGCGTTGTTTCAATCTCAACGCACATCCCAGCCATCTCAAATGGTGACCAGTGCTTGTGCTTAATGAGGTAACGCAACAACCGTGGAGCTGTGTCCATGTTGTCTTGGTTCCTTGGAGCAGAAACCCGAGCCATCTTAACGATGAGTTCTTCTGCGTTTGGTGTAACCCAAGTGAGATCTACGTTCATCAATCAACCTCCTGTCCATAACCAGATGCCTGCAACTTTAGCAGTTCATCAGCAGGACAGATACGCATTTGTGCATGTTCTGTTGGAGTCTTGAGATGATCCCATCGGATCAATAGGAACTTCAGCTTGGCACCTGATTTGTTTGGCTTAAGGTTGATACCAACCACGGTGCCATAACGCTGGTTCCTGTACTGTTGAATTCGTTCTTTAGTTTCAGAACGTACAGCAAAGATCCCATGAGCTTTGGGACGTTCTGCTACGCGATCACCAATGACGTAATCGTACTGACGCTTGGTACTCATTTGGATTTAAAGAGTTGAAAGTGATTGCAGTCGTACGACTCAGCAGTGTCGTATTCAGGAAAATCAAATGCGCAATAGCAACCATCTTTGTTGTGATGGCAGTCGCCACATTTGTTGAGTGCTTTGAATTTAGTTGCACTCACACTTGGGGTGGAGTCATCCCCATCTGAGGTGAGTGGTTGATTGTTCATGAGTTTGTAAAGCTGCTCAACAAGATAGAGGTTGCGCTTAGCTTCTTCAAAGAAGTCTGCTGTTACTTCATGGGTTGTAATCCTGTAGTGACAGCAGTCGCACTTCTTGCGACGCCTGGTAGATAAACCAGTTCGTCTGGATTCAATAACTCTGAGTCCAGGTTGATTGCATTGAGGACAGTCAGGAAGGATTGCCTTCTGAAATGCCATGAGTTTCTTGAATGTCTAGTGAATCAAGTAGGTCAGCAGTTTGTTCAGAACCAATGAGATTAAATGAATCAACAATTAGCTGAGTCATACCAGTTTCTTTGTAATGTGCATCAAGAAACATCTCAGCAAAGTCAAAGTCATCAGGTGAATTTGTCAGTGCCAGCATAATGTCTGATGGCATGTCATCTACAATGCGTTTAACAAGTGCTTGACGAACACGATCCCATTCGTGATCAGGGATTGAGTCTGCAATTAACTCAGTGACATCTGTTACTGTTTCAGATTGAAGTGGTGTGATCATGAAGAAAAGACCCCCGCATGTGCAGGGGCCAAACATTCCGCATGAAGTTTAGGCTGCCTGGGCTGATGTGTCTACCAACTGATCCATCAGACCAGAGTCTTTGATACGATCCAACATGCCGCACATGATGGTGGCATGGGCTTGGGTCTGTTCCATGAATGCCTTGGCACGCTCAGCACTCATGATGTGAACACGCCCGCAAGGTTCGACGTAGCGCCAGGAGCCATCCGGTTGTGGCTGCCCCTGCTGGATCGCAAGCTTCTCAGAGTTGTAGACGTACCGCAGCTCTAGGTTGTGGTAGTCACGTAAACCATTGGGGTCTGTCCATGTAGCACCAAGGTTGTAACGATTGTCGTCATCGCTGAATGCATGGAACTCAGGGATGAGATGTTTGAAAGCAGCAAAGATTTGCATGACTTGAATTGAGTGAGTGGTTGGTACCCGAGGTGAGATTCGAACTCACGCTTGAGCGATTTTAAGTCGCTTGCCTCTTCCGCTGGGCTACTCGGGCTGACTTGGACTTACCTCTACATCAATGGATGTTGAGTGCCAAGTGTGGTCATGAGGCAATGGCTCAGTGCCATAGTCCCATGTGTCGTAGTCATCCTCATTGCGAGGATCATCAACTAATACGTAGTGCGGTGAGTTGTCTGTGATGTACTCGCCAATGTTGGCCATAGCCATGGCAAGTAGTTGTTCATCGGTGTAGTCGGTCATGATTGAAACCAGCCCTAGTATCGAGGCTAAGGCTGGTAAACCGTGCGGGCTCAGGCAGATTGTAGCTGCTTCTCCCGAAGTTGCAAGACCTCACGGAAAGCTTCTGTGTAAGCTTCACGTTCGTCCTCAGTCAATCGCTGGTTCGCAACACCAGCAATTTGCTTGACAGACATGACGCCCATGTCAACCACCAGCTGGATGGTGAATGTAGGCTTGCCATCAATCATGCATAGCACAACAAAGTGTTTACGCTTCTTGATGTCCTCAGCATAGTGTGATGCAGAGCCGACGCAGTTGCGTACGGCCTGGCCCCACATGGCTAGCTGGTGTGTGTCAATAGGCTGAAAGAATGACCAGGTCTTGTCATTGCGTGTGACCTTAATCGGTTCAGGGAATAGATCCTGACGCAAGGTTTCGTTGGGATTCTGGATCTTCCAAGACTCTGCTTGTACATAGTCATGGAACTCAGCAATGCGCCAACGCTTGGGTGGTGCAAGTTCCTTGCCACTAACAAGGATACGGATTGCCATAGAGAATGTATCATTCAGTTCATGGAATGAAGCACGTGAATAGCCGACATCAGAGTCAATCCAGCGTCCATCTTGTTGCTCAAGATATTTACGCAGCATTGTGAACAACGATGCAACTGGCATGTGTTCACGCAACCATTCAACAAATTGAGATGAGTTGGTATCAAAGCTACGTGTACGGATGTAACTTAATTTGATGCAACAAAGTTCTGTGTAATAAGTCTGATAGTAATCAAGTGGACAATCAGGCCAGATGTTATTAATCCAATCGATGGAGTTAATGACTTGAATAAAAGTATTCCAAGCTTGTCTGATTGGTCTACGCTCAGTGTTATTGGGATCGTTGTAATGACTTGTGCATTGATCAAGAGATACTTGAAGCAGCTTCTTGATTGCAGGCTTAGAGATAATATGTTCAATAGTAATTAGTGCGCAGTAAGTAGCTGATGTATTTATATTCTGCTCATTGAATTTACGCGCAGCATTAAGTAAGTTATCAACAGTCAAGCCTTGTTCTTCGTCAAGATACTTAGACATCATTGACGGAATTTCTGCTGCATCAAATACATTCTTGCAACGGATACGTTCAAACAATCCACGAGAGTCAGACCAGTGAGGCAGGTCTTCCCTCAGGCTTGCTTCAAATGAACGTATACATTGCTCAAGAATTGCACGTCCTTTCTGGCAGTGGATATTAAAAGCTTGCCACTGATAAGCACGCCAACCACTGTCATTCTTATCAGTGATATCGTCTTTGACAATATTCATGGCATAAGTAAATGTCTGAACACCACGAGTACCTGGATGTTCAATACATTTATCTTTGCTATTCCAGATATGATGCGGTGCAGTCTTGGCAGCAGCTGATGTGTTCTTGAATGCATATGCATGACCATACACATATTCATCAGCTTGCTTCTTGGGAGGCAGCCATGCTGCATACCAAACCTGTTCGTAGTGATACAGGATGGCAATAACTTTAAGTCTGGCCTGTGGGGTTGCTACGTCCACAGGCGTGGTAAATACCCGATAGCGATCTGGTGCTGACTGTTGATTGATGTGATCAATCGCAGCTTGTTGATCGGATTCACGCACGACGTTGTGTGGAATCAGATGGGGGATGTTACCTAGTGGGTATTTAGCTTTCTTAGTCGGTGTGGTCTTAGCTTGCTTAGCCAACACCTTAAGTGTTGGGTCATAGGCAAGCAGTTCGGTTTGTAGGTTAGAGGGAAGTTGGAATTGCATTGAGTTGAATAGGTAAAAGGAATGGACAGTTTAACGTCATGTCCAGGACGGAATGATTACTTCATGAAGCCCGTGGCTAGGTAGACCCTACCCCTGGGACCACGCAGTACAAAGTACCAGCGTTTGAATTCAATTGAGAAGCCAATCATTCGTAGTCAGAGGTGTCAACGAGTTGCCATTGAGGATCGATGTGATCAAGATAGGCACAGAAGCCATCTTCATCAAGAGGAATTGGTTCCTCTGGATCCAGTTCAACAGTTGCTGTGCACAATGCAGGAGCCCACTCTTCAGGGTCGAGAGCAGTCGCCCGATAGAGCAAGCGCATTTCGTCAACAACTGCTGTAACTGTGACATGAGTGTCAGTGAATGAGGTGTGTTCGATTGCAAGGACGTTCATCAGTCTTCGATGTAGGAATAGTGAGGGGTCTTGGTCAGGCGGTACTTAGTCCACAGAAATGCTGTACTAAACTCGCCTTCAAATCGTGTTGAATCCAACACATTTGCTGATGCTCTGCGCTGTGCGCAGGCAGCAAGATTGATTCGATCAAACAAAGTGAGCTGGTCGATGTAAGCAGACATGATTTGAGTTGAGTAAGTGAACAGACCTGGGGCTTATACCTTACGGATGCCCAGTATCTTTAGATTAATTTAATGTTTGGAATGCTAACTCCTGTGCCAGGAACACTGACGGATCCTTTGACACCATTGAGATTAGCGTTGAGTGTGAGTTGAAAGGGACCAAGCTTAATCGCTTTGGTCACAGATTTAATTCCATGTTCAGTGATGTTCACACCATGGATGGTGCGATCAAAACTGATGAGTGAACGTTTAGTCATTTGAGATCTTCCGGCAGCAATGCTTGGGAATCTTCTTCGTTCATATTGGACATAACAAACTTTTCTCCATTGGGGGCAATAAAGCCCCCGATGAAACCAATACCATGTTTCTCTGCAGATTCTTTCATCTTGGCTACGAGCTGCATGGCTTGTAGTCTTTGCATATCCAGGGAGTCTGGTATGCGAGGAGTGTTGTTAGTCATTGGGATGAGTTGAGTAAGTGTGTTGAGTCTACCAGGGTTGTCAAGGCATGGACGGGGAGTAACACATAAGTTTATCTAATAGAATTAGAAGAACTCCTGGTACTCCCCCTCCGGGGTTCGGGGTATCAGCTGTGCATAGCTTGATGTTCTTTCCAAGCTGCGTTGTGGATCTCAGCCATCGTGATAGGCGGTTCGCCTACCTCGTCTGGTGCATAGTCCACATCCAGCTCGTTCTCGATCAGTGGGATGATCTCGTCTTCGAGCAGGCTGAGCATGCTTGGAGTGAGGTGCTGGTCCATTTCGTGACGCTTCGACTCGCGTTCGCTGATTGCTTTCAGCAGAGTCAAAGCTTCTTGGACGCAGGCGTATTCGTTCTTGTAGGTCATGAGTTGGTTTGATGTGAGTGAATGCCTGGGACTTATACACCTAGTTGGCGTCGGTGATGCCCAGGATTGAGGCTATGACTGAAGTATTGGCTTGTATTCGCTATTTGCGAATAGCGAACAATATTAAGTATAAATACTTACGTCATTTAGATTTAGGTTCCGTCATGATCCAGCCTGTGTAGTTCTCACTGGTTCGATCAACGCGTATTAAACCGTATTGCTCCAGCTTGACCAATGCCTGAAGATATTGATCAAGCCTTGAGACTTGCGTTGTACATCTTGGAACAAAACATGGTGTGTTGCCATGTTTCTTCTTGTGTCCCAAGAAATACGTATAGAGATTGCGTTGATTGATGGTGAGACCAGGCAGTGTTGCAATGGACATGACTTAGCAATAGTACGGACGTGACTCAGGGTATGCCTTGGCTAGTGCGTTGGCAAAGCTGAGTTCGATGTTGGATCGAGTCGTTGTATCTCCAAGAGAGGGCTGACCTTCGATCTCGTATTCTTCGAAGTACTCGACGTAGGTTTTGATCGCTTGCTTCTTGGAGAAGATGCAGTGGCTGAGGACTGGGAGTCCTGCATGGTACCACCATCCTCCTTCCTCTGGACCGCCGTAGCAGAGCGTCGTTTCGTGGATGGTGATGACCGTTGGGTCTTCGTGTTCGAAGTCCTTGTGGACTTTGTAGGCTTGGATTGCGTAGCGCAATTTGTAGGACTTGGGATAGAACTTCTTGAGTTCTGAGATGTAAGACATTGGAGTGCCTCCAGTAGTGTGGTGATCAGAATTGAAATGATTGTGATGATGACAATGATGATGTCATCTTCATGTTCATGTTTGGTCATCGTAGGTTTCTAGTTCAGGTGGGTTGAGTTCATATTCTTCACGCAGTGCTTGTTCTTGCTGATACGCCATGTCAGCCATGGCATCAAGCAAGTCTGCGTTGAAGTTGGGATCGAGTTGATTCATGGTGAGCTGTAGGTAAAAAGCTGAGCAGTTTAAGGACTTACTCAGGTCCAGTCGTAGTACAAAAGTACCAACGGCGGTGATTAGATCTTTACGCCTCTCCAGGCCAGGCCTTTGTGGATGTTGGAGATGGTGTGATGACTGACGCCAAACTTACTTGCAATTGCTTCGTAAGCTTGTTGCTTGGAGCTGAAAGCTTTCATCACACCGTCATCGGATAACATCCATTTGATGTCACGGACTTTCTCCTTGGTTAGCTTGCAGTTACCCGGAGGACTAACCTTCGGTTGAGTCTTAGCTTCGACCTTAACTTTTCCTTGGATCTCCTTAACAGCCATTATCTTTGGTGCTGGCTGTTGCAGGGGGGTCCGAGGGGTTAGGTCAAAGACACTTGTCTTGACTGGAAACCCAAGGGTCACTGATGTTCCGTCTTTAATGACGGAGATTGTGACCTTACCATCTCGTGTGATAACAGAGATGTGATCAGGGTTGTGAACGTCGAGCTGGCTGAGCGCTTCCATGGATCGTGTTGCTTTGAGTGCAGTGGATGCAGATGGAGAATAGCTGGTACAAACAGGGATGCAAGTACCAGCCGTAGTGGTTCAGGCAGTGAAGACACCAGTGGTAGTGCGTCGTTACCTCATGTACAAGTAAGTGCCAGCCCAATCGGCTTTCAGGAGGCAGGTCTCATACGAGACATCGTCTAGCAAGTTGTACCGCACATGTTTGGCTGGCGCCTTCCATGTGGCTGGTTTGTAGACGGCACCTGATTGCCGATGGATAAAGGCATGGACACTGCTTTCGTAATTGCCAAGCGCATTGCGTGTGACATTACGTTGAATGATCTTGTAGTACTTCGTGCCCCGAACTATTTCAAATTCGATGGCATAGTCTCCGTACTGTTTGTTGTAGTGTTCCAGAAGCTTATCGATCAAACAATTGATGCGTGCTTCCAGAACTTGGGTGTGTTCAGCGAGTCCGTGCATTGTTATTCGTTGAAGGGAGTTGGATGAGATCAACACCGACCATTGCAGATCCAGTGACGGATGCAATGATGATGACGAATACAACTTGGAGCACCTTGCTAGCAAGATTCTCGCGTGAGGCATGGTAAGAATCAAGGGTGATGAACTTGTTCTTACCCATGGAGTAGATGCGTTGCATGTGAGTTGAGATGTTGGGTGAATGTTGAGCAGGATGTGGAGTCCTGCAGTAAACCCACCGTCGATACGCGAACGTATTAAACTGTGTCAATGGAAATAGATCCAAGAAACTGGCAGTGGGTATGCTGGCAAGATGCCAAGACAATACCAGCCAAGCCCGGATGCTATGCATTGATTGATTCCAATGACAAGATTTTGTACATTGGACGCAGCAAAATACTGTGGAATCGTTTACGCAATCCTTCACATCATCCAGGTTTTCAACGTGGCAGTGTTGATTGCACAACCACTAAGATTTCCTGGATGACTGGATGGGATGCTTACGACTTAGAAAGAAGCTTGATTCTTCGTTGGGAACCAAGCTTCTGTCAAGAGCGTATCAAACGGAAGGGTTAAGGGCAGGAGTCTGATGTCAGAAGGGAATCTCTTCCAAGGTTGCTTCAGCCTTTGGTGCTGTGACCGCAGGCTGTACCTTGGGACGAGGGGCAGATCCAATGATCGCACGGACGCGAGTGAGTGCCATCTCGGGGTACTTCAGTGCCACAAGATCGCCATCACTCATGTAGTGCGTACGGATGCTGCTAAGTCTGACATCGTATTGAGTAAGGATGAGCTGCTGACCAACGACGAGTGTGCCGTTGTTATAGGCAGTCATCAAACCATTGGCGTTATTGAACTTAATGCGGCAAGCACCTTCGTACATATCGTTAACGACCATGGTGATCGCGAGGAACTCACGACCCTCATGGACGGCTTTCTCCATGTACGAGATGTTGCCAACAATGGTGTTAGAGAACATGACGTGAACTGAGTTGAGTTGAATAGCAGACGATGAGGTCTGCAGTAACCCATCCTTGCGGATGGGAAAGTGCAAACGTCAATTGCCCTTGATCTCTGCATTGTGTATGCAGTAGTACGTATCACCAAGGAATCCTTGGGTGTAGATGAGATTGTGATTTGGACGGGAGTTGCACGTTGCTTTGTAGTGCTGGTTGATGGCCTTCTGGCCAAGCACTGACAAAAACATGCCAACCCCTGTGCCAAGCACAAGGGCAAGTGTTGCATCAAACATGTAGTTCTTAGTCATGGTTCGGTGAGATGAAGTTGGACAGAGCAGTGCGGTAACCATCGATCTCATAGATCAATGCTTTCTTACGCACGTTGAGCTGCGCTTTGACGCGTTCAGGAGTTTGGTCTTGAGCAAGCTTGACCGCTGCGACGGCCAATGCTTGCGATAACTTCTTGCGTAACATGTAACTGAGTAGGCCACCCTCGGTGGGTGGCAATAACTGCCCAGGGGTTTGCACCCTGGGACCCGCTTTGACGGATCAGCTCACAGCGCGTAGTTTTGCAATAGCTTTCTCAAGCGTTGCAACCTCGTGCTTCTTGTATTCAACCTTTCTCTCAAGCCACTTGACTTGGCAGTCAGCTTGAATTGGTTTTTGCAAAGCATCTCTTAGGGCAACCACACCTAAGTCGACAGAAAGACCGTGATCTTCTGCAGCAGAAAGATACTGGTCTTCCACGGCTTTGACTAGCAGATGCAACTCCTCAGATGTGAACTGAAGAGTGTGCAAAGTGCCAACGACGTTAGCCACAGGAAACTCCTGTTGTGTGCGGTGCCCATCTCCGCTGGGGGCAATAACTGGACCAGGGTTTGCACCTGGTCACCCGCTTGTACGGATCAGTCTTCTTCTTCTTGCCAAGCAAGGCGCTCTTCTTCACGCTGACGCATGAATTTAATAATGCCTTGCACTTCGGCAAGTGTTAGGTAACCTGTTGGGTTACACATACCTGGAAACCACACTTCGTATGTGGTCTCTACACCTGGATCGTTGTGACCCATTAGTCCTGAACCTTTCGGTCCAGTGACAATGGATATCTCACCAACGAGATTGTCGATGTAGACCAGGTGGAAACCACCTGTTACACCAGGGTGTTGTACCCAACCAGTTGTCAGGTCGATCACAGATCTCTCCATGGTGCGGTGCCCATCTCCGCTGGGGGCAATGCTGAGTGGGGGGTTCGACCCCCCAGCATCACGCCTGGTACTCAGAACGGAACGTCATCCTGCGAAGCTGGATAAGACATAAACTCCATACGGATGTTGTCAAGACAATCATCTTCCCAACGCCAGGCTTGTTGACAAGCCTTCTCGTGGGTGGAGCATGCACGCTTGTGAACGTAGTCACCTTCTTCGGCTGTAACCAACCAGTACTCAATCATGGAACCAAGTAAATGCAATGGAACATCTGCGTGTTACGGATGCGCAGCCCCCGTTATCCCTGGATGTATTGATGTAAACTCTGAGTGAACTCTGGCGTAGCTCACTGTCTTATTTCGCGAAGCGCGGGGCTCTTCCCCAACTAGTCGCCAAATGTTAGGAAATCGTAACAATTGCTCGGCTTGGTAGGTATTTAGACCTAAAATCGACTCGCTTCTTGAGAATCGTTCTCAATAACGAGGTCAGGTTCTTTTTTTCCCTACGCATCCCCTCGCGGTTGGCGGTTGGGAGAAGCGTCAGGTAATTTTGTACCCTATTTGAGCCCTATAGGAGCCTTCCTTTTGTAGTAATTTATACCTAAATTGCTATTTTGTATGTTATTTCCCTACTTAGCCCAAAAACTTCAACAAAAAAGCCGGGTCTTACCCCGGCGTTTATGAATTATTTAACCTTATTTTAATTTTTTGATTTAGATTGCGCCTTTCTGTTGAAATTGCGTTGCCAAATTTACGGCTTGTTGATATTTTTCAACATCGGGAACCGCAACGGCTAGTTCCTGGTTAGCAGCAGACCTAGCCTTCTGTACTTCAAAAGGGTGAATACCACTTTCACGAAGTTGATTGGCACGTTCGTCAATTGTTTGACGAATATTTTCGCGTCTTTCTCTGCTTTCCTGGTCCATTTTAAAAATAAATCCCGCTAACCACGGCTCATACTCTTTAGTTTACAAGATGCTTACGTTTTTTAATTACCCAAAGTTAGAATGTACTCAACAAAAGATAAAAAATACGTTTTAAAAGGTTATGGCGCTCTCCCCTGCAGATTTCTACGCCTATAGCCGTGCAACAGGGGTGCCAATCCCTGAATCTCCAGAAGAACGGGTAAAAATAGCGCCTGAAGTTTTGGAATTTCGCCGTAATCAACTCAAACCACCAGTCGAAGAGTCAAATCCCCTCGGTGCGTTGGGTGCTGCCGCTGCTGCAGTAGGTGCATTAGCTGGTTTGGGGTTTGGTGCCAGGGCCTTAATGCGTCGCGGTCAACAGATTCCTAAAGGTCCAGCCCGCTCTGCAACCGCTGGAGTGACTAAAGCCAATCTTGCGGACATTCAAGCTGTTCGCCGTGCAGCAGCAACTTCAGAACCAGCTCCATCTAAAGCTCCCCCAACGCGACAAGCTGTTTACGCAGCTGTTGCCCAAAAACCTGAATCAGAGTTACCTAAGGTGTATCGCCCACAAGGCGATATTTACGACCGTATTTCTCGCGCAGCCGATCCAGAAGCTTTAGAAACGCAAACTTTAATTACCGACCCACGCACTGGAGAAATTTTTGCTCGTGGCCGCAGCCCCGAAAGGTTTGCTGAAACTTATGTGTCTTTACGTCCGGCGTTAACAGGCCAACGCACCGATCTTCCCGAAGGACGCACCCCTGGAACATTCAAAGAATTTAGTCAGAACATCCAAGCTAATTTAACGGATCTTCAAGATCAAGAAATTCTTAATACGCGTAATCAATTTATTAACGCAGTTGAATCTGGTGAAGATCAAACTACAGGTCGTTTTATTAAACAACTGAATATTGCAGACCCCTGGGGCCAATCCACTGTTCCACCAACGTTAGTTAATGAGCAGCAAGCAACGCCTCTTCTTTCGGCGGCTGCAGTTAGTCCACGGGAAAAAGCCCAAGAGTTTCTTCAATCGCGTTTTGAAGAATTAGGTGCCACGATGCCGGGCCGCTATCGGCGGGAACGTGCCATGGGTCAAGACCCAGCTATCGCGGAAGCCATGGAGCTGTATGCATCCACTGGTGACCCATCCGTCTTATCACGTTTGTCCGAAGCACCGTCTTCCCCGCTGACTGTAATACCACGTGTTCAAACAGAACTCAGAGAAAAAGAACAAATCCCAACCAGTATGTTCTTCAAACCCACAGGGCGAGGTGAGTTTGTTGACGACTTGTTTGAAAAAGATATTGCCTTAACAAATAAAATTTCTGCACTTGGCGAACAAAAACAAGCAATTATTAATCGTCTTAATGAAATTGATCAGTTGGAGCCACAACTTCGTTTTGCTGCTGCGGACGAACCTGATCAGGGCGGATATTACACCCGCATGCTCAATAAAATGCTGTTTGAACGTCAAAGCCTAAATCCAGAATCTATCAATGTTGATCTTGGTGACGCACTAGCAGAACGCAACTATGTGCGAGGGCAAATGGAATCTTTGGAATCCCTTGGATCTAAATACAATATGATTCCACGTCAAGAAGGAGTGCGTCCTTTCTTTGAAGTAGATCCAGTCACCGGTGAACCTATTGCAGAAACTCTTGAGATTCGTAGTGGTCGTCCCTCTGTTCAGTTAGACGAACAAAAAACTGGTGGCGGCCGTTATTTTTCTGCGTACGATCCAGAAGCTCAAACGGGTTCTAGCATCGGCATCTATGGAGTTGAACCACGCAACTTCCCGATTGCAGATCCCGAGCTTCGTCCGACTGCATTGCAACGCGAAGAAACCAAAATGACCTTGCGCCACGGTAGTTATCCTGGATTTAAAACAACAATTACTTCTACTCCTGAACAAAAACTTTCTTCCATTAACATGTCGCAAGCAACAATTCGAGCTGCTAAACAGCAAGCAGCAAGAAATCCACGTGGCGGTGTCTTACCAGATGAAATAACCCTTCTTCGTAGGCAAATGGCTGAGCCAGCTCAAGCTGAAGAAATTACTTTTGTTCCTCGCCTAACCCCTGATCCTGGCACACTTCCTCCTCAACAGTTAGGTTTAAAAGGTGTTACTGGATATTCCGCAAGACAAGTACAGTCTCCTGCTGACCTTGCTGCAAATCAGCTTGAAGCTTATATGAGTAGACTACAAAGAGGAAGATCAACACCTTTAACTTCTGAAGTTGTTATTCAACCCCGTTTAATTTGATCATGGCTGAGCAAAAAAAAGATAAAAAATGGATCCAAGGTGCCGACATTAAGGAAGGCGCTTTTACGGCTAAAGCCAAGTCCCGTGGCATCACACCCGCCCAGCTTCAAGAGAACGTATTGGGTGCTCCGGACAAGTATGATCCCAAAACAGTTAAGCAAGCTAACTTACGTAAAACTCTTGTAGGCTTACATAAGAAGAAAAAAGCTAAATGAAATTAGAGCAGCCTAGGACCTCACCAAATGACTACATAAAATTTGGTGGTGAAAAAGAACATAAAACAAACTTCAAAGACAATTACGATTTACCGGCATCTTCGGCTAAAACTCCGTGGATTCCATCTCGCTTTACTCAAGAAGATTTGACTAATCGCGTTGCTAATCAACGTACAACACGAAATAAAAAACTTAATTTTGTTTCAGAAGAACCTAAACCTGACTCTTATGTCATGTTTACAAACCTTGGGCGTTTTAATCCTGAAACAGATTATGACTTCACAATAGGGCGCCCACTTACTGAAATGTTTCCAGAGCAACAACCAGACTTCAATCCTTTATGGAAAGAAGTCTATACCTATAGTCCTGTTATTTCACCAGAAGAAAAAACTGAAAATCCATTTCCCAGGGCAAACAACCTAGATCCAAATGGTTATTTACTGGCAATGGCGGAAGAAGGTTTCACTACAAACATTCCAAAACTTCCGGATGTAATTTCAGAAAATCCACAGGGTTCTATCAACGTAGGTTAATCAACCTAAAATAAAAACATACTGGTAGATAATATGAACCTTTCTGGGCGCCTGCTGGGTTATTTAAAAAGGAATAAAGACCTTGTTGGTAACGTTGCAACAGGTAGTGCGCTTTCGGCAGGTTTTGGCATGATGGCCGGTGGTCCCGGTGTTGGCCTTGCATATGGCCTTGGTGATTTGGCAGTGGCTCTTCCTTTAACTGCTGCAGCACGCAAGATTCGTCCTCCCAAGACCAGACGTGTAGAAGTTGCTCCAGGTAAGTTTGAGCAAGAGATGGTTCCCTCTGGCCTGGAAACTGCAGCAAATATTGGTGGCTCTTTACTTTCTCCTCTTGCTACAGAAGCAATTGCTGGAAAGTTTTTAATGCCTCCTTCTGTTGAGCCAACGCAGGTGTCACAGGAGCAGCAGATCATGCAACAAATGATGCAACGCCAAGCAGTTAATAACTTAGAAGCGCCCCAAGCCGTTGCACCTGGTACTCAGTTCCAAGCACAAGGGATTGAACAAACTTTCCTGGATCAGTATCGCCAGAACATGGATAAAGTCCTCGGAGCTTATCCCCCTGAATATATTGAAGCCTTGCGTGCTGCTGGAGGTATTGTCTAATGAATCCCTTAGACATTGTTAAACAGTATAAACGTGGCTTCAAGAAAGCAGATATCGCACAAATTCGTATGGTCCGAGAGGGCCTTGGATACGGACAGAGTGTTTTAGACCCGCGTTTCAAAGAAGCAATTAAAGCAAAAGGTATTTCCGCACGGGAAACACCAAGCCAGTTTTTAGGTGCTTATACGTCCCGCATGCTGATTGATGTCGGCAATGACGGTACACGTACCTATTGGTGGCGTTGGAACCATCCCTTAGCAATTGCACAACGTGTTGCTGAAGTTGGTGTGCAGGAAATCGATACACCTACAGGCCGTGCTGCAGCAGGTCTAGCGATTGCAATACCGGCCGTTGCAGCTGCTGGTACTTACGACATCACAAATCCTGAAGAACAGTTCCGTCCTGAGGGTTACGCTCAAACTTATTCCCCTAAGGGTGCAGAAGATCGTCGTGCAACAGCACAACCAACCCAAGAGTTATTCGAACGTTTCTTCCTGGGACGTACTGGCGACCCTCTCAAGTACGCAACAGCAAAAGAAGAAATTCCTTCTTTAACACCTGAGCGTTATTCAAATTACCTTAACTTCCTTTACAACGATAAAGGTTTGCTTGGTTTAGGTATTGTCAAAGGAAC
>Ga0222712_10000744_pt1 | contig 41412 bp, 38 predicted proteins | sample C33_657DmetaG_FD_165043 | JGI IMG/M metagenome (GOLD analysis project Ga0222712, IMG submission 165043) | Estuarine water microbial communities from San Francisco Bay, California, United States - C33_657D | ecosystem: Environmental > Aquatic > Marine > Unclassified | place: USA: California... | reverse complement strand
CCAGGGGTGACCATTTGCGATACGCGCCGCAATCTTCTTTTTTAGAAACAACTTTGTCATGTCTGCGAAGATAAGGCGGATTAATCTGCCAATTTTTCCCTTTTCTTTGCAACGGCAAAATTTTTGCCATTATTATGGGGTAAAACAATTAGCAATTCTTATGGAAGCGTCAATACCAAACGAAATGGAGCAAAATATTGAAAATGAGCTCAATACCGACGAAAATATACCTGGAACCGAGCATCTAAATAAACCGGTTGCTGATGAAGATCCTATCCCCAAGCTTGAGGCCGAATTGCAGGAACAAAAAGACAAATACCTGCGTTTAATGGCAGAGTTTGATAATTTTAGAAGAAGAACATCCAAAGAGCGTTTAGAGCTAATTCAAACTGCTGGCAAAGACGTTATTGTATCAATGCTTGATATTTTAGACGATTGTGATCGTGCCGAAAAGCAGTTGCAAAGTTCTGACGATATCGCAGTTCAAAAAGAAGGGATTCAACTCGTTTTTAATAAATTGCGTGCTACTATGTTAGCCAAAGGGGTAAAGGCGATGGAAAGTATCCACGAAGAATTTGATGTTGAAAAGCATGAAGCCATTACTGAAATTCCTGCACCCTCTGAGCATCTAAAAGGAAAGGTAATTGATGATGTAGTAAAAGGGTATTATTTAAATGATAAAATTATCCGCTTTGCAAAAGTGGTAGTAGGTAAATAAATTAGAAATGGCTAAAAGAGATTATTACGAAATATTAGGGGTATCTAAGTCTTCATCGGCAGATGAAATAAAAAAAGCATACCGCAAAGTGGCCATGCAATTTCATCCAGATAGAAATCCGGGTGATAAAGAAGCGGAAGATAAATTTAAAGAAGCTGCGGAAGCATACGAGATTTTAAGTGATGCCGATAAAAAAGCTAAGTATGACAGATTTGGTCATGCTGCTTTTGGTCCGGGAACGGGTGGCGGCGCCTCTCATAGCTCTAATATGGATGATATATTTAGCCAGTTTGGAGATATGTTTGGTGATGATGTTTTTGGTTCGTTTTTTGGTGGTGGCGGAAGATCAAGAGGCGGCGGCGGCAGGGCTGCAAGAGGACAGCGCGGAAGTAATTTGCGTATAAAAATCAAATTGAATTTCGAAGAAATTGAGAAAGGCGTCACCAAAAATGTAAAAGTTAAAAAGCATGTTACCTGTTCAGGTTGTGGAGGTAATGGTGCCAAAGATAAGAATAGTGTTCAAACGTGTAGTTCTTGTGGAGGTAGTGGACAGGTGCGTAAACTCACGAATACTTTTTTAGGCCAAATGCAAACCGTTACTACTTGTTCTTCTTGTAATGGTGAAGGAACAACTGTCACAGCTAAATGTGGTACTTGTAAAGGTGAGGGAAGAATGTATGGCGAAGAAACGATTTCTATTGATATTCCAGCAGGCGTTCAGGAAGGCATGCAGTTAAGTATGAACGGGAAAGGGAATGCTGGGGAAAGAGGTGGAAGCCCTGGTGATTTAATTATACAAATTGAAGAAGAAACACATCCAGAATTACAACGTGACGGATTAAATGTAGCATTTGATTTACACTTAAATTTTGTGGATGCTGTATTTGGAACACAGGTAGAAGTGCCCACTATTGATGGACGTGCTAAAATAAAAATACCTGCGGGTACACAAAGCGGAAAAATATTTAGACTCAAAGGAAAAGGTTTTCCAGAAGTGCAAGGTTATGCCAAAGGGGACCAATTGATTTACGTAAATATTTGGACGCCGCAAGCGGTTTCCGAAGAGGAAAAAGCAATGCTAGAAAAATTACAAGCTAGTAATAATTTCAAGCCTAATCCAAGTAAGTCTGATAAAAGCTTTTTTGATCGGGTTAAAGAAGCCTTTAATTAATCTTTTGGTATAATTATTCAACAAGTTTGTAAATATCCTTGCTGTTTCTGCCGTATCCATCGTAGTCTAATCCATAGCCTAACACAAATTTATTAGGAATCGAAAAGCAACAGTAGTCGATGGGTACTTCAAATACGGTAGCATCTGGCTTGTGCAGTAGTACACCAATTTTTAGGGATGCTGGTTGTTGATTGTGTAGTTGCGGCAAAAAGGTATGTAGCGTTTTGCCCGTGTCAATGATGTCTTCTAAAACAATAATATGTCTATTTGTTAGGTCAATGTCAAGGCCAATGGCTGTTATGACTTGTCCTGTAGAAGTGGTGCCTTTATACGAAGCTAGTTTAATAAAACATATTTCAGCTTCTATGGTAATTGATTTGAATAAATCCGAAGCAAACATAAATGAGCCGTTTAGTACAGCAATAAACAATGGTTTTTTGCCAGCATAATCGGTATTTATTGCATTTGCTAATGCATTAATCTTTTCTTGGATCAGGGCTTCATGTAAAAATATTTCAAAACTTTTTCCGTGTAGTTGAATCGTAGACATATCCTTATTTTTTCTTTCCTTTTTTAGATTTTTTCGAACTAGTTTTTGCAACGGCTTCCGCTCTCAATCTAATTTTTTGATCAGCTGGTAAAATACTGTCTTTCGCAATAGATGGATTTAGTGTTAGTATGGTGCTTAACTGTACGCCTTCTTTTTGTGCAATACTATAAAGTGTTTCAGAACCCTGTGTGGTATGAACTTCCGTAGCCCCATATTTTTGTTTCTTTTCAATAAATAAAATACGGTCTTGGTCTAAAATATTCATTTCGGCAAGTTCATTGTACTCGAACAATTTACTTAAACTAATTTTTTGTTGGTTTGCAATGGCAAGAAGTGAGCTTCCTTTAATAGCAAGTATCCCTCTGGTATGGTTGATGGTAACTTTGGTGTTCTCAAGTAGGCTTACAGTAGTAGGTATTACTTCTTTGGTAGGCGAAGGTTGCACAGCAGGGGCTACTGTAATTATTGTATCAGTTGCTTGTACAGGCACTGGCGGTAATTCTTTGGTAGGCGCTGGTTGTACCACAGGGGCTACTGTAATTATTGTATCAGTTGCTTGTACAGGCACTGGCGGTAATTCTTTGGTAGGCGCTGGTGTTATAACAAAGTCGATTCCTTTTTTCTTTTGCTCAATAGCGATAAGTGTGTACTGCGCTAAATCATAATCATTAATCGTTTTTATTAATTGTGCTGGATAATTTGGGTTGGTAGCATAACCAGCTTGTTTGAGTCCGAATGCCCAACTGGTAAAATCTCTAACGTCTAGTTTAAACAAAAATGCATAGTGCGTTCTTGTTTTCAAAAAATTAGAGTGATCAATAAAAGAGGCCTCTGCATTATCATAGACTCTAAAACATTCGCCATTAGCATCATCATTGTGGTATATTTTTGGTCCCCTCCATTCTGTTTTACATTTAATGCCAAAATGGTTATTGGCTTCTGTGGCGAGTCTACTTTTTCCTGTTTGTGATTCTAGTATAGCTTGACCTAATTTAATGGCAGCAGGAACCCCAGTTCTAATTTGCTCCTGCATTGCAATATTTTTATATTGATTGATATAGGCGACTGTTTCTATGCTAATCGTTTGAGTTATACCACTCATTGAGACGATTACTGTAAATAAAAGTGTGCTTATAAGTTTTAATTTCATCGTTGTTTTTTTTGGATCAGTAACATGCCATCTCTGATTGTCAATAATACTTGTGTGGTTCGTGCATCATTTTTTACATGTTCATTAAATGCATGAATGGCTATTGCATTTTTTCCTGAAATAGTATTTTCTAATACTTCTCCATGAAATAAAACATTGTCTGCAATGATGATGCCGCCGGGTGCAAGTTTTGGTAACACCATTTCATAATACTCGATATAGCCAGTTTTGTCGGCGTCTATGAATACAATATCCCAAATATGCGGGAGGGTAGGTATGATTTCTTTGGCATCACCAATATGTAATTTAATTTGATGTGCATATTTACTTTGATTAAAGTAGCCGTCAGCAGTTTGTGCGTCTTCTATTCTATTTTCTATCGTATGTAGTTTCCCTTCAAGGTCAAGCCCCTTGGCTAAACATAGCGCACTGTACCCGGTAAACGTGCCAATCTCTAAAATATGCATTGGTTTTTTCATGCAAGACAGCATGCTTAAAAATTGCCCTTGCACTTCACCACTAAGCATATGCGCTTTGGGATGCGTGGCTCTTGTTTCATCTAATATCATTTGCAATAAGCTATCTGCGGGTGTTGTAAAAACATCCGAGTAAGTTACCGCTTGGTCTATAATAAATGGAACTGACATCTAGTTTTAAATCACGGTTTCTTTTTTAGAAATAAGCAGGAGTCCTATTAATGTAATCAGTCCGTTGATGATAAGGAGTTCAAGGCCAATTTCAAAAGACCCAAATAGTGCTTTTTGATTGAGATCAATGATCAAACAAAGAAGTGGAGAAAGTATACAAACCAGTGGCACCCATTTATCTGATACGTTTCTTTTTAAAATAATCCCAAATGTAAAGAGGCCTAAAAGTGGACCATAAGTGTAAGCAGCTACTTTCAAAATAACCCCAATCATACTTGGATTATCAATCCACTTGTAACCCATCACAAATAATAAAAAAACAAGTGCAAATCCAATATGTATTCTTTGTCTGATGGTTTTCTTTTTTGCTTCATCCCAGTCTTCTCTACGTTGCATGCCTAAAATATCAATGCAAAAAGTAGCGGTAAGGGCCGTAATGGCGCCATCAGCACTTGGAAATAAAGCGGAAATAAGCGCAATAATAAAAATAATCGACATGGCTGGTGGCATGTGTTCAAGTGCTATGCTTGGGAATAATTTATCGCCAGTAACTGCTAAGCCGTTTGCGCTTGCAAACAAATATAATAAACCCCCTAAAAACAAAAAGAGGGTAATAACAACTAACATGGTAAAGCCTAGCGTGATTACATTTTTTTGCGAATCTTTTAAGGTCTTTACTGATATGTTTTTTTGCATCATTTCCTGATCCATACCTGTCATGGTAATGGTAACAAAGGCGCCCGCTAATATTTGCTTAACAAAAAATAGCTTACTGGTTGGTTCTGTAAAAAAGATTTTAGTGTAACCTTTGTCGGCCATAGTTGATAAGCTTTCAAAGAAACCTACATGCAGTTGATTTAGGATATAAAAGACACAAATCACCAGTCCTAAAAGCATACAAGAAGTTTGTAGTGTATCGGTCCAAACAATGGTTTTAACGCCACCTTCATAAGTGTATAAAAGTATCATGAGTAGGATAATAAGTGTTGTTGCCCAAAACGGAACATGGAAACTTTGTAGGATCGCATCTTGTAAAATACGTACCACTAAGTAAAGCCTTGCAGTGGCGCCTAGTGTCCTGGATAAAATAAAAAAGGACGCACCCGTTTTATACGAAGCAACACCAAGTCGAGTGCTTAAATAATTGTATATCGACGTTAAATTAAGCTTGTAGTAGAGTGGGAGGAGCACATAAGCAATGGTTAAATAACCAATCACATAACCCAGTGTAATTTGTAAATATGAAAATGCGTTTACGTAATTGGTGCCACCTACAAGGGTACCCACTTGTCCGGGAACGCTCACAAAGGTTACACCGCTCAGTGAAGTGCCCACCATTCCAAATGCCACAAGCATCCAGTTGCTATTTCTATTACCAATAAAAAAAGAATCATTGGTGCTGTTTTTGCCTGTAATTTTAGCAACCACAAGTAGAATTAGAAAGTATATAATTACAAAAGAAAATAAAACAATGGGCGACATAGCAATCGTTATTTTTGTTAAATTGTAGGCCTTAAAGGTAAGGATATTGCTCCTTTCCACGCATAAGAATCTGATATATGTCTATACAAACGGTAGCTGTTTTTTGTGGTTCAAAAGATGGGTTAGACCCTCAGTTTTTAATGGAGGCAACAGCCTTTGGAAATTTATTAGGATCTGCTGGCATGAGCCTTGTTTATGGGGGCGGCAATAAAGGCCTTATGGGTGCTGTCGCCAATGGCGCTATGGCTGCAGGCGTTAAAGTTATTGGCGTAATACCTGAACTCTTGATTGCTTGGGAGCACCAACATGAAGGCATTACAGAATTGCATATTGTTTCAGATATGCATGTAAGAAAAAAGATGATGTATGATCTATGTGATGCTGCACTCATTTTACCAGGTGGCAATGGCACACTAGACGAACTCTTTGAAATGCTAACTTGGAATACATTAAAAATTCACGACAAAAAAATTATCTTATTAAACTGTAATGGCTTTTATGATCACTTAATTGCACATATGCGTGTGATGCAAGCCAAAGGTTTTTTATATGAAAATTTCGAACATCGTTTGATGGTTGCTACAACAGCAAAAGAAGCGCTGGCTTTACTGCAAAGTTTTTAATGACTTTCTGTATCAAAAATTTTACCAGCGTTTAATATATTATTAGGGTCAAATGTTTTTTTGATAGAACGCATGAGTCTTAAATGTGTTTCCGAAAAAACAGTTTTCAAAAAAGGTTTTTGAATCAGTCCCACACCGTGTTCCCCACTAATGGTTCCGCCTAAGCTTGCAATGAGTTCAAAGAGTGGCATGAGCGCAGCCGTCATTTCAGGATTGTTGTAACTATTTTTAATGGTAGGGTGGTTGATGCGAATATGCAAATTGCCATCACCTGCGTGACCATAACAAACTACTTTAAAGCCATTATTAGCAGCTATTTCTTTAACACCTCTAATTAATTTAGGTAGTTCAGCCCTTGGCACAACAGCATCTTCCTCAATGGTGTAGCCTGCCATCACAGATGCTTCATTTGCTTTTCGGCGAATTTTCCAAAGTTCATTTTTTTGCTCCGCGTCTTCTGCAAAATATATTTCACCTACTTCGTAACTATTTAATACTTCTGAAATGGCTTCCATTTCATGCATTAAAATATCTAGGTTATTGCCGTCTACTTCGATAATTAAATGTGCAGCTAAACCATCTGTTAATGGAACTGCTGAACTATCTAACATTTTTGTAGCAAGTGTTATGGCATCTATTTCCATGAGCTCCATAGCGCTTGGCGTAATGCCTGCTCTAAAAATGGCACTCACTGCTTCGCTCGCTTTTTCTAAGCTATTAAATGGAGCAAGCATAAGTAAATCAAATTTCGGATGCGGAATTAAACGAAGCACAATTTTAGTAACAATACCAAGGGTGCCTTCGCTACCAACAATTAATTGTGTAAGGTTGTAGCCAGTGGCATTTTTTAAAACATTAGAACCAGTCCAAATAATTTCACCAGAAGCTAATACGACTTCTAAGTTTAAAACATAGTCTTTTACGACGCCGTATTTTACAGCCTTAGGGCCGCCTGAGTTTTCAGAAATATTACCACCTATAAAACAACTTCCTTTGCTAGCAGGGTCTGGTGGGTAAAAAAGTCCTTTTTCTTTTACTGCATTTTGTAATACTTCTGTGATCACACCAGGCTCAGTGGTTACTTGCAAATTACGCTCGTCAATATCAAGTATTTGATTGAGTCTTTCGGTAGATAATAATACGCCGCCTAAATGTGGAAGTGCGCCACCTGTTAACCCTGTACCTGCACCTCTTGGCGTTACGGGTAATACATGTTCGTTACAAATTTTTAGGATGGCTGAAATCTCAGCTGCTGTTTTTGGCTTTACAACAACCGCAGGCAGGTACAATAAATTTTCGGTTTCGTCTTTGCCATACTTATGCAAGCTTTCTTCATCTGCTACTACAAAATCATTTCCAATAAGTTGCTTAAACTGTTCTACAATAGAAGCAGTAACGACGCCGTTTGCCATTATTATACGATTAAGAAAGAAAAACTAGAAGAGGCCAAATAATGTGCTATCAATTTTTCCAATGATATCGCCTAGGTCTGCTTCATTTTCACCAAATTTATTTTTATCACAATCAATTACAAGTAATGGACCTTCTTGGTATCCATCAATCCATTTGTTGTAATATTCGTTGAGGCGTTTTAAATAATCGAGTCTGATATTTTCTTCATATTCTCTTCCTCTTTTTTGTATTTGTGATACGAGGGTAGGAACAGAAGCTTTTAAATAAATGAGTAAATCCGGAGGTTGTACCATGGTTTTAAGCGTGGTAAAAAACGCATAATAGTTATCAAAGTCACGCTTACTCATAAGCCCCATTTCGTGTAAATTGGGCGCAAAAATATTGGCGTCTTCGTAAATGGTTCGGTCTTGAATAATGGTTTCAGTACCTCTTGCGATTTCTAGTAATTGGTTAAGTCTACCATTTAAAAAGTACACTTGTAAATTAAAACTCCATCTAGGCATGTCTTCATAGAAATCCATGAGGTATGGATTGTGGTCTACGTCTTCAAATTGAGGTATCCAACGGTAATGCTTACTCAGCATTTCAGTGAGTGTTGTTTTACCTGCGCCGATATTACCTGCGATAGCGATGTGTTTGGGTTTCTTAGCTTTTGCCATAGGGGTTGAAAATACGAAATGAGTATCTTAAAAAGATAATTAAAGTTTGTTTTTTTTAATAATAGTTCATGCCAATAGCGCTTCTAACAAGTGTTAGGGTTTTAGAGGCGCTTTCGCCTGCCTTTTCGGCACCTAGTTTCATGATTTTTTGAAGGGTGGCCGTGTCTTGTTGTAAATCAGCGGCCTTTTCACGAATAGGCTTAATAAAGGCGGCCATGTCTTCTGCTAGTTGCTTTTTAAGATCACCGTATCTGATAATACAATTGCCTTCACTACTGTTATTGTAATCAGCGGTAAATTTTTCTACTGTATCTGGTGTGCTAACAAGTCCCATCAGGGTAAATAAGTTTTCGATGTACCCAGGCATTGGAGCGTTTGGCATTAAAGGGCCGCCATCCGTTTTCGCTTTCATGATTTTTTTACGAATCACATCATCTTCATCGGCTAAGTAAAGTGTGTTCATTTGATTTTCACTTTTACTCATTTTACCTTCGCCATCTAAACTCATAATTTTTACAAGTTCGCCGCCATAATTAAATGCATAAGGTAACGGTAAAACCTCGCCGTATCTATGGTTAAAGCGCTCTGCATAATTGCGCGCCATTTCTAAATGCTGTTCCTGGTCTTTACCAACAGGCACTTTTACAGCGCGGTGAATTAAAATATCTGCGGCTTGTAATACAGGGTAGGTAAGAAGTCCAGCGTTTACGTTTTCTGGTTGTAAACGAACTTTTTCTTTAAAGGTCACTGTTTTTTCAAGTTCACCTTTATACGCCATCATATTCAAGTACAAATAAAGTTCTGCAATTTGAGGAACGTCACTTTGTACATACAAGGCTACTTTTTCTGGATCTAGTCCGCAAGCAATATTTTCGGCAATCACGCGAAAAACATTTGCTTGTAATTCTTTGGTATCTGGATGGGTGGTAAGGCTATGCCAGTTTGCTACAAAAAAGTAACAATTGAACTCGTCTTGCATGCGCACATAATTGCGCATGGCGCCAAAATAGTTACCTAAATGAAGGAATCCTGTTGGCCTAATGCCACTTAAAACCACCTCTTTTTCCATAGCCGCGAAGATAAGGCGCTTTTTCATGATATTTGCTATACAAATACCCTAAAACTGCCCCTTATTCAAGCTTCCAATCACATATTAGGCTCACCCATCGAATACCTGAAAGGCGTTGGCCCTTTGAGGGGTGAATTATTAAAAAAGGAGCTGTCGATTTATACCTTTTCGGATTTACTTGAACATTATCCGCACAGGCATATCGATAAAACCCAGGTGCACAAGATAGGCTCCATTAGCCCCGCCACCGACTTTGTGCAGGTAGTAGGTATACTTCAGCCACCCGCTTTAATGGGGGACAAAAGGGCTAGACGCCTTATTGCGCAGTTGGTGGATGATACGGGTACATTAGAACTAGCTTGGTTTCAGGGGGCTAATTGGGTGCAAAAAAACCTAGTTCCAGGACAGAAATACCTGGTTTTTGGTAAAACAGGCTTTTTTAATGGGAAGCCTCAAATGGTACACCCCGAAATTGAAATTTTTACACCGGCCAAAGAAGGAGGCAAAGATTATTTAGAACCGGTTTACCCAGCCACCGAAAAATTAAAGGCCCGTGGGCTTAATGGAAGACAACTGGCAAAACTGACGTACCAGCTTTTTTCAATGATTAAGCCCGCAGATATACCTGAAAATTTACCTGCCCATATATTATCCGATTATAAGCTCATGAACCGTTATGAGGCTTATTCCAATATTCATTTTCCGGTTTCAGACAAGGCCTATAAAGCAGCGCTGAGGCGTTTAAAATTTGAAGAATTATTTGTGGCACAAGTGCGCTTAAACCTTGTGCGCCTTGCCAGGCATCAGTCAAGCAGGGGTGTTGTTTTTGAAAAAGTAGGCGATTTTTTTAATACTTTTTATAACCAATATTTACCCTTCCAATTAACAGGTGCACAAAAAAGAGTACTCAAAGAAATTAGAACCGATACTGCTAGGGGTCGTCAAATGAACCGCCTTTTACAAGGTGATGTAGGAAGTGGTAAAACCATCGTAGCGCTTCTCAGTATGCTGCTTGCCGCTGACAATGGATTTCAGAGTTGCTTAATGGCACCCACCGAAATTTTAGCGCAGCAGCATTATCATGGACTCAGTGCATTATTAAAAGATATGGGTGTAGAAATTGCGCTGTTAACGGGAAGTACCAAAACAGCTGCAAGAAAAAAAATAATGCAAGGTTTGCAAGATGGCACCCTGCATTTTGTAGTTGGCACACACGCTGTTATTGAAGAAAAAGTACAATTTAAAAATTTAGGTTTTGTGGTTGTAGATGAACAGCACCGCTTTGGTGTAGCGCAGCGCGCAAAATTATGGGAGAAGGCTTTAATACCCCCACACGTACTTGTTATGACAGCAACACCAATTCCTAGAACCCTTGCCATGACAGCATATGGCGATCTTGATTATAGTGTGATGGATGAACTGCCACCGGGTAGACAACCTATTACAACCGTGCACCGTAATGAAATGATGCGTGCATCTGTTATGGATTTTGTAAAAACAGAAATTGAAAAAGGCAGACAAGCTTATTTTATTTATCCATTAATTGAAGAGAGCGAAAAGTTATCTTACGAAGATCTCATGCAAGGGTATGAACAGGTAAAAAGTTTTTTTCCTGAGCCTAACTATAAAATTAGCATGGTGCATGGAAGACAACCATCTGATCAAAAAGAAACCAACATGGCGCGCTTTGTAAATGGAGATACACAAATTATGGTAGCCACCACCGTAATTGAGGTAGGTGTGAATGTGCCTAATGCATCCGTCATGGTCATCGAAAGTTCCGAAAAATTTGGTTTATCGCAGTTGCATCAGTTACGCGGACGGGTAGGAAGGGGCTCCGAAAAAAGTTTTTGCGTTTTATTAACAGGTCAAAAAGTAAGCAACGATGCTAGGGAGCGCATCAAAATTATGTGTGCTACCAATGACGGCTTCTTAATTGCCGAAAAAGACCTAGAACTAAGGGGTCCTGGCGATATTGAGGGGACTAGACAAAGTGGTGCTTTGAACTTTAAGCTTGCTAATATTGTTAATGACAAAGAGGTATTAGAAGTAGCTAAAATGGCTGCCGAAAAGCTGGTAGAAGAAGACCATACCCTTAATTTGGCAAAAAATTTAGAATTGAAAAACTATCTTCAATCCCAAAAGGCTAGGTCGGGGTGGGGAAAGATATCGTAACTCATAAATAAACAAGATGTTGCTGCGCAGATTAGTTGGTGTTTTATTGATTTTATTTACCACTTTTATAGTAGAGGTGAGCGCGCAGCAGTACCTCGAATTTACTGAAAATAAAGGTCAGTGGCCGGAAGCAATTAAGTTTCAAGCACAAACTGTTGCTGGAGCTTTTGCACTTCAAAATAACGGGTATCGAGTACTCGTACATAACCCTCAAGATTTAGCGGCCTTAAACACGCACCCCCGCGAAAAAAATCATGTTTCAACGGTGCCTGAAAATTTTGACGGCGTAGTACATTCGCATGCCTATGAAGTTCGCTTTTTAAACGCCAATCCAAATCCAACCATTGTACCTGAAAAAATTCAGCCATCGTACAACAATTATTTTATAGGGAATGACGCTAGTAAATGGGCGAGTGAATGTAAAATCTACAAAGCAGTTGTATATAAAGATTTATACCCTGGTATTGATATCAGGTATTATACCAACGAATCCCAATTAAAATATGATATTATCGTGCACCCAGGAGCCGATGTTTCAAAAATTGCTTTATATATTGATGGGGCAGATGGTATCAAAATAAAAAACCGTGCACTCGAAATAAAAACAAGGGTGACCACCGTTTCTGAATTAGCGCCATACTCTTATCAGCTAAAAAAAGAAGGCAAAAACGAAGTGGATTGTAATTATACAGTCAAAGGAAATATTGTAAAGTTTACAATTGCAGGAGATTATGACAAAACCCAAACCTTGGTAATTGATCCGTCGATTGTATTTTTTGGATACACAGGAAGTACAGCCGATAATTGGGGGTATACTGCCACTTATGACCCGCAGGGTAACTTTTATGCGGGAGGTATTGTTTTTGCTAGTTCTGGCTCTTTTCCAGTTAGCAATGGCGCTTTTCAAACCACTTTTGGTGGTGGTGTAACAGAAGGCGAAATTGGGGCAATGGATATAGCAATCATGAAATTTGATCCTAGCGGGGTAAATCGGATGTATGCCACCTATATTGGTGGTAAAGGAAATGAACAACCCCATAGTTTGGTAGTTGATGCGAGTGGAAATTTAATTATCGCAGGAAGAACATCCTCTGGTAATACCTACCCCGTAAAGGGCCTGTCTACTTATGGTCCACTTGGCGGATTATTTGATATTGTTATCACAAAATTAAATGGCGCAGGAGCGGCACTTATTGGATCAGTGCGTATGGGCGGCAGCGCCGATGATGGTGTAAATATAAGGCCCAATTATATCGAGCCAAAAGGGGTAGAATCTACCCGTAGAAATTATGGCGATGATGCCCGAAGTGAAGTAATTGTGGATGGCGCAGGAAATATTATTTTGGCATCTGTAACACAGTCTGAAGATTTTAAAACATCGGCAGGCGCTTTTCAAACTTTACCCGGTAAAAAAACCACCACTCGTTTTCAGGATGGTGTGGTATTAAAAATGACACCTAATTTAGACGCTGTTATTTTTAGTTCTTTTTTAGGTGGCGATAATGATGATGCTGCTTTTGTGCTTGCGCTCAATCCATTTACAGGTTTTATTTATGTAGCAGGTGCAACCGCAAGTACTGATTTTCCGGGTAGCAAAGCTGGGGTTTTATTTGGCACTAATCAGGGAGGTATTGATGGTTTTGTAACATTTATAAGTCCTGATGGATCCAGGCAAATTGCAAGTAGTTATTTTGGTACAACAGGCGACGATATTATTTACGGTATTCAATTTGATAAATTTGGATTTCCATATATTATGGGAACCGCAACTGTTGCATGGCCAGTTATCAATTCTCCATTTAACGGTGGGGGCAATCAGGTAACGGGCAAACAATTTATTTCTAAATTACAACCTGATCTTACGCAGTTTTTGTACTCTGCAAATTTTGGAACAGGAACTGGAAGTGCGCCTAATATATCACCTACTGCTTTTTTGGTGGATCGATGTGAAAATGTATATGTATCAGGTTGGGGTGGTTCATTAATTCCTAAATATCCATCTGCAGGAACCAAAGGACTTGCCACATTTGGAACAGGTCAATTAAGTACCACAACAGATGGCGAAGACCTCTACTTTTTTGTACTTGAAAAAAGTGCTAAAAATATTTTATACGCCACTTTTTTTGGTTCTATATCTGGAACGAATGGTCCGCTAGGGGATCATGTAGATGGTGGAACCAGTCGCTTCGATAAAAACGGCACCATCTATCAATCGGTGTGCTCATGTTTAGGCTCTAATCCAGCACCAGGAACAGCTTTACGCGGTTCTGCGGGCGTTTGGTCGGCTAGCAATTTATCAACCGCCGATGCACGCTGCAATTTATTGGCCATTAAACTAGCGTTTAATTTAGCGGGTGTTGGGGCTGGCTTAAAAGCATCGATAAAGGGAACCATAAGAGACACGTCTGGTTGCGTACCAATGACAGTAGATTTTGCAGATACACTTGCGCAGGCTAAATCCTATGTATGGAATTTTGGCGATGGGTCACCTTCCGTAACTTCCAATACTGCAAAAATAGCTCATAATTTTACCAAAGTTGGTGTGTTTAGGGTTTCGTTGGTTGCCATCGATTCAAGTACTTGTAATGTAGCGGATACTGCTTATATAAATATGCATGTTAGAAATGATGACGTTAATATTTCATTTGTTTCTTCAAAAGTGCCACCATGTGAACAATTGGTTTTCGAATTTGATAACACGAGCACAGGTCCAGTAACAAAACCTTTTTCCAATAAAAGTTTTATTTGGGATTTTGGTGACGGAACAAAATTAACAGCGGGAACAGGTATTATAAGACATACCTATACGGCTGGCGGGGCGTATAATGTTAAACTCACTTTAAATGACACGAATTATTGTAACAGCCCGGATAGCTTAATCAAACAAATTAGTTTAGCACCCAATGTAATTGCTAATTTCACATTGCCATCAGCTGCGTGCGCACCGTTTAATGCTAGTTTTAGAAACACCTCTATTGCGGGGCAGCAGTTTTTCTGGGATTTTGGAGATGGCGCTACCTCAACACAAACTAATCCCTCGCATGTGTATGCAAGGCCTGGAACCTATGCAGTTCAATTAATTGCTGCAGATGTAAACACATGCAATAAACGGGATACAATTATTCAGAACCTTGTTGTGGTAAATAAACCTACTGCATCATTTACGTATTCACCCAATCCTACAATGCCTAATATACCTGTGCAACTCATTAACACAAGTAATGGGGCAGTTACGTATAAATGGATTTTTGGTGATGGCAATTCACTTCTAACATCAAAGCGGGATACTACTATTTCTTATCAATATCAAAAAACGGCAACGTATAATGTATGCCTAGTAGCAACAAATGCAACCGGATGTTCTGATACTACTTGCACACCAATTGATGCTACCGTAGAAGTAGGATATAGTGTTCCAAATGCATTTACGCCTAATGGGGATGGGGTTAATGATCGTATATTTGTTAGAGGATTTGGTATTACAAAAGTAAGTCTTCAAATATTTAATAGATGGGGTGAACTTGTTTTTGCTACCACTGATATGAATACAGGTTGGGATGGATACTTTAAAGGAAAATTGCAAGCACAAGATGTGTATCATTATAGTGCAGTGGTTGAATTTTATACTGGAGAAAAATCAGCCAAAAAAGGAGATATCACATTACTTCGATAGCCAATGAAATCTAAAATGCAATACATATTATTTCTTCTTTTGATGGTGGGTTCGCTGCCATCAAATGCACAAGACTTGCATTTTAGTCAGTACTTTAATGCGCCTATTTTAGTGAACCCGGCAAATACAGGTTTTAATCCGGATAATGACTACCGCATTGGTGCAAACTACCGCAATCAGTGGGGTGCAGTGGGCACTCCATTTAAAACTATGTCTGTGTGGGGAGATGCTCAACTATTTACAGGAAGGTTTGAAAATGGATGGATGGGCGTGGGTGGTGCCTTGTATCGCGATGCCGCAGGAGCGGGTAATCTAATCAACACAAGTGCGTATGCTTCCGTTGCGTATCATCAAATGCTTGGGTATAGTAGTTTATTAAGTGTAGGTTTTACGGGAGGGTTGATTAGTAAGCGAATTGATATTGCTAAATTATCTTTTGACAACCAGTGGAATGGTAAATTTTTTGATGTAACCATACCATCTAATGAACCTTTTGCATATACTCAAACGGCTTACGCCGATTTACAGGCAGGTATTAATTATGCCTATTTTGCTTCCGAAAAATTTTATTTCAATGCAGGGTTTAGTGCGCAACATATTAACAGACCGAGAGAAAGTTTTTTTGACCCGCTTGTTTCCGATGCAAGTATTGATATGCGCTATACAGTATTTTTAAATGCGAGTTTAAAAGTTGGAGAATCATGGATTGTAAATCCTAATGTTTACATGAGTAAAATGAATACAGCATCTGAGCTGGTACTTGGTCTTAATGCCAACCGCGATTTAAGTGGTGATGGGTCAAGGCAAATGATATTGGGTTTATATATGCGAAATGGCGATGCTGTAATTCCTGTTTTTGGTTTCCAACTTAATGATACCCGCTTTACTTTTAATTATGATGCTACCGTTTCAACGCTAAAAGTAGCCAATAATACCAGGGGTGCATACGAACTATCTATCATTAAAACAGGGGTGGTTTCTTCTGCACTATCAAGGGGTGTAAGATGTCCTTCGGTAAAATTCTAATTCTTTTCTTATTTTTAGTGCATTATTGACAAGCGCTCATACTTTCACCTATGAAATATTTACCCCTTAATAAGCAAATTTTTATTGATAACCGTAAACGGTTTATGAAGGAAATGAAACCCAACAGCATTGCTATTTTTGTAAGCAATGATGAGTGGCCTTCTAATGGTGATGCGCTTCATGCGTTTAAACAAAACACAGATTTATATTGGTTGTCTGGTATTGAGCAAGAAGATTCAATGGTTATTTTGTTTCCGAATTGTCCCGATCCAAAATACCGAGAAGTAATAGTTTTAGTAAGGCCCAACGAATTAAAAGAAAAGTGGGATGGCAAAAGATTGCGTGTTGCTGATGCGACCGCTATATCTGGTATTCAAACTATTGTTTGGTTAGACACCATTGATGCGATGCTTCAAACATGGGTTCATTTAGCCGACACCATTTATTTAGATACCAACGAAAATGATAGAAAAGCTACAGATGTTGCTAGTAGAGATTACAGGTTTGTAGCAGAAATGAAAGTAAGGTATCCGTTACATGGATATGCGCGCGCCGCAAAAATCATGCGAACATTAAGAGCTGTTAAATCAAAAGAAGAAGTAGCTGTTCTTGGTAAAGCCATTGATATAACAGATCAAACTTTTAGACATTTATTAGGCTTTATTAAGCCAGGTGTTGCCGAGTATGAAATTGAAGCAGAAATTTATCATCAATTTTTAAAGAGGCGCGCCACTGGTCCTGCCTACCATAGTATTATAGCAAGCGGTGATAGAGCCAGAACACTGCATTATGTTTCCAATAACCAGGTATGTGAAGCAGGGGAGATGCTCCTCATGGATTTTGGTGCAGAGTATGGTGGTTACTGTGCTGATTTAACAAGAACGGTGCCAGTGAGTGGCGTTTTTACAAAGCGTCAAAAAGAAGTGTACAATGCATGTTTACATTTGCACAACTATGCAAAGTCTATTTTAAAGCCAGGGATATCGGTTGTGCAGTACACCGATAAAGTTGGTGTAGAAGCCACCAAGCAATTTGAAAAAATTGGGCTTCTAACAAAAGCGGCTATTAAAAATCAAGACCCTGAAAATCCTGCCTACCGTAAGTATTTATACCATGGCATTTCACATCATCTAGGACTTGATGTACATGATCTTGGTACAAGAACCGCTCCCATACAGGCTGGCATGGTATTTACGATTGAGCCTGGTATTTATATCGAAGAAGAAAAAATGGGTGTTCGTATCGAAAATAATTTTTGGATGACAAAAACGGGTAACATAGATCTCATGAAAAATATACCCATCACCGTTGAAGAAATAGAGTCTTATATGAAAAAGTCTTCTGTAAAAAGTAAGAAATAAACAGTATGATAAAAAAGCAAATACCCAATTTATTCACCTTACTTAATTTGTTTTTCGGATGCGTTGCTATTGTTTACATCACAATGCCAGGCATTATGATTACTGTTGGTGCGGATGGCGAAAATTTAATTGAAATTCCACAACAAATTTATAGGGCTAGTTTGTGTTTAGCACTTGCAGCGGTGGTAGATTATTTTGATGGCTTTTTAGCACGTTTATTGGGGAGTTCTTCGGAAATGGGTAAGCAATTAGATTCGCTTGCTGATCTCGTAAGTTTTGGTGTAGCCCCTTCCTTAATTGCCTATCAGTTTTTAAGGCTTTCACTCGCCCAAGACATAGATGGATTGTCTGCCTCTTGGCTACAACTCCTGCCTGTATTTATTTTGCCATGTGCTGCAGCGTATAGGCTTGCAAGGTTTAATATTTCGGCGCCATCGACATCTGGTTTTACGGGTGTTCCTGTGCCTGCTGTTGGGCTATTATTTGCCTCTTTCCCTGTTATTTATTGGTATGCACCCATGGATCAAGCCATGGTTTCAGGCCTTTTACTCAACAAATGGTTTTGGTATGTGGTGGTACTAGGTTGTAGCTATTTAATGGTGTCAACGATGCCAATGATGGCGTTTAAGTTTAGCCAGTTTTCGTTTAAAAAACTACTCCCGCTATTTATTTTAGTAGCTATTGGCCTTGTTTCTGCAATTTGTTTTGGTTGGATAGCTGTTCCTATTGTGTTTATTGCATATGTAGTTCTATCTTTGTCCCTCAAATATTGGTACTTATGATTTTCAATGTTCAGATTAAGGTAATGCCCTTAAAAGATTTATTAGACCCGCAAGGTAAAGCTGTACTAAGCGGACTTCACAACTTGGATTTAACGGGTGTGCAAGATGTACGTGTGGGAAAAAATATAAACGTACAAATCGAAGCGGATAGTAAAGAAGCAGCTACTGTTATTGCAGAAAATGCAAGTAAAAAATTACTCGCAAATGCAGTGATGGAATATTTTGAAATTGAATTTTTAGCATAATTTGTATTAACCCCAAAGCCATGCTATACCTGGTTCCTACACCACTTGGTAATTTAAAAGACATGACTTTTAGGGGTATAGAAGTGTTGCAATTGGTAGATGTTATTTTGTGTGAAGACACCCGAACTTCATCAAAACTACTCCAGCACTACCAAATTCAAAAACCTTTATCGCCGTATCATCAGCACAACGAGCATAAAATTGTTGGGCACCTAATCGATCAGTTAAAGGGGGGTAAAACTTTTGCACTCATTACAGATGCTGGTACACCAGGTATTTCTGATCCTGCCTTTTTACTCGTTCGTGATTGTATCAAAGAAGGCATAAAAGTTGAATGTTTACCTGGCGCCACTGCCTTTGTGCCAGCGCTTGTTAACAGCGGTATTCCTACCAACCGGTTTGTGTTTGAAGGATTCTTACCTTTAAAAAAAGGGAGACAAACCTTATTAAAGCAATTGGCGGTTGAGCCTCGAACCATCATTTTATATGAAAGTCCCATGCGGCTTGTGAAAACCCTCAAAGAGTTGGCTATTTATTTTGGTGCCGACCGTATTGCTAGTGTTAGTAGGGAGCTCACTAAAATGTTTGAAGAAAATAAGCAAGGCAGTTTAGCAGATTTGACGGCATACTTTGAATCAAAAACGGTAAAGGGCGAAATTGTTATTGTAGTGGCTGGCGCCGAATAATTCCTTATTTTTATTGTAACTATTAATTTGATAAAAATGAAAAAGATTTTATTGTTTGGATTTGTGTGTTTACTACTAACGCATGCTTCAACCCTTGTTGCGCAAACGGATCGTTGGCAACAACGAATTAAGTATACCATCAATGTAAATATGGATGTAGTAACGAATAGAATGAATGGTATCGAAAAAATAGTGTACACCAACAACTCACCTGATACACTTAATAAAATATTTTTTCACACCTATTGGAATGCATTTCAGCCTGGAAGTAGCATGGATATTAGAAGTAGAGAACTAGGTCAAATTCAAATAAGACCTGCTTCTAGAATGAGTGACGGACTTGACTGGGATGCGCGTGTTAAAGACCGTATTAGTAAATTGTCTCCTTCAGAAAAAGGCTACCAAAACGTCAAGTATGTAAAAATAAATGGTGTAGCACAGTTATTAAAAGAACATGAAACCATACTTGAAGTTGTGTTAGCAAAGCCTGTGTTGCCAAAATCATCGGTGCAATTGGAAGTATCCTTTGAAGCACAAGTGCCGCTCCAAGTTAGAAGAAGTGGCAGGGATAATAAAGAAGGGATTCGTTACAGTATGAGTCAGTGGTATCCTAAATTGGCCGAGTACGATTACCAGGGTTGGCATGCGAATCAGTACATTGCAAGAGAATTTTATGGCGTATGGGGAGATTTTGATGTCAATATTACCATCGATAAAAATTATTTTGTAGCTGCTGGCGGCGACTTACAAAATCCGCAAGAAATTGGCATGGGTTATGAAACGCCTGGTGCGAAAGTTACACAAGTCTTAGGTGCAACAAAAACATGGAAGTGGCAGGCATACAATGTGCACGATTTTATGTGGGCTGCCGATCCTACTTATAAAATGATTACGCGCAAACCTGCTGGTGGTGCCCCACTTATTAGAGTGGTGTATAAAGCCGTTGATTCGTTAGAAAATAATTGGCAAAAAATGGCGGATGTAGTAAATAATGCATATCCCATTATTGCAAAAACTTTTGGTGCATACCCATACAAAACATACACTTTTATTCAGGGTGGTGATGGCGGTATGGAATACCCAATGGGCACACTTATTAAAAGCGCTAGTGTTGGAACTGCTGTTCATGAGTGGATGCATACTTGGTATCAAATGTTAATGGGGTCTAACGAGTCATTGTATCCATGGATGGATGAAGGTTTTACTGATTATGCAAGTACGCGCGTATTAGCAGAGCTAAATGGCACGAAAGGTTTCCCGTATGAGGGTTCATACAGGAGTTATATTAGTTTAACAAAGAGTCCTTTTGATGAACCGGCAAATACGCATTCGGATCATTATAATACCAATTTAGCATACAGTACTTCTGCCTACAGTAAGGGTGCTGTATTTATGAGTCAGTTGGGTTATGTTATTGGTGATTCTGTTAGAGACCAAGTATTAATTGATTATTACAATGCATGGCGGTTTAAACATCCTAATCCAAATGACTTTATACGTGTTGCAGAAAAAAGAAGTGGGTTAGAACTTGATTGGTACAAAGAGTACTGGATTAATTCTACCAAAACAATTGATTATGCAGTAGGCGATATAAATCTTGTTAACGATAAAACAAATATTACCATTAAACGTATTGGGAAAATGCCAATGCCTATTGATGTTTTAGTGACCTATAAAGATGGTTCTCAAGAATTGCATTATGTACCGCTTAATTTACAATTTGGTGAAAAGCCAGCAGAGGGAAATGCGCCACGAACAGTACATGCAGCATGGAAATGGGTAGACCCGGCTTATCAACTAGCCATTACTAAATCTATTAAAGATATTAAGTCTATTGAAATTGATCCATCACTAAGAATGGCGGATGTTAATAGAAGTAATAATAAATTAGTAATACCAGATTAGTATTCCATTTCTTTTAGGGTAGGCGCTTTAAACCAAGTAATTACTACAACTAAAAGTGTCATACATCCTCCAAAAACAACACTTGGAACTACGCCCATCATTTTAGCAGCAACGCCACTTTCAAACTGGCCAAATTCATTGCTGCTATTAATAAACATAGAATTTACACTCATTACACGCCCGCGCATATTGTCGGGCGTTTTGAGTTGTAATATGGTGCCACGTATGACAACGCTAATGCCATCTACAATGCCACTAATGAGGAGTACTGCAAATGTGAGCCAGAACATTTTTGAAAGGGCAAACACAATAATGCAAATTCCAAAAATAGCCACTGAAATGAGTAATTTTTTCCCTTGTGCTTTTTTTAATGGGAATGCAGTGAGAAGTATGATAACGATCACCGATCCTATATCTGATGCTGCATTGAGCCATCCAAAACCAATGGGGCCAACTTTTAAAATATCTTTTGCAAAAACAGGAATCATTGCAACGGCACCACCAAATAAAACGGCAAATAAATCGAGGGTAAGGGCGCCAAATAATTCTTTTGTTTGAAATACATACCTCAGGCCTTCTTTAACACTCTCCAATGTTTTTTTCTCCCCGGGCTCATTTAGTGAGGGTTTAGGTGTGAGCTGGAACATGAATAAATACCCCGCAAATACTAGCGCGCAAATTATTGCTAATGAACCTGTATTCCCTAAAATGGCGATTAAAAAACCAACAATGGCATGACCTGTAACTGATGCGCCTAGCCAAATGCCTTGTCCCCAAGTAGTCGCATTTTGAATTGTTTTTTTGGGCACAATGGCTGATAGTATCGTGCCAAATGTGGGACCCGTAAAGGATCTAAATACACCAGTAAAAAATATGGCAACATAAATACTAAATGCAATCCAATGTTTACTTATCTGACTGGCTGTAAAATTGGTAGATAATAATAATAAAAATAAAGCGCAGGTAAAATAAAGAGCAACCCCTGTTAACAAGAGTTTTCTTTTTTCACTGATATCAATAATATGTCCGGCGTAAAGTGATAGTGAAACAGCAGGTATTACTTCTGATAAACCTATAAGACCAATGGCAAATGGTTCATTGGTGAGTTCATATATCCACCAGCCAACTAGGGTGCCCATCATTCGAAGTCCCATGATAAACAAAAACCGTCCAAACATGAGATGCCTAAATTCGGCAATCCGCATGGCTTCAAACGGGTCATTTTTTGTTAGGGTAGAAGAAGCTTCCTGTTGCATGATGCTGATATAACTGTTATGGTAAATTAAAATAGTGTTGTCCCTGTGGTAAGTCTTTTTCGAGTGCATCTAAAACCACCTGTACATGTTTGTCGTTGCCCAAAAAATCGGCGTTACTTGCATCAATAAAGATGGTTTTAATATTGTGTTGTTTAATATAGCTGGTATAGGTTTCCTGTAAATTAAACAAGTAGTCGTCTTTGATATCCTGCTCGTAACTTCTATTTCTTTTTTTAATATTATCCTGAAGCTTTTGAACTGGCGCGTGTAAATAAATTAAAATATCCGGAAAACTTAGTTGTTGGTGAATGATGTCAAATAATTTCTGATATAGTCTAAATTCTTCGTTGGGCAAATTGACTTTTGCAAACAACAAGCATTTTGTAAATAAGTAATCCGAAATGGTAACTTGTTGAAATAGGTCCTGGGTATTTAAAAAATCTTTCAGTTGTTTATACCGTTCTGCCATAAAAAAAAGCTCCAATGGAAATGCATATTGTTCCGGCTTTTCGTAAAATTTTGGCAAAAAAGGGTTATCGGCAAATTCTTCTAAAATCAGTTTCGCATTTAATTTTTGTGCCAGTATGTTTGATAGGGTTGTTTTACCCACTCCAATGTTCCCCTCAATTGTTATAAACTGATGCTTCATATACATTCATTCTCAATGGGTAAAAATAAAGCCGAACTTGGCTTTTGCCCTTATTTTTTTTGCACATCAAGGGTGTCGGGGCAGTTTAAGAGTAGTTCATGTACCGTTTTGTCTAAAATAGGGTGATGAAGTGAAGGCGCTATCTCAGCAAGCGGGAGTAGTGCAAATCGGCGGCTATGCAGATGCGGGTGGGGTATTGTTAGTTTTTGGGTGTCTAGAACCTTGTCATCAATCATCAATATGTCTAAATCAATGGTTCGTGGACCATATTTCTCTTCGCGTACCCTTCCCATTTCAAGTTCAATGGCTAAAAGTTGTTCCAAAAGTGCCTCCGGAGCTAGGGGTGTAATGAGCTTGACAGCTTGGTTATAAAAGGATGGTTGGTTGGTATTTCCCCAAGCGGCGGTTTCATAAATTGAGGAGGCGCAGCTAATGCTACCGCAGAGGGCTTCAATTTGCTTTAATGCCTGCTGTAAATAAGCCGCTCGGTCACCTAAATTTCCGCCTATCAGTAAATATGCTGTGTTCATAAATTACCCCGTTAATCGCCCCAAATATCTTTAATTTCACGTCTTTAAATGCAGTTGTGAACAATATTGTTCCGCTTTTATTTTAACCTATTGTTATGAAGAGCTTTTTTAAAATCTTTATTGCCAGTTTACTCGCATTAATTGTGTTTTCAATACTTGGTGTAATAGTGCTTATTGGTTTTGCAGCCGCTGCGTCTAGTTCCGATAAACCACTCATTGGTTCCGATGCAGTTTTGGTGTTAGATCTTTCCAAACCTTTCAAAGAAACCGTGCAAGAAAATCCATTTGCAACTTTAACGAGTGACGAAAATTTTGAAACGCCATCTCTTTTTGAAATGGTAAGACTCATTGAGCATGCTAAAAAAGATGCAAATGTAAAAGGGATTTATATTTTAGCTAGTTCCAATGTTAACGGATTTGCAGCTTCTGAAGAAATTAGAAAGTCACTACTTGATTTCAGGAAGTCCAAAAAATTTGTTGTTGCATATGGCGAAACCATTTCTCAAAAAGGTTATGCGGTAGCCAATGTGGCACAAAAGATTTTTGTGCATCCACAGGGTGGCCTTGAATGGGCTGGTTTTTCAAGCAATCTCCTTTTCTTAAAAGGTATGCTCGATAAATTAGAAATTAAGCCTCAAATATTTTATGCCGGCAAGTTTAAAAGCGCTACCGAACCACTTCGTGAAACACAAATGACAGATGCAAACCGTTTACAAACAAGTATTTGGCTAGGCGATTTGTACAATCAGTTCTTATATCAAACAGCTTCCGCTCGTAATTTAGATACCGCTTTAATAAGATCACTTGCTGTCGAAGGTAAAATTCAAACTGCTGCAGACGCTGTAAAATATAATTTAATTGATGGATTAAAATACGATGACCAAATTAAAAATGAAATTACAGGCCGTTTAAATTTAGCAGTCAATTCAAAAATTAATTTTATTTATTTTGGTGAATATGCAAAATCCGTAACACTCAACGAATCTTCGTCTTCTGAAAAAATTGCTGTTATATATGCAAATGGCGATATCATCAGCGGTACAGGATCCGATGAGCAGGTTGCCAGTGATGATTATAAAGAGCTCATTAGAAAAGCGCGATTGGATAAATCTGTTAAGGCTATTGTGCTTCGGGTAAATTCGCCGGGTGGTAGTGCACTAGCAAGTGATGTTATTTGGCGTGAAGTAAGCCTTGCAAAAAAAGAAAAGCCAGTGGTTGTTTCGATGGGTGATGTAGCAGCATCGGGTGGTTATTACATTGCATGTAATGCTGATAAAGTGTTTGCGAATGAGTCCACAATAACAGGGTCAATAGGTGTTTTTAGTATTGTTCCAAACATCGAGTCATTTTTGAAAAATAAAGTAGGTATTACCACCGATAGGGTAAGAACAGGGCCATTTGCAGATATGGGAAGTATGGACCGTGCACTTACAGAACCGGAAAAAAAGTTTTTTCAGGCCTCAACAGATTCTATCTATCATACGTTTAAAGTCCGAGTTTCGGAAGGTCGTAAAAGAGACATGGAATACGTGGATAGTATTGCTCAGGGTCGTGTTTGGACGGGCACCAGAGGAATAGCTGTTGGTCTTGTTGATGAAATTGGTACACTTTCTGATGCTATTAAAGCAGCAGCATCGATGGCAAAAGTTAAAAGCTACAAACTTAAAGAGTATCCCGAAAAAAAGAATATTTTGGAACAGCTCTTTAATAATTACAAGCAAACTGTTTCTATGCATTTGATTGAATCACAGCTAGGTGCAGATCAACTACTCATGCTGCAACAAGTTAAAAAAGTAAAAGCAATGGTAGGCATTCCGCAGGCTAAGTTGCCATACTCAATTACTGTTCACTAATTCGTTCATATGTCTGCAAATTACAGTCAAATAAGAGCAATGCTCGCCATAACAAAAGGCAGCTTGAAAGCTATTTTGCGTAGCCCTTCTGCGGTGGTATTTAGCATCGCATTTCCACTTATTTTTATTTTGGTCTTTGGATTTATTGGCGGCGGAAACGGAAAAACAACCGTCAAAATTGCCCTTGACCGAGGTTCAGACACAACCAATCCCATTTATACAGCACTCTCGCAAATTAATAGTATTAAAATAGTTAAGGGGGGTGAAGCTTTCTTGCGTCAAGAATTAGAAAAGGGCAGAATCACTGCACAAGTAGGAATCGTAAAAACAGGGTTAGTAAGTCCTGCATATACGATAAAAATAACAAGTTCTGGTGCTGTTATGCCTCAAAACATCCAGCTTTTACAGTCTGTGTTAAATGGTGTGATTGCTGGTATGAATCAAAAATATTTTTCGACTAACCAAACTATCGCGCAAGTCGATGCCACTATTTCGCAAATACCCGGAAGGGCTTATAAAACAATCGATTTTATCCTGCCTGGTCAACTCGGATTTTCATTATTAAGTTCCGGTGTTTTTGGTGTTGCTTTTTTGTTTTTTAATTTGCGTCAGCAACTGGTACTTAAACGTTTTTATGCGACGCCTATTAAGCGCGCTTATATTGTGCTTGGAGAAGCATTAAGTAGGGTTTTATTTCAATTGTTGACTGCTATTATTGTAATTGGGGTTGGTCATTTTGCATTTGGATTTACACTCGTGCACGGGCTTACTACTTTTTTAACAATCATGCTTTTAAGTTTTATAGCCCTTGTTTTATTTATGGGTTTTGGGTTTATTGTGAGTGGACTTGCTAAAAATGAAAGTACGATTCCGCCATTTGCTAATTTATTTACGTTGCCACAGTTTTTACTCGCTGGTACTTTTTTTTCTGTTGAAGCTTTTCCAACATGGCTTCAGCCTATTTGTAATGCGCTTCCTTTAACACACTTTAATAATGCGATGCGTAACATTGCTTTTGAAGGGGCTTCACTTGCCGCCTGCGGAAAAGAACTTTTGATACTAGGACTTTGGATCGTAGGTGTATATGGGGTTGCTTTTAAAACATTTAAATGGGATTAATATGCGCGTTATTAAATTAGGACTTATTAGTGTGGTTGTATTTTTTGTATTGTTTACGCTAGGCGGATTACTATTGCCTGCGCATAATATTGTTTCACGTGCAGTAAATATTAAAGCCAAACCAATATCTATCTTACCGCTTGTACAAAATAAGGCCATGTGGCATTTGTGGATTGAGGGTATGAATAACGCTACTTTAAATAAGCGTCAACAAATACAAATTACTTCTGTGTCGGATTCATTGGTTGTTGCCAACTGGCAAACAGCAGAAGCCAATTACACAACAAAATTTAGAATGATATACAATCCAGGTCAGGGGGTTACCATTGTACAGTGGCAGTTTGAACAGGATGTCAAGTGGTATCCATGGGAGCGTATAAGCTCTTTAATGAATGATAAAATACTAGGTACTTTAATGGAAAAAAACCTAGCTAAACTTCAATTGGTTGTAGAAGCTAACTAGGTTTTAAGTATTATTCTCACATTAGATAATCAGCATTAGATAATCAAAAGCGCATCACCGTAACTAAAGAAACGGTATTTATCTTTGATTGCTTTCTTGTAGGCTTCCATCGCTAAATCGTAGCCAGCAAAAGCGCAGGTCATGATGAGTAAGCTTGTTTTTGGTAAATGGAAATTAGTTACAAGACTATCTGCCACATTAAATTTATAAGGAGGGTGGATGAAGTGATTGGTCCAGCCTTCACTTTGTTTTAATAATTTTTCGGCAGTAAAGCTACTTTCCATGGCCCTCATGGTAGTGGTACCAATTGAGCAAATGCGCCTTCCATTTTGTTTGGCTTTGTTTACAATGTTGCAAGCTTCTTCGGTAATTTGGTAGTACTCGGCGTCCATTTTGTGTTTGCTTAGGTCTTCTACTTCGATAGGTCTAAATGTGCCAAGACCTGTATGAAGTGTTACTTCTGCAAAGCGAACACCTAATATTTCACATCTTTTAATAAGCTCTTTACTAAAGTGTAAACCAGCGGTAGGCGCAGCAACCGCACCTTCATGCTTTGCATATACTGTTTGATAACGTTCTTTATCTTCTTCGTCCGGTTTGCGTTTGATGTATTTAGGTAATGGCGTTTCACCTAAAAATTCTAACATTTTTTTGAAGCTTTCATCATCATCGTCCCATAAAAAACGAATGGTACGACCACGACTAGTTGTATTATCAATTACTTCTGCAACAAGTTCTTCGTTGTCACCAAAATATAATTTATTACCTACTCTGATTTTTCTTGCGGGATCAACAATCACATCCCATAAACGGTTTGGCTTGTTTAATTCACGGAGTAAAAAAACCTCAATTTTAGCACCTGTTTTTTCTTTACGGCCATACATACGCGCTGGAAATACTTTGGTGTTGTTTACTACGAAAACATCTTTATCATCATAGTATTCTAAAATGTCACGGAAATTTTTATTTTCCATATGACCACTTTTTCTGTCTACTACTAGAAGACGACTATCTTCTCTTTTTTTGGTTGGATTTTGTGCGATCAGGTTTAAGGGTAGATCGAACTTAAATTGTGATAATTTCATGTTACGGCATGATTATTTAGTGAAGGCTGCAAAAGTAGGTAAAAATTGCCAAAATTAAGGCAGGGCAGCAATAAGTTGTTGTGTATAAAGGCTTTTGGGAGAATGGTATACCGTGTGTGCAGGCCCAATTTCCTCTATTTTCCCCTGGTTCATGACCATAATTCGGTCACTGATGTATTTAACCACCGATAAGTCGTGGGTGATAAAAAGTGCCGAAAATTGCATGGAGGCTTTTAAATCGTTTAGTAGGTTTAATACTTGCGCTTGAACACTCACGTCAAGGGCAGAAACACTTTCGTCGCAAATTACAAATTTGGGCTTCATGATGAGGGCTCTCGCAATTACAATTCTTTGTCGCTGCCCACCACTAAATTCATGCGGGTATTTATTGTAACAATCAGCAGGCAGTTCAACTTTATGTAGCATGTCAATAACCCTTTCTTTTCTTTCCATTTTGTTGTGTACCATTTGATGAACCAGAAGGGGTTCTGCTATGGCATCACCAATGCGCATGCGAGGATGTAGTGAACTGTAAGGATCTTGAAAAATCAGTTGAATAATTTTTTTGTATTGCGGATTGTAAGGTTTGTTAGGGGAGGCAATGATTTCTCCTTTATAAATAATAGACCCTTCGTTAATCGTTTGCAGCCCAACAATCGATCTTCCAAGTGTTGTTTTCCCGCATCCCGATTGTCCAACAAGGCCAAGGGTTTCGCCTTCTTTAATGTCAAATGAAATATGATCTACGGCGGTAAAACTTTTAGTCACTTTTCCGAAAATATTTGTTGCAATAGGAAAGCGAATGCTAAGCTCATTAACTTCAAGTAACGTGTTGTTATATGTTGTTTCTAACGCTGTAACATCATTCGTAATAGGCGGGACTTTGTAATTTGGATTGGATAAGAAGTCGTTTACAATAGGGAGCTTATATCCTTTGGGATATAGGCCGGGCCTACATGCTAAAAGTGCCTTTGTATAAGGGTGTGCTGGGTTTTCAAATAATGATTTTGTTGAATTTTCTTCTACTACTTCGCCTTTGTATAAAACGGTTACAGCATCTGCAAATGATGCTACTACATTTAAATCATGGGTAATAAATAAAATGCCCATGCCCGTTTCTTGTTGCAATTCTTTAAGTAATAATAATATGCTTTTTTGAACTTGAACATCAAGTGCAGTAGTGGGTTCGTCACAAATCAGTAAATCGGGTTTACCACTCATGGCCATGGCAATCATGACACGTTGTTTTTGCCCACCACTTAGTTCGTGCGGATACTTATCTATTACTTTTTCAGGATCATTTATTTTAACACTTGTAAATAACCTAATGGCCTCTTTTGTTGCCGCTTTTTTAGATAACTGTTGGTGGAGCATGATGGTTTCTATCATTTGCTCGCCACAGGAAAGTACAGGATTTAAAGCAGTCATGGGCTCCTGAAAAATCATAGCAATTTTACGACCTCTAATTGCCTCAATTGAGGTATGGTTTGCTTGTAATAGGTTGATGGCTTCGCCATTACTCTCATAAAACACAATAGAACCATTTTTATAGGAAGCTGGTGGGCTTGGGATAAGTTGTAAGATGGACATTGACGTAACGGACTTGCCCGAACCAGATTCTCCAACAAGCGCTCTGATTTCTCCCCTAGACACACTCAAATTGAGATTCTTTACGGCTGTAAAGCTGTAATTCTCTTTTTCAAAAGAAACGGTGAGGTTGTTAATTTGTAACAAAGGGGTACCCATTAAGCCTTAGATTTACACAAGATTAAACAAATAAATTCGCCAATTTTATGCTAATGTGGATTAATATTTGTTAATACTGTTCATTATTGTATGGGTTCTTGTAATTTTGCACTTACAATTGTTAGTTTACTAGCCTTTGTAGGTCATCTAAATGATTGAATATGATTCGAAAAGCATGGTGGAAATGGGTTGCATTTTTGCTTCTTTTTTACACTAGTATTTATGGTTTTATTGTTAAGGTTCCTAAACTAGATGACAGATTAGAGCATTCTATTCGAAACATGTTTTTTCATGTGCCCATGTGGTTTGCCATGATGATCTTACTATTTGTTTCGGTGTGGTATGCGGCAAAATTTTTACGTACAACATCACCCATCGATGACTTTTATTCAAAAGCATTTGCTGCAACAGGAACCTTATATGGTTTTCTAGGATTGTCTACTGGTGCTATTTGGGCCAACTACCAATGGGGTAGTCCATGGAGTGGAGATCCTAAACAAAATGGGGCAGCCATTGCCATGCTTATTTACCTTGCTTATTTTGTATTGCGTGGTAGTATGACCGACGAGGATAAACGTTCACGCATTGCAGCGGTCTATAATATTTTTGCATTTTTTATGCTTTTCCCAACACTTTGGATTTTGCCAAGACTCACAGAATCGCTACATCCTGGCGGTCAGGGAAGTGAAGGTAATCCGGGTATTAATGGAAAAGACATGGATGCAAATATGCGTTCCGTATTTTATCCGGCTGTTATTGGCTGGACCTTGCTAGGTGTGTGGGTGAGTACCTTAAAAATTAGATACGAAATACTTAAAGCGAAATAAATTATGAAAAAATATTTTAAATCTTTCTTACTTGTTCTATTTGCAATTGTTTGTTGTATTGGAGCAAAGGCTCAAGATGTTGCTGCAAACACAAACACAGATGTGATGCGCAGTAATGGAAAAATATTTGTTGTAATGGCTGTTGTTGCAACCATTGTAACTGGTCTTTTTGTGTATGTATATTCTATTGACAAAAAAATATCAAAATTAGAGAACAAATAAAACGATTGTTATGTCTGCTAATACGCCGTATAGTTTTTTTAAAAGTGTAGAAAAAAGTTTTGACAAAGCATCTAAATTTACCAATTGGGAAAATGGATTGCTCGAACAAATTAAAGCTTGTAATAGTGTTTACAGTATGCGTTTTCCAGTAAAAATGGACGATGGGCGCATCGAAGTAATTGAAGCTTATCGTGTACAGCACTCGCAGCATAAATCTCCTTGTAAAGGGGGCATTCGTTTCAGTCAAGAAGTAAACCAAGATGAAGTAATGGCACTTGCGTCACTCATGACCTACAAATGTGCCATTGTAAACGTTCCATTTGGAGGTGGTAAGGGTGGTATTAAAATTAATCCGCGTGAACACTCTGCCTATGAGTTGGAAAAAATTACGCGCAGATATACTGCTGAGCTTGTAAAAAAGAATTTTATTGGTCCTGGTATTGATGTTCCCGCACCTGATTACGGAACCGGCGAACGTGAAATGGCATGGATTGTTGATACCTATGCATCATTAAAACCTGGCGAAATTGACGCAGCGGGTTGTGTAACGGGTAAGCCTATTACACAAGGTGGGGTAAGGGGTAGAAAAGAGGCCACTGGCCTTGGTGTTTTCTTTGGTATACGTGAAGTTTGTAACATGCAAGACGAAATGGAAAAGCGTGGACTAACGGTTGGCGTAGCAGGAAAAACTGTTGTGGTGCAAGGTTTGGGAAATGTGGGTTACCATAGCGCAAAATTTTTCAGAGAACATGGTTCGAAAGTAATTGCGATTGCAGAATTTGAAGGTGCTATTTTTAATGCTGATGGTCTTAACGAAGAAGATGTTTTTCAGCATCGTAAAAAAACAGGATCCATTTTAAATTTTCCAGGCGCTACCAATATTGCTAAAAGCACAGATGCATTAGAACTCGCATGCGATATTTTAATTCCTGCTGCACTAGAAAATGTAATCAATGGCGAAAATGCACCACGTGTGCAAGCTAAAATTATTGGTGAAGCAGCAAACGGTCCATTAACACCGGAAGCAGATGAAATTTTTGCAGCCAAGGGGACACTTGTTGTACCTGATATGTATTTGAATGCAGGTGGTGTAACGGTTTCCTATTTTGAGTGGCTTAAAAATTTAAGTCATGTGCGTTATGGCCGAATGGAAAAAAGATTTACAGAAAATTTAAATACCCATATTCTTTCTCAAATAGAAGAATTGACGGGCAAATCTGTTTCTGCTACTGAACGTAGTTTTATCATGCATGGTCCGGAAGAAGTGGATTTGGTGCATAGCGGATTGGAAGAAACCATGATTACTGCAACCCGCGAAATCATGCAAATTTGGAAAGACAATCCTTCTATTCCTGATATGCGCACAGCAGCCTATGTTTGCGCTATCAATAAGGTAGGAACGTCTTACGCAGAGCTTGGTATTTTCCCTTAGTCGTTTGTAAAACTCGGAAGTGTTGTCATTAAAACTGGTTGCGAATTTCTTATGTCAAAACCAAAAGTATCATTTCCGTTTGTTATTACAATGTATTGCGTTTCTAATTTGGTGTTATAATGTAATACTTGCCTAAGCACAGTTTCGCTAAGCGGGACATTCATTTCTTTACATTCAACAATTAACCAAGGTTTGGTGTCTTTGTAAACAAGGATATCAAACCTTTTTTTTGTTTCACCCCATTTGATTTCTTTTTCTATGGCAATGAGTGAAGCAGGTACTTGGTGCTTTTGAACGAGTACTTGTAAAAAGTTTTGACGCACCCATTCTTCGGGGGTTAGTCGTACCCATATTTTTCGAAAAGGGTCAAATATTTGCTCTTTTTGATCCAAGCTTTTAATTTGATGCGCATATGTTGGATACTCTACTTGAATCATAAGAATTGAATTATCATAGCTTTTTTGTAATTTAGCCAATTAACTTTTTTCAAATATACCCACACTGGGTTAAAATGCCAACCAATGAAAACGAAAGAAGAAATTGTAAATAACTGGCTTCCAAGGTATACCGGGGAGCAACTTCAAAATTTTGGAAAGTATATTTTGCTCACCAATTTTAGCAATTATGTAAACTTGTTCGCCTCTTGGAATGGTGTGGAAGTGGTTGGAAAAGACCGACCCATGCAGTGTGCAACAGCGAATGGTATAACCATCATTAACTTTGGTATGGGTAGTCCGGGTGCTGCCACAGTGATGGATTTGTTAACGGCCATTGAGCCAGAAGCGGTGTTATTTTTAGGAAAATGCGGTGGGCTTAAAAAACGAAATAATTTAGGCGATTTAATTTTACCTATTGCTGCTATAAGAGGGGAAGGTACCTCTAATGATTATTTCCCGCCAGAAGTGCCAGCCATGCCAGCCTTTGCCTTGCAAAAAGCAATTTCTACCACCATTAGAGATTACAATGTAGACTATTGGACAGGCACCGTGTATACAACCAACAGAAGGGTATGGGAGCATGACGAGGTGTTTAAGGATTATTTGACACGTGTTCGCGCCTATGCAATTGATATGGAAACAGCTACTATTTTTACGGTTGGTTTTTACAATAAAATTCCTACCGGTGCATTATTATTGGTGAGTGATCAACCCATGGTTCCAGAAGGTGTAAAAACAGAAGCGAGTGATATAAAAGTAACAAGTGCTTTTGTAGAAAATCATTTAAAAATTGGCATCGATTCTTTAAAGCAATTAATTAATAAAGGTCAAACAGTTAGGCACTTACGATTTTAATCTTTCCATAAAAAAGGAAATAAAATAAGCGCTAGGGCTACTACTAAAATATCTAGTCCAGCTAGCATTGCGACCATTTGTATAAAGCCTCCTTGTATTACAGACGAAAAACCGGTTGCTGATATTTTCATTAGTAGTAAGAGCTGTGGAATAATGAGCGGAAAGCCCATGATAGCCATCATTGCAGCGTTTTGTTGTGCTTTTGCTGCTATGGCAGCTAAAAAAGTAAATACCAAACTAATACTCATCCCACCTAGGCAAACAATGCCTGTAAATAAAAGTGGGTGGGTAAGTGGATTCCCTAATAATAGCGTAAAAATTGCAAGGCTTAATAAGCTCATACCAAGCATGAGTATCAGGTTAAAAATAAGTTTAGCGAGCACAAAATTTTGAGGACTAGTAATGGAGTAAAAGTATAACAAACGTCCACTTCCTTCTTGTAAAAAACTTTTAGCGACAGCATTTACGCAAACAAACAATTGTATGACCCAAAATAGTCCATTCCATACCTGATCATCAGGTTGTCCCATCGACAAATACACCACAAAGATGGTTGTTACTACATAAAGCACAATGCCATACAAAGTATACTGCTGTCTTAGCTCAAGCAGGAAATCTTTTTGTAATAAAGCAAGTATGGCGTTTTTATTTTTCATGCATGCATTTTCTACAACGAGGTTCGTAGGTATCTTTTTCACCAAGTAATACCTGGCTTTCGTTAGCGCTTTTTCTAAATGACACGTGTGCTATATTTCCACATTTCATACATATCGCATGAAGCTTTGTAATATATTCTGCAACGGCTAATAAATTAGGCATTTCACCAAAGGGTTTGCCTAAATAGTCCATATCGAGGCCAGCAACAATTACCCTGATTCCTCTTGCGGCCAAGGTTTCGCAAACCATGGTAATTTCTGCATCAAAAAACTGTGCTTCATCAATGCCTATAACATCTACATCACCTGCTAGTAATAAAATTGATTGCGCATGGTCTACCGGTATAGAAGGGATGCTATTGGCGTCATGGCTTACCACATCTGTTTCATTGTATCTTGTATCCATTGCTGGTTTATAGATTTCAATATTAAGATTGGCGATTTTTGCACGCTTTAGCCTTCTAATCAGTTCTTCGGTTTTGCCACTAAACATACTGCCGCAAATCACCTCAATCCAGCCTCTTTTGTCGCCTGCTATGTTAGGTTCTATAAACATGTATCAAATAAATTTGTAGATTAGACGTTAAATAGGAGCGGATACCAGTCCCATTTAAGACCCCAAATGTATTACATAGAATGGAAAGAGTTGGTACGTTAATTCATAAACTAAAAGATCTTTTTGATCAGGGCGCTGGTAGCGAACAGCTTATGGCCACTGCTCAAATGCTTTTATCCGAGCTTGAAACGGCTAATCCTCCAACAATAATGCCCGAAAAGCCCAGTAAAATGGGTGTTTCTGTGGTAATGCCTAGGGGTTCCAGCAATCAAAAGCCTGAACAACTTATTCAGGCCAAACTACCCCTTGATATTCCAGACGATGCTTCACCCGTTACGCCACTAGATATGCAGGCCGGGGCTCCAATCGAAATTCCAGTTATACTTAATCATCATGAACCCATTGATTTTGTACCTACATCAAAAGGGCCCGCTATTTCAGAAATGAATAGTGGTTGGTTGTTTGATGCTTCTAACGAGATTCCAACCCTAGCGCTTCAGCCAAAGAAAAATGAATTTGCAGAAATCAATCAATTAATGGAGTCGATTCATTCGATGCCGGTGCTAAACGAAAAACTCCGCGCTAATCAAGTTGAAATTGGAACCCTACTCAACAATGAGCCCATTAAAGAGTTAAAAAAAGGTATTGGGATCAATGATCGATTCTTATTTGTGCAAGAACTATTTAGAGGGGATGAAATTATGTATGAACGAAGTATAAAAACGATTGATGGTTTCGCCATTTATCCAGAGGCGCAATTTTGGATACAACGTGAATTAAAATTAAAAAATGGTTGGAACGAAGATAGTGCTACTGTCAAGCATTTTGATCAACTTGTCAAAAGACGCTTTTCCTGAATGTAGTTAATGATTTTTGTTGTAGCGCCTTTGTGGTCATGTACAAAATTTCCAGCAATTTGTCCTATTTTATTTCTACTTTCTTCGTTGCTAAATAACTTTTTTGCAACCAATTCAAAATCTAATGCATTTTCAATGCTTACCGCACCACCAACTTCTACAAGTCCTACCGCCTCAATATATTTATCATAGACTGGACCAAATAAAATAGGTTTATAATACACGGCTGCCTCTAAACAGTTGTGAATGCCATCTGCTCCAAATCCGCCGCCAATATAGCTTACAGTAGCGTAATGGTATAGTTTACTAAGCATACCTACATTGTCAATGATAAGTGTGTTAAACTTTTGCGGCGCAACATTTGATTCTTGTAACTGATGTACATAATCAGAATACAGCACTGCATTTTTATACAAGGTTAAGCAGTTTTGAAGTCTTTGATGGGTGATATCGTGTGGCGCAATAATAAATTTAATATCCGGATTTACTTTTTCAAAATGGGCAATGGTTTCATCATCTTGAAACCAAGTGCTTCCTGCTACAAGCACTAGACTATTATTGCAAAAATGTGCGATTGGATCGATGGGTAAAAAGGCGTTGGCAATTTCAATGACTCTATCATATCTAGTATCACCGCCAATGTATACTTTATCATGAATGCCAATAGAATGGAGTAAAGATTCTGAGCGTTGGTCTTGCACAAAAAACCCACTGAAGCATTGTAGTAGTTTTTTATAAAATCCACCATACCATTTAAAAAACAATTGGTCTTTTCTAAAAATACCTGCAATTAAAATGGTAGGTATTTGTCGTTTTTTTAACCCTGTAAGATAGTAATGCCAAAATTCATACTTTACAAAAATGGCAATAGATGGGTTTACGATTTTTAAAAATTGTTCCGCATTGCCCGCGCTATCCATGGGTAAGTAAAAAATAAAATCTGCCCCACTATAATGTTTATGTACTTCATACCCAGAGGGCGAAAAAAAGGTAAGTAGGATAAGGTAATTTGGATAATGCTTTTGAAGCCCTTCTAAAACTGGGCGCCCTTGTTCAAATTCACCAAGTGATGCACAATGCATCCAAATAACCCGTTTTGTGTTGGAGGCTAAGGCAGCTTCTATATCCATTAAAATATCTTTTCTACCCCTGTGCCACTGTTTTGCTTTTGGATTGAAAAATCCAAGTATCCATGCGGCTATTGGATAGAGTCCAATGAATATGCGGTATAGAAAAAGCAAATTAGGATGTTTTATACTGCAAATAAACAAATTAAAGCCCATTTACCCATTTTATATACTAGAATAAGGTTCGCTATAAAGCATCAAACAAAGGCTTTTTTGCAGTAATTTTGGCCCTATAAATACTGGCACATGAGACCCATTCAGATGGTGGATACCAAAACCCAATATCTTCAAATTAAGGACGATGTAGATGCTGCCATTCATGCAGTACTTGATAGTGCAGCCTATATCAATGGCAAGGCCGTTCAAGATTTTGCAGCGTCCCTTTCAAGTTATCTGGGGGTGAAGCATGTAATTCCATGCGCTAATGGTACCGATGCTTTACAAATTGCCATGATGGCCATTGGACTTGAACCAGGAGACGAAGTAATTACACCTTCTTTTACTTATATCGCTACCACCGAAGTGGTGGCGCTCCTCAGGTTAAAACCTGTTTTTGTAGAAGTAGATCCTATTACTTTTTGTATGGATCCGGCTGCATTAGAAAAAGCGATTACACCAAAAACAAAAGCCATTGTTCCGGTGCATTTGTATGGTCAGGCAGCGCCCATGGAAGAGATTTTACATGTTGCAAAAAAGCACAACTTATATGTAATAGAAGACAATGCCCAGGCCATTGGTTGCTCCTATACATTTAAGGATGGTACCGTTAAAAAAACGGGAACCATGGGACATATTGGGGCTACTTCTTTTTATCCGAGTAAAAACTTAGGCGCTTTTGGAGATGGGGGTGCACTCTTTACAAATGATGACGCACTTGCGCATACTTTAAAAACGATAGCCAACCACGGTCAAGAAAAAAGATACTACCATGATATTGTTGGTTGTAATTCTAGACTTGATAGTATACAAGCGGCTATTTTAAATATTAAATTAAAACATTTAGACCGCTACAACCAAGCAAGGGCAAATGTTGCCACATTTTACAACCAAGCATTTGAAAATTGTGCGGTAATCACTACGCCTAAAACGGCGGCGTATAGTACGCATGTGTTTCATCAGTATACTATTTTATTGGATGGCGATAGAGATGGATTGATTGCGTATTTATCTGAAAAGGGTATTCCTTCTATGATTTATTACCCGGTTCCAGGACACCAACAAAAAATGTTTGCATCCTTTAATTTGCCGGACACCTTATTACCAATCACCGATGATTTAACAAAGCGCGTGCTCTCGTTGCCTGTTCATACCGAAATGGATATGGAGCAGTTGACTTATATTACAGAAGCCGTTTTAAATTTTATAAATAAATAATTTATGAAGATTGCAGTTGTTGGCACTGGATATGTTGGACTGGTAACAGGTACTTGTTTTGCTGAAACAGGCAACAAAGTAACCTGTGTAGATATTGATGCTTCAAAAGTAGCACGTTTATCTGGTGGAGAAATTACCATTTACGAGCCGGGTCTAGAAAAACTTTTTTTGCGTAATCTTCAGGAAGGTCGATTACAGTTTACAACCAATTTAAAAGAAGGGATAGAAGGGGCTAGTATTATTTTTTTAGCACTTCCTACACCTCCGGGTGCCGACGGTCACGCCGATTTGCAATACATTTTAAAAGTAGCAGACGATTTAGGTTTTCTGCTCAATAGTTATACCGTAATTGTAGATAAGAGTACCGTACCTGTTGGTACAGCCGCTAAAGTACATGCTGCTATTGCAAAAAATTATAGTGGCGAATTTGATGTGGTAAGCAATCCGGAATTTTTACGAGAGGGCGTTGCGGTAGATGATTTTATGAAACCAGACCGTGTTGTTATTGGTACTAGTTCTGATCGTGCAAAAAAAATAATGGGTGATTTATTTGCGCCCTTCGTGCGTCAGGGCAATCCGGTTATTTACATGGATGAAGCCAGTGCCGAACTAACAAAATATGCCGCTAATTCTTTTTTGGCGACTAAAATTTCTTTCATGAATGAAATTGCACAGCTCTGCGAAAGGATGGGAGCCGATGTGGATATGGTGAGAAGGGGTATTGGTTCTGATGATAGAATCGGAAAAAGATTTTTATTTTCTGGGATTGGATACGGGGGTAGTTGTTTTCCAAAAGATGTGCAGGCTTTAATTAAATCTGCGGCTTCGCATGATTATGATTTTAAAATATTGAACGCTGTTGAGCGCGTCAACGAAAAGCAAAAAATGCATATCGTACATGTGCTTAAAAATCATTTTAATGGGAGCCTGGCTGGCAAACACTTTGCACTTTGGGGTCTGGCTTTTAAACCCAATACAGACGATATCAGAGAAGCGCCAGCGCTTACCATCATTGAGGCACTACTTGATTGTGGCGCTACCGTTACCGCTTTTGATCCAGAAGCTACTGCCCACGTGAAGCAGGTTGTAGGGGATACAATTAATTATGCATCCAATCAATACGCTGCATTAGAAAATGCAGATGCGCTGATCATTGCAACAGAATGGAGTGTTTTTAGAACGCCTGATTTTGAAGAAATTTCAAAAAAGCTTCCTTCAAAATTAATTTTTGATGGACGTAATTTATTTGAATTGCAAGCGATGAAAGAGCTTGGGTTCACTTATTATAGTATTGGTAGAGCAAGCATTTAATGAGCATATAGAATGATGAAAGATAAAACGGTATTAATTACAGGAGCTGCTGGATTTTTAGGATCGCATTTATGTGACCGCTTTGTATCTGAAGGCGCCCACGTAATTGCTATGGATAATTTAATTACCGGCGACGAAAAAAACATTGAGCACTTAAAAGGCTTACCTAATTTTTCGTTTGTATTGCATGATATTACAAAACATATTACCATTGATGGGTCGCTTGATTATATATTGCATTTCGCATCACCAGCAAGCCCCATCGATTATTTAAAAATACCCATTCAAACCTTAAAAGTAGGTGCACTTGGCACGCATAATTGTTTAGGCCTTGCAAAAGACAAAGGCGCTAGAATACTTGTAGCGAGTACTAGTGAAGTATATGGTGATCCACTGGTGCATCCGCAACCTGAATCCTATTGGGGTAATGTTAACCCTGTTGGGCCAAGAGGTGTGTACGACGAAGCCAAGCGTTTTATGGAATCTATTACTAGGGCTTATCATACTTTTCATGGTGTAGAAACTAGAATTGTTCGCATATTTAATACCTATGGCCCTCGCATGCGACTCAATGATGGCAGGGCTTTGCCGGCTTTTATTGGTCAGGCACTTCGAGGGGAAGACCTCACCGTTTTTGGGGATGGTTCTCAAACAAGAAGCTTTTGTTATGTGAGTGATTTGATAGAAGGTATTTATAGCCTCTTGTTGAGTGATTATTCGATGCCTGTAAATATTGGTAACCCCCACGAAATTTCATTAAAAGATTTTGCAGAAGAAGTATTGAAATTAACGGATGCTGGCGTAAAAATAATTTATAAACCACTTCCAGTAGATGATCCAAAGCAGCGACAGCCAGATATTACAAAAGCCTCTGAACTTTTAGATTGGGCGCCAACCGTTTCGCGTGCCGAAGGTCTTCAAAAAACATATGCTTATTTTAAATCACTACCAAAGTCGGAGTGGACCAAGCAGCCTAAAAGTTTTTCATAAATCACCTAATCATGTCTAAACCGCTCATTCTTGTTACAGGAAAAAATGGACAATTAGGTTCGGAGCTTCAGTTGCTTGCTCCATCATTTGCGCATGTATATGATTTTTTATTTGCTGATAGAGCATTGCTCGATTTGTCGTCTAACGACTCTATTGATAACTTTTGTGCTGCACAGAAACCTTCTGTAATTATTAATTGTGCTGCTTATACGGCCGTTGATAAGGCAGAAACAAACAGAGATGCAGCATTTCAAATTAATGCCGTTGCTGTTGGAAAATTGGCAGCCTACTGTAAAGTAATTGGGGCTTTATTTATTACTGTTTCTACCGATTACGTTTTTGATGGCAATGGCACAAAACCATACCTGCCATCTGATGCAACAGATCCAATTAATTATTATGGGGCGTCAAAAGCCGAGGGTGAAAAGTTGGCCTTGGCAAATAATCCGGAAAGTATCATTATTAGAACTTCATGGGTGTATAGTAGATTTGGCAATAATTTTGTAAAAACCATGATACGTTTAATGGAGGAGCGCCCCTCCTTAAATGTGGTGGGTGATCAAATTGGCGCACCAACCTATGCAGCCGATTTAGCAGCTGCAATTATGCATATGGTGGCCCAAAAGGCAGCAGGTAATACGCATTGTGGAATTTATCATTACAGCAATAGTGGTGCTATAAGTTGGTATGATTTTGCGGCAGCCATAGGTGAAATCATTCATTCAAATTGCA
>Ga0222712_10000743_pt1 | contig 41433 bp, 43 predicted proteins | sample C33_657DmetaG_FD_165043 | JGI IMG/M metagenome (GOLD analysis project Ga0222712, IMG submission 165043) | Estuarine water microbial communities from San Francisco Bay, California, United States - C33_657D | ecosystem: Environmental > Aquatic > Marine > Unclassified | place: USA: California... | reverse complement strand
TGGTCACAAGACGGGGAAAATCGTAAAGTGATTGCGCCCGTTTCGTTAATCGTGACAGCGTTTTCACCTGTTCAAGATGTTCGTACGACGTTAACGCCGCAACTGCGCACTGATGTGGGCCCAACGACCTTGATCTTGATTGATCTAGGCGGCGGTAAACAGCGCATGGGTGGTTCGATACTCACGCAAGTTTGCAATCAACTCGGCGAGCAAACGCCTGATATCGACGATGCGCAAGCCTTACGCACATTCTTTGTTACGATTCGCGCGCTTGCGCAGTCTGGCATCTTGTTGGCCTACCACGATCGCTCTGACGGTGGTCTGTTGGCAACGGTTGCCGAGATGGCCTTTGCGGGCCACACCGGCGTGTCGCTCAACATTGATATGTTGTGCTACGACCATAATGCCCAAGATTGGGATGCCTACAATATTCGTGCTTCACAAGTTGCCGTACAGCGTAACGAATTGACCCTCAAAGCCTTGTTCTCAGAAGAGGCGGGTGCAGTGATTCAAGTCCCTGCAGCCGAGCGCGATGCCGTGATGCAAGTATTGCGTGCGGCGGGGCTATCCACGCATTCACACGTGATTGGTTCGCTGAATACAAGCGACACGCTCGAGGTGTTTCGCGATGGCAACCGCATCTGGTCGCGGCCGCGTGCCGAACTCGGCGCACTCTGGAGCGATGTCAGTTATCGCATCGCCATGCGGCGAGATAATCCGGCCTGTGCCAAGGCTGAACTAGAGCTGTGGGCTGACGCTACAGACCCCGGGTTGTCGCCGCAGGTGCAGTTTGATCCTCAACAAGAGGTTGCGGCACCGTTTATCGGCACAGGCGCGCGCCCACGGGTTGCCATCTTGCGCGAGCAAGGGTGCAATAGCCAAGTTGAAATGGCTTGGGCGTTTGATAAAGCTGGGTTCGAAGCGGTTGACGTGCACATGACTGACCTTCAGACCGGCAAGGCTGAGCTATCGAGCTTTAAAGGTCTGGTGGCGGTGGGTGGATTCAGTTGTGGCGACACCCTTGGTGCGGGCGAGGGCTGGGCGCGTAGTATTTTGTTCAACACGCAATTGTCGGATCAGTTCGCACAATACTTTGCGCGTACGGATACCTTTGGGTTGGGTGTGTGTAATGGTTGCCAAATGATGGCTGCCTTAGCCACGATGATCCCGGGCGCCGAGAGCTGGCCGCGGTTTACCCGAAATCAATCTGAAAAATACGAAGCACGTTTTTCGTTGGTCGAAGTGCTTGAATCACCCTCCTTGTTCTTCAAAGGGATGGCAGGTGCCACTATCCCCGTGGCCGTGGCGCATGGCGAAGGCTTTGCAAACTTTAGCCGTCAAGGCAATGCACAGGCAGCGCTTGCAGCCTTGCGTTTTGTGGATCACAAAGGGCAGGCGACTGAGGTATATCCATTTAATCCAAATGGTAGCCCCAAGGGCCTGACGTCGGTGACAACAGCGGACGGGCGTTTTACGGTGTTGATGCCGCACCCCGAACGCGTGACCCGCAATGTGATGATGTCGTGGTCGCCGCCTAGCTGGGGGCCAAATGATTCGAAGGGCGCTTATACCCCGTGGATGAGGTTCTTCCAGAATGCTCGGGTAGCGATTGGTTAAGGGTGCGCGCCTCTCTTAAGAGGGGCACCCTCAGAGAATCATTTACTTTTTAGCGGGACTCAAGATCAGGCAGGTTGTTGTGGCATGGGCATAGAGTTTGCCGTCTGGCCCAACAATGCGGCCCTCTGCGGTGGCGACCTGACGGCCGACTTGAATGATCTTGCCAATCGCGCGTACTCGGATACCTGGGGCGGGCACGATGGCGCGTGTCATTTTTACGCTTAAATCTAAGGTCGTGTAGCCTGTGCCCGCGGGCAACATGGTGTGGATGGCGTTGCCGACCGCACCGTCCAAAATGCTGGCAAACCAGCCCCCATGCACCGAACCCTGGACGTTCATGACGCTTTCGGTGGGGTTGCCTTGCAGCGTGGCTTGACCTGGTTCGAGCGCCACAATCAGGTAGCCGCAGGTTGCAGCCATCGGGCCGTTTGGTAAATCACCGCGCATGACCGCCTGCATGACCTCCATGCCAGTCATGGTTGCAGTTTTACTCTTGTCCAACAGCCCGATCGGGCGCCCGTTGGGCATACCGGCAAGTATTTTTTGTTCGTCTTCTAGCCATTGCGCCAGGGTGTTTTCAGTTGTCATGAGTCAAAGCTTTGAATAATTTTGGTTGTTTTTGGTCAAAATCTGAGCAGATGCTGCTCAGGCCTTGCAGGGTAGCTGCTTTTTAGCACTAGTTGCCTCTCAAAAGAAGTCGTTCGTCCATCGTATAATCACGCTTTGCGCCCGGAGCTTTTTATGCGTCTTATCCAAACTGCGCTCACCTTCGATGACGTACTGCTTGTGCCGGCGTTTTCGCAGGTGTTGCCGCGCGACACTTCGTTGGTTACCCGTTTAACCCGAAACATCTCACTGAATATCCCCTTAGTCTCGGCCGCAATGGATACGGTGACTGAATCGCGGCTGGCGATTGCCATGGCCCAAGAGGGCGGTATCGGGATCATTCACAAAAATCTGACTGCCGACGAGCAGGCCAAAGAGGTCTCGCGCGTCAAGCGCCACGAATTCGGTATCGTCACTGACCCAATCACAGTCACGCCTGATATGAAAGTGCGTGAGGCGATTGCCTTGCAAAAGCAGCACGGTATTTCTGGGCTGCCCGTGGTGCAAGGTCGCAAAGTCGTGGGCATTGTCACAAATCGCGATTTGCGTTTTGAAGATCGTCTTGAGGCACCGCTTAGCAGCGTCATGACCCCGCAAGACCGTCTGATCACCATGAAAGAAGGCGCAACACTCGCCGAGGCACAAAAACTGATGCACCAACATCGCCTCGAGCGTGTGTTGATTGTGAACGATGCCTTCGAATTACGCGGTTTAGCAACCGTTAAAGATATTGTCAAAAACACAGAACACCCTGCCGCTTGTAAAGATAGCCATGGGCAGTTGCTTGTGGGTGCCGCGGTGGGCGTGGGCGATGGCACCGAAGAGCGTGTCGCAAAACTTGTTGCCGCGGGCGTTGATGTCATTGTCGTTGACACGGCACATGGTCACTCAAGCGGCGTCATCGAGCGTGTGCGTTGGGTAAAAGCTAATTACCCTAAGGTCGAAGTGATTGGTGGCAACATCGCCACGGCCGATGCCGCACGCGCGTTACACGAAGCGGGTGCAGACGCCGTGAAAGTCGGTATTGGCCCAGGCTCGATCTGTACAACGCGTGTCGTGGCTGGTGTGGGCGTGCCCCAAATCACTGCGATCTCTGATGTGGCTCGCGCTTTGAAAGGCACCGGCGTACCTCTGATTGCAGACGGTGGCGTGCGTTTTTCAGGAGATGTGGCTAAAGCATTGGTGGCGGGTGCATCGTCGGTGATGATGGGCGGTATGTTTGCCGGCACCGAAGAGGCCCCGGGCGAAGTGGTGTTGTATCAGGGGCGTTCGTACAAGTCGTATCGTGGCATGGGTAGCTTAGGTGCCATGACCGATGGTTCGGCTGATCGTTACTTTCAAGACCCAGCCAATAACGCCGACAAACTCGTGCCCGAAGGTATCGAAGGGCGCGTGCCTTACAAAGGCAGCGTGTTGCAGATTATTTTTCAGTTGGTGGGCGGTGTGCGTGCCTCGATGGGTTATTGCGGTTGCGCAACGATCGAAGAGATGCGTACCAAGCCAGAGTTTGTACAGATTACCTCGGCCGGCTTTCGCGAGTCGCACGTGCACGATGTTCAAATCACTAAAGAAGCGCCAAACTATCGGTCAGAGTAATGTTTGCTGCTTGCTTGGTTTAACACCGGCCTCGTTGCCGGTGTCTTTCATTTAGATCTTTACACAGGTTAATCCTTCATGCACCAGCGCATTTTGATTCTTGATTACGGCTCACAAGTCACCCAGTTGATTGCGCGTCGCGTGCGCGAGGCTGGTGTGTATTGCGAGCTTCATCCGGGCGACGTCTCGGCAGAGTTCTTAAAGAATCAGTTGTCGCTAGGCTTAAAGGGCATCATCCTGTCGGGTAGCCATGCCTCGGCCTACGATGAGTCATCGTTAAAAGTCCCGGCTGAAGTCTTTAGCGCAGGGGTGCCGGTACTAGGGATTTGTTATGGCATGCAAGCCATGGCACAGCAGTTAGGCGGCGAGGTCAGCTACGCAGATCACCGTGAATTCGGCTACGCCGAAGTGCGCGCACGCGGTCATACACGGTTGCTGAAAGACATTGACGACTTCACTACACCTGAAGGGCACGGCATGCTCAAGGTCTGGATGAGTCATGGTGACCAGGTAACGCGTTTGCCTGAAGGTTTTAAAGTGATGGCGTCAACCGCGTCGTGCCCGATTGCTGGCATGGCTGACGAAGCTCGCAAGTTTTATGCAGTGCAGTTTCACCCTGAAGTCACGCACACGATCAAAGGCCAAGCCTTGCTCGAGCGCTTTGTGCACGAGATCTGTGAGTGTCAGGGCGATTGGACAATGCCTAATTATGTTGACGAAGCGATTGCACGTATCCGTGAACAGGTCGGTACCGACGAAGTGATTCTAGGTTTATCTGGTGGTGTCGATTCATCGGTTGCTGCTGCCTTGATCCACAAAGCCATTGGCGATCGCCTGACCTGCGTGTTTGTTGATCATGGTTTGCTACGTTTAGACGAAGGCAAACAGGTGATGGAGACTTTCGCTCAAAATATGGGTGTGCGCATTATCCATGTCGATGCCACCGAGCAGTTTATGGGTAAGCTTGCCGGGGTGTCTGATCCCGAAGCCAAGCGCAAGATTATTGGTCGTGAGTTTGTCGAGGTGTTTCAGGTTGAGGCGGGCAAACTCAAACAAGCTAAGTGGCTTGCACAAGGCACGATCTACCCTGATGTGATTGAATCTGCTGGCGCTAAAACGGGTAAAGCCGTAGCGATCAAGTCGCACCACAATGTGGGTGGTTTACCCGATACTTTGAATTTGAAGTTGCTCGAACCATTGCGTGAGTTGTTCAAAGATGAAGTTCGCAAACTGGGTGTAGCCTTGGGCCTGCCACACGGCATGGTCTATCGTCATCCGTTTCCAGGCCCAGGTTTGGGCGTACGCATATTGGGCGCGGTGAATACAGAATTTGCTGATCTGTTGCGTCGTGCCGATGCGATATTTATCGAAGAACTTCGCAACACTATTGATCCAGACACCAAACAAAGCTGGTACGACTTAACTTCGCAAGCCTTTGCGGTATTCTTGCCCGTTAAGTCGGTGGGTGTGATGGGTGACGGGCGCACTTACGATTATGTTGTGGCGCTGCGCGCTGTGCAAACGTCAGACTTTATGACCGCAGATTGGGCACCGTTGCCTTATTCCTTACTCGGTAAAGTGTCGTCGCGCATTATTAACGAAGTACGCGGTATTAACCGCGTCGTGTACGACGTATCCAGTAAGCCGCCCGCGACTATTGAGTGGGAGTAAGGTTCTACAAGTATTGAAATTGTCTTTTTGAATGGGTGCCGACTATGACTCTCGAAACAAGTTCGTTGATCATGCAATCTGGATGGCTCTACGTTGGATTGACAGCTTCCGTCTTGTTTGTTTACTTTTTTGGTTGGCGTTATGGACAGGTCGTAAGGCGCAAGCAAAATAAAGAGTCCGCCGAGTTCAGTAGTATTTTTATTACTTCGATTTTTGGTTTCTTTGCGATCTTAGTTGCGTTTCAGTTGTCTGGATCAACCCATGTTTACGAGACCCAGCGTAAGCTGACAATGGATGAGATTATCAGTATCTCTGGGGTGATCGACGCAACAAGCATGCTGCGAGTCGAGGATAGGGCAGACGTTTTAAAGCTCTTAGTCGGGTACGTTGAGCAACGAGTAACTTTTTACAACAAACCAATACACCCCTCAGTACTTGAGACTCAAAGCCTTAAACTGAAAAACCTAGGCATGGGTTTGATGCGTCATGCTTACATGTTGCTGCCTAAATATCATGGCGACGATCGCGTCATACTTATGAGTGTTCTAAACGGTGTGCAGTTGATGAATACGAGTTTTGAGCTGCAATATGCATATATTTTTATGCAAATGCCGACAATCCTCTGGCAGGCGCTTGTCTCCTTATTGATGATCATTTCAGCAATATGTGGCTATAAGACGGGCATTGAAAATGGGCAACAGTTTATCTTGACCGCGGTCTTTCTGGTTGTCGTTCTTGCCGCGATTATCATTTGTCTACATTTGGGTCACCCAAGGGTGAGTGACCTAGGGTTAGACCTCGTCGACGTACGGTTTCCAAAATTATTGGATCGTATAAATTCGACTCTGTAGTTATCGATACTAGGAATCCTAAACATGACAAATCCTTCAGCAGACGAACAACGTTTTGCTCGCCTTCACGTCGATCAAATGACTGATGAGCAAAAGATTTATTTCAACTCGCTGATGGCTGGCCCCATCTCTGGGACAGGCAGCAAGGGTGTGGTGCAGGGGGCAACAAGCTTAGGGGCTCCTTTCAACGTTTTGTTAAGAAGCCCGGTTTTGGCTGAACGGATGCGCAAAGTCGGAGAGTATCTGCGCTTTGAAAGTGCCATTCCAAAACGCTTAAACGAGTTTGCGATTTTGATTACGGCTCGCACCTGGACCGCCCAATACGAATGGTACGCACACTTACGGTTAGCACTTAAAGAGGGACTCGATCCTTTAATCGGTGAAGAACTTGCAAAAGGGCAACGTCCTTCAAAGATGAAACCCGATGAAGAAGCTGTGTATGATTTTTGTCATGAACTACATAACTGTCACTCTGTTAGCGACGCGCACTATGACGCCGTGCTCAAGCTTTTTGGTGAACAAGGCGTTGTCGACTTGATGATGGTTAGCGGCTATTACGTGATGGTGGCAATGGCCTTAAACGTAAATCGTTCTCCGCTGCCAGAGGGCGCCGTACCCATCCCAGAGCTTTAAAGACCTCATTAGTTTCGCCTGAGCACAAACAACACGTGCTATGTGTACCGTTAGTGCTCAGGCCGAGATTAAATCGTAAGAACACCGGACTGGCTATTGATTAGTCGCCGGTGGTCTTTATTCTGAGCGATTACTCGTCAATCTTGATGTTTTTGTCTTGAATGAATTTAGCCCAGGTTGCGACGTCTGCCCGGTGAAACTTGGCAAATTCTGCAGGGCTGTTCACCACCATATCCACCGCTAATTCATCCATGCGTTTAATGACATCGGGTGCTTTTGCGGCTTCGGCCATCGTGCTTTGAAGTTTGTTGACGATGTCTGCCGAAGTGCCCTTCGGTGCAAACACCCCATACCACGTCAACAGATTAAAACCACGTAGCCCATCCTCATGCAGTGTTGGGACGTCTGGTGTGACTTTCACGCGTGTCAGGCTCGTGACTCCAAGCGCTTTTAATTTGCCACTTGTGATAAACGGCAAACTACTGGGCGGATAATCAAAACTGATTGAAACGTGGCCTGCCATCAAATCATTGAGGGCTGGGGCGCTGCCGCGATAGGGCACGTGCGTAATCTCGACGCCTGCCTCTTGTTTAAACATTTCTCCGGCAAGAAACGAGGCTGTGCCGGTGCCTGCCGAGGCATAGGTCAACTTGCCAGGATTAGCTTTCGCGAAGGCAATTAATTCTTTGATATTTTTGTACGGTAATGACGGGTTGATTAACAAAATATTGGGTAGTGTGGCCAAGAGAGTGATCGGCACAAAGTCTTTTTCAACGTCGTAGGGTAATTTTTTATAGAGACTTTGATTCACCGACATCGTTCCGACGGTACCCAGCATGATGACTTGGCCATCGGGTGCCGCGCGTGCCACAAATTCGGTGCCAATGATCCCACCGGCTCCGGTGCGATTTTCGACAGTGACGGGCTGATTTAACAGCTCAGACATTTTTCTGGAAAATACGCGAGCCAAAAGATCAGTAGTGCCGCCCGCAGGAAACGCCACCACCATTTTGATTGGCTGAGTGGGATAAGCCTGCGCCTGAGCAACATTTGTCGTGGTGAAAAAAATCGAAATCAGTAAGGTGCTTAATACTGTTAAGCGCTGCAACATGTTTGGTTTCCTTTAGGTCAGTTGTGCGATGAGTCTCGAAGACACGAGAGGCGTCATTTTGTTTTTTTATTTTTTTATTATTTAAACGCTACGCATGATAACTGCAAGTGCGTAGCCTGACGAATCCAGATAATAGTTGAAGTTTAATGTCCACCGTTAGCGGGTTTACTATAGGTGAGCGAAGCTGCGTCATACCTCTTACGTTCCGATCTTAAGCATGAAATCGCTGATTTCCCGATAAAATCAGTTATTCCTCACGGTTTTAATTTTAATTAAACATGCTTATCAAACAAATCCACGCAGGCGTTTTAAATATCGGCTATGCCGAGTCTGGCCCTGCTGCCGGTCCCCCGGTCTTTTTGATGCACGGGTTTCCGTACGACATTCAAGCCTACGTTGAGGTCGCGCCGCTTTTGGCTGCCGCCGGTTGCCGCGTGATTGTGCCGTACTTACGAGGCTACGGATCGACGACGTTTTTGGATGAGGCCACGCCGCGCTCTGGCGAGCAGGCCGCCTTAGGCGCAGATTTGCTCGCGCTGATGGATGCTTTACAGATCCCCAGCGCTTATCTGGCTGGCTACGATTGGGGTGGGCGAGCCGCTTGCGTGGTTGCCGCGTGTTGGCCCGAGCGCTGTAAGGGGCTCGTCTCATTTAATAGCTACAACATTCAAAATATCGCCCAGGCGTTAGTGCCTGAAAAGCCTGAGCGCGAGTATCAGATGTGGTATCAGTATTATTTTCATAGTGAACGAGGCCGTGCCGGCTTGCAGCAAGACAGGCAAGCTTTGATTCGTTTGCTCTGGCGTTTGTGGTCGCCGACTTGGGGTTTTGATGATGCAACGTTTGCGCGTAGCGCTCCGTCGTTTGAGCACCCTGACTTTGTTGAGGTGGTGATTCACTCGTATCGTCATCGCTTTGGTTTGGTCACGGGCGACCCAGCCTACGCTGACATCGAGCGTCGCTTAGCGGCCGAACCTGTGATCACTGTGCCAACCATTACGTTTGATGGAGCGGATGATGGCGTGCGCCCGCCTTCGAAGGCTGAGGCGGGTGCCCACCGGTTTGCCGGCTCGCGCTCGCACCGTGTGGTGCCTGGCGTGGGGCACAATATGCCGCAAGAAGTGCCTGAAGTGTTTGCTCAGGCCGTGCTTGAACTGATCAAGTCTACTTAAGTCAACCACCTGAGCGAATCAATGTTTAAAAATCTAGCGATCTGCAAAAGTGTCGATCACGTCTTAAGCCGCATTGATCCAGACGATTCACGGCAGCTTGCGCGTCTCACACTGGCCTACATAGCATTGATTACCGTGTTTTGGGCGGTGATGGCGATGCTCAGTTTTACTGCGCCGCATAAAGACAGCGTCGAAGAGCTTTTTTGGATGCAGTCGCCGGCGTGGGGATATCCAAAGTTTGGGCCAATCGGCACCTGGTGGGTACATGCTTGGGCCGCTGTGTTTGGACGCTCGTTTTGGGTGACTTATATAGCAGGTCAAGCGAATGTTGCCTTGATGCTGATAGTCGTGTGGCGGATTAGTTTGCTGTGTGTGAGCCCCGGGCGCGCCTTGATGGCTGTGGTCTTTACTAGCTTGATTGTGTATCACAATATCAACGGTTTGCAGGTCAGTTCAAATCTGTTGCAGCTTTTACCGACCGCCTTATTTGTGTGGGCCTTATTGCTCGCGACACGGCAGCCGCGGTGGTGGCGTTGGGTGTTGGTTGGGGTGACGGCCACCGTATGCCTGCTGACTAAATATAGTGCGGGCATTTGGTTCGCCGTAATGGGCGTGTGGTTGTTGCAAGACGCGCGCAGCCGTAATCGCCATGCAATTTTGGGCATTGTGGTTGCGGTGGTGGCAGGCGGTATCGCCTTGATCCCGCATATTGAGTGGATGCTGCGCGAAAACGCGCCGACCTTGCAATACATGCAAAAGCAGGTTGGGGCAGAGGTCAATCATTTCAAACGTGTTGTGAGCTTTTTAGCAAGCCAGGCGGGCAAGCTTTCGCCCGTAGTAATTGCCTTGTTGGTATTGCGGTTTGGTTTTAAAGACAAAGCGCAAGCCCCGGTCGGTTCTGTACCCATGACTCAGAGCCCTGAATGGCGTTTTATCACCTTTGCAGCGCTTGGGCCGGTGATTTTGACCTCGCTGCTTGGTATAGTCTTTATCACCTTAAATGCCAATTGGGCGACCGCATTTTTTGTGCTGTTCGGTTTGTATGTCTTACGCTGGGTGCCTGCGATTGATGCAACAGTCACAGTCGGGCGAGTGTTGACTGTCGGCTTGCTCTTGAACGTGCTGATGGGCGTTGGCATGGCGCTGTACTACGGGGTGATTGCCGATATGCTCGGCAAAAAAGCGCGAGCCAATTACCCCGCTCAGCCCTTGACCACAGCGCTAGACAAGATTTGGGATGAGCAAAAACTCGGCCCCTTAAAAGTTGTGATTGGCGAAACCTGGACAGCGGGCACTGTTTCGGTGTTGTCAAAATACCAGCCGCTTGTGCTGCCTTATGGTTTGTACAGCCAAGCCAAAATTGTGACGCCTGAGTTGATCAAACGCTGCGGCGCGCTGGTCGTGCTCGACCGTGTAGAGTTGCGCAATCGCATTAGCCCTGATCTTCAATCCTTTCTTGATCGTGCAGCTAAGCAAGGTTCGTTTGAGGTCTACTGGAACCGCCACAAACAAATTAATCCAATCAAAATTGACTGGGCCATCATCGAGCCCGAACAGAAGGGCGGTTGCTGAGTGAATGGCGCCTAGGCGAAACGCAAGCTAGCATAACTTGGTAACAGATTTTACAAATGTACTAGTTAGCAGTAACAAAGAAACAAGCGTTCAGCATCTAAAATTCTTGTTTAAGCGCCATGCTTGATCAGCCAAAGATGCGGCATGTTGTTCGTTTGGCTTGTTCGGGTGTCAGCACTCTCTGTTTGACTGTCCTTTTGTTTGTATATACACTTTGCGTACCTTAATCATCTGCCCAAGTATCCTAGAAAAACTTAAAAACAAACATCAAGTTTCTCGCCGAGAGGTCGAGCAATGTTTTGAAAATCGTTGTGGTGTTTACCTTGAAGATAATCGGGAAGATCACCAGACAGATCCCCCAACTCTGTGGTTCGTCGCCCAGACCAATCACAATCGCTTATTAAAGGTGATCTTTCTAGTTTTGGATGGCAATATACATATTAAGTCGACGTATGAGGCAAACAGCATTGAGGTTTCCATCTATGAAGAGCTTGGAAAATAGTTCGTTTTTATGACAAAGATGACGACAAAGATTACGATGAAAGAAAAGAAAATATTGGGTACCGAGCAAGCGTGGGATTCGCGCGCGCTCGGTTGCGATGTCAAATATGCAAGGCGTGCTCAGCCTGATTGCGCGCTTGCAATTGATGATTCGCTTGGTTTACAGATGATCTCGATTCGTCTGAATCAAGAGCTTATCGCAGCTTTTAAAGTGATTGGTGAGCATCACGGCTTGGGTTATCAGCCACTGATGAGAGACGCATTGCAGCGGTTTGCTACGGCAGAACTAAAATCGATTGTGAGCTCTGGTTTGGCATCACAGAAGAAAAAATCTATGGCTCCAACGAAAACTGTCGGCGGTAGTTCTAAGCCAATTAAGAAGGCAGCCTAGCCTTTTAGTGAATGAACTGATCCCCAATGACACTCACACAGCCCGTAGTACTCATTCGCGATAGTCTTGAGGCCGACGTAGTGGCCATTCAAGAGATTTATGCCCACCATGTTTTGCACGGTACGGCGTCTTTTGAGCTTACGCCTCCTACCCTTGACGACATGCGGCAGCGTCGCGCCGATGTTGTCGCAAAAAATCTGCCTTATTTGGTGGCTGAACAAAATGGTGTGGTGGTGGGCTACGCCTATGTCACGCTGTATCGCCCCCGCCCGGCCTATCGGTTTACGGTTGAAGATTCGGTTTATGTGCGTGACGGGTTAGCTGGGCAGGGGATCGGCAGCCTGTTACTCGCTGAAATCATCAAGATTTGTACGGCGAAAGGCTATCGGCAGTTGATGGCGGTGGTGGGGGATGCGAGCCCGCCCTCGGTGAGTTTGCATGAGCGTAATGGTTTTACGCTTGCGGGTACGTTTAAAGCGGTAGGCTACAAGTTTGGTGCCTGGCGCGACACGGCAATGTTGCAAAGGTCGTTAGGCGATGGGGATTTGACCGATCCAATTTAAACAAATCCGGTTTTTTTATTTTAAAAGCTCAATTTTTTTCACGATGCAATATAATTAATATCCGGTTAGTTATAATAAACGGATCATGAGCACAAACAAGATCACTCCGATTCCTCAGTCTCTCTTTGATGACTTAGACCTCGAGTTGCCCGCGCTTGATCCCTCAGAGCAAGTTGCTGCGCATGCCGAGTCAGCCCAAGCCGCTGCTGAAGCGCTCTTGGCTCAGCCGGTTAAGAAGCCCAAAAAGACCCAAGCGCAAAAGAGTCAACCAGCACTCAGCGCTGCAGCGTTGGCTGGGCAAGCATTTTTACCCGGTTTATCCAGACGAGGGCGTCCGCGCTTAAAAACGCCTATTTCAGCAGTCGAGCGCACTGCCGAACACCGCCGCAAGCGGCTTGAGGCGGGCGCAAAGCGGCTTGAAATGATTTTGGATCGCGAGGTCTCTATCGCGCTCGATGCCTTGGCCGAGCATCTCAACGAGCCTCGCAGCGAGGTGATTTCAACCTTGATCTTGAAGGCGGCGTCGCGCGTGTTAAAGCGCTAGCCGCGTTTCCTGGTGTTTAGATCGTTTTAAGGCGCGCGACCACGGTCGCGGTGCGCAGCCCTGGTTAGCGTACGCCGCCACGGTTCGCTGGGCCACCGCGGTTCGGGCCAGCCCCCGGACCTTCGGCGCCCTCACGATCATGTCCAACACCCGCACGACCAGCGCCCACGCCTGGGGCCGCACCCACACCGGGTGCACCGACGCCCGGCGCACCTACGCCAGGCGCAACACCAACGCCAGGTGCACCGACACCTGGGGCAACACCAACGCCCGGTGCACCAACGCCTGCGCCCGGCAGAACCCCAACTCCAGGCGCGCCAACATCAACTGGGCGTGCCACACAGCGAACCGGTACGCCGGGGCTCGTGCAATAGACGACTTGAGCGCCGGCTATTTGCATCTGTAAGGTCAAGCCAAGGGCAGAGGCCAATAAAGCTTTCGTCAGTGTTTTTTTCATGATGCTCTTCCAAAAGGTGGAGTTGTCGACGTGAGGGAGATACCGCTGTGATGAAAAAATCGTGTCTCATATGTTATTCGCACTGCAGTCGCCAGACCACGCAAGAGCTCGCATCAAGCCATTGATCTTGGCGCCTCTTCAAAAGCACAAAGTGCAAACAAAGCCCTTTGCACGCAAAGACGGTTTTTAAAGGGGTAAAAACAGCAGAATAGGGGGGGTTCAGTCGCAATTTATTCACGACTATGACTCAAAATAGAGTCTGCTCAAAAAGATACTGACTATTCATAACAATACTTGTTAGTCATTGAAATAATCCACTTAGCGTATTAAAACACTCTATGACCTCCGCGGCACACCAGTCGATGAACACTGCATCCCGCACTTGGTGGTACGTCATACACACCAAGCCCAAGCAAGAGGCGCGAGCACTGCTTAACCTGACCAATCAGGGCTACGAGTGCTTTTTGCCGATGCATAAAAAACAAGTTGTCAGACGCGCTGCGGTTGTTACGCAGGCTGAGCCCTTGTTTTCGCGCTACCTCTTCATCCAGTTAGATACCAATTTATCCGGCAAAAGCTGGGGGCCGATTCGCTCGACTTTGGGCGTGTCGAAATTAGTCGTGTTTGGCAGCGAACCCGCATGCGTTGACTCGGGCCTCATCCACCTGTTTAAACAGCGCGAACTGAGCGTGGCCGATCAAGTGACACCTTTATTTAAAACTGGTGATCAGGTCGTGATCGCCCATGGGCCCTTTGCCGGCTTAAACGCCACGTTTCAAATGAGCGATGGCGAGATGCGCGCCATGGTGTTAATCGAGGTCTTAAATCAGGTCAGCAAACTCAAATTACCCTTAGCGGATTTGCGGCGCGTCGCGTAAGCATGGGTGACCAGTCGCGCAGTTTCTTGTTGCTGCAAGGTGTGAGTTCACCGTTTTTTGCACGCTTGGCGACAGCCTTAAGCCAACAAGGTCATCACGTTCATAAAGTGAGTTTTAACACGGGTGATGCGGTGTATTGGTTACCGCGCAGGTCAAACTGGTTTAAGCAAGACCTGAGCGAGCTACCCGACTTTTTACACAAACTCTACGCAAAATATGGCATCACCGACCAAGTGGTATTCGGTGACAGGCGACCCGTGCATATCGCGGCGCTCGAGCAGGGCCGACTGAATCACGTACGTAATCATGTCTTTGAAGAGGGCTATTTCAGGCCGAATCTGATCGCGCTCGAGCAAGAGGGCGTCAATGCCCGATCGCAGTTACCTCGCTCACCCCAGTGGTTTACTCAGGCCGCGCAGCACATCCCGCCGCAGCCCTTGCTAAAAGACTTTCGTTCGCGACTGAGATTACGTGCCATGCACGATATCGCCTATCAGGCCTCGGGCGTGTTGAATCGACTGTTGTTTTCAAAATATCGCAGCCATCACAACATGAGTGCGGCCGTTGAGTACGCGGGCTACATACAACGCAGCCGTTTGTTAAAGCGCGTGGCTGCTGTGAATACTCGCAAGATCGAAAACTTAGTCGCACAACGCACGCCGTATTTTTTTGTTCCGCTGCAGTTAAACAGTGACTCGCAAGTACGCGATCACGAGCGCTTTCGCACCATGCAGTTGATGCTCAAACATGTGTTGCAGTCTTTTGCGCAACACGCGCCTGCAGGCACCTCGCTAGTGATAAAAAATCATCCACTCGACACCGGTTGGGAGCATTACGACCGTGTGGTGTTGAATCTAGAGCATCAGTTTGGTCTGAAAGATCGGGTGGTGTACTTAGAAACCGGCGACTTAGCCACCTTACCGAAACACGCCAAAGGCACCATCACCCTCAATAGCACCGTGGGGTATGTGGCGCTTGAGCAAGGTTGCCCCACACTTTGTTTGGGTGATCCGCAATACAACCTGCCCGGGTTAACTGATCAACAAGACTTGGCTCAGTTTTGGGGGATGCCAGTGGCGCCCGAGGCTGAGTTGTTTCAGAGCTTTAAACGTGTGGTCGTGCACAGCACCCAAGTGTATGGCGGTTTTTATTGCCCCCCAAGTATTGCGCAAGCGGTGCAAGGTAGCTGCGAGCGTCTAGCCGCCGAGCTTTCGCCTTTGCAACAGTTACTGAGCCTGGTGCCAATATGAAGCCCCACACCGCCCAAACAATCTTGATTACTGGTGCGTCAGGTAGCATCGGCAACGCCTTAGCAAAAGCCTACGCCGCGCCGGGCATCACATTGATCTTGCACGGCCGCAACGAAAGCAAACTTGAGCAAACCGCGCAAGCCTGCAGGGATCAAGGTGCCCACGTGGTGAAGGGCGTGTTTGACATCACCGACACCCACACCTTACAAAACTGGGTGCAAGACATAGACGCCTTGCACCCAATTGATTTGTTGATCGCCAATCAAGGCATGAACATCAACATCGGCCCAGAAGGCAAGGGCGAGTCTTGGGAGCAAACCAATCTACTGCTCGACGTGAACCTGCGCGCTTCAATGGCCATGGTGCATGCAGCTTTGCCCGGTATGCGCAAGCGCGGGCATGGGCAGCTAGTGTTGATCAGTTCGTTGGCCGCGTACTTTGGTTTGCCGTTAACACCGGCCTATAGCGCGTCGAAAGCCGGCTTAAAAGCCTATGGCGAAGGCCTGCGCGGTTGGCTTGCCCCCGAAGGCGTGGGCGTCACTGTGATCATGCCAGGCTACGTGAAATCAGACATGTGCGACGCGATGCCTGGGCCTAAAACCTTAGTCTGGTTACCTGACAAAGCCGCCAAGGTCATGAAGCAGGGCATTGATCAAAACAAAGCGCGGATTACCTTTCCGTTTTTTGTCTCGTTCGAGACGTGGTTATTGGCGGTGTTGCCAGCGTCTTGGTCGTTGAAGATTTTGAAGTTGGCTGGGTATCATGTTTAACGTGATGGCGGTCATCACCGCGCTCTTACCGAGCGTGATCGCAGGCCTCGCACTCTCATTCGTCATCGAACAAATCTTCAAGCCCCGTTTTCAAGCACCGTGGCGCAGGCCCTTGCCCGCAATCGCCGCACACCTTAGTTTGTGGTTAGGCTATTTCGTTCTTGGCTTTGTCTTGTGCAGACGCACTTGGTTAGCAACGTTATTTAGCACCGCCATTTTTGCTTGCCTGATTGTGGTGAACAACGCCAAGAACCAATCCTTGCGCGAGTTCTTTGTCTATCAAGACAATGATTATTTTGTGGATTGCGTCAAGCACCCGCGACTGTATCTGCCATTTTTAGGCATTATCCCCACCGCGTTAACGTTTACCGCAATCGCGTTGGCCTTGTGGGCAGGCGTCGCGCTTGAAGCGCCTTTAACCCAAGGCAACAGTTTGCCCGCGGTTTGGCTGGTGGTAGCAGGCGTGCTGGTCGTTGCCTGTATCTTGCTGCAATACGGCTCAAGCAACGTTGCCGCGCTCAGTTTTGATCCCGAACGCGATCTCACAACCCACGGTTTTTTTGGTGCCTATTGGCTGTATCGGCGTGCCGAGCAATTGCCTAGTGTCGATCTGACGCAATGTTCATCCTTACCCAAGCCCTCGGCTGTTAAAACTCCGCGCGTGTTACCGAATATTGTCGTGATTCAAAGCGAATCGTTTTTTGATCCAAGGCGCGTGTACCCGCAGATTAAGCCCGAGGTCTTGCAACACTTCGATCGAGTCAGACACGAGGCCGATCTTTACGGCTTGTTTGACGTGCCCGCCTGGGGGGCCAACACCGTGCGCACTGAGTTTTCGTTTTTAACCGGTGTCGACGTGTTAAAACTGGGCGTTGATCGCTTTAACCCGTATCGGCGCTTGATCAATTTTGGCGTGCCCTCGTTGGCCCGGTTACTGCAACAGCAGGGCTATCGCACCATCTGCGTGCACCCATACCCTGCAAGTTTTTACAAACGCGACAAACTGTTTCCGATGTTGGGCTTTGATCAGTTTGTGGATATCAGCGAATTTGAGGTCGTCACAAAGCAGCACAAGGGCGATTGCCATTTTGTGGGTGACGAGGTGGTGGCCGATAAAGTGCTTGAGTTGCTTGGTCAAGAATCCGAGCAACCCACCTTCGTGTTTGTCATCACCATGGAGAATCACGGCCCCTTACATTTAGAAAGCCTGCCCGATTCAGACAAGCAAGAGTGGCTCACCGAACCCTTGCCCGAGGGCTGCGAAGATTTAGGCGCTTACTTACGCCACTTAGGTCATGCCGATCAAATGATCAAAAAGCTGACCGAAGGCCTGGCTAGCGCAGGGCGCCCAGGGACGTTGGCTTGGTATGGAGACCACGTGCCGATTATGGAAAAGGTCTACCAACAGCTTGGTACCCCTGATGGTGACACTGACTACTTCATTTGGCGTACGCGTACAGAGGCCGAACGTAAAAGCCAGGCTCAGGCGCAGCTTCAAGGTTTGACGCCTGAGCAACTGGTAGCACGCCATTTAGCACCTCAGCAGTCAAGCCCTCAGCACGCCCGCCCGCTGGACTTAGCGCCCGAGCACCAGGCAGTACTCCGCTTGGTGGCCCACCAGTTTGCAGCCGAAATCCTAAAGCTCGGTTAGAAGAGTTTATATAGCTAAAGCAAGGGATACTACTAAGCCCCAAAACGGGTTGTTTGCCCTACCATAGCCCACTAGGGTATTAAAAACTCATTTTTTTACGGTTTTTAGCGTTTCGGTGCAGAAAACACCCAATATTTAAGAACGCCGCAGGCACCTTTTACTCGTATCACTTAATGGTTCAAATTCGGAGACCTCTCACATGAATCGTATCGGACGTATTACCTTGGCAGTCGCTGGAGCCCTCACCTTAGGTTTAGCGTCCGTGACGCACGCGCAGGTCGTCATGCGTAACAGCATCTCGATCGCACAAAACTCACACCAAGGCAATGGTATTGACGTGTTGGCGCAAGAAGTTGAAAAGGGCACCAACGGTCGCATCATTATTAAGAACTTCTTTTCAGGCAGCTTAGGTGGCGAGCGTGAAAGTATCGAGTCCGTTCAATTAGGTACCCAAGAGTTGACAGGTACCAGCACCGGGCCGATTCCCAATTTTGTGCCTGCAGTCAAAATTTTAGATATTCCTTTCTTGTTTCGCGATAAGGCACATGCACGCGCTGTGCTCGACGGCCCAATTGGTCAGGCGCTGCTGAAAGAGTTTGATAGCAAAGGCTTCAAAGCCTTGGCCTGGTCTGAAAACGGCGTCCGTCACATGACAAATAACAAGCGCCCGATCAATCTGCCTGATGATTTGAAAGGCCTCAAGATGCGCACGATGGAAAACCCCGTGCACGTGGCAGCCTATAAAGGTTTTGGCATCATCACAACACCAATGGCTTTCCCTGAGGTCTTTACCGCGCTGCAGCAGGGCGTGGTTGACGGTCAAGAAAACCCTTTGTCAGTGATTATGGCCGCCAAGTTTGAGCAGGTTCAAAAATTCATGACCTTGACTGCACACGTCTATAGCCCAGCTCTGTTGTTGATGAACAAAGCGTCGTTTGACAAACTGTCGGCTGCTGATCAAAAAGTATTTCTGGATGCCGCCAAACTGGCAGCCGCTGCAACGCGTGCTCGCGTGGACAAGGATGACGCCAGTGGCGTAGCTGACTTGCGTGCTAAAGGAATGAACATTATCGAGACCTTTGATAAGGCCGCCTTTGTTGCCAGATTGGCCCCAGTATTTACCCAGTTTGAAAAAGAGTTTGGCAAAGACAAAATCGATGCGATTCGTAATTACAAGTAATTGCAGCAAACTCGTAGCTGATTAAAAATAAATTCAAGCGCGGCACACCAGTGGCGCGCTTGTTTTTTTTAGAAGAACAAGATGAAAAATATTCTGCTTGCTGTTGAAAGCGTCACGACTCGGTTCTCGTTGTTTATTGCCTGCCTGATGATGGCTATTGCGGCAACTCTGGGTGTGTTTCAAGTCGTGATGCGGTTCATATTAGAAATCCCCGCTGAATGGACTGAAGTGTTGATTCGCTTTAGTTTGGTGTGGATGGTGTTTATGGGTATCCCTTATGCGTTTAGGGTGGGGGCAATGGTAAGCGTTGACGTGCTGTATCGAATGGTGGGCGCGCGTGGCAAGCGGTTTTTTGATTTTGTGACGAGCGTGGCTGCGTTAACTCTTGTCGCCGTCATTATTTGGTGGGGATGGGATTACTCTAATCGTGGGCGAGTGCAGACCGTCATTGGTCTTGAATCCATTTCGATGTTTTGGGCGTATGTAGCTTTGCCGGTCGGAGGGCTGTTCTGTGTACCGGCGATCCTTGCAAACTTCTTTGACCCACAACGTAATGAATTGGAGAATGCGCAATGAGCTTGACCATGCTAATTACGATGTTGCTGTGTTTTCTACTCACAGTCTCTGTGGCCGTCTCAATTGGCTTGGCCGCGATTCTGGGGATACAAATTGGCAACGTCAATATGCTCGTCGCAGTCAAAGAGATGTTCAACTCGTTGAACAAATTTCCGTTGGCGGCGATTCCGTTTTTTATTCTGGCTGGCAACTTAATGGAGACGGGTGGCATCTCTCGTCGCCTAGTTGAGTTTGCCAAGAGTATTGTGGGTGGTGTGCAAGGTGGCTTGCCCATGACTTGCGTGCTGACCTGCATGATTTTTGCGGCCGTGTCAGGCTCAAGCGTGGCAACGACCTTTGCAATTGGCGCCATCTTGATCCCTGCACTGGTTAAACATGGCTACCCGCCTAATTACGCCGCAGCGCTGCAGGCAACCAGTGCAGAGCTTGGGGTGATTATCCCGCCTTCGATCCCAATGATTTTGTACGGTGTCGCTGCTGAAGTATCAATTGGCGAGTTGTTTATCGCTGGTTTTGGCCCTGGCATTTTTATCGGCGTCTCTTTGATGCTGTTTGTGCATATTTACTGCCGCTTTAAAGGTTGGGGCAAAAACGACGGTGTGGGCCGTTTGACTTTCGGACGTGCCACCATCGAGGCGGCTTGGGCGCTGTTGATGCCAGTCATTATTTTAGGTGGCATCTACGGGGGCGTGTTTACGCCAACAGAAGCGTCTGCGGTTGCCGTGTTCTACGCCTTGCTCGTGGGTATGGTGATGTATGGCGAAATCAAATTTCGCGATATCATGCCCATCCTTAAAAAGTCGGTTGTATCCAGCGCAGTGATTATGTTCATTATCGCGAACGCTGGCTTATTCGCCTTCTTACTAACACGTGCAGGCGTGCCCGATGCCATCGGTCGCTGGCTTGAAGCCGTCTTGCAATCACCTGCGATGTTCTTACTGGGTGTCAATGCAGCGCTGTTTATCATCGGGATGTTTATCGAGACCGGTGCCGCGATTATCGTTCTGGCTCCGATCTTGGCACCCGTTGCGATGCACTTCGGTATCGACCCCGTGCACTTTGGTTTGGTGATGGTGGTGAACTTGGCGTTAGGCATGATCACCCCACCTTTTGGCGTGAACCTGTTTGCCGCGTGTACGGTGGCCAAACTATCACTCGATCAAGTCATCAGCCGACTATGGCCGTTAGTGGCCGTGGTGCTGTGTTGCTTGATGGTGATCACCTACGTGCCCGTGCTGTCACTGGGCTTGAGGGATTTGGTTTATCGGTAAGGGGTGTGAGCTTGCCGCGCACTCTTTGAGTAGAGTGCGCGGTTAGCGGATAATTCCCGTACGGTAAATTAAATCGGTTGTTTGCCAAAATTTTACTAAACAAGTGCTGCGTGTGATTGATGCCTTGGGTGGCGAGCTTGCGATAAAAGGGCTGCCCGCGGCAATGACAGCCCCAACAGCACAAGGAAACGATCCTGGTTCTGTCAGTATTTGCCGTTTAGACTTCTGAAATTTGAGTCGTACGCCGGCTGCCCAGCCGGCTGATCGTCGGCAAAGAGGTCACTAGTTCGAAACCAAAGAGCCGCTAACCAGGTCGTACCAAGTAAATTTTCATTATTCATGCAAGCTTTAAGTATAAAAACGATCATAAATGCAAAATTTCGTTAATAAATTGATGTTTTTGTTAGAAAACGATAATTTTTATTCAGATTAAAGATATTTCTTTAATCGAGTACGGTTGGCTCGCTCTATGCGTGAGCATGGTTAAAGAAGAATTTGACCTTCAGTATCATCTTTGTATATCTTTTAAGATCTATTATAATAATTAAACTAACTAATAGATCTTACAAAATCTACAATATGATATTCGAACTTCTGAGCTTAGGCGAAATCGCTGCAGATATTGGCAAAAACATGCGTCTCGCGCGTGCTGCCCGCGGGTTGCGTCAAGAAGACTTGGCCGCGTCTAGCGGGGCAAGCCTGCAGGCAATCAAAAATCTTGAAGGTGGCGGCAAAGTCGAATTCATGACTTTTTTACGCGTTGCTAAAGCCCTGAACCTCGATAAAGACATCTGGTCAAGCTGTTTGCCTAAGCCCAAATCCTTGGATGAGTTGTCGCGCATCGAGTCGGCGCGTTCTGAGCAGACGCGTGTCAGGGTCGCGCGATGAAAAAACCTCAACTAGATTTCACTAAACAACGCATTCAGATAGCCTTAGATTTTGGTGGTCTGACGCCACCACACATTCTTGGTGAATGTATGTGGGTTGTCAGCGAGCGACGCGCAGCCTTTGAATGGAGCAAGCAAGCTATCTCATCGGGGCTAAATGTCTCGCCTTTTAAGTTACCGCTTGCGCTCGGTGTGCACTTTGCTGAGTGGACCCCTTTTGATGGGCTTCACGGTTTGTTTTCTGATTCAATTCCGGATGGTTTTGGACTTAGGCTCATGAATAAGGGGTTGGCAAGTGCGGGCTATGCGCTCGGTGAGGTGAGCCCGTTACATAGGTTGGCGTGGGTGGGCTCTCGGGGCGTCGGGGCGCTAACTTACACGCCGATCATTGACGGTGGCTCTGCCCAAGACTTGATGGATATTTCTGTCGTGGCAATGCATGCCGCAAACGCGCAAGTCGAGGCCTTTGCAGAGATACCCCGATCAGTCATTAGAGCCGGCGGCTCGGCGTTGGGTGCACGCCCTAAATTTTGGGCAGCAATCAGCCCAGAGCGACAGCGCGTGATTCTTAGCGATGCCGCTAATACCTCCGAGGGGTTTGAGGCATGTCTACTAAAATTCGCCCCAGCAAAGGGTGACGAATTCGAACCCTATTTTGAAGCGGCGTGTTTAAAACTTGCTGCTGAGCACGGGGTGAACGCTGCACGAGGCGAGTTACTGCTACACGCGAGCGGGGCGGCTTTAGCTGTGCACCGCTTTGACCGCGGGCCAGATGGCGCAAGGCTGCACACGCAAAGTGTCGCAGCGATGCTAGGCTTGGATTTTCGCAACGCTAATATGGATTACACCGCGTTTGCTCAGTTGGTTAAACAATTGGCCGGTGAAGCTGAATTAGAAGTGCTCTATCGGCAGGTGTGTTTCAACGTGGCCATGTCTATGCGCGATGATCACACCAAGAACTTTGCTTTTTGCATGAATAGTGCGGGCACTTGGCACCTGTCACCGGCCTTTGACTTGTGCCCCTCGGTAGGCCTCGGGTACACACAAGAGCACACCATGACGCTCAACGGTAAAGGCACCAACATATCTAGAGACGATTTGTTTACCTTTGCAGACTCGTTAGGGCTGAGCCAGCAATTGGCAAGCGAGTGCTTGGATCAGGCACGCGCTGCTGCCTCAAAGTTTGAAAAAGAGGCGCTGTCTTTAGGCGCCCCAAAGTCACCTACCCAAACCTGGGTGAGTCGCTTTAAGCGGATAGATAAAGAGTTGGCGCAGGTGATGGTTTGATCCACCGCATGTAAAGCGAAATCTCGGTGAACATAATTACGTTACAAGCAGGCAAACGAGGCGGAAAGCTTTGCATACGAGGGCTTCGCATTACGGTCTATGACGTACTCGCATTACTTGCTGAGGGCGTTAGCTCGCAAGAGATTCTTGAAGATTTTCCAGAGCTTGAATTGACCGATATCTTGGCTGTTTTATCGTTTGCTGCCGACCGAGAGCGCAGAGTTCATGTGATCGCGGTTGAATGATGAAGATGAAATGAAACCCTCAGAAGCCCTTGCAGCCCATCGAAAGCAAATCCGCGCGATCGTCTCTGCGCATCATGCCAGCAACGCACGGGTGTTTGGCTCTGTGGCTGCTGGCACTGACACTGAAACCAGTGATTTAGATATTTTAATTGACCCTATGCTAGAAATGACGTTGTTCGACATCGGGGCGATCCGTTTCAAGCTGAAACAACTGCTTGGTGTTTCGGTTGATGTCTTAACGCCAAGAGCCTTGCCTGAAAAGTGCAGGCAGTCGGTGATCGAAGCCGCTTTACCGATATGAGCACAGGCTAAACAGCCTTGGCGCGTTCGATCGCCACAGGATAAGCACCGGTAACCTTCCCATCTAGCAGAACAACCTTGACCGCTGTGCCATCTGCCGCATAACTAATGTGAGTGCACCAGCCTTGTGAAACTTCGCGATGGATTGGCTTATCAGACAGGCGGACAACAAGGATATCGTCCCCATCGTAGTATGTTGCTCGCATGTTGACCTCCTTATGTTACTGAAAAATAAAGCGTCATTGCGACGCTAACTGCTCGAACTGGTTGCGTACTCATCGGGGCACTTTACAACGGCTGTAACTCTTAGTTTGCCAGCGCGTGTCACAACCGAGATACGAATGCGGTTTTCTTCGAAATAGTGCGAACGCATGTCGTCAAGCAGTTCTTCAGGGAAGCTACCGCGGCGTTCGCCAGTCGTATTGTCCAAGTCGCGCAAAATAAAGCTCAATTTGTCGTCGTCAATTTCACCGATTCTGCCGTCTAAGACACCAATCTCTTCTTGTTTAAGTAGACGGAGGCTGTTTGAGACTTTCGCTCTTGATTTTCGTGTGAGGGTGTAATGATTTCCGTTGAGCCAGTCACCACTGATCTCGACCGAAGTGATAGCGCCATGGCAGGGTGGAGTCAAAGAAAGAGTTGCCCGCAAAATCGCTTCTGTCTTTGTATCATCCCCAGTTTCTAAAGTGTCATCTGTTGACGCCGATCGAAAATTGACTTTAATGTTTGGATTTAAAGAGGCACACCATTAATAAATTTCGAGGCAAAAGAAATCGGTTGGCAACCAGACCTTGAGGCCTTAAAATGTTTCAGTGATATCTTGTCTTTTGGGTAACAAAACTAGTTAATTTTCTCAACTGTAGAGTCATTCATGCCTGTTGTAAGCATCGATCCAATAACTAGAGGCGCCGCCAACGCGTTTTGGGACAAGCTTGGTCTGCATTTTGAAGTTAGTCGAGCGTTTTTATTTGGTAGTCGGGCACGAAACACCCATACCGATGAGAGTGATGCCGATATTGCGATAGTCCTACGTGGTGTAGTTGGTAAATTTATTGAAACAAAGTTTGCCATGGATGATTTGGCTTACGAGGTGTTGTTGGATACTGGTATTCGAATTCAGCCTTTGCCGATTTGGCAGGAAGAGTGGGACCATCCCGAATTTTATTCAAATCCGCGTTTGATTCACAATATCAAAAAAGACGGGATCCAACTTGACCGCTAATGAGCTTTTTAACAAAGCTGCCACGGCGTTAAACTCAGCCCAACTGCTATTCCAATCAGGTGACTTTGACGGTGCGTGCAATCGTGCGTACTACGCAATGTTTGATGCAGCACGGGCGGCGCTGCTTGTTGCGGATGGTGATGACGGCGTTTTAGCAATCAAGACGCACAGTGGATTGATTTCAACGTTTAGCCTTCGACTAGTCAAATCTGGCAAGGTCAGTCTTGAGTTAGGTAAGTCGTTCAATAAAGTAGAAGATCTTCGCTTGATTGCTGATTACAAGGGCGATCCGGTTGAGACGGAACAAGCGCAGTGGGCTGTAGCTCAAGCTAGAAGTTTTGTTGAGGCGCTAAGAGCATTATCAGCAATTTGATCCGCAATGCTGGCGCTCGCCCAGCTAACTTACCAAATTCTTCGTCAAAATACCGCCCCACGCGCAGACACCGGCCATAACTCTTCGACCTTGCCATTACGCACAGCAACCAGCCAATCATGTAAGTTCACAGTTGGGTCGCAATGCCCAGGAATCAATCTGACTTTGTCGCCAACTTTAAGGGGTGGGGTGCCGGGTGTTGAGGTGATGGTGGTGTGTTCGTCTGAGATGCCTTTGACTGACCAGCCGGGCAAGGTCATGCGTGGCAAACCTGAATCCATTGCAAAACATTTCAAGCCGCCATCAAGCACCGCGTGGGTGGGGCTGACGCTGATCACTGTGCACAGTGCATGTAAGACAGGCAGTAACTCGGGGGCCTCTTCGTCCGGCGAGTTCTTGTGATAATCGTTATCCATCAACACGTACGAGCCGGGTTGCACTTCGGTGTACAGACCCGACTCGGCTTCAAGGGGATAGGTGCCGGTGCCGCCACCTGTGATGGCATTGACTTCATAGCCTGCGGCGTTAAGTGCGCTGACCATGTCTTTAACTTTATCGCAGGCTGACCGAATGGCTTGCAGGCGTTCTTCGGGTTTGCGCATGTGTTGTGCGGGGCCGTAGTAGGCTTGTAGGCCAGCAAACACTAACGAGGGTGAATAGGTGGCAATCACTTCGGCCAGTTCAATCGCCGCAGCGTTGGTTGTGACACCGCAGCGCGCGCCGCCTACGTCTTGTTCAATATAGACATCAATGGCAACGCGATGGCGTCTGGCTGCAGCGCCAATCTGATGCACTTGCACGATGTTATCCACACATAAACCCATGTGAGCATGGGCGGCTAGGCGGGCCACGCGCTCAACCTTACGCACACCGACCACTTGGTTCGTGATCAGAATATTTTTGACGCCCACTTCGATAAAGGCTTCAGCTTCGCTTGCCTTTTGCACGCAAATGCCAACTGCCCCAGCATGAATCTGGCGCAACGCGATATCAGGGCACTTGTGCGCCTTGGCATGCGAGCGCACCGCAATGCCGGCGGTTTGAATGACAGCGTGCACTTCAGCAAGGTTACGCTCAAACGCATCAAGTTCGATCAACAGAGCAGGGGTATCGATTGCATCAACTGACGCACCAATCACCGCCGGTGCATCGTGCCAATTGCCCAAACCAGACTCAGAGATTGAAGGGTGATGCGTCATAGTGGTTTCCTAAATCGTTTCGTGTATGTGTACTGGTATTTGTACACACTTGCTATCTATTACACATTGAATACTTATTACACATTGAACACTTGTTACATATTTAGTGCTGACTAAACCTTGAGAGCTGACTAAACACTAAGTGCTGTTTTTACATTTATTCCTTAATACGCCATCACCGCTTAAGACTAGCCTCATACCGCTGCGCATACTTCCAGCCAATCTCCGCTAGCGGCTTCGCTTTACTACCGGTCTCAATCGCATCGGCAGCCGCGGCAGTACCGTCTTGCGCTCTACGCGCAATCCCCTGCAAAATCGCAGCGATTCTGAAGAGGTTATACGCGATGTAAAAATCCCAGTGCTCAATACCTTCAAACCCGGTGGCGGCACCATATTGTTTGATGTAGTCGGCTTCGCTGGGGATGCCTAAGGCTTTCAAGTCTAAACCGCCAATGCCGCGCCACAACGAGGCGGGGATATGCCAGCTCATGCAGTGATAAGCAAAATCAGCCATGGGGTGGCCTAAGGTGGCAAGCTCCCAGTCAAGTAAACCAATCGCGCGTGGTTCGGTTGGGTGCAGTACTAAATTATCTAAACGATAGTCGCCATGCACAATTGTGGTTTGGTCGCCTTCAGGGATATTGGCGGGCAACCACTCGATTAACGATTCAAGGGCGCTGATGTCTTCGCTGCGCGACTCTTGATATTGACGGCTCCAGCGGGCGATTTGGCGGCCAAAATAATTACCGGCGCGGCCAAAGGTTTCAAGACCGACTGCGTTGACATCGACTTTATGCAGGGCTGCCATCACACGATTCATGTCGGTGTAAATGGCGCCACGCTCAGTAGGCGTAAAGCCTGGTAGTGACTGATCGACAATCACGCGGCCGTTTAAAAATTCCATCAAATAAAAAGGCGTGCCAACAATGTTTAAATCTTCGCTGTAGGCGTAAAGCTTTGGCACCGGCACGTCGCTGCCTTGCAAGGCTTGCATCACACGATATTCGCGATCGACCGCGTGGGCTGAGGGCATCAACACGCCTGGCGGTTTTTTGCGCAACACAAATTGTTGCGCACCACTGGTTAGTAAAAACGTTGGATTTGACTGACCGCCGGTTAAGGGTTTAACGGTGAGAGCAGGGCGCTCTAGAAAGCCCTGGCCGTGCATCCAGTCAGCTAGCACTGCTGAATCAAAGGGTGCAGCCGCAGCGACATTAGACTTAGCGTCTAAAGCGCCCGCACTGTTCTTGTTTGATGAACCAGCCCCACTCATAACGAACTCACTGAGTGGCCCCAGTCAACCGTCACCGACGTACCCGTCATGGCACGCCCAGCGTCAGAGGCCAGCAACAACACCGGGCCATCCATATCCGACAACTCAGAAAATCGGCGCGAGGGTACGCGGGCCATCAGTTTTTGCCCTTGTTCACTGAGTAAAAACTCACGATTCAAATCAGTAATCACATAGCCCGGTAGCAAGGCATTGACACGAATGCCGTACCGCGCAAATTCAAGCGCAAGTGATTTTGTAAATTGGATGACACCTGCTTTAGAAGCCGAGTACCCCACCACAGCACCTGCAACACGCGCGCCCAAAATCGACGAGATATTAACAATGCTGCCTGGCTTTTTGAGCTTGACTAAACGTCGTGCGGCTTCTGTGTCAACCATCCAGCAACCTTTTAGATTGGTATCTAACACGCTATCCCAATCTTCTTCGGTTTGCTCAAGCGCGGGCTTGGCAACGGTGGTGCCGGCATTGCTGATGATGATGTCTGCCACGCCTGCAACCGCTTCGATTTGATCAAAGCAGGCCTTGACGCGGGCTTGACTGGTGACATCTAACGACACGGCATCGGCCTTTGCACCAGCAGCCTGAAGCTCTGCAACAAGCGTTGCAAGCTTATCGGCACGACGTGCCGCCACGATCACATGCGCACCGGCTTTTGCCATGGTGTGCGCAAGATGATGACCAATGCCACTTGAGGCACCCGTCACCAGTGCCACGCGGCCTTTCAAACTAAACATGTCTAACACTTGACTCACGCTGTTTTCCCCAAGCCGTCGATAATCTTGCGTGCCATGCTCCAGCGATGCACTTCGCTTGGGCCGTCATAAATTCTAAAGCCACGCATATCCATAAAGATGCGCATCACAATGGTTTCGCCTGTGACGCCTTGGCCACCTAAGATCTGAACGCAACGATCAATCACACGCCACTCAGCCTCTGAGCAAGTCACCTTGGCGCGGCTCGATTCAAAGTTACCGTTATGACCTTGATCTAACAACCACGCGGTATGTGCAATGTGCAAGCGTGCTGTTTGCAAATCCATATCGTTATCGGCCAACATAAAACCGACGCCTTCGTGTTTGCCTAAGATACGGCCAAAGGCTTCGCGGGTGCGTGCGTATTGCGTGGCAATATCGTGCGCACGACGCGCCTGGCCCAGCCAGCGCATGCAGTGCGTTAAGCGAGCGGGGGCTAAACGGATTTGCGCGTATTTAAAACCGCGCCCAATCTCGCCCAAGACATCAGTGGCGGGTACACGAACGTTTTCAAACTTCATGACACAGTGGCCGCCGGCAAAGCAGCTGTCCATCGCGTCCATTTGGCGAGTGATTGAAATCCCTTCGCGGCTCATGTCACTTAAAAACATCGTGGCCGAGCCGTCTTCCATTTTGGCCATGATGATGCAATAGGTCGCACCCTCGGCACCGGTGATAAACCACTTGTCGCCATTGATCACATAATCGTCACCGTCTTTAACGGCGGTGGTCATCATCATGCCAGGGTCAGCGCCTGCACCAGGTGCGGGCTCGGTCATGGCAAAGCACGAACGCGTCAAACCTTGAACCTGTGGGCGCAACCAACGCTCTTTTTGTGCTTCGGTCGCAACAATTTCCATCAAATGGATATTGCCTTCGTCGGGCGCGTGGATGTTCATGGCCGTGGGGCCAAGCGTCGAATAGCCGGCCTCTTCAAACACGATGGCTTTGTCGACGTGACTTAAACCCAAACCACCCAGCTCAACCGAGGCGTGTGGGGTTAACAGACCCGCCGCACGGGCAAGCGCCACAAGCTCAGCGCGCAACTCTGGCGTTGGGCCATGCGCGGTAGCGCGTGGGTCATTTTCAAACGGAATGATTTTGTCGGCAATAAAACTGCGCGTGCGCTGCTGCAGGTCAAGCTGCGCCGGGGTCAGTGAAAAATCCATGAGGGGATGTCCTAGTCGCTAAATCGATGAAACCAACCGCTATTATCGCAATTTCAGCGAATCTTGCTTTGATTTTGCGCAAGGTAGTCTTTAACGCTGCTTTTTACTAAAAAGGAGGTTCAAGCTGACCACCAGCGCCAACAGACCAAAAATAATGAAGCCATACTGATAGCTTTCGGTGGCCATGATCACAAAGGCGAAGCCTGACGGGCAAACAATACCGCCGAGGTAGGTAAAAAACAGTGACGCCCCAGTGGTTGAGGCGATCATGCCTGGTGGCGATACCCGGGCCACCTCTGCCATGTAGACGCCGTTCCAGCCAATCGCAGAGGCTCCAAAGATGATCATCAACACAAGAATCATGCCGAAAGACCAAGACGGTGACAGGGTGCCGGTGATCACTGACGAGACAGCCATGATCACGCCCAGTATGACCATCACCACGCGAGGCGATAAAAAGCGGTCTGCGACCCAGCCCCAGAACACGCGTGCGAATACGCTTGCGAGTTGAGTCATGGCCAAAGCAAAACCGGCGGCTACAAACGAGATATTAATTTCGAGGGTGAGATAGGTGACCAGATAGCTAGTCAAAATCATCTGCAAGCCGCAAAACACGAATGACACGATGGCAAGCTCGCGCAGATCGCGATTTAAGAACACCAGCTTGATAGGTTGCGTCACTTGTGACAACGAGAAGGGGCTTGAGGGGATGCGGTCGCTATCCAGTTCTTGACGAAAGGGTTCGGCGATCCAAACAAAAACCAGCAACAAGCCAGAGACTAAAAATAAAGTGATTTGCCAACCGGTGAGAAGCACCAGCACTGGGATCGCTAAGCCCGCGATAAAGCCCGCTAAGGGGTTGCCGGTTTGTCGAATCGAAAAGGTCAGACTGCGTCGCCCCGGCGAGGTGGTGCGCGCCAAGACATGCGAGCTTGCTGGCGAAATCGGCCCGTAGCCGATTCCCATAATGATGGCGCCCACGACTACCAGTGCAAGGTTGCCACACGCCACCAACGCCAAACCTAACGAACATAACGCCAACCCAAGCTGGCTGATGCGAATTGCGCCGTACCTGACAATAAAGTTGCCCGACACTAACGCTGCGATCATCCCTGCTACGTACACAATCGAGATGAAATAGCCGATCCACTCAGGAGATACCGCCATCGTTTCGGCAGCCATCGGTGCCAAAATAGGGACTGCATTAAGCACGAGTGCCGAAACAACGGCGACGCTTAACATCATTGCAGAGGGGGCAAAGCTTTTCATGTGTAACGATCAGACAGGCCGAGATCAGGCACTACCTTACCACGCTGATGGCGAGTTGGAATTTACGCGAGAATCCCCTATGATCAAACCCTTTATCGCTGCATAAAATCATAAGGCGAGTTCAATGCGAAGTATTCAACATCCAGGCCAGCCAAGCCTACAACGCGTTGCGGCGCAGCAAGTTGAGCTTGAGCCTTTCGAGCTTGAACTACCCGGGCACATGAGCTTAATGCAAGCGGTGGCGCAGTCTATGCAAGGCATTGGGGCGCAATGCGCAACGTTTCGTATGCAAGGCGGGGGCTTCGAGCCGTTTTCGTATGTGATGCCGGCCTTAGCAAAAACGTCAGCCCATGCGGTGTATTTCAGCGATACCTACCCAGTTGAGGGTGCGGTGCGTCTTGAAACAGCTTCGGTGACGTTTGGTCAACGCGACGGTAAGCCTTGGCTGCACAGCCATGCAATCTGGATCGAGGCGAGTGGACGCAGGCACTGTGGTCATTTGTTGCCTGATGATATTCAAGTGAATCACCCGATTCAAGCTCAAGGCGTGGCAGTGCGCGGTGCGACGTTCACGGTTTGCCCCGATGGCGAAACCAATTTCACTTTGTTTGTGCCGCTAAAAAGTAGGGCGCGGGCAACGCAAACACCACGCAGCAAAGGTTACGCACTGCGCGTTGCACCCAATATTGACATTTGCACGGCTCTAGAAACCTTTTGCCGCGAGCGCGGCATCACCCACGCCAAGATTCAAGGCGGCGTAGGTAGCACGGTGGGTGCAGTGTTTGACGACGGGCGCGTGGTCGAGCCTTTCGTGACCGAACTGCTGATACGCAACGGTGACGTATTCACGAACGCAGCAGGTCAAACGCAAGCGCAGCTTGACGTGTCGATGGTGGATTACAAAGGAGGGGTGTCTGAAGGCCGGCTCGCACGAGGCCAAAACCCCGTGCTTGTGACCTTTGAGCTGGCACTTGAAGTGCTAAATGCTTAGAACCTGATTGACAAGCCTGCGACTACGCCAAAGAGGGTTTGAGTTGTTGTGATGCCACCAGACTTTTGCCTGTTGTAGAGGTATTTCATTCCGATGGTAGCGGCACCCCATTCATAAGCATGGCCTATGCCAACCATTTGTTGAGTGGTGACTTCTGTATTTTGCCCAAGACCACCGACGTCGCTATAAAACGGAATGAAGTAATCTGACTCGCCCAAACGTACACGGCCTTTTAAACCAGCGATTGGCGTCGTACTGGTTGTGGCGATTGAGTTACTAGAACCATAGACGCTGTCATAGGCCTTCAGATCGGTTCTGGTCACAAGGTTCATGACACGCACACCAGCCAAGCCGTCGAGGTAGGTGTCTTTCGTGTTGTGGATGGTGTAAGTTGCCGCGAACGTATAGATGCCTTGCTCGGCGAAGGTGTTCGAACTCAGCGCAGGTTTGCCCAATACCTCAGACTTTTGGCCGCTAACTTTTGAGTAAACCATATCCGCCATCACGCCTAAACGACCGTGATGCGCTTCGAGGGTCAGCATTGCCGCAAAATTCAGATTCGAGATGACATCTCTTGCATGGTAGTCGACCGAGGCAAGTTTTCTTTCACCGTAGGCCACGCTGCCCCCCACGTTAGTGACCCAGATGTAAGGTGTAACCGCGCCTCGCCATTCGTTGGTCACCTGTGGGATGGTACGAACGCCCTCAGCCGCCTGAGCAGGTAGAACGGCTAGCGAGCCGGCCAAAACGGTCAGAGCAGAGATAATTTTTTTCATTTGAAACTCTTTGATTATTTTTAATGATCTAACGTTGTGACTTCGACAGCTATGACTTTGTCACTGTAAACATACCACTTCGACAGCTATGACTTTTTTCAATGTGGAACGTATCACTTTTACAGCTATGACTTTGTCACTGTAAACATACCACTTCGACAGCTATGACTTTTTTCAATGTGGAACGTATCACTTTTACAGCTATGACTTTGTCACTGTGCAACATATAACTGCGATATGTACGACTTTGTGTGAGGTCCGCCGTCTACCATCAAGGCCGCCCCGTTCACATACGACGCTCGGGGCGAGGCTAAAAACACGACCACGTTGGCGATGTCAGAAGGCACTCCCCACGTTTGCCCTTTCGGCACCGAGACAGTTTCAAGCTTGTCGCGGTTGGCAATAGCAGAATCCGCTTGCCATTGCCCACCAGAGGCTTGACTTTCCCATAGACGAAAGCGTTCTTCGGATTTGACCACACCTGGGATCACGCAGTTCACTCTGATGCCAAATTCTGCTAATTCTGTTGCTAAATCGACAGAAAAACGCACTTCTGCGGCCTTTGCCGGGCCTGTACAGCTTGAGCCAGGCGGAAAATTACCCCGAGTGGCGGTGCGCCCAGAGATGTTGATAATGGACGGAAAGCTTGATTGTTTGAGCAAAGGCAAGGCTCGTTGCGACACCCGAAACTGTGCAAAAAAGTTGATCGCCATGCCATCTTGCAGTTCGTCGTCAGTGACAGTGGCGAAGGGTTTATAGATGCCAGTGCCGGCGTTGTTCACCAAGATATCAAGTCGACCAAAGCGCGACTGAAGGTATGCAATCAGTTTGTCGATATCCGCAAGCTTGGTCATATCTGCTTGCACGGCTTCAATTGTTCCGCCGTGAGTTGACGCATTTGAGGCAACCGCCTCATCGAGTTTGCTTTGACGGCGCCCGCAAATTACTACGTGCGCGCCTTCGTTGGCAAACGCTTGAGCGGTGGCCAGGCCAATGCCTTCACTGCCGCCGGTGACGCAAACGACTTGTCCTGCTAGATCTAGATTCATGGTTGGCTTAATCGACCTTGATATTCAAGCGGCGAATGATTTCGCCGAAACGTTTGATTTCGCTTTGTGTGAAGGCAGCAAGTTGTTCAGGTGTTGAATATTGGTACTCGGCACCTTGAGTGATGATCCCCTTCTGAATCTCGGGGCGCGCCAACACGTTTTTGGCTGCTGCGTTCATCAGATCAATGGTCTCTTTTGGTGTACCTGCACGCGCAAACAAGGCAAACCACTGAGAAATTTCAATATCTTTAAAACCGGCCTCTGCAAAGGTTGGCACATCAGGCATTGTTGTTGAGCGTTTTGCACTAGCCACTGCAAGCACTTTGATTTTGCCTGATTGATATAGTGCCGAGGCTGAAGCGACACCCACAAATGAAAGTGCAATCTGCCCAGCGGCAACATCGCCGATGGCTGGCGCGTCGCCTTTGTAAGGCGCATGCACCATATCAATCCCCGACGCCGCCTTAAAAGCCTCGCCTGCTAAGTGACCGGTCGAGCCTACACCGCTACTCGAAAATGCCAACTTACCCGGATTTTTTTTGCCGTAGGCAATTAACTCGGCAATGTTATTAATGCCGAGACGCGTATCGACGGATAGCGTCAGGGGGACGAAGCCAACCATACTAATTGGCGCAAAGTCTTTCACCGCGTCGTAGGGCAACTTAGGGTAAAGGGTTGGATTTGTACCGTGCGTGGCGCTATTGCCAGTCAAGACGGTATAGCCATCGGGTGCAGATTTTGCAACAAAAGTGGCGCCGACAATACCGTTTGCGCCGGTTTTGTTTTCGGCAACGATCGTACCTTTCAGTTCAGTGGCCATGTGTTGCGCCATCAGGCGCGTCAGATAGTCGTTGGCACCACCCGCAGCAAAAGGCGAAATAAACTGAATGGGCTTGTCCGGAAACGTGGCAACGGCCTGTGTCGCCGTGAGCGTCAAACCCAGTGCTAAGCCCGCGACAGCGGCAAATCTTTTAAATACATTGGTCTGGCGTTGGTTCATCTTGGTCTCCGGTGCTGCGCCTGCTCAGTGGCCGATGCGCATTTGTTTTAGTGGTAACGGGTCAAGTGTAAGCACTTTTGCTTTAGTTCATGGTGTGCGCTTTAGTTCAATATATTCCATAATATGGAATATTTCATCAAGTATGATGCGTGGCTTAGGTGCGCCATCGCTTAGGATATCGATCGCGCTTGGCCTTTGGCGTTTTATCACGACTACCCTTGGATTAGCGATATGCAGCAAGTGTCAAACACCCATCCCATTCTTGAACGCGCCCGTATAGCCGTGGCGCTGAACCGCACGCCCGGTTATCACTTCTGTGGCAACTTCTTTAACCTGCTGTTTGACGACGTCGATAACCAGCATTCGATCGTGCATATGGACCCTGCCGTACAGTGCGCCGATCAAGATGGCCAACTTAGCATGACCGCCTTTGCCATGCTGGCCGATATGGGGTTAGCCACTGGCATTCGTTTTGGCTTAGAAAAAACAACCCGCTTGGCGACGGTGTCGATCAGTTTGCAGCTTACCGGTGCGCCCAGATTAGGGCGTGCAACGGCCTCGAGCAAATCGCAGGGCTTTATTCAAGGCGCGAGCGCACAGCAAGGCTTAAGTCAAGCGCGTATTACCGCCGGTGGCGAGTTGGTGTGTATTGGGCATGGCGCTTTTATGATCTTGCCTGTACCCGGGGGCAAAGTTTTGGATCCGATTCCTTGGGTTGAAACCAAGCCACCCCAGAACCCATCCTTAGATTTGTCAACGCTGAGCGAAGACGAGGCCTGGGTGTTAACGCGGGTTGAACAAGCCATCGAAAAAACCAAGCAAGACGGCGGAAACTTTGTCACGCATTTCTTGGGACTGTATCCGGTTGTACAAGAGACTGGTGCGCACGTCGTCATCGAAAACGGTGCGCATATCGCCAATCGCGTCAAGCACGTGCAGGGTGGGATTGTGTTGGCGTTGGGCATGGAAACTGCCTCTGCGGCCTTGGGCGTTGACTGGATGCTGTCGGGTGTGACGGCAACCTATATCAGCCCCGGCGAAGGCGAAACGATTTCAGCGACGTCAACAATTGTGCACCGTGGGCGCATGACCGTAGTGGTAAGCACCCAGGTCATCAACAGCACCGGGCGCAAGGCGCTCGAAGTGATTACGACCCACGCTCGCAGACCGTAGTCGCATAATCTACCCTCCACAGATGCCACTTTTACTCACTGATCACTCATGAAACTGACTGACCTCATCACCCCCGTCGCCCTTATCGATCTACCTCGCATGCAGCACAACATTGAGCGAATGCAAGCACAAGTCGCGAGTTTGGGTGCGACCTTCAGGCCCCACGTGAAGACGTCAAAATGTGTGCAGGCCACTGAGGCGCAAATTCAAGCCGGTGCGCAAGGTATCACGGTATCGACAATTAAAGAAGCTGAACAGTTTTTTGCCGCTGGGATTCGGGATATTTTGTATGCGGTGGGCTTGGCGCCTAGTAAACTCGCAGCGGCAGCGGCTCTGATAGGCAAGGGCTGTGATCTTAAAGTGTTGACCGATAGCGTGCAATCAGCACAGGCAATGGCAGCCTTTGCCAAAGCGCAGGGGCTCAATTTCAAGGTACTGATCGAAATCGATACCGATGATCATCGTTCGGGGATCAAGCCCGAGTCAGCAGCACTATTAGCGGTGGCGCAGGCCCTTGAGTCACCAGCCTGCGAGATTGTTGGGGTGATGACGCACGCGGGCTCAAGTTACGACTTAAATACGCCCGAGGCACTGATTGCCATGGCAGAACAAGAGCGCGCGGGCTGCGTGCGCGCAGCTGAACGATTGCGCCAAGCTGGGTTTGCTTGCCCGATTGTGAGTATCGGATCAACCCCCACGGCCTTGTCAGCAAAAAACCTTGAAGGTGTGACCGAGGTGCGGGCGGGCGTGTATGTCTTTTTCGATTTAGTGATGCATAACATCGGCGTGTGTACAAAAAACGAAATTGCACTCAGCGTGTTAACCAGTGTGATTGGTCATCAAGAAGAAAAAGGTTGGGCCATTGTTGACGCGGGTTGGATGGCTATGAGTCGCGACCGTGGCACACAAAAGCAAACGACTGATTTTGGTTATGGACAAGTCTGCGAACTTGATGGGAAGGTGCTTGAGGGTTACACCATTAGCGGTGCTAATCAAGAGCACGGAATTGTTTCGCGTGCTGGACAGCCCGATTTAGAGATCGCCAAGCGCTTTCCGATTGGTACGCAATTTAGGATTTTGCCGAATCACGCTTGCGCCACGGGTGCACAGTTTCCTGAGTATCAAGCGCTTGACGCCCAAGGCACCGTTCAAACCTGGAGCCGCTTTTACGGCTGGTAGAACACAATAGCGAAACCGGCTGCATTTAGCCATCGCGATTGCTACGAATTGATGCCTGTTTAAGAGCAGTGCACACTGCGTTCTTGTTTAAATCAACAAGAGGTGCAGTGTGTCTGTTCAGTCTTCAAACCAATCAGTCAAGTTATCTTTGCAAGGCCTTGCACAGCAATCCACGCGCGGCCTAGCACCGCTTTCTAACCGTGTCCTAGCGCGCAAATCCATGCGCGACACGGCGCCGCGTCGCTTCGGCCAAAGCCTGTGGCGGCAGGCCGGTCAAGGCATGACCGAATACATCATTATCGTCGCCTTAGTCGCGGTCGCTGCAATTGCGGTGTATCAATATCTTGGGCAAGTGCTGCGGGCCCAAACTGCGGCGGTCGCAAAAGAGCTCGCTGGTGAGGATGGCACTCAGCAGTCGCGCGCGGCACAGTCTGCCGCAGAATCGGCAGCCACCCAAGCCGCTGCAAAGTCTTTAAAGGATTTCACTGGTCATGCAGAGGGCTCGGCTCGATGAGCAGGTGGCTCCTTAGTTTGCTGAGTACGTCTGCAACGGTGCAACGTCAACAAGTGATGCCGCTGCAAGCGCTTAGCCAAGCTGGTCAGGTTCTGCCTTTGGGATTAATAGTGTGCGCCATAGTACTGATCGCTTGGGTGCTGTCCCTGAACTTAGGTCGGTTGGTACACAACAAAGCCTCGCTCTTACGGGCGACAGACGCTGCGGTTTACTCGGCTGCTGTTGCGCAGGCACGCGCTTTGAATCTTCATGCGTACTTAAACCGCGCTCAGCTCGCCCAGCAAATTGCCATGGCGCATTTAATTACGATGGCCTCGGCTCAACGCTATCGAGCAACCCTTGCGCGTCAAGCCAGTCGTTTTAACCCCCCAGCAAGCCTGATCGGAATGCTATTTGGCCCGCAATATGCAGCGGCATATCTTGCAGCGAAGGCAGGAGGCCTGGGCGATCAAGTGGCCTTGGCGCAGCTGTCTGAAGCCTTTCGTCTTCATGATGATGTGATTCATCGAGTAATTGAGCGGGTTCGAGGCGAGCAATTGAAACGTCTCAGCAACCAAAGACAACAAGTGCTCAATGAGGTGTTGGTGCAAAACGTTGGGGCCAGTGGTTCGAGTATGGTCGGCAAAACGCTGGCTGAACTCGGGCTCAAAGCAGGTATCACGGTTGATGATTTGCCGGGCTTTATCTCGCGTTTTTCAAGCGCACAGCCCAACTGGCAGGCACTTTTAAAGCGTGTGTCAAAACAATATGGCTTTTTAAACGATCGTCATCACACAACCCGCAATGTTTGGGCAGTGAATCTTCGGTGCCCGCACAAACGCCATGAGCTACGACGCAAAGGCTCGACACGGCTTGAGGCAAACGGTACCTGGTCGGTACAAGACCATCAATCGTTTCATGCCTTGCGTTACAACCGAGTGATCGGTTGCTATCAGCGTGAATACCCAATGGGTTGGGCTCTGGTCAACAGTGCGCCAAGCTCTCGTGCCCAACCAGACGGGCAACGCGCGACTCACACTGAGCCGCAAAACTTTGCCAAAGAATCGTTTTGGCGTTGGGTCAGTCAACAGCCCAATGGCGGCTGGAATATTTTTTCAGGGGGTGATAATCACCTGGCTCGCCGATTGGCCTATGCGAGCGAAATTCGCTGGTCGACCCAAGGTATGCCTAGCTTTACTGCACTGACCTCAAAGCATAAAGAGTCGATCAGACTGGCAATCGCAGTCACACAACAAAGCCCCTTGATTCATGTGGGTGATGCGACCGAAGAGCAGCGCTTCGGTGGCCGGTTCACCCTGAGCTCGTCTGAGCGCGCACACGGGCTGCGCGCAGAGGCTGCTGCTCAGACTTACTTTGCCCCCCCGCGTGCGAGCGGCAATGTAATCATCGCACCCAACCTTTTTCAACCGTTCTGGCGCGCACGCTTGATTGACATCGCTGAGACAAAACAGCGAGGTACGCCAAAATGAGTGCACGATTGACGCAGTCTCAGGCTCAGGGTCAGGCGACCGTTGAGGCGTTGCTGATAATTGTCTTTGGGTTTTTGCTGGTGTTGGGAATACATCACATCGGTCAGCTCCGTTCGCACACACTTCACTTGATTGGTGAAAGTCATTTCTTATCGTTTGTACCTAACCGGATACCCGATGCTCTGGATTCGTCGAGTGCATCATCAACAGTCAGTCTTGAGACGCTCGCAAAGCCTCACTCAAATGACGAGCCGTTGCAATACCGCTACGCCACCGTGCGCTTGGGTGATTCAGCTTATAGTGCGACGCAGCTCGAGCTTGAAAATCAACTCGGCTTTGATTCAGCAACGCTGTTGCGGGCAAGCGCTCAGTCTGCCCCTTCGCTACGAAGCAAGTTGCCAGCACTTGGTCTGACCGCGAAAGTGGGGCTCACGCGCCACAGTTTTTTGTTGTCTGGTTACGGTCAGGCAGACTCAACCCTGGCAGCACAAGCGAAAATAGCCGGTTCGGATGCGCTTTGGCAAAAAAGCTTTTCGCGTTCAAGTGAGCTAGTCAATCACAGTGTCGCAACCTTACAGAGCATTGATCAGGCTTGGGGTCGAGCCTCGCTGACCACGTCCTGGTTAGTGCCGTGGGCTAACGAGGGTTTTGAGTCTAAGTCTTCGGGGCAACCGTTGACGCTACCGCGCACGCATGCTGTCTTTACAACTCTTGGCAGTGCATTGAAATGAATCATCACACGATTTTTTTCGGCTTGGGACGACTACCACGCTTTGCTTTGCGTATCTTGGGTCTAGTCAGTGTTGTCAGCTTGTTATCCGCTAGCCTTTCACCCGTTCAAGCAAATGTTTCATTAAAATCTCTTGCGCTACCCCAAGCGGTGACTCGCTCGGTCATTATTGATAACAGTGAATGGCAAGGGGTAAGTATTGAGCTTGAACATTTAAGTAGCTCTGCAACACTTGAGGCCACGCTCGAGCAACTGGCGATGTTTTTGCCTGGGCTGACACCTGTGTGGTCCGAACAAGGCGTGGCACAAGCGCATTGGATTGACACCAAGGCCTCGTACGCCTTGTTTCTTTGGGCAACTCAAACACAAACGACCGAAGGTTTATTGTCAGGGCTTACGCTCGGCCGACCTCAGGGCGTGGTGCACAAGACCTTGCCGGTGCAGTTTGCGGCAATTGATTGGCTCCCAAAGCAAGCCCAACAACTGTTTCGTTTGACTGACAACTCGGGCGCTCAAGCTATTGCACTGTCAAGTTTTACGCTTGCAACAACGTCTTCGCAACTCGCCGATCACCTCAAAGCCTACGGCCAACGCAACGGATGGGTGCGTTTGCCTGACGAGCTGACATTCTTTCGCGACGCAAGGCGCTTGTCGTTTCAGGTTGTGACTGATAGAGGTCACACCACGGTTTTAGTTTACGAAACCTCGCGAGAGGCCCCATGAATATCACCTCTGCAAAGCGAAATGGATTGTTGATTGCTGTTTCAGTTGGTCTTGGGTGCTTGTCTGCCTGGGCAATTGAACAACATCTTTCAGCGAAAGAAATCGAGTTTCAAGAGCAGACTCGTATTGAGAAGGTGGTTCGGATTGTTGCGGCTCGAGATTTGCCACGAGGGACACGAGTGACCTTAAAAGACTTTGCAAAAGACGAGTTTCCGGCAAAGTGGATCGGTACCGATGCAATCGCACTGAGCGAAGTACAGCTTGTACAAGGCAAGCAACTCAATAGCGACTTAAAGGCAGGGCAGTTGCTTATGCACGTGCATCTCATCGAGCCTGCTCAACCGGCGCTAGCGTCCAGGCTGAGTCCCGACAAACGCGCGGTCACGATTCCGGTTGACCTGATGAGCTCAATGTCGGGCTTGTTGCAACCCGGCGACCGTGTCGATTTATTTGTGTCGTTTGACTACAAAGGGCAGCGCACGACCGCCTCGTTGTTACATGGGGTTGAAGTGCTGGCGACGGGTCAGCAGACGAAGATGACAGGTGAGCACAACGCAGCAACCGAGTTGCGGTATTCAACCGTGACGTTAGCGGCTTCGCAGACTGAGGCAAAAAAACTTGTAGCTGCGCGCCAAGGCGGCACGATTACGGCTGTGCTGAGTCATGAAGCGGCAGACCCTCTAATGCGGGGTCATCAAATGACTGCTGCTCAATTGCCTGAATTATTAGGGCTTGAATCCGCTCAGCCGCAAGCGTCAGTTGAAATCATCTATGGTGATCGTTTGGCGAAAGACTCACTCTTAGTCAATTCGGCGGATTGGTCAGACTTGGCTGACACGGCACCGCCCAAAGGGACACCATGAGCGGCTGCAACGTTTTTTTGCGAACAACTAGGTTCGTGCTTGTAGGGATGACCGCGTTAACAATCGTCTGGTGTGACGCGACCTTTGGCGCTGAGAAGCCCATTCGCG
>Ga0222712_10000742_pt1 | contig 41524 bp, 34 predicted proteins | sample C33_657DmetaG_FD_165043 | JGI IMG/M metagenome (GOLD analysis project Ga0222712, IMG submission 165043) | Estuarine water microbial communities from San Francisco Bay, California, United States - C33_657D | ecosystem: Environmental > Aquatic > Marine > Unclassified | place: USA: California... | reverse complement strand
GCTAACAGCGAGAGTAAGTGGGTGTAATCTGGTGCCTGAGCCCCCTGCGAGTATGATTCCTTTCATAAGGGTAAGTGGTAGGTTGTAGGTTATAAGTTGTAGGTTGTAAGTTGTAGGTTATAGGTTGTAGGTTATAGGTTTTAAGTTGTAGGTTATAGGTTGTAAGTTATAAGTTGTAGGTTATAGGTTGTAGGTTGTAGGTTGTAGGTTGTAGGTTGTAGGTTGTAAGTTATACGTTTGCTAATTTGCTAATTTACTAATTATCTTTTTTAGCTTTTTCAACAAGCTCATTATACCATTCAGCTCCATATTTTCGGATAAGGGGGTCCTTTAAAAACTGGTAAACCGGAACTTTAAGTTCATTTCCAAAACTACATGCCGGACTACAGATATTCCATCGGTCATAATGTAAAACCTCAAACTCGGGATAATTGGTTATTCGAATTGGGTATAAATGACAAGAAATGGGCTTCTTCCATCCTATTTTGCCGTCTTCATAAGCCTTCTCAATAGAACATTTACTAATTCCATTTTCCATAATGACATAGGCACATTCCTTATTGGTATCTACACAAGGGGTAGTGTAATCGCCTTCAAAGTCTTTGACATACGTGCCAAATTCTTCAATTACAGCAATACCCTTTTCTGTCATATAGGGTTTTACACTTGGATATATCTCGTCTAAAATGGCCAACTCCGAGCGCTCAAGTGGTGCACCTGAATCTCCTTCAATACAACATATTCCCTTGCATTTATTCAGGTTGCAAACAAAATTCTCACTCACTATATCCTCGTGAACTAGGGTATTTTTGACTTCAATCATAATTCATTATTTAGCCGCTCAATGGGTATATTTTAGTCCTTCGGCGGATATTAACTCTAAGGTAACAGAGCCAACCAATATTTCTACATGAGCTTTAACCGGAATACGGTTTGCATCATCTGTTATCCAAAGATATAATTTACTATTCTTCCTGAATATTCTTCCAGGCTGAATCGACGGGCTAAACTTAATACATCGGATTAAGCCAAGGGTTGTTTTTATAACTTCTTTGCCAATATACTGGATCTCCATTTTATTAATTCCATCATCCAGAAAATAATTCATACTAAATTTATCGCCTTCGCTAAGCTTTGAGATGTTTAGGTTACGGGCAAAATAATACGCTGAAACTACGTCAAATGTTTGACCATTGCTTTTAAATGTCCCTTTTTTGGAAACCACCTTTTTTTCGTCTTGGTAAAAACGAGCTTTATCATTACGTCGATAATTGGCTTCACGGATATTCTCTGTATAGAGGTATGGGCTCATCGTTACCTGATCAATGTATGAATCGTAGCGATTTCTGACCTTGTAGAATACATTGAATGTTCCGGCCGTACGGCCTTCGGCTATGAGATGAAAAACTGATTTATTATCGAATAAAGCAGTGCTTTCTTCAACCCTAATGGAGGCTTCTGCTGCAGTTATAAAACCATATCGCAGTCTGTACTGAAGCTTTTCACCAACTTTAAATACCGGCTCAGCACTGCTCATTAACCCTTGCGAGAATACAGTTTGACCTGTTAAAAAGAGAAAAAGAAGTACAAATTTCCTAATCATGAATGCTATTAAAGCAATAGTTGTTCCAAACCTTACCTTTCTCTCCAGAATGATCCTGTCACTCCGGACTTGATCCGGAACGCTTAAAAATAGGTACCGTAGAACAAGGTTCACCGTACATGATACTTTTGGCAACATGTGATAGCTTCACCGTAATATCAATATAAGCAGAATCAGGAACAGCAATTTCACCGCATCCTTTGACTACCACGCGCTGATCACGATATTTTTCAATGTCCATTTTGCTAAGCTCACGTTCAAAAAGAATAGTTTCGAGCAATTTAAGATCGCCAAAGACTACTGTTTTAGCAAATGCCGCCATTTTGTTGGCAAGAAGCATATAAGCCCAGGTGGGTACAATTGCATCGGCTGAACAACCTATTGCAATATGTTTGTCTGTATAAGATTCCCAGTTATGCCCTTTAATAAATTCCCTAAAGTCTTTCTCTTTGAGCATTAAGCCATGAAAGAGATTGTCTTTTATATCATAAAAAAAGCGTTCGCCAGCTGGATAAAGATCTGCAAGATCTAGACTAACGAGCGCGCTTTGAGCTACCTTATTAACAATATTTTCCTGAATGTCCATCTTGTTGTGCATTGAGATCATTGATTAGCTCCGAATCATTTATTCAACCCGGTCTAAAACAAAAAATCCGGAAGCGATACAATCACTTCCGGATACAAAGTTAATGAAATAAGGTATTAAAAGAATTTTAGACGATTGTCTTTAATATCTGACCTATCGCGTAAAACTTTATAGGCTTCACCTGATGCACGTTGCTGAATACTCTGAGCCACCTGAACCTTTTGTTTAAAGGCATTGGCTAGCGGTGCAGGCTTACTGAAACCGTTTACTACAAAAACATAAACTCCCTGATCACCTTCAATAGATTTAGATAATTTACCTGGCTGTGACCCAAAAATAGTTCCAACCAATTTATTTTCCTGAGAAATTCCAGGAATAACAGGATTAGCAAATACTATATTTTGTACAGGGGTTACTGGTTTACCAGCCTTTTGAGCAACTTGCTCAATAGAAGTTGAACCCGTAATTGCTTTGTTCATTTTATCTAAAAGCATACGAGCTTTTACGCGCTTAATAACTAATGGTTCAATCTGCTTCTTAACCTGATCTAAAGGTAAAGTACCTTTTTCAAATACATCAATAACCTTGGCAACTGCAAACTTGTTACCCATTTCAAATACCTGATTAGAAACATCACTCTTATCTGCTCCAAAAACCCATCTGATCATCTCACGTGAATTTTCTAAACCTTCAACAGCTGCCTGAGTAGGGGTTACATTTTCTGCCAGTTTTTTAGCATACCCCGACTTCTTAGATTCTTCGTCAAATGCCTTATCGTTCTTTGCTGAAGCAAGAAAAGCCGTTGCTTTTGAATAGGCCTCCTGTTGAGTTTTATTACTTGTTGACAACGATTTATCAACCAATGCTACCTTAGCAACCTTTGAAGAACCAATTTGTGCATTGATCTTAATTACATGAACCCCAAACTGGGTAGTTATTACTTTCAAATCGCCAGTCTGACCATTAAAAACGGCTTCCTCAAAGGCTGGAACCATTGCACCTCTTGCAAAAGTACCCAGATCACCACCAGAATCTTTAGAAGCATCGGTTCCAAATTTAGCTGCCAATTCGGTGAAACTAGTGCCACCTGAAATTAGGTTACGAATTGAATCAGCTTTCGATTTTGCCTTGTTAATACCACCTTCAGCAGCTGGGTTAATTAATATATGACTCGCCTTAACTGAATCTGGACCAATCTTAACATCAATAACCTTTGCCATTTTGTAAGAGCCATTGGTAAATATTGGGCCAATGAACGTACCGGCAGAGGCTTTAAATATCAATGAATCTAGTGCGGGGTCTAATTGACCTTTGCGTACATAGCTGATTGGAAGTTTTGTTTCAGAGTTTATACTTACAAATAAAGAGTCGTTTGTTGATGTTCTGAAATCAGCAGCAATTTTTTGAACGGCAGCTATAACTTCAGCTGAATCAGATTTTGAAGGATTTGCATCAAATACGATGTATTCAAAAGATCTGCTTTCGGAAGGATTTTTATAACGAAACTTGTTCTCATTATAAAAATCACTATAATCCTGATCAGTAGCCTTTAATTGATTATCAGGTACTGAATTGTAATCAAGACTTACATAACTGAAATTGGCTAATTTATTTCTTTGGTTATAGTCTTCTCTGGCTTCAAGAGTAGTTACATAGATACTATTCTTGATCAGATTTGAATATTTTTGCGCCATTTTACCTTCGCGGATGTTTAAAAGGAAGGATGTCCATTGCTTACTCACAGGGCTGTCGCCTGCCTGAGTTTTCACATTCTCAAGAAATGAATTTAGCTGAACTCTGTTTAACTGACCAGTTTTTGGATCACCAAAGTTTTGTATAATCTGAGGATCAGGATTTTTACCGGTAACCAGATCATTTAGCTCGTTCTTACTAACCTGTAATCCTAAACGATTCATCTCTTTCTTCATCAGAAGTTTAGAAACAAATTGGTTCCAGGTATTTTCAACGATATAAGATGTCATCTGTGGGTCCATATTGTTCTGGCCCATTTGTTGCTTAAAGTTATTCGAATTTAGTTCAACCTGCTCATTGAATTCCAGGATTGGAATGGCTTCACCATCAACTTCACCAACTTCTGTCTGATCTGCACGTATAAATGATCCACCCATTTGCAATGCATCGCTTACTAAGAACGCAATTATTGCGAAACCAATAGCCCCAACGATGATTAACCCAGCACGGTTCCGCAAAAAACTCATTATTCCCATATCCGTATTTTTTTATTCTAATTTTAAAAGAGGGCGCAAGATACAAATTTTGAAAAATAAACAAGAGAAAATTAGAGAATCAGAAAATTAACGTCAATTCGAACATGCGAAACAAAATACATTGGTATCAATAGTAATTACCGCATGGCGAAATGTGTTAGCATTGGTTGGTGTGAATTATGAACTGAAGAGGCAAAGTAAACTTTTTGCAAGAAGATACCACCCCCTTTTATTCCCCCGCCAGCGGTGGACACTGGGCGGCTAGGGAAAATATGATTTAAACTAGACTATATTTTTGTAAACAAATTCATTTTATCCGATCTGCTGTCCACCGCTGGCGGGGGGAGCGATATGCCTTTAGCGCTGACAGGGGGGTGGTTTTTCTATTCCCTCCTGATTAACCACTAATTTCCTAATATTAGTATTTGGACAAAGCTGTTCTGTAAGTGTCTTTCAATTAAAAATAGCACAGGTGTTCGAAATGACGCAAAGGTAACCGCTAAAACCCTTGCTCTCCGGTCAATCTTAGATCGCCGGTTGATTGGACTATTTCATAGTAAGAAAAATCTTCATTGGCCCAGAAACTGGTGCCATACAGAATATTGTCTTTGGAGGCAATGCTAACAAGTTTATTGGAAAAAAAACGTTTTTGGGTTTCATCCCAAATTAACTCATCCGATTTAAAGGTCTCCCCTTTTATATTTGTAACCACCACATTTCGCATGAGTTCAACCCTGTTTTCTCGTTCTCGTCGAATTGCATAATCAGATCGTACCCTACTAGTTTCTTGTCGATTCGGATCAAAGAAAATAACAGTTACTCCCTTTCTCATTTCGATATAAGGTTTTTCTGTTTTAAAACTCAGTAACTCGGGGGTGATCAGCTTGGCTTTAACGTGGGCAGAGTCGCTATAGATAATTTCAACTCCAGTAGATTTATCAACCGGTACAATGAGCTTCTTTGCTGAGATTTTCTCCACATCACGCAGATTGTTCTCACAAGCAAATTGCAGAGCTATCCCAGTAAAAAAAACAGCACCGTATATGCAGCGCCGGGCTTTCATCTGTTATTCAATGTATGATTTCTGGAACCACTTATCATTGAGCGTGAAACCAAGATGTAGATTTAGATAGCGATCGCGAACAAGATTATTTTTCTCGGTACCACGTTGACCAAGTTCAGCTGATAAGTTAATTTTGTAGAAACTAGACCGATTACGTGGGAGTGGGAATCCAAAACCAAAAGTCATTGCATATTGGTTTATATCATTATTGCCGATTTGAACAAAGGTTTTATCGTACTTTATACCAAACCGGTAATCAACTAATTTAAAATAGTTTGTGATTGCGTTCGCGTCGGGCGTGATTTGCCCGCCAAGAATAACACCATAGCTATTATTATATCCCGGATTTGAAGCTCCTTCCCGATAATCTGACCACTTGCTATAGGTAAGATCTGCACCTATTAACCAACCATTGGTTTTTTCAAACGCAAAACCTGCGGTATGTGTTAATGGCATTTTGATTTTATTTTTTGTTCCTACGGCATAAAAGGTGCTATCGGCCGTAGCTAATTCATCACCAACAACATCTTTTCTATAACGGGTAGTCACTGTATTATTTCTGGAGTTTAAACTATTTCCTGAATTGCCGGTATAACCAAATATGAATTTAGTTTTATTATTTATTTCTGCTGAGTATTGAAGTCCGTAGTCATAACTCAATCCTCCAACAGAATTACTATACTGGGTACGGGAGTTAAACACAGTGGTCAGTTCATTCGCAAATTCGAAAGCCCTGTTTTGTTTAAGATTCCCAAAAAGGTAGGCCAAGTTAAACCCAAAACTAAAATTCTTTCCAAGCTTAAAACCGTATCCCATATACGCTTTTGAGATACCGCCTTCGCCAGAATAAATATAACTGACTTTATTAGTGTCTATCAAACCTGAATTACTAAATTGATAACCAAGGTCAGTATAAGGTACCAGTCCGAAGCTGATGGCTGAAAAACGGTTTACCGGTATCCCAAAATTAATATGACTTAACGTTGAGTTTAATTGGTTCTTTCCCGAAGTTCCATTTTTGCTTAAATTACGGATATCCATTGAAGCGCCTACATCAAAGGCTGTTAGCTCAAGGCTTGAATAAGAAGCAGGGTTTGCCAGGTTAATATTATCGTATAAGCCTGGTTTTCGAAGCCCTTGACTCAAACCACCCATTGCCCTATTCTGTGGAAGAAGAGAACCTTTCAGATCACCCAGTCCGAATTGTGAATAAGGAGAACTTGAAGTAATTTGTGCCGTTACAGGAAGAACCGCTACAAACAGTATAAAGAAGAATATATTCTTAACTATTTTAATCATTTTGTTGGATAACTTCGTTTAAACCAATTAGTACCAAATTGGGTTCGGTTTTTAAAGCGTGTGCAAAGATGCTATTTTTAAGCCTGTTATCAAAAAAAATCGAATCGCCACCACATAGAATCACGTGTAATTTAGAATATTTAGAATTATAGATCTCAATAAACCCCTTAACCTCTTCAATAGCCCCATTTAATACTCCTGAAAGCATGGCAGATTTTGTATCATAGCCTTGCCAATCATCATATTCAACTAGCTCAACTTCCGGGAGCCTTCGCGTAAAATTATGCATTGCCTTAAGCCTCATTTTCAAGCCGGGTGATATACTCCCACCTTCATACACACCATCCTTATTAATGGCATCATAAGTTATACAAGTTCCCGCATCAATAACCAAACAATTTTTATCTGGGAATAATGTTCTTGCACCTATAATTCCTGCCAAACGATCCAGTCCAAGAGTGACAGGGCTTTTATATTTATTTTCTATCCCTGTTTGCAAAAGAGTAGAAAACCGGATATACGCTGTTCTCTGTTTTAGAAAATCTTCTAAAGCGATAATCCCATCATTAACCGATGAAATTATACTATGAGTTATTTCTGAATTTTTGAGGTATTCGCCCAAAATAGTTGTATCCAAATCGTGCACTTTTTCAGACCTAATTAGCTCATCTCCTTGAAAAACGGCAATTTTGCTGCGCGAATTACCAATATCAATAACTAGATGTGCCATTATTATTCGAAGAATTAATGGTAAAATTCAATGCAGGCAGCTCATTATCTTTATTCAAAAGGCTAGCTATTTCAACTCCTATTGCCTTGCTAAAGGCATGAATTAGGACCTCAATATCGCTAGTTTTAGTTAAGATAAAGGCATAAATTTTCATAGTACAAATCTATTCAATTTTTAAGATTGGCAGCCTTGAATTGTGTTAAAAAAGGTTAAAGCCTGATTTTTATTAGAATAACTGAAAATAAATTATTGAACCAAAAAGAATGAAATATAAACTCTCATAAAGCCAGCGTGTATTTGCATAAAGAAAATAGTATGCCATAAGTGCGGCTGCAGGCGGAGCACACAATAAAAAATGATATAAAACCAGGTTCTGCTTTAAATAAAAAGAGGCAAGTGCTATGATAAACATAAAGAATAGGAGCTGGAATGATTTCCGAAGTTGAACAACGCTCCTAAAGAAATTCTTCTGCAATTGAAAAAAACCAAGCACAAGAATAATTGCTACAGGAATAAGAGCTAAATAATCAAATTGATTTATTCGAAGATTGATCTGGAGTTTAGTGGCTAATGGTAACCATATCTCGTAAAATTTACCTAAAGAATCATTCCAAAAATAGTATACAGCCAAAAAGAAAAAGATGGTGATAAAGCCTATGATTGCTGCGATCCATTCTCGCCAGTTAAATGGTCTGAAAATTATCAGACTAATCCACATGAGGGGCAGCATCGAAATAAAAGGGAAATATATCAGCGTACCTAAAGCTGTGAGCATACCCAGATCAAACATTACTGAACTTACTTCAGCCCTTTTGTAAACACTTAAAAACTTTTCAATCATCCAGAGAATCAAAAAATTGCAAATCAAAGTTGGACTCAATAGTAGGAAGGGTGTAAGTAAACTTCCGGTGGTTACGTAAAGTAGCGCAGGCAGAAAAGTTTGTTTGCCCAAAAGGCCATAAGAATTAATGATTTTGTTAAATATTAATGCCTGAGTGATCAAAATTGCTAAGGCAACAATAACATTTCCTAGGGGGCTAAAGGCACTGTGCAAGGGAATATCTATTAATAACCTGGCAAACGGCTCCATGAACTCAAAGCTGATTTGTTGAGGCAAATCCATGAAAATACCTATTCTCAGTAAAATAGCAATCCCAATTAAAAGAATGATATTTAATGGATTGATACTTCTGAATTGCTTGATCATTTAGTGTTAGCTTGTGCGCTTGATGCGATACGCCTGGATTCGCTATCTCAAAGTTAATATATATAGCTGAAATTCAGAGCCAATATATTTTGATGGGATTAATCAATTCGATGAGCAAAAAATATATTACATGTTATCAAGCTGTTGCTCAATTCGTTTGAGCTGCTTAACATGATGATTGGTGTGTATCTCAATAAACCTGAGCCATTGTTTTGCGTTCAGCAGCCCTAGCCGGGGATGTTTAATTTTTTGATGGGGGTCTGCAGCATTCACCAGAGGGCTAATCTCCTGTAAACGCAATTTAAATTTTTTGATCAAAGCCTGGGCCTCTTCCTTGCTGATTTTCTTAACCATCGAGGCAATCCGTTTTGGCGCTTTGATTTTTCCGGGTGGAAATTGACCAAAATACAGAATGAGCATCGGAATCCATTGGATAGACTTTCTACTTAGTACTCCATTGTGTTGAATACAGTTTTCAATCGCAATAAATGAGAGCAGGCCAGACTGAAATATATGTGAATAGGTTTCAGAATATGACCAGCTTCCATCAGATGGAGATTGTATGAATGACTCCTCTGAAACTCTTGCTAGAATTGCTTCATAAACTTCAATAGTGTTAAGCAGTGAATGAGTTATTTGTTCAGTTCTCATAAAATACTGATGAGTTCGCTTAGGCAATTGATTTGAAGTTCAACATCTATGGGTTTTTCTTTGCATTCGGGATTAAAATAGATTGCTTTCATGCCATAATCTTGTGCGCCCCTGATATCAGCCTCTATGCTATCCCCAATCATGATACTTTCAGAAACATCAGCTTCTGCAAGGTTTAATGCATGATCGAATATAGCCCGGTCTGGCTTATTTACACCCACAACCTCCGAAATGATCACATGATCAAAATACACATCGAGACCGTTATTACTGATCTTCATTTCTGTTGATTCCTTAAAACCATTGGATATTACATGTAGGGTATATTTATTTTTCAGATAGCTCAATGTTTCGTGTGCGCGAGGAAATAAATTGGTTTTTGTAGGGCAAATAGCTACGTAATCGTCTTCAAATTGATGAGGAATATGCTCTGCAGAAACACCTAGATCGGTAAATGTTTTAGCAAACCTGGTTTCACGCAGAACTTGCTTACTTATTTTACCTACATGATAATCTGCCCAAAGCTGATGATTATTCAAGGTATACCTTTCAATAAATCTATCTGCTGAGTGCAATCCTAAATTTTTCAGCTTATAGGTATGGTAAAGTTCATGCAGCGTTTCTTCGGCATTTTTATCGAAATCCCAAATAGTATGATCGAGGTCAAAAAACAGGTGGTTATAAAGCATTAAATAATGACTAAGGAATAGTTAATGCAAATTTAAGGAAATATTAGTTTAAGAATTGATAAATAATTGCAGAGATTTTTGAGTTTAGTGATTGTGTAGTCAATGCTTTTTTGTTGGTGTTCATACCATTTGCTTTTGATTTGTGCTTATCGAAATACTCAAGTTAAAAACCACCCCCTTTTATTCCCCCGCCAGCGGTGGACACAGGGCGCCTAAGGAAAATTTGATTTTAATATCAAACTTCTATCTCTTTTTGAAAAATATTTTTCCATTATGCTGTCCCCCTGCGGCTATGAGTAGAGTGAAATTATGAATGGCAGGTAACTAAATTCAGGAACAGGAGAATTTATATCAATCTTAAACAAATCGTCCATTCAATGAACCTCCGTTCACCTTTTTTCCGCATTGACTGGTGCGGCAATTACTGTCTTAGCCCTCGCAGAACCTTTCATAGCAGCAGGCGCAGCGGTAGCGTTTATTCGGTGTAGTTTATTGTTTTTAAAAGGCCCTCATGGTCTCGTCGTACCGCCTCGGCTTGGTTCTTTTTTGCTACAGAAAAAGAACTAAGCCCCCGCGGCTATGAGCGGAATGAAATTATACATGCTTGGTGGGTACCACCAAGCACAAGGGAAATTACGTAAATCATACCGTCACCACTACACCTTTACACAATACTCAGCACTTCTTTATTATCTTTGTAATATCCCATGGAATTTAAGCTAACATCCGAATATAAACCTACCGGCGATCAGCCTGAAGCAATCAGACAACTGGTAGAGGGAGTAAATAATGGAGATCATTATCAAACTTTACTGGGTGTAACTGGCTCGGGAAAGACCTTTACAATTGCCAATGTAGTACAGGAAACACAAAAACCGATGCTAGTTCTAAGTCATAATAAGACCTTAGCGGCACAGCTTTATGGTGAATTCAAACAATTCTTTCCAGATAACGCGGTCAATTACTTTGTATCCTATTACGATTATTATCAGCCAGAAGCCTATATCGCTTCATCAAATACGTATATAGAAAAGGATCTGCAGATCAATGAGGAAATAGAAAAACTCAGACTTCGAACAACCTCTGCGCTGATGTCGGGACGCAGAGATATAATTGTTGTTTCATCCATTTCATGCATCTATGGTATGGGAAATCCAGAAGATTTTTCAAACTCGGTTTTTCGTTTCGCTGTTGGCACTAAGGTTAGTCGGAATGCATTTTTACATCGCTTAGTTGAGATATTGTACTCCAGAACTACCACCGACTTTCGTCGTGGAACCTTCCGAGTAAAAGGAGATACCGTAGATATTTACCCGGCATATATGGATTTTGCTTACCGGGTTTCATTTTTTGGGGATGATATTGAAGAATTGAGCACCATCGATCCAGCTTCGGGCAAGACCATTGAGAAAATGTCGCACATGGCTATTTTCCCAGCCAATTTATTTGTTACCCCAAAAGAGCGCTTCACAGAGTCCATTTGGGCTATCCAGGAAGAACTTGAAATCCGTAAACAGCAGTTTATTAATGAAAAGCGTTTCTTGGAGGCTAAACGTTTGGAGGAACGTGTAAACTATGATCTTGAAATGATCAGAGAGCTTGGATACTGTAGCGGAATTGAAAATTATTCTCGTTTTTTTGATGGAAGAACCCCTGGAATGCGTCCATTCTGCCTGCTAGACTACTTTCCGAAGGATTATTTAATGGTAATTGATGAAAGCCATGTAACGGTGCCACAGATTCGTGCAATGTATGGTGGAGATAGATCTAGAAAACTTTCTTTAGTAGATTACGGATTCCGCTTACCGGCGGCATTAGATAACCGTCCATTGAATTTCAATGAGTTCGAGACGCTTGCACCTCAAACTATTTATGTAAGTGCTACACCAGGCGATTACGAAATGGAGCAAACTGAAGGCCTGTTTGTAGAACAAGTGATTCGACCTACAGGCCTGCTTGATCCAGTTATTGAAATTAGACCCGTAGGTAATCAGGTAGATGACCTTCTGGATGAAATTGATAAAACGGTTAAATTAGGAGATAGGATCCTAGTTACTACGTTAACCAAACGTATGTCTGAGGAACTGACCAAATACATGCACCGCCTCGGAATCAAAGTACGATATATCCACTCTGAGGTAAAAACACTAGAAAGAGTTGAAATTCTAAGAGACCTAAGGCTAGGTGTTTTCGATGTTTTAATTGGCATAAACCTACTTCGTGAGGGTCTAGACTTACCAGAAGTTTCATTGGTGGCTATCCTAGATGCCGATAAGGAAGGATTTCTTCGGTCGGAACGTTCCTTGATTCAAACTATTGGTAGAGCAGCAAGAAATGACCGGGGACGGGTAATTATGTATGCCGATAAGATTACTGCCAGTATGCGTGTAACTATTGACGAAACTAATCGCAGAAGAGAAAAACAGGTTGCTTATAACACTAAGCATGGAATAACTCCACGCACCATTGGGAAGTCGCGTGAAGCTATCATTGAGCAAACCTCTGTGATGGATTTCAAGGGTGGCGTTCAAAAAGCATATATAGAAAAAGAAATGACCGATAATCTTGCGTCAGATCCAATTGTTCAATACATGACCCGAGAAGAACTTCAAAAATCAATTGAAAAAACTAAAAAAGACATGGTTTTGGCAGCTAAAGAGATGGACTTTTTGATGGCAGCAAAATTAAGAGATGAAATGTATGCTCTTGAAAGAATCATGCAAGAGCGGTTTTCCTGATTTATGTGATAAATTTTATGGCATATTAACAATGATCTTATCAGAAACTATTGAACTAAGAAACAATGAACGGCCAATACAGAAAAGATATCTATCCCGGACTTGAAGTAGACATTATTCTTAAAAAAGATCAGCGAAGTGGTACCCGGACAAGAGGAATTGTACAAGCAATACTGACCAGTTCAGCCTTTCATTCTCGTGGGATAAAGGTAAGGCTTGAGGATGGGCAGGTGGGTCGGGTCGCCGGATCAAGTCCGGTGTGACGTCAGATCAAGGTTAAGAAGTACATTGAGTTCGTAACTCGAGTGTAACATTTAATTTGCGTCGATGGTATTCAAAAATTTATCTCTTATCTTTGAGTATCAGAATTTATTCTCATGGGACTATTAAAATTTTTATTCATTACCATCTGCATTTTATGGTTGATCAAAATGATCGGTCGTTTGCTTTTACCTGTCTTATTTCAAAAAATGATGACAAAAGCACAAAATCAGGCTAATCAGAGATATCAGCAACAACACCCTGAACCGGATGGCCGTATACGTGTCGACTATATGCCCCCAAAAGACAAACATCCGGGTGATGATGCCGGTGATTTTGTTGAGTATGAGGAAATAAAAAATCCTTAATTTCAAATTAATCTCATTTTTATTTAAATCTCAATGCCCTCATATTGTTCATTATGGGCTATAATTCAAAGAAATTGTATATTTCTAAAGATTTATTTTCATAAAGCGCAAGAACAAGCCTTGCAGGTTTAAGCTTTTTTCTATTTTTGACATTCAACTAATTTAAGCAGAATGAATAACTGGTTTAAACGCAATGGTATACATCTGGCCATTATAGGAATATTTATCGCCTTGTGTTTTGTGTATTTTAGTCCGGCATTACAAGGTAAAGCCTTGTATCAGAGCGATGTTCTCATGGCTCAGGGCATGCAAAAAGAAATCATGGATTTCAAAGCAAAAGACGGAAAGGGTCCATTATGGACAAATTCTATGTTTGGGGGAATGCCCGCTTTCCAAATCTGGGTTCAATATCCAAATAACGTAACAACTTATGTTATTTCCTTCTTTAAAACTGTATTCCCAAATCCAATCGACACTGTTTTATTGTACCTTTTAGGAGCTTATCTTTTATTCAGTGTACTAAGAATCAACCCATGGTTAGCGGCGGCAGGTGCTATAGCATTCGCTTTCTCATCCTACAACTTTCAGATCATTGATGCTGGGCATAGCAATAAAGCGATGGCCATTGCATTTTTCCCTCCTATCCTGGCAGGCATCATTCTGACATTCAGAAGGCAATATATTTTAGGTGCAGTTTTAACTGCCCTGTTTCTTGCCATTGAGATCAGAACGAATCATATCCAGATGACTTATTATCTGTTTATTGCACTGCTTATTTATGTTGGAATTGAATTATACCATGCTATTAAGAGCAAATCAAGTAAAGATTTTATTAAATCATTTGTATACCTAGCGGCAGCTTCAGTTCTTGCCATTGCAGTAAATGCAGGTATGCTATGGACAACCTACGAATATAGTACAGAAACGATTCGTGGAAAATCCAATTTAACTACAGATAAGTCTGAACCCAATAACGGATTAGACAAAGAGTACGCTTATCAATGGAGCCAAGGAGTGGGTGAAAGTCTTACCTTCTTAGTTCCAAATGCGTACGGTGGAGGTTCAGGTCCTAATTTGGACGAAAAATCGGAAGTAGCTAAAGCACTAGCTGCCAAAGGAATTCCTGCAGAACAACTCTTACCTGCCATGCAGCAATTGTCACAAGTAGGATTATCTACCTATTGGGGTGATAAACAATTCACCTCCGGGCCCTGGTATTTCGGAGCAATCATTTGCTTCCTATTCATTCTAGGACTTTTTATTGTCAAAAACAGAATTAAGTGGTGGATATTGAGTGCCAGTATTCTATGCCTTCTGCTTTCTTTTGGAAGGCATTTACCATTCCTTTCAGATCTGTTCTTCAACTATTTCCCGCTTTACAATAAATTCAGAGCGGTTGAATCAATCCTGGTCATCGCGGGATTTTTAATTCCGGTTTTGGCAATTCTTGCAGTAAAAGAAGTTGCTTCTCAAACTGAAGAACCTAAAAAACTTCAAAAAAATCTGTTGTATAGTTTATACACCACAGGTGGACTTCTAATCATCTTGATTGTAATACCAAGTGCATTTTTGAGTTTTAAAACTCAAAATCATGGTCTATTCATCGAGCAATTAACTCAGATAACCAATGGCGATAAAGGCTTCGCTGATTCCATTGCAAATGCTTTAGTTAAAGATAGAACAAGTTTGGCAAGGATGGATGCACTGCGTTCGCTACTATTCGTATTGATTGGCGCAGGATTAGTTTGGGCGCTTATCAAAAAGAAGATGAACACCCAGTTTGTCTTCATTACATTAGCAGTTGTAATTCTTGTTGATCTTTGGAGCATTGACAGACGTTACCTGAATAATGCAAAGTTTGTTGAAAAAAACGAGCTGGCTCAGCAATTTAAACCAAGAGATGTGGATCAACTGATCATGCGTGATCAATCATACTACAGGGTGTTGGATTTAAGTCAGGGGAATCCTTTTTCAAATTCAGTACCTTCTTACTTTCATAAAAGTCTGGGGGGTTATCATGCCGCTAAGCTAAAACGTTACCAGGAAGTATTAGATAAGCAGTTCAATGGAGCGATCAATGAAGATGTGCTTGACATGCTGAATACTAAATACTTGATCACTGCTGACCAGAATGGACAAAAAGAAATGATGAAAAACCGCTCAACAGCAGCGGGACATGCATGGTTTGTTCAAAAAGTGGAATATGTAAAAAATGCGGATGAGGAGATGATGGCGATTAGCAGCTTCGATCCTAAAAATGTAATGGTAGTTGATCAAAAATTCAAATCGCTGATCGATGTAAAAAAAGTTGGTTATGATGGCAATGGTTTCATCAGACTTACTAATTATCATCCTGACCACCTGACGTATGAGTATTCATCAGGCCGTGATGCCTTAGCTGTATTCTCTGAAATGTGGTATGAAAAAGGCTGGAACGCATACGTTGATGGCGAAAAAATACCGTACTTCAGAGCAGATTATATATTACGTGCTGCACAATTACCTGGAGGGAATCATAAACTGGAATTCAAGTTTGAACCTAGCTCATACTATACTGGTGAAACTATTTCACTAATAGCATCCATTCTTTTATTGCTTTCTTTAGGATATGCGATATTTCTTGAGGTTAAAAGAAAAGAGGTAGAGGCTTAATCTTGATTGTGACTGACGAAATCAATTTTCCGCTCGGTCAGGTGATTTCGTAAGTCGTAGGTTTCAGACTTACGAATTTACATAGGCATCATGCAAGGCAAATTCTTAAGTCGCTTTGTTGAAATTGAATTGAAAGTGACTGACGAAATCAATTTTCCGCTCGGTCAGGTGATTTCGTAAGTCGTAGGTTTCAGACTTACGAATTTACATAGGCATCATGCAAGGCAAATTCGTCAGTCGCTTTGTTGAAATTGAATTGAAAGTGACTGACGAAATCAATTTTCCGCTCGGTCAGGTGATTTCGTAAGTCGCTGTAGATTATCAATCATTCGTCTTTCTATGCTTCAGGTAATATAAGCCAAGCTTTCCGGCAATCAGCACATGATTAAAAATAGTAGGTATCAGGCCATAATGCTTTGAAAAAATATTAAATCGCTCTGCAAGGCTTTGACGATGCTTTTTCTTTGACATACCTCCCATCAGATATTTAGCGACATACATTCTTACATTCACGATATTTTTGGCCTTTTTAGCTGCCTTGATGATCCAGTCGATATCAGAACTTAACTGATAATTTAGGTCGTAAGGTTCAGTGAGTGCTCTGCGGATATAGATTGATTGGTGACTGATACTCATTCCAAACTTAAAATCTCGCCAGGTAAAATGCTCAGGTGTACGATGTCGTCTTTGCCCCAGACTATTCCAGTTTTCATCAAACATCTCGGTCTCACCATAGTAGATATCCGCATCAGGTTGAGTGGCAAAAATCTTTTCTACCGTATCTGATGCATAGATCTCATCACCCGAATTCATAAACAAAACATAATCACCTGTGGCCAATGAAAGACCTTTATTCATCGCATCGTAAATGCCCTTATCCTTTTCTGATACCAACCTGCCTATTCGGCCTTCATATTGCTTTAAAATTTCTAAAGTTCCATCATTTGAAGCACCGTCAATAAGCAGGTATTCAATGTTTTCATAGCTTTGATTCAATACCGAAAGCACTGTACGTTCAATGTCGTGAACATTATTATAAACAATGGTAATAACAGTTAATTTAGGCTGGAACATGGTTATTTAACAAAGATTTATACAATTCAATATGCTTCTCCGCAATGGTCCATTCCGAGAAATAATCTTCAATAGTTTGGCGAGCATTCAAATTTAATTCTGCCTTATCTGGGTAATTGTAAATCCAGGCTATACCTGCTGCAAGATCAGCAGAGGATCTATATTCAGCAAGATATCCATTGTATTTATGCTTCACCATATCCGGAATACCCCCTGTTGTGAAGGCCGCAAGTGGAGTTCCACAGGCAAGGCTCTCCATTACCGTATTGGGAAGGTTATCTTCTAATGAAGGCGCCAAAAACACGTCGGCTGCACTGTAACAAAGTGCTAGTTTTTCATCATCAGAAATAGTTCCAAGAAAAGTAGTAGGAATTGAAAACTCAGGAACATTCTTTTCATCTCTGTTGCCAAATACAAGCAACTCAACTGAATCAGTAGATACCTCATGATTTTTGATAAAAAGGTCAATGGCTTCAATTAAATAAGGTGTTCCTTTATGCAGATCCTTCCTCGAGGGCATAAAGCCACTCATCAAAATAAATTTGCCGGGATCTAAGCCCAATTTGGCTCTGGCCTCTAACTTAGCTGTTGATTTAAATACATCCGTATCTAATGTATTGGGGATGTTTACGACATTAGCAGAACCAAAAATGCCGCTCTTTTTAACAGATTCAACCATCCAACGGCTTGGTGCAATGATCGTTATATCCAGTTTGCTATAGGCATTCTCCTTCTTTTTCCAGATCTGGTGGGAGCTATCATCAGGGCCCTGATATTTCAAAATGGGACAATTACCGCATTCCTTCATAAAATGATCGCAATCGTAGCGCACATGGCATCCACCTGTAAAGGCATTGCTATCATGAAATGTCCAAACGATAGGCTTATTCAAACCGGATAGCTTAGCAATGTCTTGTGGCCTTAAAAAAGCATGATTGATCCAATGAAGGTGAATGATATCAGCAGATTTTACTAATGGATGTCCTGAAATATCATTACCCCAAACCGGGAATGAAAACGGTATTGGTACATTTTTGGTAAATAATTTTGCTGTAATACGCTCCAGTATTATTCCTAAAGCAGCAAAAAACTTAGAAAAAAGATTTTTTGACAGATTCTGGACTTCAGGATTAGCTCTGAAAAGAAAATTCACAACAAGCTCCGAATCAAGTCCCTTAGCTTTAAGAGCTTTATTTAGACGCATACAGGCCCTGCCTGCACCCCCATTTCCGGCATACGTATTGAGATGGACAATTTTCACTACCCAAAAATACAATTCATTGGGCTAATTGCAGGAATTGATTTCCATTAACAGCTCAATTCCTTTTTAAAATAATGTTGATATGTAAACATTCATTCTTCATCTAAAAATTTAAGGAAGATAAAAACGATTAATTAAGACTCATTTGGAGTTTTCATGGACAAAGTTGAACCATATTTTAAAAAAGACCACCCCCTTTAATTCCCCCGCCAGCGGTGGACACTGGGTGGCTAAGAAATTTGATATAATTTAATGATTCCGTATTAAACTGGATTTCTTTATTCGACATGCTGTCCCCCGCGGCTATGAGCGGAATGGAATTATATGTGCTTGGTGGGTACCACCAAGCACTTTCCTATGGTTGGTGATTCTCAACAACTAATTTAAAGACCACCCCCTTTAATTCCCCCGCCAGCGGTGGACACTGGGTGGCTAAGTATAATTTGATATAAGTTGTAAATATTAATCCAATCCCAAAATTCCTTTATCCGACATACTGTCCCCCGCTGGCGGGGGTAGGGGGTGGTTTATAAATAGTTAAATAATCCCCAACAGCCCATTAGACAAAAACAGCAGGAATTGATTTCCATTAACCTTTTTAAAATAATGTTGATATGTAATCTTTTTGTTTTCTTTGCTTATTCATGGAGAATAAATTAACCGACCGAGAATTTTGGACAAAGTACTGGGAATCAAAACCAGATCTGGCCATTGCAATTGATCAAGATTATTTATTTCATCAGCAGCTGGAACAAATAACCAAGAAAAATAAGATTCAAACTGCCATAGAACTTGGCGGATTTCCGGGTTATTATTCCATATACCTCAAAAAATATTTAGGCGTAAACACTACTTTATTCGATTATTTCATACACCTGGATATCTTAAGAAAGGTTTTAACTAAAAATGGTCTGAATGAAGAGGATATCACCGTAATTGAAGCAGACCTTTTCCAATACCAAGCGAAAGAAAAATACGATCTGGTACTTTCTTGTGGCTTAATAGAACATTTTAAGGATACAAAGGATATTATACAGAGGCATCTGGAATTCTTAAAACCCGAAGGCACCTTATTGATCACTCTCCCCAATTTTAGAGGTGTGAATGGCTGGGTTCAAAAAACTTTTGACCGGGATAATTATTTGAAGCATAATATCGATTGCATGGATCCAGAATTGCTTAAAAACACTTTGGAAGAACTTGAACTAACAGTAGTTAAGTCATCGTATCTTGGCAAATACAGTATCTGGCTAGAAAATAAGGATCAGAAATCAAGGCTCACCAAGGCCTTTATAAAATCTATCTGGTTTATCGGCAAAGTTGCCACTACCATCATCCCATTTGAATCAAGGGTTTTGTCACCCTACATCATCCTGGAGGCTAAAAATAAGGCTTAAGCACGGTTTATACTCTGTTTGGCAAAGCGAAATATTCTTTGCCAAAAACTTCCCTTCCTGTTTTTAAGGAACTCCTTAATAGACAGATAAGCCTGTTGATCCTCTTTAATTTTTTCAGGAAAAAAATGGATAGGTTGTGGATTAATGACCACATTATAAATATCATTCAAACCGGAATGGATTCCTGTACCATCATGGCCAATATTATTAATTAATGATTGGGATGGATTAAGTGTTAATCCCCCTTTCAAAAAAATTGAGGCATACCATCGAATAGCCCAGGAATTGTTTTTTCCACTTTTAAACTCTTCGATTTGTTTCCAAAAATTCATAGTTCCTTCAATAGAGAACTGATGCTTTTTTTCACTATTAAACTGACTGATCAATTGATCAATATCAGGCTCAAAATTCATCCAGGCACGATTCCAAGTTGCCCATCCCCAACTGGTGGCCGCGCGGTAAAAAAATGTTTCGGGTAAACTCTCGTCATTCAAAGTATACATATAGGCTCCAACATGCATAACCTTATCTTCATTCTGATACCGATTCAGCGCATCGTTAAAATATTGCAGGGTATAGCTAGAACTGATTAGGTCATCTTCAAAAACAATCACCTTGCCATATTCCTTTACCAATCTGCTGACTCCATCGATGATTGAATCAGCCAATCCCAAATTGCTTTTTCGCTCAATGATCTGAACCTCCAAAAAACCATCAACAGATCTGATGATCTCCCTTACTTCTTCAACAAGTAGTTGACTGCTTTCATTTTTAGAAGCATCAGAAAAAATAAAAAGGCGGGATTCTTCAGCTAATAAATTTTGCTTTAAGAACTTAATCGTGCGCCTGGTATGTTCCGGACGATTATAAACGAATAAAGCAATTGGAGCAAAATTTTGCATGATCTAAAGTAAAAATTCAATTGGTAAATGAACTAGTAAAATAGGAATAGTATACCTTGTTAACAATATCTGAATCTTTGGTTTATAAAATTAGCAGAATACAAAAAATCATAGCTATTACTTAAGCTCTGCCTCATTAAAAGGCTTTTGTCTGCCCTGGTATTTTTTACGAATTTCAGATACGGTTTCCTGAGAAATTTTATCCCCCTTATTGGACCATGAATTTCGGATATAATTAGCCACCTGGGCAATGTCCTCATCAGAAAAATTACTATTCGAAGCAAGACCAGGCATTTCACCGCTGATTTCAGGCGCCTTATAAACTTTTGTCCCGATTGTTATTGGTCCGCTCAAACCATAGAGTATAACCTTTATCAACCTGCTCTTATCTCCTATAGCCCAATCAGACTTATTTAAAGGTGGCGCCAATCCATTTATTCCATTACCATCTGCACTATGGCATGTTTGGCAAATTGAACGAAACAGAGTTGCACCTTTAGGATATTCCTTTGAAGCATCCACAGAATTTCCACTCCTTTTCTCCTTTTCTTCAATCACCTTTCTCAATCGCTTACTGATAGCAACACTCGTATCGGCGACAAGCTCAGCGTAAAATACTGTTTCCCTATTCTTTAAATTGCTGATTACCGCATCGGCTACATAAATATTATTGGGATATTTTTTTGCTAGATCAGCCAATACTTGTTTAGCAGCCATTGAATCAAATAATGCCAGATATGGATTCAAAAATGCCAGATATGGGGCTGCAAGGGTATCATCTTGATTTAATAACAGCCTGAAAATGGCCAGAAACTCTTTATAATTATCCTTATTCATGACTGAAGGAACACTGTTTAATGCCTGCATTCGAATGGTCCAGTTACTATTTTTCAAGAGAGGAAGAACATCCTCTTTCTTTAAAACAGATAATCCTTCCATTGACCATAATGCGTGAACAGCTGCCAATGGCCTATTGGTATTTTTCAATAGTGCTCTTAGGGGAATTTCTAGTGCTTTATTTTTAGAATCGACAATCAGTTGCTGGGCCTTGTTACGAACCCATCCATTTGAATGATCTAATAGCTTAATTAAATGACCTGAATCTTTGGGAATACTCAATTTCTCAGCCTTCTTACCTTTGGGAACTATTTTATAAATACGACCATTATTAATTGGATCAGACAAATCTCTTGCCTTGATCTGGCCTTTTAAATATGGAGTTAAATAGGTTTTATGCTGAATAATTCCTCGGTACATATCTACAATATATAGCGCTCCGTCGGGTCCTACAGACAAATTCACAGGTCTGAACCGTTCATCGGTACTTGCTAAAAACTCACGGCCTTTGTAGGCCTGTTGCCCAGTAACTATATAGCCTGTATTAATCAAGATATTGCGCTTAATGAGATTTGCAGAGGGTTCAGCAACAAACGCATTTCCATAATAATCTTCACCAAACAAGGTACTATTGAAAATTACTGGTCCGCATGCCGCTGTAAAATTGACCAAGCGTAGGCTATCGTCAAGAATACCAGTCATATAGGCTCGGTTCACACCCGGAGTCTGCCTGATAGGATATACTTTATTATTCTTGATAATACTTTCAGAAAATCCTGCTAATCTTTGCTGATTTTCATTGGATGCACCTAAACCTGGACTAAAATAATCTCCCTGAAGATTTTCAGAATTGTTATTATAGAAAATCCGGCCTTGGTCATCCTGTGTGATACCCCATTGCCCGCGGAAATGAGTTCTTTCAATAAGCCATTTACCCTCTTTCTTTCTGTACCGCTTGCCAGATTTAGCATTATAGATCCAATTATCCAAAGCTCTGAACAATCCATTGGGCTGGTGCTCTACATTTCCACCTTCAGCATAAGCCGCATCAACTAATACTTTACGAACAGACTTATCATTGACAATTTCATAGAACCATAAATTTGGTGATTCGGCAACCAGAATACCATTTTCAAATAGACTAATAGCACGAGGTAGGACCAGCGAATCTAAAAATATCTTCCTTTGATCCATCTTTCCATCCCTATTTTTATCGCTAAGGATCACAATTTTACCTGTTGGCAAATCCTCGCCAGAGCCCAAAGTATCTGGCATATAATTTTCCATTTCAACAATCCAGATACGACCATTGTTATCAAAACTCATAGCAACAGGAGAGTTAAGAAGTGGTTCCTCAGCTACAATCTGAATATTGAAACCGTCTTCTAGTTTCATTTTTTTGATAGATTCAGCAGCAGAAAGTACCGGCGATTTAGAAAATTCATCCCTAAGACCAATTGTATCAGCAAATCCATTCAAAAATTCTGATCCATGGAATCTACCCCCGCTAATTAGCTGCAGAAATAAAAAGAATAGGAGAGGAATTGAAAAAAGAATGGTCTTCATATATTTTCAGCGTAGTTAGAGTAATTTAAAAAATGTCAAGATCGCCCTGATTTCTTAAAAGGGCTGTATAGGCATTAGCAAAGGACTCTTGCCTTTTTTTACCACTAATGCTGATACTAATTTTCTTAAGTAAGAACTCCAGATCAATACGTAATGTTGTGAAAATACTTCTTGGTTTTTTCTGGTTGATAAAAGTATTAAACTTGGTAACCTCGGGCTCAATCATTGAGACCTTATCGCTCAAAACTTGATACCCTTCTGATTGAACCAGAAAGCGCAAAGAGGAAGGAGTATACATATTGATATGACCATAATTCAAAAAATGTTTCATTCTTTTATCTACTCCATACCGGTAATCGCTAGGAACCTCAATGATCAGGAATTTTGAAACACGCTTAATCTCACGCAATAACATCCTTTCAAATTCAACATGCTCCAGTACATGAGATAATATGACCAGATCGATTTCATTATCCTTAAACGGGATATGATAACCATCAAAAATAGTAACTGAGCTTAAATTTTTAAGTCCAAGTTTTTTAATCTGATCAACCCCACTTTGAGATATTTCGAGTGCATGCATTTCAGGAAAGGTATTCCATTCAGAAAGATGCCTTAAAATACTTCCATCGCCGGCACCTACTTCCAGAACTTTTTTAAAGTCATGCCCCTTGCTTACCTCAATAATATTGTTTGCCTTGTATCGGGCACCCAGCATACGCCATTGCTCATCACGCCCAAGATAAAATTCATCATAAGCATTTTTTACATCCGCACTTACTATTTCATTAGCCATTTTAAATATCTAGGCAGTTTTCAGCTCTATAAAATACCGAAGTAGACTTACGATAAAATAGGCCTGGTGAGATTCCGCTAAATGATAATTCTTTAAATCCTTCTTTTTGAAAAAAACGTCTGGCTTCAGTATAATTGTCACGTTCTGAGTCATCAAGAACAACTACTCCTTGATTACTTAAAGCTGCAAGGGATTGAAGGCAGCAATTAACCCGATCGCGACCATCAACAATAATGATGTCAAATTTTAAGCCCATACTAGCAGGCATTTTACTGTATTGGCCACCAGCATGCAGTTCACAGAAAATCATTTCAGAGTTGGAAGGCTTGTTTGCTGAAATTTTAGTAAACCATTCCTGGTCATGTTCAACAGACACTACCTTTAATGCCCGCTTAGCATAGTAAAAAGTTGAATTTCCGGAGCCAAATTCAAAAACAGTATGTTCTTTTTTAATTCGCTGAGAAATAAAATCAATGAATGAATAGGTTACCCATGGAATAGGTTCGCCATCGCCACCAATGGGCGATTTTGTATCAAAGGCTTTAAACCATCCTACTTCTGATAGATAGCCCTTTATTCCAAAAGATAACAAGGTCTTTATTCGTGCAAGACTTAACAAATTGCTATATGATTCCGTTCTTTTCAACGCTTTGAGATTTTTTGTATGAGTGAAATTAAAAATAACGATTTAAGCATAGCTATACCCTGCTTCCTGGTTTCAGGAAAAACAAGGATAAAAAAAGTTGCTGAAAAATAAGCGATTAAAGTTGCAAATGCAGCACCTTGAAGTCCATATAACGGAATCCAGAAAAACCCTAGAACTATATTAATAACAGCGCCTGCTCCAGTACGATATAATGAATATTTGGTGTAACCCTCGGCAATAAGATATTGACCACTGGCGCTCCCTAAAAATACAAAAACACCTGCCCAAATATGAATTGATAATATTTTAGCCCCCTCAGCAAACTCAGCAGCATAAAAATACTTATAAATAAAAGGAGATGCAAAGGTCATAAAAACTGCAATACTAAGGCTAATCACCATCATCAGATCATACATGTCGCTCAGCCTTTTTTGATAACGTACCGGATCATCTCTGCGTGCATTCATGATAGCGGGAAAAACTGAAGTAACAATTGCCACAGGAATAAAATACCAGCTTTCACTCCAGTTTACAACGGTTGAATAAACCCCCAATGCAGCTACACCCAGAAAACTCTCAACCATTAACTGACCAATTTTCATATAAACTGTAACCAAGATGGCAGAAAAAGCAAGCGGCCAGGAATGCTTTAAAAGGTTAGCTGCAAAGCTATATTCAAATTGCCATTCCGAAATTTTATTCCCTCTTGCCCTGTAAACGATCAAATAACCCATGCCTAGTAATACCGCATCAGCTAATAGCGTCCATATAAACCAGTACAAAGAAGCAGCAACGACTATCAAAAGCAGTTTAATACCAGCAGAAAGTAGATTTCCAGCTACCTGAACCATCATGACGTATTTACCCTGAACCTGCGATTGAAAATAACTGTCGATGATATTTAAAGATTGGGCTATTCCGATGCAAGAGGCAATCAGAATATAACTGACAGGTATATCTGATTGATTACCTTTCACTAATAAAAATGTTAAATACGCAAGAGGAATAGTGATCAGCCCGGCCAGAAAACGCATTCTAAATGCTGTTCCCAACAGTTTATTTTTATCCTTAGGTGCAGCAAGCAATTGGCGCGTAACAAAGCCATCCAGACCAAGTGCAGCTACAGCAATAAAAAATGTAACGAAGACCAGCGGATAGTTAAGCAAGCCGTTTTCTGTCTTGCCCAGATAATTTGCAACTGCAATACCGGCCAAGATCTTTATGATCAGACTTCCAACTCTGGCAAGAAATAACCAGCCTGTATTTTTCAGGTATATACTAAAAGCTTGCTGGTCAAAACCTGGCACGACTGGAAACTTCATTAAAACAAATTTAGATAAAGTTTTTCATTAGAATAAAATTGTTTTTAATCCTAAAGGTCTAGAATCAAGATTAAGCACCAGAGCATGGCTTGTTTGCGTAAAAAAGAAAAGGCCCAGTTTACACTGAGCCTTTTCTATAGTTTAACAGAATAGATTCCGATAATTTATTGATTTACAAATTTCTTTGCATTAATCTTACGTTCATTTTCACTCAGGTAGATTTTTCGTAAACGCATACTCTTAGGAGTAATTTCAATATACTCATCAGCTTGGATATATTCCATTGCTTCTTCAAGAGAGAATTTAATGGCCGTTGCAATACGTGCATTATCATCAGTACCTGATGCGCGCATATTGGTTAATGCCTTACCTTTCACAACGTTCACCACCAAATCATTATCACGAATGTGCTCACCCATAATCTGACCTTCATAAACTTCAACACCTGGTTCAATAAAGAAACGACCACGATCCTGCAATTTATCTATTGAATACGCCGTAGTGGAACCTTTTTCCATAGATACAAGTACACCATTCAAACGACCTGGTATATTACCTTTCCATGGTTCGTACGACTTAAAACGATGGGCCATAATGGCTTCACCGGCTGTAGCTGTTAATACATTATTACGTAACCCAATGATGCCACGTGCTGGAATCTCAAATTCCAGATGCTGAAGATCTCCTTTTGGTTCCATGACCAGTAACTCGCCTTTACGCTGAGTAACAAGCTCAATAACTTTACCAGAAACCTCTGCAGGCACGTCAACAATAAGAGTTTCAATAGGCTCACATTTAGCACCATCGATTTCTTTAATAATTACCTGAGGTTGTCCAACTTGCAGCTCATAACCTTCGCGACGCATGGTTTCAATCAAAACTGATAAATGGAGAATACCACGACCATAAACCAGGTATGAATCAGGAGATTCAGTTTCAATAACTTTAAGGGCAAGGTTTTTTTCCATCTCTTTGTAAAGACGCTCGCGTAAACGCTGTGAGGTTACAAATTTCCCTTCCTTACCAAACATTGGAGAATTGTTGATAGTGAACAACATATTCATTGTTGGCTCATCGATCTTAATAACTTCCAGTTGTTCCGGCTTATCAAAATCGGAGATAGTATCCCCAATATCAAAACCATCAATACCTACAACAGCACAAATATCTCCTGATCCCACTTCTTGAACTCTGATTTTACCTAGTCCTTCGAAAGTGTATAATTCTTTGATCCTTGATTTTTGTATAGTGCCGTCGCGCTTTACCAAAGACACCGGCTGATTTTCTTTAATCACCCCACGAGCTACACGACCAATTGCAATACGACCAACAAAGGATGAATAATCCAATGAGGTGATCTGCATTTGCAGTGTGCCATCAAAACTAGGTGCTGCTGGAATATGCTCTAAAATAGTATCAAGTAAAGGTGTAATATCTTCAGTCTGAACTTTCCAATCATGATTCATCCAGCCTTGTTTAGACGATCCGTATAAAACTGGAAAATCCAACTGATCTTCAGTTGCCTCAAGGTTAAAGAATAATTCGAAAATTGATTCATAAACCTCTTCTGGCCGACAATTTTCTTTATCAACCTTATTTACAATAACAACAGGTTTTAATCCTAATGAAAGTGCTTTTTGGGTAACAAATCGAGTTTGAGGCATAGCGCCTTCAAAAGCATCCACTAAAAGAACTACTCCATCAGCCATTTTAAGAACCCGTTCTACCTCACCACCAAAATCAGCGTGACCGGGAGTATCAATAATGTTAATTTTGACACCTTTATAGTTAACCGACACGTTCTTGGAAACAATGGTTATACCACGCTCGCGCTCAAGATCATTGCTGTCAAGTATCAGATCACCTGTTGCCTGATTGTCTCGAAACAAATTGGTTTGGTGTAAAATTTTATCAACCAATGTAGTTTTACCGTGGTCAACGTGAGCGATGATCGCTATGTTTCTTATTTTTTGCATTAAAAAATTACTCTTAAATTTTTTGCAAAGGTATGATTTATAAAGGAGAATTCCGCAAAATGAAGTAATTGAAGTAGATAAAGCCTACTGATTCTGATTTATCTACACAATATAGCTACATACCTTTCCTTAAAAGGGAATTATAGACTGAGAGGTATTAATCAAACTAGATGAGTATCTCTACCACAGTAAACTATTTTGATTATGAATTTACAAGTAACTGACTATGAACTTGATTGATTTTTATAGTTTTGTACTATGGACTTACAATTAATCCTAGTTATGATCTTATTTGTTCTTGCAATTATATATGCAGGAAGGTTAGTTTATAAAAGCATGATTAATAAAAAAGGATGTGCCAGTAATTGCGGAAAATGTGCTGCAGATTTTAGTGAGATGAAATTGCCTGAATCAAAATCAAATTAAAATTTAGAATCCTTTTCAATCAGACAAACAGCATAGGCTACAAGTCCTTCTTTCCTGCCAATAAAACCCATGGTCTCATTAGTAGTTGCTTTGATTGAAATATCATCTTCACTTATCCCTGAAGCTTCAGCAATCTTAGTTTTCATTTCAGGAATATAAGGATTGATCTTTGGCGCTTCAAGGCAAAGCATGGCATCGATATTGCCAATACTCCAACCCTTTTGATTAAGCAGAGAAACACATTCTTTCAGTATAATCAAACTGCTGATACCTTTCCAGCGATCATCAGTATTCGAAAAATGATAGCCAATATCCCTCAAATTGGCAGCGCCCAGTAATGCATCACAGATAGCATGGACCAAAACATCGGCATCTGAATGCCCGAAAGCACCTGCAGAATGATCTAATTTAACCCCACCCAAAATAAAAGGATGGTTTTCGACTAATTGATGCACATCAAATCCAAATCCAACTCTGATCTTCATTAAATTATTTTTCGAAATTAAACACCAGTGAAAAGCGCAGGGTTTGAGCTAAAGGACTGGTTTGCTGATTTGCAAGGATATATGCAAAATCAAGATTGAATACATTGTACTTAAGGCCCGCCCCTACGGTAAAGTATCTTCTGTCGCCCTTGGTTGGGGTTTCATAAAAATAACCTGAACGAAGAGCAAATTGTTTATTATACCAGTATTCTGCACCAGCTGAATAACTAATCTCACTTAGCTCTTCAGAAAAACCACCGGGAGCATCACTAAAGGATCCAAATATTGCGGAAGGTACTGATCTGTCGGAGTCTTTACCACTAATAATCTGACCACCGGCATCTCTAATAGGACTTGTAGGCACTAATAATTTATTGAGGTCGAGGGCGAAAGTAAGTGTACTCAGTTCATCCAGCATAAAAGTACTGGCAGCACCAAGTTTCATATTGGTTGGAAGAAAGGATTTTGATCCATTAGTGGAATAACTCATCTTGGTGCCAATATTTGAAATATTAAGGCCGAAAGCTAGCTCAGCATCCCTTCCAAGTAGAACGGTTCCTGTTTTGTAGTAAGCAGAAGCATCAGCAGCAAGTGCCGTAGCTGGTTGTATATCCTGACCATTGAACTGGCCATTACTCAAACTAGATCTAATATATCTGATTGCTGTTCCTAAAGAAAATTCGTTGCCAAACCTTCTAGAATATGTTCCTTCAATAGAAAATTCATTAGGACTGTAAACTCCAATATCATTTTGGCTATTATCGGTAAGTTGAATTGACCCATAAGAAAAATACCGCAATGCGCCACCAATTGTATTTCTCTTATCTAAACGATGATACATAGTTAAATAACCTAGATCAACATCAGGTACAAGATTTCTTAACCAAGGAGTATAGGATACTGAAAGTCCAGTTGGTTTATCCAAAAAAGCCATTTTAGCAGGATTCCAATGCAATGAATTAGCATCAGGCGAAATAGCAACTCCAACATCTCCCATGGCACCTGATCTGGCATCTGGAGTAATCAGCAAAAATGGGGCAGCTGTCTGAATCGTATTACTACGCTTACCATCGCTTTGCGTTGTTTGAGCATCCACTAAAACTGGCAAAACGAAAATAAGATAGACTAAAAAATAAAAAAACGAGTGCTTTTTGATCATTAATTTAAAAAAATCAACCCAAATCTATACTTTCCTTTGATTTAAATATAAACAATTATAAAGATATATTTTTTATTCGTCAGGATTCATTAAACGCTTTACTATCGAAAATAATATTAAAAAATTAAAAAGAATCAAAAGAATTTTTTTAAAAAAAAATGAAACAATACACTGATATTGAATGATTTATAATAATTTAAGTTTTAATATACTAGTCGTAATATTAAAAATATCGATAACAATAACATCAATTAGAGAACGTTTTAATATCAATTTAACGTATATTAAAACCAAAGCTTACTACTAATTTTCCGTTTGATCAGGTATTTTTGATGCTACAAGAGATTGATATAAAAAAAATCCATTGGTGATATTAACCAATTTTGTATTTTTAACAAATTAATGAGCCAATTACATTAACAAAGAATGAAACGAATTACAATATATTTTTCAGCAGCACTATTTTTACTTGGAATTTCAACATCCTGTAACAAAAGCACAAGCAAATCTTCCTCAAAAACGGGCATGGCTTATAATAATAAGTACAATGGCGGCTTTGAGGTGAACAACAAAGTAAAAGGTGGTCCAGGCCCTGGACTGATTGCAATTGAAGGTGGTACTTTTGTGATGGGTGGAAGCCTAAACCAGGATCTGGGATATGAGTTTGATAATGTTAAGCGGAGAGTAACAGTAGCTTCCTTTTACATAGATGAAACTGAGGTTGCAAACGTGGATTGGTTGGAGTACTTACATTGGATCAAACGCACGTATCCAAATGATGCTGAATATTACTACAATGCACTTCCTGATACACTTGTATGGAGACAGCCACTTTCATACAATGAGCCTTATGTAAACAATTACCTTAGACATCCTGCATTTCGTGATTATCCTGTTGTAGGTATCACCTGGGAGCAGGCAAATGAGTATTGCGTTTGGCGTACCGACCGTGTAAATGAGGAAATACTTAGAAAAAGTGGTTATTTGGTTGACTATAAAACCCTTGCAGGTGGTGGCAAAGCTGGAGCTCCAGCAATTGCTACTACATCAAAAGAGCCCTTTAATACAGACATTTATTTGAATGGACAATTTCGTGGCGAAGGTATTGACGGTAAAAAGATGAAAAAAGATCTTAACCCTAATGCAGTAGCAAGCGGTGCAACAACTGGTAAATCTGGACCAGTAAGGCCTGTTCGAGTAGAAGATGGTGTGTTGAAACAACCTTACCGCTTACCAACTGAAGCAGAATGGGAATATGCTGCTTTAGCTTTAGCAGGTAATACTGAATTTGAAAATATTGCCGACGGAAGAATTTATCCATGGAATGGCCTAGGTGTTCGTTCACCTAAAAAGCGTACCCAGGGTATGATATTAGCTAATTTTAAACGTGGCGAAGGCGATAACATGGGAACAGGTGGTTACCTCAACGATAAAGCTGATATTACTGGTCCTGTAAGAAATTATATACCCAATGACTTTGGGCTTTACAATATGGCAGGAAATGTAAACGAATGGACCGCTGATGTTTACAGAAAATTAAGCTTCGAAGATTTTTCGGATTTTAACTCTTTCCGCGGTAATGAATTTGTAAATAAACAATTATCTAACCGGGAAAAGGGTATTTATGCTAAAGATAAATATGGCCGTCCGATTAAAGATCCTGCAAAGTCAGGTAAAAAACAAAAATGGTCTGAAATACAAGGAAATGTTGCCGCAGTTGATTCATCTTCACTAGCCGGAAAACCTTACAAATCTGATTTCAGAGGCTATCTTGATACTGTAAATACTAGTCTTTATGGTACTACTACACTAGTGAATGATCGTTCACGCGTTTATAAGGGCGGTTCATGGAATGACAGAGCCTATTGGTTAAATCCTGCAACAAGAAGATTCATGCAGCAAGATGAAACAAGTGCTGAAATTGGATTCCGATCAGCAATGACCTTAGTTGGTGCTCCTGAAATCATCAGTAAAGGAAAACCACAGTTCACTAAGTTTAAATCAAAAGCCAAGAGTAACTAAGAATTCAATTTCTTAAAACAATTATATTAAAAACACCTTTATATAGTATTATATAAAGGTGTTTTTGTTTATGGTTGAAATTAAGAATCTAACTATCTGCTTAAAGGTTGTACTGCACGTTCATCCATAAGCTCCTGCCCACAGCATTAATTCCGCTTCCATGAGTACGATAATCTACATTGAATAAATTCTGAGCACTTAATTTTAAATGTGCCTTACCAAAAGAATAACCCGAATAAATGTTCAACACCTTCCATCCTGGTGTACCATTGCGGGGAATCCGATTATCATCTCTGTCTCCCTGAGCTAAACGGCCTTGCTTATCAGCCCAAGCTAATTCGCCCTTAACATACAGCCTGGTCATTTTATATTTCATGGAAATATTCCCGTTAAAGGGAGGTACCCTTCTTAAAGGCTCAGATTTTGATAGATTCTGCCCATGATTAAAGGATGTAAACATATCAAATGAAAAATTTTTGCTAGCCTGCCATCCAAGAAATCCCTCAACTCCTTTAATTAAGGCTTGTTCAGTATTCTCCTTTTTATATACTTTATATCCATCAATTATCTGAGTTGTTTGAATCCTAGTAATTAGGTCTATCATTTTATTGCGGTATAAAGCTGCACCAAGAGTCAAATTTTTGAAAGCATACTTATAACCTAACTCAGAATTATAGCTTTTCTCAGGTTTTAAGGCATAAGATGGCAGTTCATATCTGAAATCTACTATACCTAATGTTCCCATATCATCGATATTCGGAGCCCGGTATCCCGTGTTCAGAGATACATACACATGATGATCTTTCAAGGTGTAATTAAGTCCTGTATTCCAAACAAAAGCGCCTGGAGATACTTGTAAATCACCGAGATCTTTGTCAAATATGGAAGCCTTTAGCCAATTATACCTAAGCCCTAGTTCGGCATTAAAACCTGCCAACTCTAAATGATGAAGAGAATATAAAGAAGTATTTAAATACGATGAATTATTGGGATAGAGTCCGCGAAGCGTTGTCAAGGCTCCACTCTGACTGTTGGTGTTATTACGGATACTATTAATTTTATCACTGTAATATTCCATCCCACTATTTGCTGTCCAATAGCTTGAAAGGGTAGAAAATATTTCTGCTGATAGATTGGATGAACTTACTTTATCTCTTTCGAATCCGGTAATAAAACTTGAATTTTTCTGATTGTTTCTTTCTTCAATGGTATTGTTCAGGGAGCCTGTAATATTAATTTCATTTAAAAGCCTGCTGGATTGTAGCATTCTAAATTTTACATAGCTCAGGTTCCTGCCCTGAACACCCATCTTATTGATCTTAAAGTTCTCAAGCCTGACCTTATGAAAAACATCCACATCATTTTGCTGTACAAATTGATTGGCAATACTTATTTCTGCCCTTTCTGAAAGTTTTAATTTAAGCTTTAAACTTGCATCAGACTCACTATAGCCTGAAGGCGATTGTCTTCCTGTGGTATCACCACCAATTAGATCTCCGAAATTTTTCAATCCAAGTACTCCTGAAAAAACCAATTTTGAAGATGAATACACAAATTCAGAACTCCCGGATTTTTCCATGTTTCCGCTTCCATAGCGAGCACTCACACTGCCTTTAAAATTTGTAGACTTCGAAAAACCTGGATCTTTAGTAAAAACCTGTATAACTCCACCCATTGCATCTGAACCATATTGAACAGAACCGCTTCCTCTTAATACCTCAATTTTATCAATAGAGAATGGATCAACCGTGTTTAAATACTGATTGGGACCATATCTGAAGGTTGAATTATTCATTCTGATACCGTCAACCAACATGAGAGTTTGATTACCTGTCAATCCTCTAATAAAGGGCGATCCTCCACCGTGATTGGTTTTTTGAACAAATACCCCAGGTATAATACTTAATGATTCTGGAGTAGATCGTGGGATATTTTCTGATTGAGAAGGTCTGCTTAAAACACTAGATGCAAATGGCAATTTTAAGCTGGAGGTATTCCTTCTCGATGCTGAAACCACTTCTATTTCTGAGAGTGAATTTATAGTTTCGACCAACGGAATTTGAAGATCTAAAAATTGACCAGCTTTAAGCTCAATTAAAATAGTATAGGTTTCATAGCCTACTCTACTTGCCTTTATGCGATATCGGCCTGGTGAAAGTTCTTTTAAAAATAGTCCATTATCATCAGAAGCAAAGGCATAAGAGGTAGAACCTTCAAGTTTAATATTAACTCCTGAAAGGCTGGCCTTCGTAATTTGATTGAAAACCTTACCCCCTAAATTCTGAGCAAATACAGGAATCGATATTGCAATTAATAAAATAGTCAAAAAGTGTTTTTGCATTCCTGATTTAACTTGATCGTACTCAAATATTTTACTGATGAAGATTAAAAAATGATTTATTAGTCGTTATCCTTCTTTTGTTCGAGTTTCACAAATGCACTTCTACGTGGAGCAGGCATAATGGAATCTTCCCCTTTAACAGATTTCCAAACAACCTCATTCAGGTCTAGGTCAGGTGCTGCATCCTCTTTTGCAAAATTCCATTCTTGAGAACGTTGAGCACTTTTATTCCAGGCAACATTACGTTGTTCCAGATCTACATTTGCTGATCTTACCCGATAAGGCTTAAAGTCTGGATTTGGTGTAAAGCAGTCAGAAAATGGCACTGCAGCTGCATCATACTGGCTCATAGGCGGAAGCCCCAAGATCAATTCGATTGTTCGAAGCATGCCAGAGGTAGAAAACATTGAACTATTTACAGAATTGCGTTTGATATAAGGACTGATCACGAATGCTGGTGAACGGTGAGCATCAACATGGTCAGGACCATTTTGAGCATCATCCTCTAGCACGAAAATAGCTGATTCCTTCCAAATACTGCTATTAGAAATATGTTCAACCAATAGGCCCAGAGCCAAATCATTATCAGCAACCTGAGCAGTTGGAGTTAGTTTCCCAATACGCTGCCCACTGGTATGATCATTTCCAAGTCTGATCGTATTAAACTGGGCTACAGCATTCATTGCTAATAAAGAATCGAAATCGGATTTGAAAGCAGAAATTCTGTCAATATCTTTTATATCCAGATTATAGCTGGGATATTTTGTTGCTGAATGTCCTATGAGTGATTTAGTTGTTGGGCCATCCTTTGTAACGAATGCTCCATAACTACGGTAAGAAATACCTGCTCTTTTGGCATAATCCCAGATATATCCATCACGTGGGTAAGCAATTTGACGACTGCCTTCATAATCATACGTTCCACCTCTGCTACCATAACTGGTTGGCCACGTTTTCTCCGTATAATCTGTTGCATAGGCTGCCATACTCCAATTATGTCCGTCGGCGCTCACTTCTGAATCCACATAAAAGTTGTCAAGAAGTACAAATTCTTTGGCAAGTGCATGATGGTTTGGCGTTACCTTTTCAGGGAAGAGACATAAGCTTGGATCGCCATTACCTTCTTTAATATCTCCAAATACCTGATCATACGTGCGATTCTCTTTAATTACATAGAATACATATTTAATAGGCGATTTCCCTCCCTGAACATTTGGAACTGGATTATTTGCCAGGCCTTTTGAAATTACTTCGGTTTGCTTGTTATAAGGTGTATTTGCATAAACCTGCTTCGCATACATTTTCAATTGTTGATCAGTAGGTTGATCAATGATAGATAAGGTACCCTTAAATAAACCACCAATGTACTGAACCTCTTTTTGAGCACTAATACCTTTATGTACACCGCTATCGTCTGTCTTTTTAAAAGGCTGGGGACCATCAGGATTTGCCATAGAGGTAAACCCTTTTCCATTAGAAACAAAGATTTTTTTACCGGCTACTCTCACATTGGTTGGATACCAACCTGTAGGAATGAAGCCCTTTGAACTACTTTTTCCAGGATTTGATACATTAAATACCGCCAGACAGTTATTATCTGCATTGGCTACATACAAGGTTTTTTCATCTTCTGATAATGCAAGCCCGTTGGTAGTTGACCCTGAAAGCCTCGTTGGATAGAGAGCCGTTGAGATAACTTCAATAACTTTTCTGGCTTTGGCATCAATAACAGATACTGAATTATCACTCGCATTGGCTACAAACAAATACTTGCCCGTTCTATTTTGAATGATTTCATTTGGATGGTTTTCTGTCAATATTTCAGAAGTTATTTTTTGAGCCTTTATATCATAAATGGCTAGTTTATCTGCTCCCCATAAAGAGATGTAAAGCTTAGTTTTATCTGGTGAAAGCAGACAATCATAAGCCTCTGAACCTAGGTTAACTTTATTCAATAATTTATTTGTACGTAAATCAAAAATATAGAGTGAATTATTTTCCTTGGTAACTGCATATAACCGTTTTCCTGCATCATCAACTTCAATTCCTGTTGGACCAATTTTCTCAATTGGCCATGCTTTTCCAAGTACAATTGTATCAGCTTTTCCAAGCATTTTTTTGATTATTGGATATACCAATATAATATTATCATTTGCACCCGAAGCATAGAGTTTTTTCTCATCGGCACTAAATTTTAAACCATACCAAGCCTTTCCAATTGGTTGATCATACAATATCTTCTCAGACTGTGGGTCAATTAACTGAATACTCTGTTTGCTTTGTCCATTATTGGTTACTGCCATTAATTTTTGTGAGGCAGAGATCTGAATATTCAGGGGCAGATCACCCAAGGGCAGTGACCTACCTGCCGGACTTAAAGACCATCCATTAGGTAATAAAACTTTGCCTGATTTTGAACTACCTGGTATGGTTTGAGCCACACTATCTGTTGCAATTAGCAAAGGCAATACGAATAGAGTAATTACTCTTAAAAGTGAATGGATTTTGAAAAGTTGCATGGTTTAAATATTTATGGTAAGACGCTAATTAAAAGGAATAAATATCAATAATTAAATACAAATAAAGGCTTTCTGTATTAATAAGATATTAGGATAATATCAAATAAAATACAAAAGACCGAAACATTAGCTCCGGTCTTATACATTTAAATAATGCTGAATAAAATAGTATAACCGATTCCGATTAACTATCCCATGTCATGATCTTGCCTCTATCTTCGGGCTTCAGACATTCGTCTAATGTTTTCTGATCATATTCAAGCCCGTATTGTTTTAATACATTATCTGGAACACCATTCCATTCATTAGGCTGGTTACCTTTATAAGCCATATCAGAAATTCCTTCTTTACTGGTAAAGAAACCCGTTGCAGTCAAATTACGCATGGTATTAAAAAAGCTTACTCCAGATAAATTTTCGGGAGCAGCCTTCTCTGGGAATGCAATGAGTTCAACCAATTCAATTTGCTGATCTTTTCCAGCTTCAGCGAACGACTTTTTAAAGAGTTTAAGTGATTTAACATCAAGCCATTTTAATCCACCTCTCATTGGAAGCTGATACTTTGGCTGATCTTTGACAATAAACTCGATGAATTCAGGCACTTTAGCATCGCTTGCGCTTCCAGAATGTTCATCCTTTGGAATAATGATATCCGCCAAAATGGTGATTGTACTAAGTTCTGCTGCGCTAAAGAAAGTTTCAGACATTAATTTCTCATCGATCAGCTTTTCTTCAGCTGTACGACCATAAACTCCAGTCTTGCCACTTCCAGCAGCGCTTTTAGAATCCTTTTTATCACATGAAGTTGCTAAAATAGTACCAACACTGACTGTACCAACAGCCAATGCTTTGAGTGAGTCTCTTCTATTCATCTGATTAAATATTTTGCTTTTTTAATTGATCAACGATATATTCTGAAGCACGCATAGATAAGGCTAAAATAGTCCAAGTAGGATTTTTATCTGCCTGCGAAACAAATGCACCACCATCTACCACGAACAGATTTTTTACATCATGAGCCTGATTATACTTGTTTAGCACCGAGGTGTTACGGTCATTACCCATGCGGGTAGTTCCCACTTCATGAATAATCCTACCCGGTGCTTCAAGTCCGTATTTGCGGTCTTCGCCTGGTTTTTCGCCATTTGCAATACCTCCCATAGAATGAATAAGTTCTTCGAAAGTATCCTGCATGTGCTTTGCTTGCTTTACTTCCTGATCAGACCAATTGTAATTAAATTTCAATACTGGAATTCCATATTTATCAACCACACCAGGATCTATTTCGCAATAGTTTTCAATTCTTGGAATACTTTCACCTCTACCGGCAAAACCAACTGTTGAACCATAGTATCTACGGTAATCATCTTTTAAAGACGCACCATATCCGCCTGCAGCCTTCATTTTACCATCTTTTCCAGGATATTTTCCGTTAGTATTTTCCATCCCAAATCCAAAACCATACGAAGGCATACCTAAGCCGCCCCAAAATTCGATATGATAGCCACGGGCAAAATCAAGCTTTTTATTGTCAAGCCACCAAGGAATATATAAATGCAATCCGCCAACACCATCTTCATTATAGCGTTCTCTATCCATAAGTTGCGGGATAAACGCACCCCTTGATGCACCTGTAGAGTCATGAAGATATTTTCCAACCATTCCGCTTGAATTTGCTAATCCATTTGGGTGGGCAGAAGATTTAGAGTTAAGGAGTAAACGAGCAGATTCACAGGCACTTGCAGCCAAAACTACAACCTTTGCATTGACCTGATATTCCTGCATATCAGTCTTGTCTACATAAGAAACACCGGTTGCTTTACCTTCTTTATCGGTTAAAACCTCACGTGCCATGGCGTTTACATACACATCGGCATTCCCTGTTTTTCTGGCTGGTTTAACCAGACAAGTAGAAGATGAAAAATCGGCATGCACTGTACAACCACGACTACATTGATTACAAAAAAAGCAGGAGCCGCGATCTTTATTAATGGGTCTTGTTAAAATTGACAATCTAGCCGGAATAACAGGAATACCAATATTATTAGCCGCTTTTTTGATCATTAACTCATGTAGCCTTGGCTTTGGAGGAGGTAAAAAGTAACCATCCGGTTCATTATATATCCCTTCCTTAGTACCAAATACCCCAATCATTTTATCAACGCGATCATAATATGGTTTGACATCGTCATAGCCAATTGGCCAGTTATCTCCTAATCCGTCAAAGTCTCTGCGCTTAAAATCTTTAGGCCCAAAACGAAGGGAAATTCTTCCCCAGTGATTCGTACGGCCACCAAGCATTCTGGAACGAAACCAATCAAATTGAGTTCCATTATTTCGGGTATAAGGTTCACCTTCTATTTCCCATCCGCCATAAGCGGCATCAAAGTCGCCAAAGGCACGGTTTGTATTAGCACCCCTTCTAGGAGATTCGTAAGGCCATTTTAATTGCGTTTGTTGTTCCGGATTAGCCGGATCATAATCAGGTCCTGCTTCTAGCAATGCGACTTTTAATCCAGCTTCTGTAAGTATTTTTACCGCCATTCCCCCACCTGCACCTGAACCTACAATACACACGTCGTATAATTCGCCCTTGGTTTTAATTTCTATAGCCATCAGTTAAATAGTGTTATAACCTTTTACTTAAAAAGTTTTTTTGAAAATAAACAATATTTATTTGCCCAAAGAAAATAAAATTACAGAACTAATTATTTTTACTTAAATATAATTAATCAAGAAAAAATCATCATGACTTGATTCTTTTCAACTTTATCGCCGGGGTTTATTTTTACAGTCTTGATAATCACATCAGCTGGAGCTTTTATAATATTTTCCATCTTCATTGCTTCAAGTACAAGCAAATTGCCTCCCTTTTGAACCTCTTGGCCTTCGGAAGCCAAAATTCTTAAAACCAAACCAGGCATAGGGGCTTTAATTTCAGAAATTGTTGCGGTAGTCAAATTATCCATTCCCAATTGATGCAAAAGTTCATCAAACTGATCAGTCATTTGCATGGAGTATACCGTATTGCCCACTTTAACAGAACAGGTTTTTTGTTCCTTGTCAAAGTCGATGAGCTCGGCATTGAATGATTTATTATTATAAAGAACATGAAATGACCGGCTATTTATCTTTAAAATATCTCCATGAAAAGGAAGTCCGTTGATTACTGTTTGATTCAATTCTGAAGAAAGTTCAAAATTGAACTTGTTATTTACCTTTATCTTGAGCATGAATTACTGTGTTAAAGCGTACTGTATCAAATTTGAACCCATTTTTAAAGCCTTTTGCCTTGATTCTTCTGAATCGCCGGCATAAGTTCCTGAATCTTCCCAGCCATTCCCAAGATCACTTTCAAAAGTATAAAAACAAACAACTCTTCCTTGATAAATCAAAGCCATTCCCTGCGGACGTTTACCATCGTGTTCATGAATTTTAGGAAGACCAGATGGAAACTTAAATTTTTGATTATATAGTATATGGTTAGCAGGCAACTCTTGAAAATCAAGTTCAGGAAAAACCAGTTTCATTTGCGGTCTGATAAATTTATCCAAACCGTAATTATCATCAATGTGCAGAAATCCGCCACCCAATAAATACTTGCGCAAATTTGCTGCTTCCTGATCACTAAACACAATGTTACCATGACCAGTTAAATACACAAATGGGTAATTAAAAATATCTGAGCTCCCAGCTTCAACAATGACCTCATCCTTTTCAAAGTTGGTGCCTAAATTTTTATTGCAAAAGCTGATCAAATTTGAAAGAGCAGTACGGTTGGCATACCAATCGCCACCGCCATTATATTTAAGTTTTGCCAGCTTATAGGAAGGAGCGATAAATGAAAACGATAGTACTCCTAAAAAGAATACTATATATACTAAGCCAGAGCTTAATAAATTCCTCAACTGTTTAAAAAATTTAGTTCAAAACAAGCTTCTAGAGCTGCAGTTTCGGTTCTTAACCTTGAATTGCCAAGGCTTACAGGAATAAAATTATTATTTACAGCAGCTTCAAGCTCCTCATAGGTAAAATCACCTTCGGGTCCAATCACTATTAAATAATTTGAATTTAGAATAAGCTGGTCCTTAATTGTAGACTTAGCGCCATCCATACAATGAGCTATAAAATTTTGTGAATTTCTACTCTTAGATATAAAATCACTATAACGAACAGCTTCATTAAGTACTGGATGGTAGGCCTTAATAGATTGTTTTATTGCTGAAGTAATTACTTTATTTAAACGTTCGGTTTTTATTTCCTTCCGTTCAGAACGGTCACAAATTATTGGAGTAATCTCATCGATACCAATCTCTGTGGCTTTTTCTAAAAACCATTCAACACGCTCAATATTTTTAGTTGGAGCAATTGCGATGTGTACATAATAGTTTCGCTTTCCGAAATTTTCAAGCTTGCTCAGAATTTTAAGCTTTGTTCTTTTGGGATGAGGATCTTCTACAACAGCATCATAAAATCCTCCTTTGCCATCAACCAGATAGAGAAAATTTCCTGCTTCAAGCCTTAGAACTTTTATACAGTGTTTACTTTCTTCCTCGCTAAGAATATAGGCATCTGAATGAATATCGGGTGTATAGAAAATATGCATTGTCCGATCTCCTTTCTAGTGTAAATCTATGGCATCCTCACGATTAATTACCAATTGAAGTTTTACAGATTCAACGTTTTGATCTGCTTTTTTAAGAATGGTAATAGTATATCCA
>Ga0222712_10000741_pt1 | contig 41531 bp, 31 predicted proteins | sample C33_657DmetaG_FD_165043 | JGI IMG/M metagenome (GOLD analysis project Ga0222712, IMG submission 165043) | Estuarine water microbial communities from San Francisco Bay, California, United States - C33_657D | ecosystem: Environmental > Aquatic > Marine > Unclassified | place: USA: California... | reverse complement strand
TCATCATTAGATTGGCTTGTTTATTTGAGTAATGGTATCATTGATCCTTATCACGAATGGCCAAAGACGGAAAGCGTCCTATCTGATTTTATTAAAGTGAAGTATGGGTCAATTGCTAACGCTCAATTACAAACAGCATTTTATCGTGTCAATTATGACATAGATGATACAGTGATATCACCTGTAGCATATCAAGCACTTGCTGCTGTTCAGAAACAGTACTGGTCGCCTATCTTAGGATATAATGAAACTGTAATTAATTATCAACGTAAAGAGATTGATGCTGTATCTGAGACAAACAGAATTATATCTCTTTCCGGGTCATTTGGATCATTTAATCAAAATGATATCATTAAACAATCAGCTACTGTAACCGGTACAGTTGGATTTGCAAATGGCTCATCTATTACTTTAAAACACGTATCGGGAACGTGGCAAGCTAATACAACCGTGTACTATGCTTTGGGTAACACCGTAGCCAATGCTACTGTTACATCTGTAACTAATGTATATCAACCTTTACAATCAGCTGAATTGGCTTATTGGATGCCAGTATCATGTTTTGATGTTGAAGTAGAAAAAAACGAACAAAGCAAGACTATACGTTTACTAAGCAGTGCCTATGTGGACAAAGTTGAACGTGATATGAAAGATTTGTTGTCCGTATGAGTAAAAAAAATATTGAAGTTGGTGACGTTTTTGTAAAACGACTTCTTATATCCAACAAATCAATCAATGCAGAGATTAATCCTCTTGATCAACTTATGGGTGTTGATATTTGGGAAGATATGGCAAAACCAACTCTCTATGCAACGTTCATGATGATGGACTCTATTGGTATGTTGGAGACCTTTCCTATAATTGGGGAAGAAGATGTAGAAATAGAGATACAAACGCCCGGGTTAGAGAAATCAACGTTATTCAAGTTTAAATGTTTTGAAGTAACAAATGTTCAAAAGATTGACAATGGTAAAGGCGTCACATTTGTTATGAGATGTGTTAGTCAGGAACATTTATACAATGCAACATCACCTGTATCAGAAGGTAAGACAGATATCATAAGCAACATGGTACCATACTTTCTACAAAACTATTTGCATACGGAAAAGAAATTTATTAGCGATGAAACAAAGGGCATACATTCAATTGTCTTTCCACGTCTATCACCTCTTGAATCAATCGATATGCTTAGACAGCGAGCAGTAAGTAAAGAATACCCTTCTTCTTCGTACGTGTTTTTTGAAAACCAGGCTGGATTCAATTTTAAAACTGTTGAAGGTTTGTTTAAAGAAGGTTTAAAAAATATTGGTTCTAGAGTATTCAATGCTGAACAAAATACAATGGCCAACAAAGAAGCGCAGGCAAACTCTTATAGAACGTTACTTGATTATCAAATTATTAACCGTAGTGACTCCGTGAAAAAAGCACAGGATGGTATCTACAAAGCTGTAACAAAAGTTTTTGATATGTCTACAAAAACGTTTCAACTTATTGAATATCAATTGAAAGATAGTTTTAAAGATTTTGAAACGACAGCAAACAAAAAGATGCCTAACACAACGGATTTCATTAATGAGTTTGCATCTGGTGTTCCAAAGCAATTTCTGACAATTAAAGATACAACTCGACCAGAAATGTATATGGATCAGGCAATGGCTATAAAAAATTCATTTGCTGGATTGCTCAACGATGATGTAACAAGAATATTAATACATGGTGATACAGGTCTTAAAGTAGGGGATGTAATTACACTGAAGTTACCACAAGCCGATGGTATGACAAAAAGAAAAAAACAGGATAGCCTAACTTCAAGTGATTATCTTGTTATTCGTCTTCGCCATATGCTAACACCAAGCACTAAAGTGAAACATCAAATAGCATTAGACTGTGTAAAGATGGGAATATAATATGGCGACTAAAAATTTTGGTGGAGAGGGATTCAAGTGGTTTATAGGCGTGGTAGAAGATCGTAACGATCCTTTACAACAAGGTCGTGTACGTGTTCGAGTGTATGGTGTGCACCCAGAACAAAAAGCTCTTGCACCAACAGATACATTACCGTGGGCTACTGTTTTGATGCCTGGTACAAGCCCAAGTCTAAACAGAGTTGGAATATCAGCTACAGGATTACAAATAGGTTCTACCGTAGTTGGTTTTTTTCTTGACGGTAATGAGACAACAATGCCTGTTGTTTTTGGCGTCATGCCAGGCAAAGATGATATGTCTCTCCTTGCAGTTGGTCAACAATCGCTAAATAAACAAACTACAGGACCAGAACCACAGTCAGCGTACCGTGCAAAGTACCCCTTCAATAAAGTTTTACAATCTGAATCGGGTCACGTGTTTGAAATAGATGATACACCCAACTTTGAAAGACTGCATACGTTCCATAGATCAGGAACATACAGTGAAATAAACGAAGACGGACAAAGAGTAAACAAAATTGTTGGTGATGATTTTGAGATAGTTGAAAAGAATAAAACGGTCTATGTGCAAGGGAACGTTAACGTTGTTGTTAAGGGAAGTGTCACTATGGAAGTATCAGGAGCTGTTGTAGCAACAGCTGCTTCATTTACTCTCAATGGCAATGTACAGATTAATGGATCTGTCAATTCATCGGGTAACATGGTTGGTGCTGGAATAAGTTTAAATTCACACGTCCATCCTGACCCACAGGGTGGTAACACAAGCGCACCTAGCCCGTAAAGGATATTAAATGGCGGTCGTACAAAGAAAAGATTATTTTACTCCACGAAGAGTTCAACAAGAATATTTTTCTGATTTTCTATCGGATTTTGGTGTTGATATTGTCAAAAAAGATTTGAAAAGAGCTGTAAACGAAGATGCTGTAAAACAATCTATACGTAATTTGCTGTTAACCAATCGAGGTGATCGATTTTTTAATAATACTGTTGGTAGTGATTTACGTGGATTACTTTTTGAGAATGCGTCACCTGCACTAGAACAGGTAGTTGGTGAGTATATACGAAAAACGATAGAAAATTATGAACCGCGCGCAGAAATTATTGATATTAGAGTTTCAACAGAAGAGGATAACAATCTAATTGTTGCAACAATTGTTTTCCGCATAATAAATAAGCAAGAACCAATTGTTCTTGATTTAATTCTCAACAGGATCCGATAAATGGCCAACACTAATATAGATTTAGTTGGTTTAGATTTTACCAGTCTAAAAAACAATTTAAAAACATTTCTAAAGACGAACACACAGTTTAAAGACCTTGATTACGAAGGTGCAAACATTAATGTTCTCATAGATGTTCTTGCATACAATGCATATTTGAATGCATTTTATACAAACATGGTCGCTAGTGAAATGTTTTTGGATACAGCACAATTGAGAGACAGTGTTGTGTCACATGCAAAGGAACTTAACTATGTTCCACGCTCTTTCACATCAGCACGCGCAACAATAACTGTTGACATAACACCGTCTACCACTGTATCGTCACTTGTCATTCCAAAATATACCTCCTTCACTTCACGGGTTGGATCGAATACATATACTTTTTCTACTAATGAAGCGCTGGTAGTTACAACAGCTAACAACGGTGTATATACAAAGACGCTAGATTTGTATGAAGGTGCTGTTCGTACTGAATCGTTTGTTGTCAATCTTGCCAATACATCTCAACGTTTTGTTTTATCAAATCCTACAGTTGATACTTCTGATATGGCTGTTAGTGTTTATGAGGATGGCGGTCAAAATGTGCTTGCATATAATCAAGCAAGTCAGCTTTACGGAGTATCAGACACTTCTCAAGTATACTTTGTACAACCATCTCAAAATGGTCAATATGAAATTGTTTTTGGCGATGGAGTGTATGGCAAGAAACCAAAAGACGGATCAACAGTTGTTGTAAACTATAGAGCTTGTTCTGGTGAGTTACCCAACGGTGCTAGTTTGTTTTCACCAGACGGTTCAATTGATGGGCATGCCAACATAAGTGTTACTACTGTTAGCTCAGCTGTGGGTGGAGCTACAAGTGAGACGCTTGAGTCAATCAAATACAATGCTCCAAGATCATTTCAAGCACAAAACAGAGCTGTTACAGCAAGTGATTATGAAACATTGCTACAAAACCAGTTTTCTGATATTCAAGCTATTAGTGTTTATGGTGGTGAGGAAACAGATCCACCACGCTATGGAAGAGTTTTTATATCCGTTGATGTTGCTGATGCGGATGGCGCGCCTGAATTGAGAAAAAAAGCTTTCCTCGAATACATTCAAGAGAAGGCACCTCTGACAGTGCAAGCAGAATTCATTGACCCAGCATTTATATATGTACAGGTCACAACAAATGTGACGTACAACATTAATAATACAACGAAGAATATATCAGATATTGAAACAGCTGTTCAATCAGCAATCAGTAATTTCAATACAACACATCTTCAAAATTTTAATGTTTCATTGTATTATAGTGCTCTTTGTTCTGCTATTGACAATGCGGACTCGAGTATTTTGAGCAATGACACAGAGTTATTTTTGATCAAAAGAGTGATGCCTAGAACAAACTATGATTATAGTTTTGTAGTGGAAACTCATAATGTGTTACAAACGGAGACGGGTGTCAAACTTACAACAAGTGAACCACATTATGGACACACGCTAACAAGTACTCCTTTTACATATCAAGATACTACGTGTATATTAGTTGATGATACACTAGGAAATGTATTTATTGCTGCTCGTCAAGCATCAACAATACAGGTGATACGAAATGTCGGTACAATAAATTATACAACAGGCAAAGTAACGATTGTTAGTTTTAATATAAGTTCATATGAAGGTAATTATATCGAACTTAGATTTAGAACACTTTCAAAAAATATAACAAGCATACACAATGCAATTCTTGAAATCGATCCTGTTGATGTTTCTGTTACTGCCGTTGGTGTTAAGCAATGAGACAAATCGAGCAGTTAGTATTTCCTCTTGTTAAGACACATTTTCCTGAATTTTATCAGGATGAGGGTTCTCGCTTCATTGATTTTGTCAAAGAGTATTATAAATGGATGGAGCAGCAGGATCAGGCGCTTAATGCTTCTCGTAACCTTCTTGATTATCGAAACATTGATACAACATCGGAACAGTTTGTTCAGTATTTTAAAAACAAATACTTACAAGGGCTTCCTCTTACAACTGAAGCAAATACACAATTCTTAGTTAAGCATGCAAGTGATTTGTACAAATCAAAAGGTACAGAGCGCGGTGTAAAACTTGTTATGCAAGGTTTGTTTAACGAAGAAGCAAATCTTTATTTTCCTGGTAACGATCTTTTTAAGACATCTGATGGGACATGGGTTAAGCCTGTCTATCTTGAGTTGTCTGTTTCTGAACGTACAAAAACTTTTGTCGGTAAAGAGATTATTGGTTCTAATAGTGGAGCTAAAGCTTTCTTAGAGAGTTTAGTTAGAAGAAGAATCGGTTCGAAATATCTTGAAGTCGCTTATTTAAGTAATGTTCGTGGCGACTTTATTACTGGTGAACAAATAACAACAACGAGCAATCAGGTTTTAGAAAATTCTCCAACCGTAATTGGCTCTATGACATCCTTGACTGTGATTGCTGGTGGAGCAGAGTTTGCTGTTGGTGATTTGTTCAATGTCGTATCATCGAACGGTAAGCAAGGTGTTGCTCGTGTTACTGAAATATCAAACGAAACTGGTCGCGTGTCGTTTATTTTTATCGATGCATTGAACAGTGGTGGATGGGGGTACAGTCTTGCTCATGCTAATGTCATTATATCATCAAAAGTATTAACGCTAACCAATATTGGCAATTCGAATAGTGATATTACCGATTTTCAAAGATTTGAGAGAGTTACACAGCAATTAGCAAATGTTGGTTATACAACAGCAAGAGGCAATAACGTCAATTTTGAAATTGGTAACGTTGTAGAAAATTACAATCTTGATGGATCGGTCAATGCAAACGGTGTCATTGTTGCAACATCAAAAACGACATCTAATACGGGTTACATAATTGTTGCACCAGCTACGGGTAATTTGGTGGCAATAGACAGTACGTTTGCTATTCGTGCAAGTAATGCTGATACAGCAAACTTTAATGCTTCACTTGTTGGAGATGTTTTATATTCATTTACAAGAAGCTTTACTGGATCGTATGTTGGATATTATTCTGGTGGATATTCAGGCTCGTTTACTGGTGGTTATGTTGGAGGCTTTAGTGGAGCTTATACATCTGAGTATCTTCGCGGATGGTCAGGTGCATATGCAGGAAATGTAACACACTCGTTCTCTGGTGAATATACTGGTGCGTTTAGTCGTGTGTTTACTGGAACATATCAGGGAGCCTATACTCAAGAATACGTTGGTAGTTATACACAAAACTATAACTCTACTATTGGATCTTCTTTTTCTCGAGCTTTTGTAACTTATTATGTAAACAACCCATATGCAGGTACAGTGTATGCAGGTCCAGGTTATACTGGAACATTTAATCAAGCTGGATACACAGGTGTATATGGCGCTGCTTCGTTCTCTGGTCTTCCCTATCCATGGGGTGGTGGAGGAGTTTATAGTGGATCATGGACAGGCACATGGACGAAATCATGGACTGCTAATTATGCAGGAAGCTATAATTCATCATACACGGGTGAGTATGCTGGTGGATATGTTGGGACTTTCAGTGGTGCGTTTGGAAGGTTGTGGACAGGAGCTTATACAAATGTGTTCTCCGGAGAATATGTAGCTGCCTATTCGTCAGCATGGACAAGCACATATAATCAAACCTTCTCAGGAGCATATACGCAAAACTTTAGTGGCGCATATGCTGGATCCTATGTTGGTAGTTATACTGGATTCTTTACTAGTATATTTACTGGTGCATCACTAATTAACACGGTAGCATCTCATAATTTCAGTAACGGTAATATGGTAAGATACCATGTTGCTACAGGTAACACGCAGATTGCGGAACTTTCTGTTGGTGCAGCTTATTATGTCGTCAATGCTGTACCTGGAACAACTACACTACAGCTATCAAATACACTGAATGGTTTGCCTATTAGCCTGACAAAAGGAAGTAACGAAACCGGTCACTTCTTGATCGAGACGCTGGGGACAGGTGTTATAACTTCATATGAAGATCGTACTGCATCAGGTAATGTCGTTGGCTCAAACACATCAACGGGTAATACTGGCTTTTTGGGTGTAACGGATTTATCAAGCAATGGATTTATCATAACTCCATATGCAAACATTGTTGGTTACATCTCTAACACAACTGCTCTTGTTGCAAACGTAAGTACTGGTAGCGGTGCTAATTTAAATATTAGTTTATTGACTGACACGGAAAACGTATTTTTAACACCAGACTTCTTGAGCAGTAACAACACAGGTAATGTTGTATTTCACAGCGTTCTTTTGAATGGATTCAACGCTAATACTAATACAGCTGGTTATGGTACTGATGATACATTCAATGCTTCAACAAATGTAACTGGTGGAACAGGCGGTAGCGGTGTTAAGCTACCAACGACAGTTACATTTAATGCAAATTCAGGTGTTGCAAATGCAACGGATATTATCACGACATCGACTGTTCATGTGTTTGGTAATAACGAACAAGTTGTATATACGACACATCCTTCTAACACGGTAATAAGTGGTTTAGCTAATAATACAACGTATTATGTTGTTAATGCAATTGCTGGTGGTTCTTCGTTACAGCTTTCAACAACATCGGGTGGTTCACCAATAAACATAACCGCCAACTCATCTTCTGCATTAGCTACAGGCCACTTCCTTGCTCGAGCTGGTACAACAGGTTCAAACAATACAATTGCATTCAGCAATGCTATCGGTTATTCACCAAACACAGCAATTCGCTATTATGTAAGTGCAGGTAACACGGTTGTTGGTGGATTAACAACAAATACTGTCTATTACATTGACCAATCCAATGCTACTCACGTATCATTGAAAGCGACGCAAGCAGGGACACGTATTGCGCTAACAGCGGGGTTAAATCAAACAGGACATCATTTGGTTGGTCCGTTGAGAATTCTTTCTACTGGTGATATACAACACAAAGGGCTTGGATTTGTCAAATTCCCTGGTGCAAATATGGATACCGTCTTGCTTGATGCATTACGTTTTGATGCAACAGTGATTGGATCTATTGCTGCAATCTCTGGCTTGAATCCAGGATCTGATTACAACGTTGATCCTTTTGTTGTTGTGCATGACCCATACGTTTCTGGTTACGACAAACACGATTACTTGATGAGGATAAGCAATCCTTCCGGCGTGTTCTTGACAGGAGAGCAGATACAACAAACGTATGATTCACCAGCTACTTTGTTGACATTGAATACGTTTGTAGGAACATACGCAAATGGAACACCAGCAACAACATTTGTAGAAACAGAGTTTGTTTATCAATCTAATTCAACAGCAAACGTAGCGGCTTCTGGTTTTGTTCTTCAAGCGGAAATAAATGGTTCGGGAGCTGGTTCTGTTAAGTTACGTAATGTTACCGGTACATTTGTTCCTACTACATCAGTAACAACATTGATAAAAGGTCTTTCTTCTGGTTCAACTTCAAATGCATCAGCTGCTGCTTTGACGACATTTGCAACAACAGCAAGAGCATTGGTAAAATCAGGATCAAATACAAGCGCGCTAAGTTTGAAGAGAATTAATCTTGAAAATACATTTATCGCTGGATCGACAATCATAGGTCGTTCTTCAGGTGTAACTGCAACTGTATTGACAATTGATCAAGATCTTGCAACGGTTCCTATTGGACTCAATGCTAACATTGAAGCCAACGTCCAAACAGCTAATAACGTTGTTAAGAGACTAGATGTGTATGATTCAGGATTCGGTTATATTGATCAAGAAACAGTGACGTTAACAAAAGCAGATTCACAATATGAAGTTACAGCTATTGTTGAACTTGGTAGACAAGGTGTAGGTGCTGGGTTCTTCTCATCGACACGTGGTTTCTTGGATGAGGACAAAAAGCTTCAAGACAATAACTACTATCAAGAATACAGTTACGAAATCCAAACAAAGATACCTTTTGACAAATACTTTGAGGTGCTAAAGAAAGTTACACACGTAGCAGGAACAAAAGCATTTGGTAAGGTAAATTCACTCTCGTCTGCTAACATGACAATGACAGTCATAAATAGTATTGATATCTCCTAAATACAACTATGTCGACACAATTAATAACAAATTATTTCAGGTTACATAATGTAAATCAGTTTAGAGAATCTATTAGCGAAACAGCTAATAGTGTCTATTATGTTTTTGCTGCAAAACACACGCCTTATCCAGGTGGTGACTCATCTATTCCTTCGTTAACAAATTCTGTTGAGGATACTCTTACCAATCCTTACAGTGAGATGGTTTTTGGAAAAAGAGTAACACCAAGCGATGTGGTTGCTATGGTACCTCGCTATAACTGGATAGTTAACACGCACTACAGTGCTTACAGAAGTGATCAAGATCTTTCGCTGCAACAATACTATGTCGCAGTCAACGGGGGATCGGCCTTTCACGTGTTTAAATGTTTAGATAACAATGCAAATGCGGCCTCTGTAAACGAACCTGATATAACTCAAACTTCTGCTGATGATGAGTATTATGCTACATCCGATGGGTATCAGTGGAAGTATATGTATTCTGTTACATCAACAACATTTAATAAATTTGCAACAAACGAGTATATGCCTGTAGTTGCAAATAATCTTGTTGTAGCTAATGCTGTAGCAGGTGCAATAGACGTTATCACTGTTGATTTCAGAGGATCAAATTACAACACGTTTCTAAGTAACACGTTTATTTCAACTGATCTACGGGTTGGTGGCGACACAACGCGTTACTATATTGCAAATAATGCTGTTGCATCAAATAACTTCTACACAGGTAGTTTTATATACTTGACAAATGGTACCGGTCAGGGTCAAGGAAGACGGATTGTTGATTATGTGTCGTTGGGTGGGTCAAAGACAATTGTACTTGAGTCAGCTTTCAGTACAGCTCCTGATGCAACAACATCTTATGAGATTGGACCTGGTGTTTACATAACTGGCGATGGTGATGGTGCTGTTGCACGTGCTATTGTTAACACAGCTCAATCAAATACTATTCAACGTGTAGAGATAATTGATCGTGGATACAATTATACATGGGTTAACGCAACAATAACAGGCAACACAGGTGGTGTATCAAACACAGCAATTGTCAGTGCTGTGTTGGGTCCAAAAGGGGGGCATGGTTCCAATCCTGAGTACGAGTTAGGTGCGACTGCTTTGTGTATGAGTGTTACGTTTGCAAATACAGAAACAGGAACAATACCCGTCTCTAATGACTACAGAGCGATTGGCGTTTTAAAGGATCCTTTGTTTGCTAACGTAGAAATCACAGTTGGTGCAGCATCAGGCCCATTTTCAATTGGCGAAACTGTTATTCAGGCAAATACAGGTGCACAAGGTGTAGTAACTGAATGGGATACTATCAACACGTTAACATTGACATCTGTGAGCGGTATAATTTTGACAGGAAACACAACTGTTAATTATTTGACGGGTCAAACATCTGGTACAACATCAAGCGTTGTTTCGTATCAAATAAATGGTAATGCAAAAGGATTCAATACGTTTGATCAGCGTCATCGCTACACGTTTTTACCTATTGCAGGACAGTTTACTTCTGATGAAGTTGTATATCAAACAGACATACAACTTGCAAATGCTGTGTTCCATAGTAATACCGAATCAAGTTTATATGTTACACATTTGAAAGGTGTGCTAAATACAGGTAATACATTAGTAGGCCAATCGTCGGGTGCGTCGGCAAATCTGTTGTTTGCGTATCCACCAGATATAGTGCAAAATTCGGGTGAAGTCATTTATTTTGAAAACGAAAGCCCTATTACTCGTTCCAATTCACAATCCGAAACAATTAAAATCATATTGCAGTTTTAAGAGACTCACATGCCACTAGAAAATTCACTTAACACGAATCCATATTTTGATGATTACAATCCTGATAATGAATACTACAGGATTCTTTTTAAGCCAGGTGTTGCTGTACAGACACGGGAGTTGAATCAATTACAAAGTATTATTCAAGACCAAATTGAAAAATTTGGTAATCATGTTTTCAAAGCTGGTACAATTGTCAGTGGTGTAAACTTCAATTATATACCTTCTTATCCTTTTGTAAAGATAACAGATACACAAAAGGATGGTCAGCCCTCGCTACCAGTTAGCTATGTCGATTATTTTGTAAAAAGTAATTTGAACTTGACAGCTCGGGTTATCAATTACAAAGACGGTCTCGAGTCAAGCTCACCTGATTTAAACACTCTTTATCTGCAATACAACAACAGCTCTGATCCAGATCCAGCTAATAGCAGTGCTGTATACACTACATTCAGTGCTGATCAAGAGCTTACTGTATTTGCTCCTGACTATCCATTATTCAAAATAACAGTGAACAATGGTGGACTTGGTTTTTCCAATAGCGATACCGTAGTATTCACAAGTGCAATCGCTCTTTCAAATATTAGTGGTAGCTTTACAAATGGACAGGTGATTACACAATCGACAACTGGAGCGAAGGCTCAAATCAGAGCAATTAACACAACAGCTGTTGCTAATACAACCATCCTTCAAATATCTCCTCGTAATGTTGATCTAACAAATACATCTGTCAATTCCGCTGCTTGGACAATGTCATCAGCATATAGTATTGTTAGTGATGGTGGCGCGACAGCAAATATTAGCTCTATTATTGGAACGGGTGCGACAGCTTTACTAACAACTGATTCACAGGGTATTTTGCAGACGGTAACAATTGGCAATGATGGATCAGGATATACATTCCTACCATGGGTAACTGTAAAGACTGCAAATTCAACTGCTACTGTTCAAAATCTCGATCTACTACCACAAAATTACAAGACAAAAATTACTGTTGCAAATAATGGTACATCTCCTATTGGTACAGGATATGCTTTTGGTGTTTCAGAAGGTGTCATCTATCAAAAAGGTTTCTTTCTTAAAGTAGATCCACAAATTATTATTGTCAACAAATACTCTTCATCCCCAACAGATGTAGCTGTAGGATTTACCACAGTAGAAACTTATGTGGATAGTAACGCAGATAGCACACTACTTGATAATGCATCAAATACAACTAATTACACCGCTCCTGGCGCAGACCGTCTTCAGTTAACACCAACGTTGAAGACACTTACTTCAAGTGAGGCAGCAGCTAATGTTGACTTTTTTACTCTTGCTGAGTGGAAAGAAGGATTTCCATTCAAAGAAAATAGAGTAACAGTATATTCAAATTTAGGTGATGAGCTAGCAAGACGTACAAGAGAGGCACAGGGTAACTTTGTTGTTGATCCTTTTGAGGTTGCAACAAAAGAAAAATCAACAGCAAACGTTGGTTTTATTCACGCTGTGATTGATCCAGGACTTGCTTATATTGGTGGATATAGAACTTCAACTTCATATAATAACTATCTTGATGTAGGAAGATCGAATACAACTACATCGATAGAATCACAAAAAATTACTGCGAGTTATGGTAACTATGTTTTAGTTAAAGAGTTAGCAGGGCTATTTGATTTTAAAACAGGACCAGTAGTTAGTTTATATGATACTGCTAAGACGTACTTAACAAGTCGTACAATTTCAACGACAGGAGCAATAACTCCTGCCGGTAACTTGATCGGTACAGCACGCATTCGTTCACTTCTTGTTGATACAGGTGTTCCAGGTACTGCTTCTTGCACTTACAGAATGTACTTGTTTGATGTCCAAATGTCAGCAGGTCGTGCTTTCCGCGAGGTAAGAAGTGTGTATTATGATGGCGCTGTTCAAGATGGTATAGCAGATATTAATTTGGTGTACGATGCAACGACGGCTTCTAATATTGCGCAACTTGTCGATACTTTTAAAGATCAAATTGTTTTTCCTGTAGGTAAGAGTGGTGTTAAGACAGTAACAAATGTTGTATACACATACCGCACAGTATCGGACGCAACAACGCAGATTCAAACGAATGGCACATATACAACTGGTACTCTAGGATCTGGTTTGACGTTTCCTTATGGAGATGGCGCACTTACGACATCGCAGAAAAAAGATTTTATTATCTTCCCTACATCAAACGCTCAAGCATCAGTAGCAGCGTCTGGTGGTGCTAATGTAACAATTACAAATGCTTCAAATGTGGTAACGAGCTCAGGTGGCAGTGCTTTCAGCTCTGAGTTTCAACCAGGTGATTGGGTTAAGTTTGCTAATTCAGGGGTTTCTGGTGTATATCAAATCTCTGCTGTTACAAACACTTCACATATGGTACTATCAACAGCAGCTGGGGCAGATATTGCCAATGCTCAGGCTACGTTGTTCTTCCCTGCATTATTTCCAATCAATTTTAATAGATCAGATAGAACTATTACTATATCCGGTAGCAGTAAGACAGCAGCATTGAGTGTAAGCAACACATTAACAAGTACAGTTAATGCTATTATCGTGTACAACGTAACATCAACAGGGGCGACAGCTCAACCACGAACTATTACAAGAGATGTATTTGTTAAAATACACACAAGTAATAATATCAGCAGCAACACAGGTCCGTGGTCATTAGGTATACCTGGTCCTATTCGCTTGAAAAATGTATTTTTAGGCAACACAACAAATGTTGGAACAACAGCAAACTCAACTGTTTCTAATGTGACAAAATATTTCTTCATTGACACTGGAGAAGATGAAAATGCATTACGTCTTTCAAATCTTGTATTGAAGAGCGGCTCTGATTTAGCTGTTAACACAAATCAATATATTCTTGCTCAATTTGATGTGTTTACAAGTGGTCCTGGTTTTGCTACTGTCGATTCATATACGATTAATGATACAGCCAATTTAGCAAGTTCGTCAGGATCTATCAACACTCTGGAGATCCCTGAGTTTGTTACATCAAAAGGAGCGTATTACGATATGCGCAACACTTTTGATTTCCGTCCTTTTGGATCAAACACAGCGTTACGATCAACAAATCCAGCTGCCACATCTATCAATCCATCAAGCACATTCAGTTTAAGTACGGACGATAAGCTGTTCCCTGTGCCAGATTCTACTATTACATTTAACGCTGAATATTATAATTCTCGTATTGATAGAGTAATTGTTCGTAAAGATAGTAGTTTTGAGGTTATACGTGGTACACCATCACTTGTGAATCCATCTCCTCCACCAGAGCCAGCGGAGTCGGTTACGCTATCTGTAATCAATGTGCCACCATATCCTTCTCTACCAGCTGCATTCAATGCGCAGACTCTACAGTTTGCTTCAAAGCAAGTTGGTTCTGCTTCTGGACCAATCAACACTCGTCTATCTGCATTTAAAGTACAAACAAAAAATACTTTAGGAGATAGAAAACAACAGCCAAGACGATATACAATGGCTGACATTGGAAAATTGGACCAACGTATAACTGATATTGAATATCAAGTTACTTTATCTGGGTTGGAGTCTTCTGTAAAAGATCTTTCTATTCCAAGCAGTATAACTCCATCGACAAACAGATTTAAAAATGGTTTCTTTATTGAGCCTTTCAATGATTATTCGAAAGCTGCAATAGCAAACAGAGAGTTTTCTGCAACGATTGATCAGTCAGATAGCTTATTGAGACCACCTGTCAAACAGGTAAACTTTGAATCTGATTTTGACTTAACCGATACAACAACAGCTGCGGCAGTTATAAATCAAAATATACTAATGCTTCCTTTTACAGAGACAACATTGATAGATCAAAGTATCAAAAGCTCTTTAATTGGATCGGACGGTCATTCAATAGCTTTTGTCGGCGAAGGTACCGTATCACCAGCATCTTTCTCTATTCAAACACGTGGTGAAGTTACTATCACTCAAGAGATACCACAACCACAATTTGGAGCTGGTGCTATTACACCTGTTGCACCAGATAGTGGCGGTGGTGGTGACTCCTATACCCAGAGCAGTGTAGGCTGGTTTTAATAACGAAGTAATTTAGAAGTATAAACATGACAACCTCATCACCAAAAATTTTCTTTACAGCAAGAGATCAAGTTTTTAGAATAAGTGTATCATCGCTTAAACCCTCAACAACACATAGCTTTTACTTTGAAAGAGTAAAAGTAGCGGCTGCAAATATAAAACCACTAGGTGGTTCAATAGGTGATCCTATTGTTACTGACACAGACGGAAAGGTTGTTTTTGATTATTTTTATAATTCAGGAATAACAACAAATGCAACAGAAGTAGATCAAGCACAAAAGATTGCTAATACTATTGCTGGAAAAAAAGAGATAGTTGTGGCAGAAACAAGTGAAGCTCAACTAGTAGATGGATTTGAAAAAAATCTACTTTCGTATTTCAAATCAACAATCAATGTATCTGTGTTCGTTGTACCTGAAAGTGATTATGTAAAAACTATTATTCAAGTACCGGCGGCTGCAAAAATTACACCTCCATCTCCTGCACCACAGGCAATGGGCTATCAAGCCTTTGACGGCGATAGCAACGCTTGGGTAAGTTGGGGACCGATATAATAGTAGACAATAAAAGGATCTTTAATGTTAAACTTTGATCTAGGTCAAACATTTTTTATAGACAAACAATCAGTTGAAAATTCTGATGTGGCATTTGTTACTTCTGTAGACTTATATTTTTATAGAAAGCCGGTACAAAACCAAACTGTGACAGGGATACAGAATCCAGGTGTATCAGTTTATATTTGTCAAACAAAAACAGATGGATCACCAGACCCAACCACAATTCAACAGACATATGGAGCAAGAGTTGAATACAATAATATTGTTGTAAGTACGACAGGAGCTTCTTCAACCAAATTTACATTCAGACAACCAGTTCGTCTTACGACAGACAGATCTTATGCAATATTAGTTAAATTTGACGGAAGTGATAAAGATTTCAAATTGTGGGGTAATAAAGCTGGTCAAATAGGTGTTGGTTCTTCAACAGCAACACAGGTATCGTCTGGTAGCGTTGATGGATATCTCTATAAACTAACAAACGGCTCATCTTTTACACCACAGACAGATTTAGATCTTTCATTCAAGATAAACGTTGCTAAATTTACTCAGACATCTGCTACGTTCCAGATTCGCAATAGACCATATGAAACTGTTAAATTAGTCAGTCAAAATGGTACATTCAGAGGTGGTGAGTATGTTTACCAGCAACGTTCAGCACTGACTGGTACCTTGGCTACATCGACATCGTCAAATACAATCACAGGAACAGGAACACTTTTCACATCTACTCTTGTTGCGGGTGACCTTATTGTTATTACAGACGGATCGAGTACAAACACAAACATTCGTACTGTTGGATCAATTACAAACTCAACTTCCGTAATATTAACTGAACAACCAACGTTTACAAATTCTAGTGCGACATATTACAAAACTGTAATAGGTAAAGTTTTCACATATGATGGCTTATCTGACTATTTGATAATTCAGGACTCTAACGCTAACAGCACATTGTATTTAACAACAGGTACAACAGTAAGTGGTGTCGATTCACAGGCAACGGGTAATGTTTCTACTATTGTCAATTATGCTGTTAACAGTGTTGTTCCAAATTACAATATTTTCAGACCAGCAGGAACATCTGCAAACGTTACTTTGAACTTTGCAAATTCTGCTGGTTCCGTATCTTCTTCAAGAAAAACAGAAGCCACTCTTGGAAAAAGAACAGCGTTGAATCGTTATCCTGCCATCGTTGCTTCACGAACAAATGAGGTACTAGCTGGTACACCTTACCGCTCATTCAGCAGTGAAGTAACTTTTAATACATCAAATCCTTATGCCTCGCCCTATGTTAATAGGGATGATTTAGATTTGTTTGCAGAACGTTATGAAATTAATAACACATCAACAAACGAATACAAAGGACAGGGAACCGCCAAGGCTCGTTACATATCAAAAATGGTAACGCTTGCAGACAGTCAGCAAGCAGAAGATTTAAAAATTTACCTAACAGCATACAAGCCATCAAATACTAATATTCTTGTATATGCCAAATTCATGAATACAGAAGATGTTGAATCATTTGATTTAAAAGACTGGACTGAGTTGACTCTTAACCAATCAGCAAACATTGTTACGAACCCAATCAATATTAATGATCGTGCTGAATATTCGTACAGCGTTCCGTTCTACAATACGGGCGTACAGGCAACCGGTCAATTTACAACGACCGTAGGTAGCGCTAACGTTGTGGGCACATCTGGTATTGTTAATACAGAAATTATACCAGGATCTGTTGTGCGTGTATATTCACCAACATTGCCTAACACTCATTTTATTGATACGGTAACATCATCAACTAGTGCAAACCTAACGTTGAGCCGTACTGTTTCAAATACAAGTGTGGCTGGCACAGGTTTCTTTGTTGATGTAATATCAAGACCAAATAGTGGTTTCTTAGACAATCAAAACCAAAACGTTTTGACCTATTTTAACAAATCGTTGTCTAAGTTTAAAACTTATAATTCCTTTGCTTTGAAGATTGTGTTGCTATCAGATGACGGAGTTAATGTTCCTTTTGTCGATGATATCAGAGCAATTGCTGTATCCGCATGATATATCAAACAAATGATAAGAGATATGCTAAGGATGGGGAGAGTACTGCCGTTCTAAATATAGATCATGAGGGTTATAAATCTTTTAAATTGGAACGTGATCGTATTTTACAACAACTAAAGACACAGCAAGAAGTTGCAGATATGAAGCAGGAAATGTCTGAGATAAAGCAACTACTTAAACAATTAATTAACGGAAATACAAATGGCAAGACCGGTATCTAATGTTGTCATAGCAACTGATTCTTTTGCGACGTGGGTAGGTGTCACGAACTTTATGGCGGACACCTTCACGAACTATGCTCTAACCGCTAACAGCTCTCCATACGGTGCCAATGTATCTGGTAATTCGCAATTGATTGGTATTTTTAATGCAAATACGGTTGCTGTTGGTGAAAGCTTACGCGGTGGAACGGTCAATGTTGGCTCAAACCTGAACATTACTTCAAACGTTACATTTACTGGTGCTACTATCAATGCAGCGAGCAATGTAGTAATTAGATCAGCTTACACTTATATCAATGCAACTGCTTTCTACGTTGTTGGTGGTTTAGCAAATGTTACTTCTAATGTCAGTGTGACATCAACAACCACAACAATAAACGCTCTAGCGACAACGCTTGTTGGTGGTCTTGCTAATGTTACATCTAACGTTTCTATTGTTAACGCAAACACCTATACCAACACATCGATCTTCAATCTCGTTGGTGGGTTGGCTAATGTCACATCAAACGTTTCTATTACAAATGCAAACGTAAATATCAACGCAGTATCTTTTGGTTTACAAGGTGTATCCACTGTTACGGGTAACACAACATTAAAAGCAAATAGCTCACTAACAAGTGTTCAGCTGTTAGGTGATACATCAACAAGTAACCTCACAATAACAGTAAACACAGCAACTGTTACTGGCAACGTAGCAATGTCAAACACATTGACTGTCACAGGTTTGACAACACTCAATGGTAATGTTGTTGGTCCTACAGCTAATCTTTCAACTGCTATTAACGTTGGCGCAAATGTAAATATTAACACTACAGCTTATGCAGTTGGTAACGCTACTGGTAATGTAACGATAAATCAAAGTGGTATTGTTGTTGGTAATACAACTGTTGGTACAGTTAATGCATTTGCTTTGAATATTGGTGCTAACGTCAATCTATCAACTACGTCGTATGCTGTTGGTAATGCTACAGGCAACGTAACAATCACACAAAGTGGTATCGTGGTTGGTAACACAACAGTTGGTACTGTTAATACGTTTGCTTTGAACGTTGGTGCTAATGTTAACGTAAGTACAACTCAACTTAATATTGGCAACGCAACGGTAAACAATGTGCTCACTCAGACAGCACTTGTTGTGGGTAATACGACAGTCAACACATCTGTAACACCAACAGCAATAACAACAACCGCAACAGTTGCAGCAGGTAACACAACTATTACCGGTTTCATAAATTCCTCATCATACGGAACATTTGCAGGAACTGTTAATGCAGCATCACTTAATGTTGGTGCTAATGTAAATGTTACTACAACGCAGCTGAAAATTGGTAATGATACTGTCAATGCTGTATTGACTCAGACAGCTTTAACTGTAGGAAACACTACTGTTAATACGGCTCTTGGTGCAACGTCCATAGCAATTGGTAATACGACAGTAAATACAACGATTACATCAAACACAATAAGCACTAACGGTACGCTCACTGTAACAGGTAATACTACATACGGAGCCAGTGGAGATTTTGTTTTTGCTGTAATTTCTAACACAAACATTGGCGTTGCAAATACTTCTGTTGGTGATCCAACAGCATTTACGGTTGTAAACTTGTTTAGTTTCCCGATTGGAACTTACACAGGAGCAAAAGTAACTGCAAAAATAACAGACGCAGCAGCAACGAATAATCAAGTGCAGGAATTGATTCTTGCACAAAACGGAACAGATGTTATTATGACTGTGTATGGTACAGTTTCATCTCCAGCTTCGGCAAATCTGGGAGTGTTTTCTGGCTTAATAAATACAACACACGTTGCGGTTGGTTTTAAACAAACAAAAGCAAGCTCAAGTGTAAAACTCTTTGCGCAGTTAATAAAATAAGGTAGGCAATGGCTGCTAGTAACACACAATTTAAAGTTGAGAATGGATTATTTGTCCAGGGAACAGCGAATGTCTCTGGCACGTTGCGTGTAGATGGAGATCTATCTGTTGGTGGTAATTTAGCGGTTGCTCTGAATGTTACTGGTGATGTAAAACCAACAGCAAACAATACCTACAATTTAGGAAGCACAGGACTTAGATGGAGTGTTTATGCCAACACTGGTGATTATACAGGTAGTGTTGGTGTTTCTTCATTGACCGTTAACGTAGGTGCACAGGTTGCAAACCTAATACCATCACAGAATAATGATCCATTAGGAACAGCTACTCGTCGTTGGACAATAACAGCAAACGACATCATTAACATAACAACAACTACAATAGCTAATTCAGCATTTGCAAACGTTACTGTAAGCAACACGTTTACAATTGGCGCCAACGTTATGTGGGCGAATCAATCAGCTGTTGTTCATGTCTCAAATATATTTTCTGTAAATACCGGATCTAAGTTAGCGATCTACTCACAGGGTAATACGACATATAGTAATCTTGCTCTCACTAACGATCTAACAACTGTTGCAGGAAATGTCGTATTTGATACTGATACGTTTACCATTGATGCAGTAAACAATAGAATTGGCTTGAAGACGGGCATTGCTTCGCTGTCAACAGCAGCACTTGCTACTGTCACAGGTAACGTGGAATTTAGTACATCCAATACAGGTTTACGTTTACAATCATCCAATGCGACAATGAACGCATCTATTATGATGGTTGCCAACACCAGCAATAGTAGGGTAATATTCTCAACATTCGATACAGGAAACACCACTATCCTTGGTGGGTTTCAATTTACAGGAACAAACGCAACAGCTACTCAAACGTTGCTTGATTTGAATAGTGTTAACTTTCTGTATAAATCAGGAAACGTAGCACATGCAGGTAATTTTGGTGTATATAATGTCAGCGGAACGCGAGTAGGACCATGAGATGGGAAGACCTCTAAAAGCAAAATATTCAGGAGCATTAATAGTAGGTGTACAGGAGATGTCGGATGCAGACATCTCCGATTTGATATTACCTCTTGTTGTTGCAAACTGGTCAGGCCTATCTGAAGTTTCAGGTCCAAGTGGTAGCGTTGTAAGATCTTATAGCATAACCCCTCCAAGCTATAATTTTGTAACTCGTGGTGTTGGTTATAATACAGAAACCGACTCAATCGGGACGCATCCTCGAACAGTCTCAACAACAACCTACACAGTTGTTCAAAACGAGTTCAATCCAGGATTATCAGCAGTAGCTGGTGTTCGCCCAATTCAGCAGTCGTTAGTAGGTAATGAAGTAAAAATATCTGCAATGACAAATCAGGACATAATCAATGATATTATGCCTGTTATTGTGAACAGTATTTCCACTGGTGGTCAGGGCGCTTACTATCTTGGTCTGACATCAGCTGGAGCACCAGCGACAGGCACATGGGTTGCAGTATCCAACCTGACGGATAATTATTATAACTCAAGCAATGTATATCAAAGTATCGGGTATACACTTTGGTTGCGTACAAGTGGGGGATCCGTTGGTACGATTCGTCCATTAACTATTACAAATACAGCTGGTGGTGAGACGCGTCTTACAGAGATGACAAATAGTGAAATCGAACAGCTAGCTTCATTTGTCGGCGAATACATTCGTACAACGGGAATAGGTAAGTATTCTTTTTCTGTATCTGCTCCGGGTACGGGCACGTGGATCAGTAGAGGTTCGTACACTGATACCGTTAATAACTTAGTTGATACAGCATACGTTGGCACATACGTTGGTAGTTTCACTGGAGCATTTACTGGTGGCTATACAGGTGCGTTTACAGGAAATTACGTCGGTTACTATACTGGCGTATATTCCGGAAATTATACCGGTATCTATGCTGGAACATATGTAGGAACATTTGCTGGTAGTTATAATACAACATACGCAGACATATATTCACGTTTATGGACGGGTAGTTATGCGGGTAACTATTCCGGTTTTTATTCGGGAAATTATACCGGAGGATATGTTGGTAACTTTGCAGGCACGTATGCTGGAGGTTATATAAATCATTACGTTGGATACTATTCGTCATCATACACCGGTATTTGGGTTACGATAACACAAGGTACTTATGCTAGCGGAGGTTTTGTTGGATATTATGCTGGTTCTTTTGTTAGGTACCGCGTAGACTACCAACCTTGGGGAGCTCAGTATTACACCGGATATTATGTAACTAACTTTGCTGGAGCATATACTTCGTCATACACAGGCGCATATGCTGGATACTACACGCGTAATACTTTGAATCCCTCAACAGGAATATACTATGCGTCAGGTCCATATGTTGGGTATTATACAGGTGCTTATGGCTCCTCAGTATATACAGGAGTTCTAGGTTTATCTTATACAGGTACCTGGTCTCGTAGCTTTCTTGGTGTATATAGTATTTATTGGACCGGTTTGTATACAGGAAACTACCAAACCGTTTTTGTTGGTACATATGCTGGTTCATATGCTGGCGCATATATTGGCGCGTATGTGGGTTCCTATCAAGGTCTATACATTGGATACTATACACGTGCCTACACAGGAAACTACTCACAAAACTTTTCAGGTACATATGCCGGTACATATGCTGGTGCATATGCAGGTACGTATGCCGGTACATATGTAGGAACATACAACCAAGTATTCACTGGTGTGTATAATAATACATTCTCTCGTACATTCACTGGATCTTATAGTGGTTTGACTGTACAATCGGCAACCACAACTACTACATATACATTATGGGTAAGAACTGCTTAACAAACATTTAACAATTGATAGAGGTAATATGAAAAGAACTATTGTAAATCCACATTGGATTAATAATGCACGAACAGTAATTTCTGCAGACTTTCAGTATGAAGATGGCAGAGTTTTGACTGCTACTATTTCTGAATCTGAAACGACAAATCCCGACTTGATTGAGATCAAACAGAAGTTTACAGATCAGCAGCTCGAAGAAAACACTCAGCGAAAAATTAGACAGCTAGCAGATCAAAGATCAAAAGATAAAGAGCAAAAAGAAGCTCAGGCTCTGCGAAAGCAACAAGAAGAGTTGTTTGCTGCTAAGCTAAAAATATTTGAAATTGATTCTATTAAAAACTCACAAAATAGATCTATGAAGTCGCGTATTCGCAAATCAAAGAGTGATGTCGAAGCAATGGCTTGGGCTGCTGTTTTAATGCTTGAAGAAGCCAATAAGGAAGTGGCTGAACAACAAGAATCGACACCGGGAGAATAAATTTTGATAGTTCGTAATGGTTTTTTGATTGTTGCCTCCTTAACGGAGGAATATGTGCAAACTGCGAATTTCTGTGCCAATAGCATTAAGGATAATTATCCAGATGCACACATAACGCTTTTCACAACGGATTCTTTTTTACCTTTAGTCGATCGTCAAGCATTTGATTTAGTTATTAGTGAGGACGTTCCTAACCACGTCAGAACAAAATTGTATGCTTTGAGTAAGACGCCTTATACAAATCTTACTGCATACATCGATGCTGATATGGAATGCATGCACACAGATGTATCCACAATATGGGATCAAATTCCGGAAGATGTCGATATCCTTATTACAAAGATCCGACCATACAACGGTAAGATTTCAAAATGGAAAAACGGAGAACTGATCCATCACGGTGGTTTTTTCTTGTACCGTAACAATCCTAAAACAATTGATTTCATGGATAGGTGGTGGAAAGATTATTTTATCCAAAGAAAAGAGCCGTGGCCTTATGAAGAACATGAGTGTCCTTCATCGCTGCAGCAGTGGGATCAGTTTACATTTTGGAAGCTGTTGAATGTTGACAAGTTAGATGTTAGGGTTGACTTTTTTGAAGATGATGCACGGTGGAATTTTGTTAACGGATATAAGAAGAGTGAAACAAGTAGTCCTATAATTTTTTGGCATCATACAGTACCATCAAAACATATTCATATTGGCTTAGGAAACGAAGATGCTAGAAATCAAAGTAAAGAATAAAGAACTAACATCAATCTTAGATGATTGGTTGGAAGTCTTATTGAGAGCAGATAGATCAACATATCCTTATGATGAGGGGTTAGGAAAGGGTGGTTTGGTCACTCCAGAATATGCATGTGGTGATGAATATTTACAAATAATGCAAAATAAAAAAGTAGATGGGTTTCCGGAAAAGACGCACGGAATCGATCTAATGAGATTTCAACCACCTCAAGCTTCGTTACGCGAAGCGTTACTTGTGCTTGATCAACGTTTAATGACTTGGTCCGGTTCAAGAAATAATGCAGTTAAGATGCTGTACCCCAAAGGTGGTTACATGGGTTGGCACCACAATGCTAATGCATCCGGATACAATATCTTGCTTTCTTGGTCAAAGGAAGGTAAAGGTTTTTTTAGATATCAAGACCCAATTACAAAAGAAATTGTTACAATGCATGACTCGCCGGGATGGACATGCAAGGTTGGGTATTACGGAGCTTGGCATGAGCCTTCAAAAATCTATTGGCACTGTGCAAGTGCTGAACATGAAGAGCGGGTTACATTAGGATATATCATTCCACACGAAGGTATGTGGCAAGATATGTACGAAGATATTCAAACGGCGTAATACTCTTTGTAAGACTCATAGTCTTTTTCTGTAGTCGGTCCGTTCAAAAGAACTACGGGAATTTTCTTAACAACCTCCACAAATTTACTTGGCCTGTATCCTCCTAGGATAGGGTCATGTAGTTTGTTTTCGCTGTGATCGACACCAAACAGGTGTGAGTAGAATTTTCGAGCAGGAAAATATCTTATATCAACACCTATGGATTCTTTTTCATAGAACAGAAAAGAATCCATTCCCCAGTGATACTTACTCATAAACATTTCAGGATCATCCATAATGTGATCCCATATAGCAATTGTTTTTTCTGATTTTTCCCAAACCATACAACTGCTATTGAACGGGTGGTGCCATACAGGAAATCCGTGTGCAAACTTTTCTCTCCAAACAGCATCTATTAGAGTTAGGTCACCTTTTGCTGATTTTATAATATCGTCGATGTTGAATTTAATAACAAGGTCAATGTCAAAATAAACACGCTTACCTGGCAGTAGGTGTTGATCAAACCAATCACTGAACATTACTAGCTTGTTGTAGTAAACAACTTCAAAATCATAATCAGCAAATTTAATGGGATTGATTTCTGGTCGTAATCCAGTCGTATCGTCTGTATAGCAGAAAAATTTAAACGGTGTTGATATGTTTTTGCAACACATGATATATAAATTATTGACCATCTCGCTACTATACTTGGTGCCAATTTTGACGGATAAAATACTTAAAGGCTGCATAATGTATGAATACCTAACTTTCCTGTCTGCTGCTCTCCGCTCAGGAGGCAATGTTGATGATATAGCTGATTCGATCAGCGAGACTCAATATAAGTCAAAAAAATGGTTAGTGGATACTCTGGTCAAACGCCCGCTTCCTGCTAATCCAACAATACTTATATTAGGTGGATGGTATGGTAGTTATCTTGTTCCTCTTCTTCAAGAGGCTGTTGATCCCACACATATCTATTTCAATGATATCAATCAATCCACCTTAGAAACGGCTAAAATTATACACCGTCAAAAAAACATATCGTTCCATCAATTTGATGTTTTGAGTCACACAGAAAAATTCCACGTGGACTTGATTATCAACACATCGTGCGAGCATATGAATATGATAGGAGATCATCTTACTGATAATCCTGAGTGCTTGTTTGTATTACAGACGTGTGATAACCGGAATGATCCAGGGCATGTAAATACATCACAGAGTACAGATGAGTTTGTCAAAAAAACACGTCTAAGTAGTATAACATTTCGTGGCCGTTTGTCACTTGGTCATAAAAATAGATTTATGGTAATAGGATACAAATAAAATGGATGCAGAATTAGTAAATGCTTATATTGAAAAGCAAAGAGATATGGTTCAAGACTTGATATCTCGTGTAATAATGAGTGAAGCTAAAGAGAGTTTATTAGCAAAGAGGTTGGAGGATCTTCAACAACAGTTTCTAGAAGTATCAAAAAATTTCGAGATTTTGAAGAAAGATAACACTAACCTTGCCACAGAAAATTCCTCTATGGCCAAAGAGTTGTTGAAAGTGCAGGAGGTTGTTAATAACAACACGATAGAAATACTTCGTTTGAAGACGGATGCACAACAACCAAAAAAGAAGAAGCCAAAAAGTTCACCACAAAAACAACAGGGTTTCGAGTAATATAAATACGACATAAAAACAATAATTCTTTATCACTATGGCGATCAAAGCAAATCTCATCATCGATCAAGGAACTGATTATTCGACATCTATCAACTTAACAGATGATGATGGGAATATTATCAATTTATCTGGTTATACGGCCAACGGTCAGATAAGAAAAACGTATAGCTCATCGAATGCTGTAAATTTTGGAATTACGTTAGAAACAGGGACAGGAGTAGTTTTACTAGCTCTAACTGATGCACAAACAGGAAATTTGACGGCAGGTCGTTATGTGTATGATGTAGTTTTAACGGATAGTGCGAATGTAACGTCAAGAATTGTTGAAGGTATTGTTACTGTAACACCAAGAGTAACAAGATGAGTATTTCTGCTAGGTTAGTTCAATCAGGGGCATCAATAAGTGTAAAGACGGCGCCAGGTGGCGCGTTACAGCAGTCGACGTCTGCTGTCACCCTGAAAAACACTATCCAAGCAGATTTGAGCGCAACGAAAAGATTAGACACACTGGCTGATGTGGTAGCTGATAATGCCAATACCGAGGCAGGCAGCACTCTTGTTTATGATCCAAGCACAGACAAATATATTGTAAAACTACTAGATCTAGACGGGGGAACTTTCTAAATGGCAAACCTAATTCAAATTAAGAGAAGTACTACAAATGCTGCTCCAGCAGCAGGTAGTCTTCGTACAGGTGAGCTGGCGTATTCATTCTTAACGTCATCAAATTCTTTGTTTGTTGGAGATACATCCAACAACGCTATTAGAATTGGTGGTGGTAATTATCTGTGGCTGCACCAATCAAATACATCGTCTCCCGGTAAACTTACAGCAAATGCTGTTGTAATTGTAAACGGGAACAGCTTTGTTACAGACTGGAAGACAAATGGGCTGACTGTTGGTATCGATGGTGAATCGGTAAGTATCGCCAACATATCAACATTTGCTAACCTTACACATTTGGGTGTAGCGGCAGGTACGACAGGATCGAACGCAGAACTTGTTACATCATATGCTGTTAAGACATATGTTGATTCAAGATCACCATTGCAAACAAACACATATGTTTCGTTTGGTTCGAACAATTTCTCAAACGGTGGTGTTAATACATTTACGTTTGATAGTACATCAGTTAAGTTAACACTTGGTAATACGTCTGTTAACACAACAATCAATTCAACATCGATTTCAACAAACACTGGTACGTTTACAGGAACTGTCAATACAGGTATCTTGAATGTATCCGGTGTTACAGCTTCTGGTAATGTAACAATTACTGGATTTGCAAATATCAGCAGCAATATTATTGTTGGCGGTACTGCAAACGTTGCTGGTCAAACGAACTTGAGCAATAACCTTGTTGTTGCTGGTACGGCAAACGTTGCTGGTCTAATGACGATCAGCAATAACATAACAGCAACAGGTACAGCAAACGTTGGTGGAAATCTAAACGTAACTGGTACGACAGCAACAGGTAACACGACAGTTGCTGGTTTTGCTAATGTAAGCTCTTACATCAACGTTGTTGGTGCAGCTACAGTTAACGGTGCACTGACTGTTAACAATACGGCAGCGGTTGGTAACACGACAGTTACCGGTTATGCAAACGTTAGTGGAAACCTGAATGTTTCTGGTGATGCAACAGTATCTGGTAACCTAACAGTTAACGGTACTCTGACAACAATCAACACAACGAATTTGAATATTTCAGATCCGTTAATTCGTGTTGCTAATAACAATGACACATCTGATCTTGTTGATATTGGTTTGTTTGGTTCTTTTGACGGTGGCTCAGGAACAAAGTATACAGGTCTTTTCCGTGATCAAACAGATGCTGTCTATAAGTTGTTTACGGGATTAGGTGCGTTACCAACAACAACAGTTGATACGAGCGATGCCGGTTTCGTTTATTCAACGTTGCAATCGTACTTAAAGTCTGGTGGTACAAACGCTACAGGCCTGATTGCCAATTCGACAACTATTGCAATTACAGCTAATAGCACATTAAACGTTGCGTTGGTTGCAAACACGTTGACTCTTTCTTCGCCTCTTGCAGGAACATCCGGTGGTACAGGATGGGCAGCAGTAACAGCAGAAGACATTTTAGTTGCGAACGCGACAAATGGATTTAGAAAATTGAGTGTAGGAGCAGAGGGTACTGTTCTTCAAGTGTCATCTGGAGTCGTGGCATACAACACACTTGATGGAGGCACATTCTAAAAAATGAGGTGATATGGAAACTGAATTTGTTAATATTTTTATACAAAAACAAAAAGATGCTATAAGTAATCTGATTAGTCAAAATATTATGTTGGAAGCAAAGCTGGGATATGCAGAAAGCCAACTTGGTACATTGACTGATCAGCTGAACGCAGCGAATGAGCAAGTTAAAAGTTTAAACGAACAGATAACAAATGCTAAAAGGTTAAATAAACCGAGCGATCAAACAAGTAAGCCTTAAATAAGGCGAGCTATTCCTAGATAGGAAAGACATGGCGAATAAATTTCAAATTAAGCGTACATCCGTTTCGGGACGTACGCCTAATACTACTAATGTTGCGAACACCGCGTTCTTAGACACAGGTGAGCTGGCTGTTAATTTGACAGATGGTAAACTGTTTTCCTCAAATGGAACAAATTCATTTGAAATTGGTGCAAACCTTGTTAATCTTTCCGTAACAAGCAATGCTACTATAAACGGGGTAACAACAGTAAGCACAATCAAATTCTCCGATAATACAACTCTTACAACTGCTCCAGGTGGTGACTCCATGGCAGTGGTATATGCAATTGCTTTAGGATAACAAATGGCAAGCACATTCAAAAACTATACAGCTCGATCAATAGGAACGTCTGCTAACACGGTTTACAATCCTACAACAACAAATATTCAATCAACAGTTATTGGTATGACAATTGCTAATATTGTTACTACGCCAATATATGTAAGTGTTATTTTAAACGATACTTCTGCAAACACATACTTGGTTAAAAATGCTATTGTTCCTGTAGGAGGATCACTTGTCCCTATTGGTGGCGATCAAAAACTTGTGATGGAGCAAAACGATTCAATCCTTGTCGTCAGTGATACAGCGACATCTGCAGATGTAATTGTTTCTGTGCTGGAGATTACATAATGTCGTATATTGGTTCAACACCATATGCGGTATACCGAGCACAACCAACTGTTGTCGGATTCAACGGAGACGGTAGCACTGTAAATTTTACTTTACCGTATGCAGTATCGTACCCAGAGCTACTTGAAATAACAGTTAACAATGTACAGCAATCACCGTTGGGTAATGTGTATTCAGTTAACACATTTACTCTGACATTCTCAGAAGCACCAAGCATTGGTTCAAACAATATCGTCGTAATTTACAGAACATAATAACATATGAGTTACATTGGCAATCTTCCTTTCGGTAAAACATTAAGAACTGTTACATCAACAACAGCCAATGGATCGGCAACGGTATTTTATCCTGATGGTGGTTATGATGTCAATTTTGTGGATGTTTATGTAAGCGGTGTTCGTCTGACAAGTGGTCTTGATTATACAGCATCCGATGGTATATCAATCAATTTACTTTTCACCCCAACTGTAGATTCGACAGTTGATATCGTTGCATATGGTTTACTCGAACTTGTAAGTCCTGTATTTCCGGGTTCAATCAGCGTAGGATCAAATGTTGTTTTAAACACAAGTTCGATATCAGTAGGTAACAGTACAGTCAATACACAAATTGTTGCTGGTAATGTGACGTTGAATGGATCAACGCTGAAAGTTGGCAACAGCTCTGTTAATACAGTTATTACAGGTAACAGTGTTACAATTGGTGGCACGCTGACTGTTACAGGAAATGTATCGTTAACAACAAACTCTGTTAACTCTTCAATGTTGACAGCAACAGGCGTCGTTGCTAATTCATACGGTAACACAACAGCAATCCCTGTACTTACAATCGATGCTGCTGGTAGGATCACAAACGCTACAACGAGCTCTGTATCTGGTGTGACTGGATTATCATTTGCACCAGCTAACTCGACGATTACAGTTTCGACAAGTACAACAAATTTTGATGCAGCAATTACATCAGGTAACAGTACTATTCAAGGATTGTTGAAAGTAGTCGATTCTGTATCAAACACAAGTTCATCAATTGCTGCTTCTGCTAATAGTGTAACAACAGCATATTTGTTAGCTGCTAATGCCGTATCGAATGCAACAGCGTATGCGGCAACCGCTTATAGTAACGCTGTTGCTACAGCAGCATCTGATGCAACAACAAAAGCTGGCACAGCATATTCAAACGCTGTAGCAACTGCTGCTTCTGATGCGACTACAAAAGCTGGTACAGCGTATTCAAATGCAACGTCTTATGCTGACACTAAAGCCGGAACTGCATATTCGAATGCTACGGCATATGCAGACACAAAGGCTGATACTGCATATAGCAATGCTGTAACAACGGCCGCATCAGATGCAACAACAAAAGCGGGTACGGCATATAGTAATGCTACATCGTATGCTGATACAAAAGCAGCTACTGCTTATTCAAACGCCACATCTTATGCTGATACAAAAGCAGGTACCGCATACTCTAATGCTGTATCTGTAGCTGCATCAGACGCTACAACAAAGGCAGGTACTGCATACTCTAATGCTGTATCTGTAGCTGCATCAGACGCTACAACAAAGGCAGGTACTGCTTATTCAAATGCTATCAGCTTTGCCAACACAGTCGCATATACTGCTGCGAGTGCTGCATATTCGAACGTATTCAATGGTGGTACATTTAGTGGCGCAGTAACTGTGCAGGCCAATTTGACCGCTAATAGCGTTCGAATGAATGGTGACTTGCAAATTGACGGCAACTTGACTGTATTAGGTAACACTGTATCCATTTACGTTAGCACGTTGAATGTTGAGGATAACATGATATACCTCAACTCTAACAGTACGGTTTCACATCCAGACTTAGGGTTTGCTGGTAATTATAACGATGGTTCTTACAAACATGCTGGTTTGTTTAGAGATGCGACGGATGGTGTTTGGAAATTCTTTCATGGTTATACACCAGAACCTGACGCATCAGCTTTTATTGATACATCAAACACATCGTTCACTCTATCCAATTTACAAATCAATTATGTAATTGGTAACGTGACGGGTAGTGCTAACAGTGCAACATATCTTGGTGGTAACACGGCAACCACGCTTCGTTCATATAGCGATACAATGGCTGGTACAGCATATTCAAATGCGACAGCATATGCTGATACAAAAGCAGGGACTGCCTATTCCAATGCCACGACATATGCAGCAACAATTGCAGGTACTGCATACTCCAATGCTGTCTCTGTTGCTGCTTCAGACGCTACAACAAAAGCTGGTACTGCGTATTCTAATGCAACATCATATGCTGCTACAATAGCTGGAACAGCTTATAGTAATGCAACAAGTTATGCAGCAACAATTGCTGGAACAGCATACTCCAATGCAATAGCATTTGCAGCTAATGCATCTAATATTACTTCTGGAACTTTGTCAGCATCTAGACTTCCAGCAACATACTTAACAGCAGAGTCTGATACTCTTGCTACAGTAACCGGAAGAGGTGCAACGACAACAACAACTGTAAATATCGGTTCCGGTACAATGGGTTTGGGTCAGTTGAATGTTCAAGCTGGTCAAGGAGCCGCATCAACGTTCCGTGATATTGATATGCATGGTTCATGGTCAGCAGGTGAAGGACATGCAATTACGGCGTCACATGGAACATCTTCAACAAATATGGTTGGACAACAAGTGTTCCAACATGATAGTCCTGGTTCAAGAATAAGATGGGGAAGACTATACCATAGTAATGACATATCAACATATCCAATGCAACTAATTTCAAATGACAGCAGTGGAAATGCTAGACTTGAAATGAGTGCAGGTAGTGATATGCGTTCGCCTATTTTTTATGATACTAACGACACTGGTTATTACATAGATCCAAATAGTACGTCATCTATGTGGAACGTTAATATCCGAGGTGATGCATCATCCACTAATACTAGTAACCAAATCTTCTTTTGGGGAAGTGGCTCTTCAACAACATCTGCAATAGGTTTCAAAGCTAGTGGTGGTAATTTTAGTAATCCAACTGGTAACGGTGATGGTTATAACACATATCTGACGATGGATACAGACGGTCGCGGATGGGTGTTCCGTAGAGGTACTGGAGGAACAGACTTTACATCAGCTTATACTTCTGGATGGATTTTAAACAATGGCGTATGGCAAGCAAACGCTTCTATGCGAGCACCAGTCTTTTATGATTCTAACGACACCGGTTATTACGTAGATCCTAACACCGCAAGCAGATTTGCTACTACTATTATTGGCGGTCATGGAGGTACTGCTTATGACACAGCATCTAATGGTAGATTGTATATTGGCACGAATACCGACAATTCCTATAGTATCTACACACACCTGGAAAACTATGGAGGCAATTACACAAAACTAACTTTGGATTGGCATACTGGTATTAAAATTGGTTCATATCCTGGATATGGTGGTATACGTTTTTATAATAATGCTATTAATTCATCCGGTACAAGATATTTCTCTGTTTTTGAAGGCGATAACAATGTAAGGGCTTATAGTGATATTCGTGCTCCAATTTTTTATGATTTAGATAATACTGCTTATTATTGTAATCCAAATTCTGGAACTAATCTAGCTTACCTCCAAATCATTGGCGGCTGGGGTGGTTCGCCATATGGATCTGGGCACGAACAATTAACAATTCGTTCTAGTTATCCTTCAATGACCCATAGAAATACGGACACTGGTGCTTACTGGTTAGTTCATCATGCTTATGATGCAACTATTAACTGGTATGGAGGTACGGGTGGCGTTGATGGCTCGAGCTGGAACCGAAATATGTATTTGGATATGTCAGGTAATTTTACAGCAAGAGGTAATGTTACAGCATATTCTGATATTAGATTAAAAACAAACGTTGTAACAATTGATAATGCTTTGGATAAAGTGAAGCAATTAAGAGGCGTTTATTTTAATTGGATTGAATCTGGTGAACACTCACTGGGTATGATTGCACAGGAAGTTGAATCGATTCTTCCGGAGTTAGTGCTAACAAATAAAGAATATGAACCTTTCACAAAAGAGGTTGTTAACGTGACAAAATCATTGGATTACTCCAAAGTGGTTTCCGTATTAGTTGAAGCAATCAAAGAACAACAACAACAAATTGAAGAACTGAAAACTTTAGTTAACAAGCTGATTGGATCATAAAGCAAATGACAAAAGCAAGAAACCTAACGACATTAGCAGCGGTTACATCAACTTCTGGTAACACGGTATACATTAACGGAAACGTCTCGTTTGCAAATGCAAGTTTATCACTTGGTGCAAATTCTGTTAACTCAGCTTCCTTGACTACGACAGGAGTTGTTGCAAACTCTTATGGTAACACAACAGCAATTCCGGTAATTACTGTTGATGCAGCTGGTAGAATAACTAATGCAACTACAAGTTCTGTTTCAGGTGTGACTGGTTTATCATTTGCGCCAGCTAATTCTACAATCACTGTCTCAACAAGCACAACAAATTTTGATGCTGCTGTTACATCTGGTAATAGTACTGTTCAGGGATTATTGAAGGTAGTTGACTCCGTATCTAATACGAGCTCATCGATTGCTAGTTCGGCAAATAGTGTAACGACAGCATACTTGTTGGCAGCTAATGCTGTGTCAAATGCAACAGCTTATGCAGCGTCTGCATATAGTAACGCAACCAGTTATACAGATACGGCAGCTGGTACTGCTTACAGTAATGCAGTATCTGTAGCTGCATCAGACGCTACAACAAAAGCAGGAACAGCATATTCTAATGCCGTTTCAGTAGCTGCTTCAGATGCAACGACAAAGGCCGGCACAGCGTATTCTAATGCGACTAGCTATGCTGATACAAAAGCAAGTACCGCATATTCTAATGCCGTTTCTGTAGCTGCTTCAGACGCAACGACAAAAGCAGGAACAGCTTACTCTAATGCTACATCTTACGCTGATACAAAGGCTGGCACAGCTTATAGTAACGCAACAAGTTATGCTGATACAAAGGCAGCTACTGCATATTCAAATGCAACGTCGTATGCAGATACAAAAGCTGCTAATGCATATTCAAATGTATTTAACGGTGGTACGTTCAGTGGCGCGGTTACCGTACAGGCCAACTTGACAGCAAATAACGTTCGAATGAACGGTGATTTACAAATTGACGGCAACTTAACAGTATTGGGTAATACGGTTTCTATCTATGTCAGCACATTGAATGTAGAAGATAACATGATATACCTCAATTCCAATAGCACGGTTTCACATCCGGACTTGGGATTTGCTGGTAATTATAACGATGGCTCATATAAGCATGCAGGTTTGTTTAGAGATGCAACTGATGGTGTATGGAAATTCTTTCACGGATATACGCCAGAGCCAGACGCATCTGCTTTCATTGATACATCTAATGCCAGCTTTACATTTTCCAACTTACAAATTAACTATGTAATTGGTAATGTCACTGGTAGTGCTAATAGTGCGACCTACCTTGGTGGCAACACAGCAACTACATTGAGATCTTATAGTGACACAATGGCCGGTACAGCATACTCTAATGCCACGACATATGCTGATACAAAGGCTGCCACTGCATATTCAAATGCAGTGTCGGTAGCTGCTTCTGATGCAACAACAAAAGCTGGTACAGCATATTCCAATGCCACGACATATGCAGCAACAATTGCAGGTACAGCCTACTCTAATGCGACTTCGTATGCCGCAACGATAGCAGGTACCGCTTATTCTAATGCAGTGTCGGTAGCTGCTTCAGACGCTACAACAAAGGCGGGTACGGCTTATTCTAACGCAACAAGCTATGCCGCAACGATAGCAGGTACCGCTTATTCTAACGCAACAAGCTATGCCGCAACGATAGCAGGTACCGCTTATTCAAATGCAGTATCTGTAGCTGCTTCGGATGCAACAACAAAAGCTGGTACGGCTTATAGCAATGCTGTTGCATACGCGGCCTCTAATTCATATGTTAACAGTACGTTCCTAAAACTTGCTGGTGGTACGTTAACAGGAGCTGTAACTTTTGATGGAGGCGCTACAAGTTCTGCTGGTCCCATAATAACATCGTCAGCTACTAGTGGGCCAAGACTTAGTATAAAAAGTACAGATACCGGTGGTAAAGATATTTGGTTAATTTCTAATGGAACCGGAAATGCAGATGGCGCTGGAAAACTACAGCTTTGGAATAGCACTGATTCATATACGGGAGCCACATTTGCAACCACATCAAGTATGCTTCACAGGCTGTATGGATCCTACACTCAAATGTCGGGTAGTGCAAGAGCACCATTGTTTTATGACTCAGATGACACCGGTTATTACCTAGATCCAAATGCAAGTCTGTCTGCAAACTTTGCAGGGCACGTATGGATAGGAAGTACATCATTTGCAAATCCAGGTGGTTGGAATAAAACTCTGACACTAGACGGAACCAATCATGCAAGAATTCGCTTGAAAGCATCTGCTTATGGTTCATATGGTGCAAACGAAACTTATATGTGGCTCGATAATACTGTCACACCTAATAGCGGTATTGTTGCACCAAATATTTTCTATTTGAATGCTAGCTATACGCAAATGGCTAACAGTGCCCGTGCTCCACTCTTCTATGATTTAGATGACACGGGTTATTACATAGATCCAAATAGCACAAGCAACACAGCACTACGTATGCGTGGCGGTGCTTTATTTGGACCAAATATAAATTGGGGGGCTTATCTTTATATTGGAACAAATGGAAGTATAGATGTAGACACAGCAACTATTGCGGCTACCAACGGTAATCTTCACCTTGACGCCAGAAATGGTTATGTGATGTATTTGAATAACTATGCTACAAGTAGTTACACAGTTGCAAATCAAAGTATACGTTCACCTATTTTTTATGATTTTAACGACACTGGTTACTACGTTGATCCAAATGGCACATCAGAACTTTCTGGATTTAGCAACGGAACAAAAGCTCGTGCTGGATTAAGCATTCATCATAACAATCGTCAAAGTAATACAGGTGATACAAATTATTGGGTAGGTTCACAGGGGTGGGGAGCAACTTATACGTGGAATTCAGCATTTAATGCTTTGGGTTCTTGCTTCTTGGATCAGTGGGGTACCGGTATGACTGGTCATCCTCAAAATAATGGAAGTAATTATATTCATGCTCAAGGTTTGCAAGTCCTGCATTATCGTGATGGTGGTAGCGTATCTTACGGATGGCAAATGGTTGGTGCAGGTGATGCAGCCAATCGTTGGTGGTTACGTGGTAAGTGGGGATCGACATATAGGTCATGGTATGAGATTGTTTTATATGATATAAATGTTGGTGGTTCGTTGTATCCTAGTATCGTTTACGATTCAAACGACACTGGTTACTACGTTGATCCAAACGGCAGTTCTCAACTGCAAGGTCACACAAGATTCGGTCCATATGCTGGTAGTACATCAAGCGGTAATCAGTCTGGCGTTGAAATTAGAAATAATGGTGGCACCGGTGATGGAGATGTTGCTTGCATATCATGGCATTGTGCTAATTATTGGGGTCTCCAAATGCACCTAAGACATGATGGATATTTTGGAATAGGTGGATGGTCTGCATCAACTTGGCGTTGGTATTCAAATACTAGTAACGGAGACATGACTGCTGCAGGTAACGTAACTGCTTATTCGGATCCACGCCTCAAAGAGGATGTAAAAGTAATTGAATCTGCGATTGATAAAGTTAAACAACTGAACGGTGTAAAATTCAAATGGATTGAATCTTCTGTTATAGGACATCCTGGTGAATATGATTATGGTATTCTTTCTACAGATGTTGAAAAGATTGCACCGGAGCTTGTTGTTAATTCTATACACGAAGCACCAGAAGGTGATTTTTATAAGACGGTTGCATACGATAAATTAGTTGCGTTTACTATTGAAGCAATCAAAGAACAACAAGTTATTATTGAATCGCAAGAAGCGCGAATTGCAAAATTAGAAGCGTTGATAAATAAATTGGTTAGCTAACAAAAAAGAATAAAAAATGGCATTATCAAAAATTGTATCTTCGTCTTTAGCAAATGGATCAGTTTCAATTGCATCGATAACTGATAACACTGTAACGTCGGCAAAGTTGACGTCAACAGGTGTTGTTGCAAATTCGTATGGCAACACAACAGCGATTCCGGTAATCACGGTAGATGCACAAGGTAGAATTACAAATGCCACAACAAGTTCTGTTTCTGGTGTAACAGGATTATCGTTTACACCAGCCAATTCTACTGTTACAGTTTCGACAAGTACAACGAACTTTGATGCGGCAATTACATCTGGTAATAGCACTGTTCAAGGTTTACTAAAAGTAGTTGATTCTGTATCAAACACAAGTACAGCAATTGCATCAAGTGCCAATAGTGTTACAACAGCATATCAGTTAGCAGCAAACGCAGTATCAAATGCAACAGCATATGCAGCAACCGCTTATAGTAATGCCGTTGCAACAGCTGCTTCTGATGCAACAACAAAAGCGGGAACAGCCTATTCAAACGCAACCAGCTATGCTGATACCGTAGCTGGTACAGCATATTCTAATGCAGTGTCGGTAGCTGCTTCAGACGCTACAACGAAAGCTGGCACTGCATATAGTAATGCGGTTAGTTATGCAAACACAGCAGCTGGTACAGCTTATTCAAACGCTATCAGCTTTGCTAACACAATTGCTTATACAGCTGCAGGTACTGCATATAGCAATGCTGTTACTACAGCAGCTTCAGACGCTACGACAAAAGCGGGTACGGCATATTCTAATGCAACAAGCTACGCAGACACTAAGGCAGCGACAGCATATTCGAACGTATTCAATGGTGGTACGTTTAGTGGGGCTGTTGTTGTACAGGCAAATTTGACTGCAAATAGTGTTCGACTAAATGGCGACTTGCAAATTGACGGTAACCTAACTGTTTTGGGTAACACCGTTTCAATTTTTGTAAGCACGCTCAGTGTTGAAGACAACATGATATACTTGAATTCCAATAGTATAACATCAAATCCAGATTTAGGATTTGCTGGTAACTACAACGATGGATCGTATGCACATGCTGGTTTGTTTAGAGATGCAACAGACGGTGTTTGGAAATTCTTCCACGGTTACACTCCGGAACCTGATGCGTCTGCCTTTATTGATACAGCAAACGCTAGTTTTACCCTTTCAAATTTACAGATTAATTATGTAATTGGTAATGTAACAGGAAGCGCAAACAGTGCAACATATTTGGGTGGCAACACAGCGACAACGTTGAGATCATACAGTGATACAATCGCTGGCACAGCATATTCTAATGCAACAAGCTATGCAGATACAAAAGCAGCTACTGCATATTCAAATGCAGTGTCGGTAGCTGCTTCAGACGCAACAACAAAGGCTGGTACTGCTTATTCTAATGCAACAACATATGCTGCAACGATTGCTGGAACAGCATACTCCAATGCTGTTTCTGTTGCCGCGTCAGACGCAACAACAAAGGCTGGTACAGCTTATTCAAATGCAACGACATATGCAGCAACAATTGCAGGTACTGCTTATTCCAATGCCACAAGTTACGCAGCAACAATTGCAGGAACAGCATACAGTAATGCTGTTGCATATGCTGCTTCAAACTCATATGTCAATAGTACATTCTTAAAACTGACCGGTGGTTCATTGACGGGTAACGTTGCCACGTCAGCATACATTCATGCTAACGGTACTAGTGGAGCTACTGGTGGTTACTTTGGTATGGTTAAAATTGGATATGGATCTTCTTACGGAACTGTGGAGCGTACAGATAGTGATTTGTATCTTCAGTATAACAATGCTTATAACGTTGTTGTTGGGTATGGTGGTGGATATCTAACAGCAACAAATAGTTCTCGTGCTCCAATCTTTTATGATTCCAATGATACAGCTTTTTATATAGATCCTGCTAATTCGGGATCATCATTGGCATCGTCTGGAGCATTCAATGGTAATATTCAAGTCACGCCAAGGTCTGCATCTTGGGCTGAAGGTATACAATTCTATATGCCAACAACTTCCACCTGGGGAGGTCTTCGCTGGGTAAGAAATAATTCAAATTTCTACGGCAGTTGGTACATGGGATGGACAGCTTTAGATAGTAGCAATGATATAGTGTTTGGATCAAATGTATCAGGAACACAAGTTGATAATATAATGCGTCTATACCATAGCACTTCAGGCAGTGCTAGAATAGGCCGAGACCTTTATTTGTCTGGCTTAACTGGTGGAAACTATGGTAACAGATTAATTGTTGGCAATACGTCAACTTCATATACTTTACAAGATGGTAACATACGACCAACCATTCAAGTACACGGAGCATATCCAGTTCTGTCATTAAATCATACTGTGACAACAAACGCTAGTCACGGTCCAACTGTACAATTTACTGCAAACGGTACAGGTAGCCAATTTGTTATTGGTATGAACGGCACTGGTACACAATTGGATATTGGTCTTTCTTCAACTAGTGATTGGAATCCACATAACGGTATTGCTTCTTACAGTGGTACCACTGGTTGGAGAATGGATAATTCAGGCAATGTATATAATTTAGTTTCCAATCGCTCGCCAATCTTTTACGATTCTAGTGATACTGGTTATTATTGGAATCCTGCTACAAGTTCTGCACATAGATTACAAACGCCTTCCGGCTATTTGGATTTAGGTCCAATGAACACATCGTGGTGTCATTTCCAAACTGATAGAGGTCAATTCTATTTTAATTCCAGAACTCACCATGATGGTGGAATTTCATCATATGATTCTAATGACTATGCATATTTTCCAGTTTATTATGATTATAACGACACCGGTTACTACACGGATCCAAACAGTTATTCAAAATTACGTGGATTAACGTTTGGTGTCTATGGTGATCCGTTAGGTTATAATGGCGGTAACTATGATATTAATTTTTATGGATTCCGTGACACTGGTCAAGATTTCTTTGGCGCTAAGATAAGAGGTCAGCGTTCAAACAATTGCTGTGGCAATCCAGCATACTTGTGTCAAGGCGTATATTTACAGTTCTATACTTTTGAAGGATGTGCTGGTAGTAACGGTGATGCTAACCTAGGACTACGTGCGACTTTTAGTAATGACGTATCTTTTACTGGTAACGTAACAGCATACTCATCAGATAAAAGGTTAAAAACAAATATACGTCCTATTGAAAATGCAATGGAAAAGGTTAATCAGTTGAGTGGTTTTACCTTCAACTGGAATGAACTAGCAAACAAGCTGGCTGAATTCAACACACAAAAAAATCAAATTGGTGTTTTTGCTCAGGATGTTGAAGAAGTATTGCCAGAGGCTGTTGCATTAGCACCGTTTGATGTAGACCATGAAAATGGAAAAGTATCGAAATCAGGTGAGAATTATTTGACTGTTCAATATGAAAAACTTGTTCCGTTGTTAATTGAAGCATTGAAAGAACAAGATAAGAGAATACAAGAGTTGGAAAAAAAGATAAATGATAAGTAATTTTGAGAATACGTTGAGGTCTTGGAAAATATCTCTAGCCCCCAATCAACAACAGAGAGAATTGGCTGATAGTCGAAAAACAATTTGCCAGCAATGCGAATCGTGTAAAGAGTTTAGCAATCCAATTTTAAAAAAAATTGTTGACTATTATTGTGATCAATGTAATTGTCCTATAGGTAAAAAAATATATTCAATTACAGAACTATGCCCAAAAAACAAATGGAGTAATTAATGCTGTACGCAAAATTGAAACCGGTAAACTTATTGAATAAGACTTTAGATAAGTTAGAGGTATCTGTTGTAAACTATTCGCTGGGAACACAAAGACCTTCTTTGGGATATAGAGTGATATGTTCTGATGGAAGTAATTTTTCTAGCGACAATATGAATTTAGATTCAGAAACATACAAACAGTGGACAACAAATGATGATATTGTTTTAGAATACGTTGCTTCTAAATTAGGATTGGAAATAGATCAGATTGTAAAACTTGGAGATAAAACTTCAGAAGACTATCTGAGGGAAAATCCAAATTTAGAGACAAGATAAGGTGAATCGTATGGTTGTCAAAAAAATTAGTCTAGTGTATAGTACTACACTCATATTAAAGCAGGTGAAATAACATGCCTATTGTAGCATCAGGTGCGTTTGGTCTTTACGATGTAAACATTGTTTTACATAGAAGCGGAACAGCAACAATCTCATTAAACGACTCGGAAGTCAGAACAATGGCTGGCGCAGGCGGTTCTGGATCAATCATATATATGA